>Ga0209083_1000159_pt1 | contig 103821 bp, 68 predicted proteins | sample AM7aDNAmetaG_FD_184132 | JGI IMG/M metagenome (GOLD analysis project Ga0209083, IMG submission 184132) | Freshwater microbial communities from Finland to study Microbial Dark Matter (Phase II) - AM7a DNA metaG (SPAdes) (version 3) | ecosystem: Environmental > Aquatic > Freshwater > Lake ...
TTGGCTGCCTCGTCGCCGACGAACCGTTCGGCCGCCGGGTCCCATCGCAGTTTCCGCTTGAGCCACATCGCGATATTGGCGAGGTGACAGATCGTGGCGGAGCGGTGGCCGATCTCAATCGGCGCGGCCGGCTCGCGGCGTGTCTTGACGCAATCGAGGAAGTTCCGCATGTGGTTGGTGCTCGTGCCGAGGTGGATTTCGTTCGCGCCGATGATCGAGGTCTTCAGCGACGCCGGCTCCGCGAAAAATCCGCTCGCACCCATTTCAATCCAACCTTCGGTGCCAATGAACCGGCACTGCGCGACGGTGCGATCGGGATCGGCCTCGGTGTCGGTGGTGCAGACCAGTTCCACGCCGTTGGCGTAGCGCGCGCGGAACTTCACGATTTTCGCCACGGTGAACAATCCCGCCGTCGGCCACTCGCTTCCGTCGTCCTCGATCTCGATCGGGCCGGTGTGCTCGGTGTCGTTGCCCCACTGCGCCATGTCGAACGCGTGCGCGCCGAGGTTCGTGGTTTGGCCGCCGGAATAGTCGCGCATGAACCGGAACGTATAAAGGCACCGGTCCTTGTGATACGGCTCCCACGGCGCCGGGCCGATCCACATGTCATAGTCGAAACCGTCCGGCACCGGCATCGGCGCCCACTCGCCCGGAGGACCGTGCCGGTTCCACGTGCCGATGCGCGTTTCGATCCGCTTCAATTGGCCGATGCGGCCGTTGCGGACCAGTTCACAGCCGAAACGCGTCAGCGGGTTCGACCGTTGATGGCTGCCGGTCTGGACCACGACGCCCGAACGGCGGGCGGCCTCGACCATCGCGCGGCCTTCGGCGAGCGTGTAGCTGAGCGGCTTCTCGCAGTAAATGTCCTTGCCGGCTCGCGCCGCCAGGATCGTGATGATCGCATGCCAATGGTCGGGCACAACAACCGCCACCGCGTCCACGTCCCGCCGCGCAAGCACGTCGCGGAAATCCGCGTAGGCGTCGCATCCGTGAAATGTCCCCGCGCGGCGTCGCTCGGCGTAGGTGTCCTCCACGACCTGCTTGGCCGGTACGCGACCGCAGAACTGGCTGACGTTCCGGTAGCCGCCGCTGCCGCGGTTGACATCGCACACCGCCACGATCTGCGCGTCCGGCTCCGCCAGGAACGCCTTCATGTCTTGGAAACCCTGGTTGCCGACGCCGATCATCGCGAGGTTGACGCGGTTGCTCGGCGCGAGCGCGCCACGAGCCGAGGAGGGGATGAAGTTCGGCGCGCTCGCCGCCGCCAGCATCGCCGCGGCTTTGCCGGTGGTGTGGAGGAATTCCCTGCGCGTGAGACGAGGTTGGTTTTTCATCATGGTGATTTCCTATTGGACCGGCGTGAGGATGACTTTCAACAATCCCGGCTCCTTGCGATAAAGCCGGTCGAACCACGCCGCGCCTTCCGCCAGCGGCGCGACGGCGCTGATAAGCGGCTCCGCGCGGACCGCGCCGTCCGCCAGCAGTTTCAGGCAATCCGGGTATTCGCCGCTCGACGCGCACGAACCGAAGACCGTCAGCTCGCGCGTCACCGCCACTTGCAGCGGAAACTCGATCTTCGGCGCGACGTTGCCCACGAGCGCCACTGCGCCGCCTTTGCGGACGCAACGCAACGCGAGGTCCGCCGTCGCCGTGACGCCGACCGCCTCGAACGCCGCGTCCGCGCCGCGCTTGTTCGTAAGCCAAAGGATTTCTGCCAGCGCGTCCGCGTTGCCGGAATGAATGGTCGCCGTCGCGCCGATTTGCGCCGCCACCGCCAGCCGGTCCGGCGCGACATCCACCGCGATGATCTGCTCGCAACCCGCCACGCGCAGCGCCTGCACGAGCATCAACCCGATGATGCCGCAGCCGATCACCACCGCCCCATCGCCCCGCGACACGGGCGTGCGCCGCACGGCATGCAGCGCCACGGACAACGGCTCCACCAGCGCGGCGTGCTCGAACGACAGCACGTCCGGCAGGCGGTAGAGAATGCGTTGCGGCACCGCGACGAATTCCGCAAACGCGCCGTGATGGCGGTATTCGTCGCACGACACGCCAAGCACGCGGCGGTTGCTGCAGAGGTTGATCCGGCCCATCCGGCAAAATTCGCACTGGCCGCAATAGATCGTCGAATCGAACGTCACACGGTCGCCCGGCTTCCAATCCGCCGCCGCCGCGCCGGCTTTCGCGATCACACCCGACGCCTCGTGGCCCATGACGACTGGCGGCAGTCGCCGGCCGGTGCTGCCGTCCATGCCGTGCACGTCGCTGCCGCAGATGCCGCACGCCTTCACCGCGATGAGCACCTCGTCCGGGCCGAACGACGGCGCCGGCATCTCGTCGAGAGCCAACTGTCCGTAAGCTTTGAGGACCAATGCTTTCATAGTGTTGTCGCGCGAACGGAGTGTAGCGCAGCAGCCGCCGGAGACAACCTCCGGTTTTCAAAATGCCGCCCGGTGAATCCACCTTGACGCTGTCTGCCTCGATCCGTTCAAGTCCGCCCACGTCACCGCCCGGCGCTCACGTCATAGGCGAACAGCTCGTTCAAATGACGGATGTAGAGACGCCCGCCGCACACCACCGGATGCGAGAGGCACGGCGGCTTGTTCTCCCACGATGGTGTGTAGCGGCTGACGACGGTCGCGCGTTGCGGCGTCACGTCCACCAGCGACATCGAGCAATCGTTGCCGAGGCAATACAGCCGGCCGTCGGCGTAGGTGACCGAGACTTTGCCGATCTCGCGGGCGTTATACATCGTCTTGCCGGTGGCAAAATCGACGCAGACCAGACCCTTCTTGAAGAGCCGGCAGCCGCTGCCGTAGAGGCAACCGTCGAGCAGCATCACGCCGCCATGGCAGTTGTCGAGGTCGGTGCCGAACCACGCTTCCGTCACGCTCCGGCCGTCGGCGTTGATCTTCACCATGCGACCGCCGGCCTTGTGGCCGCTCGTCACATACACCGCCCCGTCGTGAAAAATCGGCGAGGTGACGTTCTGGTCGCAAGTGCTCGGATGCTTGTGGCTCCAGAGCAGCTTACCCATAAGCACGTCCACGCTCAGGATGGTCTCGTGGGTCAGCGTGATGAACTGCCGCACACCGTTGTGTGTCACGATGATCGGCGAGGCATAGGCGGAGCGGTCGGTGATCTCCGTGTTGGCCCAGATCGTCGCGCCGGTTTTCTTGCTGAGCGCCACCACGCGGCCCTTAACGCCGCCGGGCGCGCAGAGCAGCATGTCGCCCTCGATGATGACGTTCTCGGTGAAACCCCAGCCGCCGCTTTGCGCCTCGAACCGCTCCGCAAGGTTCACCGACCACAGCGGTTTGCCGGTGGAAGCGGTAAAGGCTGTCAGCAAACCGTGGGCGTTCATCTGATAGACGACGCCGTCGTTGTAAGTGGGCGTGGTGCGGGCGCCGGGCTGCAAGCCTTTCCACGACTGGCCGTTCGGCGTCTTCCATTTCAACCGTCCGTTCATATCCAGCGCCATCACCATCAGGTCGTCGCCGAAATCGCCCGTCGTGAACATCAGCCCTTCGGCAATCGAGACGCACGCGAAGCCCCGGCCACAGTCGGAGAATTTCCAGAGCAGCTTCGGCCCACCCTCCGGCCACTCCTTCAGCAGCCCGGTGTCGCGCGAGCGGTTGTCGCGCGTAGGTCCGTGAAATTCCGGCCACCACGGCTCCGTCACTGTGACGCTCCCGCAAGCCAGGATTGCAGCCAGCGCCGCGAGCGTGAGCCGCGGATATGAGATGGGGTGTTTTTGCATCACTTTTTCTCCTGCTTGCGGACGGCCCAGAGGTAGTTTTTCGAGCCGATGTAAAGCGTGCCGTCCAGCGCCACGGGCGAGGCGTAAATCGGCGCGCCCAGACTGACCTGGCTGAGCACCTTTTTCTCTTTGCCGGCGGCCAGCACCCAGAGATGTTTGGTGGTGGGCAAATAAATCTTTCCATCGGCCACGAGCGTGGACGACCAGATCGGGGCGTTGGTTTCGTGGACCCAGTAACATTTGCCGCTCTCCGCGTCCAGACAGTGCAACCGCCCGGCCACGTCGCCGACGTAGAGCAGGCCGTTGCTGATCGAAACGGTGGAGAGCGTCCGGTCCAGTCCCTGGTAACACCAAAGCTCGCCGCTCCGGGTGATGTCGCCGGTCTTCGTGGCGTCCAGGCACCAGAGCGCGCCGCGCCCTTGGCCGTGCGCGGGATCGCGGCCAATGGCGACATAGACGCGGTCCTTGTAAAACACGGGACAGGCGATGATTTCGCTCATGCCAACGAAACTGCTCTCGTTGTTCTTGTTGAGCGATTGCCTCAGCCGTTTGTCGCCGAGGGAATAGTGAGTCGCCCAACTCAGGCCGCCAAATTGTTTATACTCTGGCGGATTGCAGTCGCAGGACCAGACGGTTTTGAGTTTGACGGGTTTCTCCGGCACCGAGGTCAACGCTTCGAACGCGTAGCAACAACCGTCGCCGCCGCCGAAGAAAACCAGCTTCCGTCCATTCACGACACCCATGGACGGCGTGGACCACTGGCCGTGCATCAGGTTGGGTCCGATGTGCTGCGCGTCATCGGTGGCCACGAGCCGGCCGGTCCGTTTGTCCAACACGATCAGGTTCGGCGCCGTCGGAGCCGGCGTCTTCCGTTCGTCGGCATAGGCGACCCGCGCGTCGCGGTCCACGCCGTTGGAAGTGCAGACATACAACAGATCGCCATCCACCAGCGGCTGCCCGTCGCAGGCGTCGGACGGCCGGACGCCGAGCGCCCACAGGTCGAAGGTCCACACCACGCGCTCGCTTCGAACGCTGGGCGCAACGGGCGGCTGATTCGTCGAAGTGTTTCCGATTTCGTTCGATATGTAGAACGGATGGGTGCTGCCGTTGGCATCGAGGCACATCACCTCGCAGCGGTGGTTGACGAAATACACGCGGTCGCCGTCCACAGTGGCCGTGGCGCAAATGCCGAGGTTGGGCGTGATATGGCCCAGCATGAACTTCAGGCCCTTTTCGAGTTCGTCCGGAAACTGCCGGAAAGGCGCAACATATTGCCACAGCACCCGGCCGTTGCGCGCGTCAAGGCACTTGAAAACGCCCCGGCCTGGCTCGCCGCCACCGATGAAGATTTTTCCACCGGCCACGGTCGGCGAAGAATAGGTGTTCGCACTGGTCCGCACGCCCCACACGACGTTCGTGGTGGTGGACAGGATGATTTCGCCTTTCGCCGTGTTCTTCTTCCCCGGCTCGAACGTGTCCGGCAGATTTTTTTCGTCGGACACCATATTCTTGCAATGCGAGCCACAGAACTCCGGCCAGTCTTTTGCGGACGCGTTCCTGCCGGAAAGGGTCAGCGATGCGACGAAGAACGCGATGAAGCAGCGGCGATTCATGATTTTGTAATGTCTGCGCGGACTATGACAGATCGTGCGGCAAGAGGGCATGGATTATTTTTCCATCCGCGATGGCCAAAGTTTCACTCGACCGGACGAGGCGGGGGCCGTCGAAAGACCGGAACGCGTTCCGCGTCAGCCAAACTACGGTTCTTTGCGTCCGCCTTTGAATCCGGCCATGTCGGCTTCGGGCGTGGCCAGCATCAACTTTCTGCCGGTTTCGATGGCTTGAAGCATGGTTTGGAAATCCGGGTCTGCCGGGCTGGCAAAGAGCGGCGGCGTCCGGCCTTGCTGGGACTTCGTGATGCCACGGCCGCCGGCTGCTTTGCCCAGATGTGCCGTCAACGCCGGGCTGAGGCTCGGGTGGGTCAGGTTGATCCACGCAAACCGACCGGTCCAGTCAGTCGTGTTCTCGTACTTGCCGTGGCAACCGGCGCAGCGGTGATTATAGACGCCGGAAAAATCCCGTGCGAACCATGCGGAGAGCTGCCCCGTCCCGACGTCGGTCCACAAATCGCGCCTGCCCGGCGACAGCAGCCGGCTGTTGGCGTAGGTGCCGTAGTAGGGAACGTTCGCGTCCATCCAGATGTAAACCCGCTGCCGGTCTTCGAGCGGAATCTTCTGACCGCAATGATCTGAGTCCACGATTCCCGTGAGCCGGCTGGCGTAACAACCGGCCCACAACGGCTGGTTCACCGCGGTCGGTGTGCGCAGCAGCCAGTAGAAATGCACCAGCGGTTTCCCCTTCGCCGCTTCTTCCGGCAACATTTCGCCGGTTTCCATGTTGTGCTGGCGATACGAGCGGCTGCGGCCGAGCAGGTTGTCGTAGGCCATGTTGAAGTAGCGCGTTTTGTCGCCGCTGAGATCGCAGCCACCGGCCGGGTCGCCGCCGCTGTGGCAACGGACACAATACTTGTCGAGCACCGGCTGGACGATGGTCGGAAAATCCACGATGCCGTCGTTACCCCACACTGGCGTCACCAACTCCCGCGGCGGATGGCCGGCCGCCAGCGGCGGTTTCGCGCCGGCGGGACTGGACGATTGCCGCGCCTCATGACAACCGATGCATCCGACCCGTTCGCCGGGCATCAGTTGCGCCGCGGAGGTCATGCGTTGCAGCTCGCGTCCCTCCGCATCGAGCACCTGGAAATAAATCTCGCGCAACGCCGGCACGCGGAAATGCGCCGAGCCGTCCGCCTCGACCGGCACAGTGCCCCAGCATCGTTTCGCGTAGTAGGTGCCGTAGCTCATCACCGGCGATTGATCGAAAGCACGCGCACGCAGGTCCTCGGTCTTGCGGACCTGTTCCATCACGCGAAGGTATTTCACCCGGTCGCGCTGGATCACCGGCTCCAGACCGCGGTAAACATCTGTGAGCAACACGACGCCCGTCGAGTCATCCGCCGGGGTTTGGATTCGGGAAGGAATCGCCGCCGGCATCGGCGCAGGCCGCAGCGGAATCGGAAAGTAGCAACCCATGTCCGGGTCTTCGTAGAGCAACCGCTTGTTATCGTCCGCGTCGAGCAGGAAAATGCGGTAGCGGAACACGCCGCCGCCGCCGTAGGAACACAGGAACGTCCGCTCGCTCAGCGGAAACGGATCGCGATACGACCACTCGTGTCGCGTGTCGCCAATCGTCGGAAACTCCTTCGTGATGTAAGTGAACCCTTTTCCCTTTGGCGCTTCCGGACCGAAAGTGCGCTCGACGAAGCCGATCGCGCCGTGCGGAAATCCATGGTGCGGCGCAAACGTCGCAACCACCTTGTCGCTTCGTCCCGGCAACGGCCGCGCCTGCCAGAACGTCCCGACGTCGCGGATCGTGTTGCCGAAGTAGAGTTGATACGCCGTGCCGTCGGGATACTGCGTCCAGAGGCTTTGGCGAAAAGTGAGGTCCCGGTCCACATATTCCCATCGCGTGAACAACACCCGGCCGTCCGGCAGCATCTGGGGACTGAGATCGGAGAGCGTGTTCATGCTGACGCAGCGGATGCGTCCGCCGTCGGGCGACATGACGTGAAGATTCGCGGCGGGGCCGGGCTGGCAGAGCGTGTAGCCAAACCGTCGCGTCGAGACGAACACGATGTCGCCGCCCGGCATCTCGCACGGACTGATGTCGTAGAACGGCCCGTCGGTCAACTGCTTCAATCCGCTGCCATCGGCGCCGATGCGCCAGATGTGCCAGTGCGGTTCCCCTTTCCGCCGGTAGGAGAAGAACAGCGTCCGTGCGTCGAAGGAGACGTTCAGGTCGTAGATGCAGCCGTCGGGATCGGCGAAAATGGTTTTCGCCGGTTGCTTGGGTTGCGCCGGATCGAAGATGCGGATGCTGCAGCCCGGCGCGCGCGGTTGCGCCGCCCAGATGTCCTGGCCGACCGCCGGCGGCGCGCTGAACGGATGCCGCGTGATGAACGCCACCGGCGGCAGCCCTTTCACCCACAGCGTCGGCGGACACGGGCGGCGGACAGCCTGCGTCTCAAACGGAATGGTCCGGGTTTGGCCGCCCGTCTTGATCCGGAAATTCCGGAACTTCGCCTCCCGCTGCCACGGGCGAAAACCAACCGCGCCCGGCGCTAGTGGATGGTCCTTGTCTTCGTAAACGGCGATGGATTTGCCGCTGACCGACACTTCGAGCGACTTCTCCGTAATTCGCACCGCGAGTGGAAACCATTGGCCGACCGGCACGGCGCACGGCGCGTCCTGGATCAACTCGAAGTTCTGCCGGTGTCTTCCCAGCCGCAGCCTCTGCCGGTGCACATCGAGCGAGATTTCATAGCCGTTGAATTTGTCGGCACCGACGCCCGGCTCGCTGACCTTGACAATGAGACCGGCGTTGCCGCCGCGTCGGTCGGTCAACAACATCTCCACGCTGACCTCGCCCTCGGCAAAGACCGGCTCCTCCAGCACGAGCTTGGCCCCAGCGTCCGGCCCAGCCGACAAGATGCCATCCTTCATCTGCCAGTGCCCGCCGTACGCCTTGAAACCTTTCGCCAGCGGCGTCTCCTCCACCAACTGAAAGCCCTTGTCCGGATCCGTGAGGCCATCGGACGGGGCTTGCGCACCAGGCGAGCCCATCCACCCAACGAAGAACAACGCAGCCAGTAGTTTTCGTTTCACCACCGTCAATCCCGTCGCCGGCATCTCATGATCCGACGCAAATCGCGCGCCGGTTACTTCGCCGTCTTCTTCTCCTCTTTCTTTTCCGGTTCCTTCGCCGCGCCGGCGTCGAGCTTCTTCTTCACGTCCGCCAATTCCTTGCTCAACCGCTGGTTTTCCTTTTTCACGTCGAGCACTTCCTGGCGCAGGTCTTTCAGGTTGTCGGAGGGTTTGTTGACGGCGCGCAGCGCGGCGATGGCCTTCTCGGCCGCCTCCTGTTGCGGGGTTTCCTTCGAGGCGGAGGCGAACGGTTGCAGCAGCGCGATCGCTTTCGGGTCTTCGAGCGTGCCGAGCGCCTTTAACGCCGCTGTCTGGAACCATTCGCGCTTGTGGTTGAGGAACCCCGCAAGGAACTCGCGCACGCCGTCGCGCGATTTCTCGTTCCGCGCCAGGAACGCCAGCGCGTCCAGCGCGTCGCCGAAACTGTAACTGCTGAACGCCGCCTCGCGTTTGACGAGCGTCTCGCGCAGCGGCGCGATGAACGCGGGATTGTCCTGCGCGCGCATCGCCGCGATGGCGGCGTCGCCGAGCCGGTTGTGATGGGAATCGCTGTTGAGGAACCGCAGCAACGCCTCGCGCACGGCGGGCTGGTGATACGGCGCGAGCCCCTTGATGGCGGTGGCGAGGATGACGGGATTGCGTTCGGTGTCGAGGCAACGGAGCAGCGCCTCCAGCGCCCGGGGATGGAAGAAGCCGCCGATATCGCCCACGACGGCGTTTCGGGCGCGCGCGTCCGGTTGCTTCACCGAGGCAACCAGCGCGTCGAGCGCGTCGTCGTTGTGAATCTTGCGCAGGCTCTCGGAAGTTTTGACCCGCACGCCGTAGTAGGCGTCGGCGTTCAGCGCGGCTTTCAGCTTGGCGATGGTCGTGAGATCGGTTTTGTCGGCGAGCTGCTCGGCGGCGAGCAACCGGCCGATCATGTCCGTGGCGTCGGCGAGTTGCGCGTAGAGCATCGCGACCGGCGGGTTGAAGTTGATCTTCGCCAGCAACGAAAACTCCGGATCCACGCGCACAATTTCTGGAGCCTGCCGCAATGGCACGTAGAAGTCCTCCGCTTTGTCCTTCACGCGGACGCGATGATCCACCGTGCCGGCCTTCGACTTGAACCGCAGCGTCAGCGGGAACTGGAAGAGCATGACGTTGTCGTTGACCGCCTGCGTCTGGCGCACGCTGACCCTGGCGAGTTTGGTTTTCTCGTCCCAACTGTAGCCGACCTCCAGCTCCGGCTGGAGCGCGTGATAAACCCACTGGTCGAAAAACCGGTCGTAGGAACGTCCGGAGAGTTCCTCGATGACGACGTTGAGGTCCTCGGTGACGACGTTTCCGAAGGCGTGGCGGTCGAGATAGGTCTTGATGCAACGGCGATAGAGGTCGTCGCCGAGCTGGCTGCGGAGCATGTGCAACACCCAGCCGCCTTTCGGATACGCGCGGTAGTCAAACTGCTCGAACGGCGTGCCGTAACGCCGGAAGATGATCGCGCGCGGCGGCCCGTTCGTGCTGCGGCTGAGCACGACTTGCGCATCGTGGTAGAGGCCGTAGAGCAACTCGTCATGGCCGTGCCGCTCGCCAGCGAAAAGGTTGGCGTAGTAGGTCGCGAAACCTTCGTTGAGCCAGACCTGGCTCCAGTCCTTGCAGGTGACGTAATCGCCGAACCACTGGTGCGCCATCTCGTGCGACACCAGCCCTTCGCTCGAGGTGAGCGTCTCCGTGTCGGTCTGGTGCAATGTGCGGTCGGTAAGCGTCGTCAGGGTCGTGTTCTCCATGCCGCCCCAATGGAAATCGCGCACCACGACCTGGCCATATTGCGCCCACGGGAACGGCACGCCGATCTCCTTCTCGAAAAACTCCATCGCCGGCTTCGTGTCGGCGAACGTCAGCGCCGCTTCCTTCGCGTCGCTCGGCGGCGTGTAAAACCGCAGCGGCACGTCGCGGTGCTTGTCCTCCAGTTTCGTGAAGTAGCCCGCCGCCAGCATGATCAGATAGTTCACATGCGGCTTCTCCTGCGACCAACGCACCGCCACCAGTCCGGTCGCCGCGTCCTTCGTCTCCGAGACCTGCCGGCCATTGGAAAGCACCATCATCCCTTCCGGCACATGGCAGGTGACCTCCGAGGTGAATTTCGCGTTCGGATAGTCGTAACACGGAAACCAATGCCGGTGCTCCGTGGACTCGCCCTGCGACCAAACGTGCGTGTCGCCGGCGGGATACCCGTTGGACGGTGTGCGGAAATAAAGCCCCTCCACCGGCTGCGCCGAGTAACGAATGGCCAGCTTCGTCTCGCGCCCCACCGGCACCGGCGTGGCAAACGCCACGACGATCTCCTTGTCGGTCGCCTGATACCCCGCCAGCTTCGCGGTGCAGGTCACCGCGCTCACCGCCAGGTCCACCGCGTCGAGCCGCAACTCGTCGAGCGGTTTGGCGACCGGCTTGAACGTGAGCGTCGCCTCGCCGCGCACCGTGCGCTTCTGGAAATCCGGCGTCACGTCCAGCGCCAGGTGGAGGATGTCCACCTTGCGGTCGGGAGCGTATTTGATGTCGCCGGTGGATTCCGCGCCCGAGGCCAACGCGACGCCATGGCGGCAGAGCAGCGACTCCGCGTCGGTGGATTCGGCGGCCAGCGCGGCGCACGACCACAACGCCGCAACGCAGCAGGAGAGCAAATGGCAGGCTTTCATGATCCGCAGCTTCTAGCGCAAACCCGCCGCGATGGAAAGCCTCATCATCAGGCACCGGGGTTGACTAAAGGGTGAGGGAGTGATTGAAAAAACTCTTCGATAGTGCGATGATTCCGCGAACAAAGGAATGAACATGCAAACCCACATGGAGAAGTTTTTCTGCCGGCGCATTGTCGCGGCGGCGATGGTGGCAGCGCTTTGCGGCCTGGCCGGCGCGGCGGACGTGCAGCAACCGCAGATTTCGTCCGGCGTCGAGGGGAAGGGCGACTGGTCGTTGGAAACTGGCAGCGGCGTTTTGTTTTCCAACGTCCGCTCCACCGCTCTGGACGGCTACACGCTTGTGCCGGTGACGCTGACGGCGTCGCTGAAGCTGGACGACCCCAGCGACGACGAGGGCTGGTGGCGTGGTTATACGGAATTTGCGTTCCGGCCTTACGACATGGAAATCACGCACGGGCCGGAGACGCGCATCGTGGGCTTGGACTTCGGGCCGCGTTACAATTTCGTGCAACCGGGCTGGAAGGTGGTGCCGTTCGTCGGCGCGATGGTCGGCTTCGGGTTCGCCAACACGCAGGCTTATCCCAACCCGGCGGTTCCCTATGGTCTCGGACAGGATTTCAACTTCCAGTTCACGGTCAACACCGGCGTCCGCTACGACATCAACGACTCGTGGTATGTCCGTCTGACGCTCGAATACGTTCACTTTTCCAACGCCGGCCTGTCCGAACCGGCGCGGCAGAACCGCGCGATTGACGCCGCCGGCCCGCAGCTCAGTTTTGGCTACCGGTTCTAGGCGGCGGCGCTTCTCCATCTTTACAACCGGCGTTGAAAAAGACCCGGCCGGCGTTCATTGACCACGCCGCAAACGTGGCCGGCATCGCAGTGACGCCCAGTTTGTGGAAACGGATTGCGCGCTGAAAATGACTCAAACCATGACGCGCGGGAACCACCGGCTGGTTTTTGAAATTGTCCCCGATGTCTCCCCTGATGTTCTTCTTAACAACTTTTTGTGTTTGCCATGATGCAGCCTGGATTCGGTTCTGAAGAAAAATTCCATGTTCTTTGAAACATTTGCATGCGGTCCGTGTTTAACTCATGAATGTCCGTTACAAAGGAGATCCCTGCGATGAAAGCCAGTCAGAAACTTGTAGTGTTGGGGCTTGTCGGCGCTCTGTGCATGAGCACGAGCCCCTTGTTGGCCCAGGACAATCCACCGGCAACCAAACCGTCTCAATCCGGTTCCACCCGGCCGGGACGCGGCAATTACGATCCAGCACAGTTCCAACAGCGCATGCTGGATAATGTCAAGGAACGGCTCGGTTTTTCCGATGCGGATTGGAGTGCTGTGCAGCCGTTGGTGCAGAAAGTCTTCGATGCGCGGCGGGACACGAGAACCAGTGGCACGAGCATGTACCGGTCCAGTCGCCGCAGTGGAGGCGATCAAGCCAATCGTCCCAGTGGTGATCAAGCCAGCAGTGCCGGCGGAGATCGTGGGAATCGGCCGAGTTCCTCCAGCAGCCCGAGTCCCGAAACCCTGGCGCTGCAGAAGGCGATTGATGACAACGCGCCCGCCGGGCAGATCAAGGACGCGCTCGACAAATTCCGCGCTTCCAAAAAAGAAAAGGAGGCCAAGCTCGCCGCCGCGCAGGAAGACCTTCGCAAAGTCCTCTCCGCCAAACAAGAAGCGCAAGCCACGTTGATGGGATTGCTGCCGTAAAAAACCCGACGGGGAATTGGTGGTATGGATGCTTCATGTCCATCACTGCTTGAAGTGTCTCCGATTGGGGAAAAAACGGTCGTGATTCGTGGAAGAATGCCTGCGTTTCCCGCGCGAGGCCCATGCTGCAGCGATTCATCCCGCAAGATGAGAGACTGTTTTCGGGAACAACCATAAAGAGGAACGGTGTCTGGTTGCACGGCAGCGCTGCGACGTCCAGTTGCCCGTTGCGCAACGCCTTTAAGAAATCCTTCCGCCGCGCTGGCGACGCTGCCCGCCACCAATCGTCCACCCTCGCCAACGACTCGCAAGTCCAATAGAACTTTCGAGGCGCTGGATCTGACATCGTCGCCAGCACTGCGTCGAGTGCAATGTCGATGTAGCGCCGTTGAAGTTCCCGGCACACGCCCGGCATGTCGGTGAACCCAACATCGGTGTGTGAAGTTGATTATATGGATTCGCTCGATCGGAAACTGCACCGGCGCGGGTTTCCGCGCCGTCTCTTTTGCCAGAAGCGGAAGGGCGGCAGCGAGGACTGCATACAGCATCTGTTGCGGGAACGGCCCAACATGTTTTCAAGGCTCCAGCGATTTTCCTCTGCTGTAGCCGAACACATCGAACCCCGCAATAAAGGCGCGGTTCGATTTCGTCTCCGGCGACTGCGCTCTGATGACTTTCAACCGCACAAAGCGCACGGGCTTCCCGCACGTCACCGGTAAATCAACCCAATCGGCGGTATTGTTGTTGAAGCCGGAAATTTTGAAGTAATCAGTTCCGTCAACGCTCCCCTCCAGTTTCGCTTCAAATGTATTGCGGCTCCGCGCCATGAAGTTGCCGGCATTGTGCAACCGCCAGCGGGTGATGATGGACAATTCGGTCATTTTTACGGTCAGAATATGAGGGCCTTGCGTTTCCTGAGACTGCCACATCGTCCGGGGATTATCGTCAAGAGCCTTTTCCGGTCCCCAGCCTTCGACAAAGCTGCTGGTGGTCGCCGGCCGGCCTGTGGTCAACGAATGTTCCAAGTGGATTTGGAATTTTTCCGCCCCGACGCTGTATGGACGGTTGTTAAAGGTCAACTGCTGGCTGAGACCATAAACACTCACTTTGCCCCTGAAAGCTGCATCAAACTCCGGCCACAGCGAGTGGCGATTTCTGCCGCCGGTGGCGAAAAGGCCGATGAAATCTATTCTGCCCCCGGCATGGAAACGCGCCGTCTCCACCTTCGGCACGTCGAAGATGCTGCTCCAGAAACGGGCGTCGCGGCAACCCCCGTTTCCCTGGTCGGCGAATTCCATGAAATGGTGCGGCGCAAACCCTGCCAGATGGAAAGTGCTCAAATGTGTGCAGTCGCCAAAGAGATAGCTGACGGCATTCTCATCGAGATAACGCTGCCATAGCTTGCGTTTTTCTTCGCCGGACGGTTTCGGAAACTGACTCATCCGAAAATCGTTGATGGTACCGATGTCGATGTTGATGTTTTCAAGCTGCACTGAGTCCGAATTGGCTCCGACGCGAATCCCATGCCGATACATCATACCCCACAGATTGACGATCTGGGCACGGTCGCAACGTGCCAGACCAAGATCGATTCCGTTGTAGGCATTCAGTGTCACGTCGCAGACATATGCCCCCTTGCCGAGGCCGCGCACTGCATAAGGATAAGGATGGATGATCAGCTCTCCGCGGTCATTGGTCTCCCATTGGTTTTTTGCGTAGCTTACAAAGACCCCGCGCAAGCCCGCGCGCTCTCCGAGATCGATGGCGGCCTGGGCGTTCTCCGGGTCTTGTGTATCGGCGCCGTGATCAATAATCAGGCTGGTAACATTATACCAAGGCCGGATCACGGCCCCCAACAAAGCTCCGCGCAGTTCCACCCCGGAGGGCACTTGGATAGGGGCCTTGAGCAGAATCGTGCCGCGGGGCAGCAGGACAGTCCCGCCGCCGGCCTTTCCCGCGAGGTCGAGGGCTTTCTGCAAGCCCGCGCTGTCGTCACTCGAACCGTCGGCAGTGACGCCGAAGTCGCCAGCCTGATAGACGGTCCCTGGCCCGGTTCTTGCCGCCTGCCGCAACGGCGCAAATGAATACTGCTGGCCGGCAAGCTCCGGATAATTGTCCAGGTCAAAGTAGTGGGTCCCAAAATACCAGGCTCCTTCGATTTCAGTCCGACGCCCTCTCACTCTGCCCATTCCGCCGCCAAAACCATACTGGCTTCTGGACGTCATCATGACTTTCTGTTCGTCATCCTCCAGTTTCACCAGCACCGGCGTCCTGGATTCCGCCAGATCGGCGTTGTAAAAGGACAGGCCGTCAACCTTCCCGATCTGCACTCCTATCAACTGATTCCGCACGAAGGACCGCACCTTGGCCGCAGTCTCCGGACTCATGCCGGCCTCCGGCAGCTTCGTCCAATAATCGCTGTTGAAACGCAGATTGCAGCAGGAGCACAATTCGCAGGAACTCTTCAGCGCAATGCCGCGCTTCAGGACCGTTCCATAGATCCCGGATACGCTGCTGCCGCTAAAGTCGCTCATCATGACCCCTTGGTAACTGTTCACCAGGGTGATGTTTTTTATGCAGGCGACCTTTCCCTCGATGGTGAAGGGATAGGGAACAGGACTGGCCGGATTCTGCTCGGGATAGATGATGGCCAGATTGAAAACATTGGCATGTCCGCAGTTCGGCGGCGACAGCAGGGCGGGACCGGCGGAATTGCCTTTGTCCGCATAGGCCAGAAACAGGGTGCCAGAAAGCGGCTGTCCTGCTTCGGGCTTCCGCCACTCGCCGCAAAGCGTGACCGTGGCAGGCAGATTCAGACTCTTGTCGATCCGATAACGTCCGGCCGGCAGGTAAACGATTCCACCTCCATGTCTGGCAACATCACCCATGGCTTTCTGGATCGCGGCGGAAGCATCCGTTTTGCCTGTATTGTCCGCGTTATACGGTGGATCACCAGCCACGCTGCCCGCCACAACCAATTGTCCGTCCTGAGTAAAAACCGCTTTGAAGGTTTTGAACGAATCCACCGGGCCGGCTGCTGCAACCCCGGCAAAAACCCCCATGACAGTCAGAATCATCCAGCCGCTCCCAAGCATCACCCGCGGTCTTCCTGTTTTCATGTTTCTTCCATCCGGTTGAAATAATGGCTTCCGGGATAATAACCGAACCACATTCCAAGGCTGGTTATTGTGTGAAAGCAGAGCATCAAGGACACTGTTTCACGACGCCGGCCGGATGACGAAAAACACGGCCTCCCACGGCGCCAATTCCAACATATATTCGTGCGGCAAGGCCACACTCCGCAGGACGTGCTCACAGTCGTCGGGCTTGTCGGCGCGATAAAGATTCACGCTGGCCTTGGCCCAGCCGGGTGCGTTCCGCGTGTCGAGTTGCAGATGCAGCGTCTGCTTCGCGTCGGTGATATTCACCAGACAATGTCCCACGTTGCCTTCAGGCGATTGCCAGGAACTGGTGAGCACGGCCCGCTCCACAAAAGGCTCGGTATGCCATTTTTCGCCGCGATTAACGCCCATCGGAAAGGTGACCGAAGGCACGTCGAAATCGAGCGGGTGAAGCATCCGGCCAAGCATCAAGAATCGCTGCGCCTCGGTCTTCAGCAAATGCGAGTGGTTGCGGAGCATTTTGATCTGGTCCGCGTGGGTCTCGGCCATGACCGATTGAGACGACCAAACTGAGGCGGCCGGCGTCTTGCCGGTCACCAGATTGACCGCCATATCCCGAACGGTGGTGTTGTTTTTCTGCTGGCTCAAATGCGGGCCTTCGCCGCCGTAGGCAATGGCATACTCGTGATAGAGGTAGGTAAACAAAGGAAGACTTCTCGCGCCGGGCGCGGCGTGATACCAAAAATGCTCGCGATACTCGCGAGTGTGGAAGCCGTCGAGGTTGGGGATCACCTCCTCGTGGAGTTCCTCGATCGTCAGCAGGAATTCGGGGCTGAGCGATTTGCCGTGCTTGCGCATATCGTCGAGCACGTCGCGGAGAGATTGCGATTGATACGGCCCGATGCCGGGTTGGTGCCCGTGCGAGGTGCTATAGCAGGCATCGGCGCTGAAATAGCCAAAGGCCGCCTGGTCCATTTGAACGATGTCGATGCCCAGGGCGTGGGTCTTGTCGAGCACCGTGCGGAAGAACTTCCTGGTTTCCGGCGCGGCGGGGCACAACTGGTAGGAATGCCGCTTCCAGACGTTCTCCTTGCCGGGCGCGGACTCGTTGAGCACGTAGGTCTTGGGCTTGCCCGTCGCGGCGTCAATCACCATCGAATCGGTGTAACGTTCCCATCCCGACACATCGCCGCCGTCGCGTCCTTCATTCTGGAAGGTGTAGAACAGGCCCGAGAGATAAACGAAGGGCCGAAACCCGTCCCGGCGGATCTGTCCGAGCATGCCTTTGGCGTGTTCCTCGTCGAAGATGGGAAAGTAATCGCCGGCGGTCCATCGGCGGTGGTTCTCCCAACCGGCCAGCATGGGCACCACCGGCCCGTCGATTTTCTCGCGGAACAACCGCAGATGCTCCTCCAATTGGGGATAGTATGAGCCGCTGCAGACGCGTGTTTTGGGATCGTAGGTGCGCATCTCGACGGTATGGATGCACGGCCCGTGTTTCCAGTAGTCGGGGATGTCGGCGCGGTGGACAAGCGTTTTCTTGCACCACCGCTGATGCACGGCCCAACGCTTGTAGATGTCGGCCGTCTGCTGCCACGTGCCCGACGTGACGCCCAGGACCACGTCGTAGGGGCTTTTCCACCGCGTCGCCGACGATTCCGGCAATTGATAGTCCTGATAGAGTTGATATCCGTTTTTCTGCTTGGAAACCCACAACGCCCGGTTACATCCAACGGCGTCCATGCTGGCCACGTAAACGCCGGTCGTGCGGTCTTGATACGAGCAGAACTGGGCCGACTGGATGCCGGGGAATGGCCAGCCAACCAAATAGTGATCCGGCCAGTTCTTGGCGGGGTTCTCGATTATCGCGCCGGGAGAGGCGGGCGCGATGATGAAATCGTCGTCCGGTGTTCCGATGGCGGGCACGGCCGTCACATAGGGAAACCGAACCGTGACAAGTTTCTCCCGATTGGGATTATCCACCGCGATTGACCAACGGACGGTTGGTTCCGCATCGTCCAGCACGCCGTCAAGTTTGACCTGCATATCGCCGACCGGCCCCAATCCGTTGAACTGGACCACGATTTGCTGACTCTTTGCAACGCGAACGACTTTGATGAATCCCTGTTTGGCGCTTCCACTTTTGACAGTGAGGTTTCCACCTTTGGGTTGCGAGATCACAAGTGCAAACAGATTTGGGTCCGCCGGCTCGGCGATCAGGTTCATCCCGGACGGCTTTTGCACAAGCTCGAGCACAAACGGCACCGGCTTTGTGGCAAAGACCAGCCGCACGCGGGCATTTTCCACCACCACGGTGTCGGTTTGCGCTGCAAGCACCGCCGAGCAACAAAACAAACACAGCGCCCAGAGAAATAAGAAGCGTTTCATGGCAGGCTCCCGACTGTTTCTTGATGATGATTTCATGGTTACCTTCCAAGGGTTGCGCAAAACTTTACGGTTCCTCGCGGAGTCTTCCAGCAGATGCCGGAACCGTCATGCACGACGGTGGCCGCCGATTCGGAATTGACTGACTTTACCTGCAGGCCGTCGGGCAAATGGATGTGCAGCACGGTCCAAGCCGGTGGCGCGCGATCGGGGAAGGTCACTTCACCGCTCACCCGCGAGGTGGTTGCGTCGTAACGCATTTGATAGGAAACGGAACCGAAGTGCGTGGGTGCGGCGGTAATGCCCACGGGCTTGCCCGACGCGAGCCACTCGCGCGGCGCGCCGAGAGCCAATTGCAGACCGTCGTCGTGTTCCATGACCATCATGTCGCGCAGAGCGCGGACCACGGCCACGGGTGTCCACAGGTGTTGCCGGTCCCCGGTGCATTTGGCCGAGCCGGCTTCCTGGCCGCGCTCCTCGCACCAGGTGTAGAGCGGCGTGCCATGGTTGAGTGTGGCATAGAGGTAACGGGCGGCCGCGTCGCCGTTACCGCGTTGCAAATGGACCTCGGCCACATTGTCCAAGGTGATGGCCACCCACATGCCGTTGGTCAGCCAGCCGGTGTTGACGGGAATGCCGCCCGGGCTGAGGTGAGCCTCGATGTGGCGCAGGGTGCCGGTAACCAATTCGTGGTCGGGCGCGAGCAGGCCGCAGGGAAACGCGATGTTGAGCACGCCCCAGCGGCTGCCTGTGGTCTTGCCCGGCGTGCCGGGAATCCAACGATAGCCGTTTTCCTGGATCGCGCCTCGTTCGATGGCCGTGAGCAGGTCGCGGCGTGCGGTTTCGTAGATTGTCTTCAGTTCGGCGGCGGCGGTTTTTCCAAGGATTTCGGCTGTTTCCAAGGAAATCCGGTCGGCATAGACGGCCCAGATGTTGTGGGGAAGGAACTGGCCGTAGAGATCGTTGCCATCCTTCACTCCGCAATCGCCGAACCCGCGGGGCATCAGACCAAAGGTGAGCGGGCGCTCGCCGTCGGTGCGCCGCGTCCGCGCCCGTTGGCGATCCTGCCAACGCGAGCTGGCGACCATGCGCGGAAACACATTGGCCAGGTATTTCCGATCATGCGTGAGATGGTAATGCTCCATGGCGACCCACGATTTGAAGCCCGAACAAAACCAAACCAGATGCCCCCAACCGCGATGGTCGTTCCAGTTGCCGTCGGCCTCCTGCATGTCGAGTGAAATCCGATACCCGGCGGCGGACTCGCGGTGGAATCCGTTTTGGTCCAAGGCGATGGCCACGATGCCCGCCTCGGCCGGATTGTGCGCGCGATACGTTTCGGTGCCCGGAACCGCGCCGAGGTAACCATTGATGGCCGGCTCACGCATGATGAACAGATCCGCCAGGCAGGCCGAATAGCCATTCGCCACGCCCTGGTCGGGAATGCTCAGTTTCGTTGCCCGGCCAAGCAGATCGTGCCACTCGCGCCGGCCTGCAGCCATCTCTTTTGCCCAGTCGTGCTTGCGGAGCATGGGCAAATCGGTCGCATAAGCACGATAGGGCCGCACGATCCAGCCCACGCGTTTTTCCCCCGGTTTCAGATTCCACACGAGGACCATGCTCTTCGGGCTGGGCGGCTGACCGTCGGCTTGGAGCGAGTATGCGTCGGCCGCCAAACCGAGCACCAGCACGCGGTCGGCGCGTTCGTTCCAGCCGGCTGTCAAATTGTCAGCGGCATATTGGGATGGTTCGACCCATCCGGGATTTTCGCCCCAGCGGGATGATTCGCAGCGCAACACCACCTGGTGCGGTTGTGAGTCCGTGTTGGTAATCTCCACCCGGACGACGGCCGCGGTTGTGCCGCCGATCACTTCCAATCGTGCGCAGCCGGCCTTGTCGTCATAGAAGTTTTCCAGGGCCGGCAGCATCCCGTCAAGGCGAGTCCAACGGCTGCGGGCAAACGCATGTCCATCTATTTGCGGCGTAATGCGGATGTCCCAGTCGGTCTTCGGCGTTTTGAAGGCATTCAGTGGATACTGCGGCATGGCCAGGCAATCGTAGGTCCACGCCATGCGGAGGCTGCCCGGCTGAAGGTCCAACAACGTGCGGTCGCTCGCGTCGGGGCGGCCGACAGTGATCCGATGCGGCGTGGCAAACGCGTAGGAGAAATCAACCTTTGGCGGCGCGCCGCCGCCCTCCCGCCTCGCTTCACCGGCAGCGGCGGTTGTCGGCGCCGGCGTTGGCGAGACAGCCCACGCCGCGGGAACAGCCACCGCCCACAAGATCGCCACGCTGCTCAGCCAACACAGTTCATTTCCCTTCATCGCAGGAGTTCCTTTTGCAAACGGCGGTTTGAAAACGCAGCGGGTAATGGTCCAATAGGTGCAGCACCGACGGCTGCTTGATACTGCAAGCGTCTGAAGGTGTAAAGCATAAGCAACTTGCTTGCAGCGATGGGCGTTGAATGGCAGTTCGCGTTTGCCCGTCCCGAGGGGAGGGATCCATTTGCCGGCGACGATTGACTTCAAAGTGGGCGGACAACATTCAGCAAACCGGTGACTGGAGCGTTTTCACACTCCACGACGACGCGGCACCCAACGATCGGTTCAACTACCGGGCGAGGTTGGAGCAAGTTCCCGGAAAGTAATGCGGCGACCAGGTCAGTCGTTGTCGCGGGTGGCAGTGATCGCCCATTCGGGATAAGGTTCGTTAGCGCGCATGGCGCGCCAGAGGGTGCGATTGAGGATATCTTCCGGGGCTTTGTCGGGCTGGGAAAAATCCATTTTCTCGGAGGCAAGCATGTCGCGGTAGCGCTGCGGGCCGAGTTCGGCCTTGGTACTGCCGTTCATCTGGTCGAGCGGCACGTTATTCGGCACGGCGACAAACGGGGTGAGGTCGGGCGCGTCGGTGAAGCAGTCGCTCATCGGCACGGCGCTGGCGTCGAACTGGTTCATCGGGGGCAGGCCAAGGATTTGCTCCATCGTCCGCAACAGACTGGTGGTGTTATACTGTGTGCTGATGACGGCGTGGCGTTTAACGTAGGGGCCGGCGACGTAGGCGGTGGTGCGGTAGCCGGTAACGTGATCATAGCCGGCCTGCGGATCGTCCTCGATTGCAAAGATCGCCAGGTCCTTCCAGAAGCGCGAGTGGCTCAAGCCCTCGATGACGCGGCCCATGGCGAGGTCGTTATCGGCGTTCATGGCGGCGGGGGTCGGGCAGTTGCGCCTGATCCCGCTGCTGTGGTCGTTAGGCAGATAGAGGATGACGAGCTGCGGGAATTCGCCGTGCGCTTCAAATTCCTTCAGCTCGCGCAGAAAGAAATCGGCTCGGAACTGGTCGGGCACGTCCAGCGCCCAGCCGACGGTGTTGGTCGGCGAAAACGCGCGCAGGGATTCGATGCTGGGGATGCAGGAGAAGATGATGGCGTCGCTCTGGGTGCGCCACGCCTCGAAGCAGTCGCGGAAGCCGGGCTTGCCTTTCCTTCGCGCATCCCGCCACTGGATGGTGGCGCCCGTAAACTCGCCGTAGTTTCGGAAACTGACGCGGTGACGGCGCGCGTTGTCCCAAATGAAACCGCTCGGCGCATAGGCCAGCGCGTCAGTGTCATTGATCACGCCCCCAAAGGGATAGGAACGCGGAAAACCGCAGAAGGATTTCTCCAGATAGTCGGAACCGAAGGCGGACATGCTCCATTGGTGCCCGTCGGCGCTCAAAATGCCGGCGCAGCAGGTGTTGTCGAGCAGCGCGAATTCGCGGACAAGCTTGTGTTGGTTCGGCGTCACGTGCTCGCCGAAGATGCAGAGCTGCGCGTTGCCGTTGCCGGCGGCCACATCACCCAGAACCTGGTCATAGGTGCGGTTTTCCTTGATGATGTAGACGACGTGTTTGATGAGGCTCGGCTCGCCGATCCGCTCCGGGATGGCCCGCGGCGGCTGACCGGCTCGCGGCGGCAGCAGCGTGACGGCGATGCGCGGCTGGCGCAGGTTGTCCCAGACGACCTGCGAGAGGCGCGGCAGTTCATCTTTCGCCGGCAGCGGCACGAGTGAGACCGTGCCGTGGAATTGCCTCGAATTGAAGCCGTCGGCACGCAGCGTCTCGACGGGATTTGTGCTGTCCGCCACGGAAAAACGTTTGCGCGGCACATCGGCAATGCTCTTGATGTTTGCCACGCAGAGTTGCTTGCGCGTCGCATCGAAACACACCGCGCTGGGATACCAACCGACCGGGATCAATCCAAGCAGCTTCGATTCCTTGTCGGCCGGGTCGAAGCGGATTACGGCGACGGCGTTCTGTGTGCCGTTGGCCACGTAGAGTGTGCGGCCGTTCGGCGCGAACTCCAGCGCATTCGGCGAAGCGCCCAGCAGATCGTTCGGTCGTGGCTTGGCCCAGATCGTCTCGACGATCCTATCGGTCGCGGTGGCGATGACGCTCAAGTTGTCGCTCATCGCATTAGCGCAAACCACGTGGCGGCCGTCCGGCGCGACGGCAAGCGCGCTCGCGTGCAGGCCCGTGACGATCTCGGTCTGTTTGCCGGTCTCCAGATCAATCACCGTGACGCTGCCTTCGCTGGCGATGAAGCGCTCCGCGTCCACGCGCACGACGGTGCCGCGGCCGGCCGGCCCCGTCAGGTCGCCTGCGCCCGGCCGCCGCCCGCCCCAATTCGAGACGTAGAGTTTGTGGCCAACCGACACGACGCCGAAGGGCGCAACGCCGACATCGTAAGTCTTGAGCGCCTTGCCGGTCTCCACCTCAATCTCGATCAGGCGGTTTGAAAGATTGCCGCAAACGAACAACCGCTTGCCATCGGGCGAGAACGCGAGACCGGCGGGAATCTCTGCGGCGCGACGCGGCGCCTCAGCCTTCGGCAGTGCGACGACGCGCCACGGCCTGACCTCGCTCTCTTTCGTGACCTCGAACAACTTCACGTCGCCATTGACGTTGCTTAGCGCGAGGCGTCCCCCATCGCGCGAGAACGCGAGACCATTGTAGCTGATCTGGCTTCGCCCGTCGTAGTCGAGGTAGGCGGCGGAGGAAGCATCCGGCGGCGCGCCCTTGCGGACTTTGGGCAACGGCACGCGCTGCTTGATCGCGCCGGTGGCGGGATCGAGCACGACCACAACGTTCGTCAGGCCGGAGACGATCAGCAGCTTGCCATCCGGCGAGAGCGCCAACGCTTCCGCGCGCATCCCGGGCAATTCAACCTGTTTGCCCGCCGGCGTGATGACCTGATTGACCGGCAAAACAACTCGTCCGTCCCCGTGACGCCCGACGGTTTCCTTGTCCGTTGGCTCTGCGCCGAACAGGTTTAACGCCAGCAACGCGCTCAGCACGACGCAGGGCCAGCCCTCATTTGAAACCATGCGCATCGTGAAAAGGACAACACTTGTTTGACTGGAGTATTTCGAAGAAGCCATTCCGGCAAAAGCATAGACCGCCCCAGACGCCAGACAAGAAGATTTACCGGCGGCTTGCCGCCTCAGAACCGGGCAGTGAGGTTAACTCTTGGACTGAATGGCCTGCCATGGTTGCGGGGCGTAAGTCAGATGGGAAGCGTCATCTTACAACTTGGCACGTTACAAACAAACCGTGCGGTTGAAGCTGCCTCCATGGAGCGCTGCCTGAAAAGTGAGGATTAAAAATCAGCGGCAACCATGTCTTTACACGTGTATGATGTGATCGCGCGAGTTTTGCCAGAGACGTACCGCAAGAATAACAACCCAATGCTTCAAACCAATATCCATCACCAGATGAGAACCCTCCTTGTTTCACTTGTATTTGCGCTCCTCACGCTTGCCTCTCGGGCCGACACCGCCGCCGATGTGGCCGCGTTGAAACAGTTGCAAATCCAGCATCCTTGCCCGCTTATCGTCGAAACGCCGCTGGTCAGGGGCGGAGTCCCGCTTGCCGCCATCGTCCCCGCGTCCGGCGAGCCGTGGATCGGCGCCGCTGCGAAACTCCAATCGGCGATCTCTTCCAAAACCGGAGTCACCGTCCCCATCATTCCGGCAGAAAAGATTACCGACGCTGACTGGTCTTCGCGCCACCTCGTCATCCTCGGTAATCTCCTTGTCAGTCCAGTCTATGCCCGACTTTACAACAATTACTTCGTTTGCGCGGACGCCGCTTACACCGGCGCCGGCGGTTATGAATTGCGCACGGTTCACAATCCTTGGGGAACCGGCCGCAACGCCGTCGCCTTGGGCGCGCAGGACGCGGCGGGCGTCGAAGCCGCTATTGCCCGTCTTGTCTCCCTAATCAACGAACACGCCAAAACGGGACAACTCGCGCTGCCCCGGTTGCTCGACTTGCATTTCACGCCGGGCGGCCGCCGTGTTCCGCTCGAAACCGTGCTCACTCCCGAAGCGATCACCTCGCAGAAGAAAGCAATCGATGACTACGCCAGCAAAGCGGGGCAAGACGGTTCGGTGGCCCGTTCCGCCGCGCGCTTCGCCATGCTTTATCACCGCACGGGTGATGAAGGTTGGTTCCAACTCTTTCGCCATGCCCTTCGGCGTCATCTTGAATTCTATGCGACCGATGAATACGTCAACCAGGAGGGACCGCGTCGCTACGACCGCGACTTTCGGGACAGTTGGGCGTATCGGTTGGTCATCGCCTGGGATCTGCTGGAGGAGCACCCCGGCTGGACCGATGCCGAACGCCTCGAAATCACCAACCACATGCTCCGGCTTGTCTTCGAGTGCAATCTCAAGAACGGCTGGGATTCTCCAAGAGCGATCAAGCAGTGGATGAAGTTCGACAGCATCCCGCACAATCATCAGACGTGGCCGGGCCTGGCAAACCTTTTTGGCGGCTTGTATTTCAGCCGGCACTACCAGATTCCCATCGCGCAGACGTGGCTCTCGATCGCGAAGACGATGTTCCACTCCGCCTCTCGCAGTTCCAAGCCGCAGGAGGATTCCTCCGGTTACGAATGGATTCCGCAGCGCCACATTTTGATGTATGCGCTCGCCACGGGCGACCGCACTTACATCGAGCAGGGTCACGCCGCGGCCACCGGCCGCGCGCTTCTCATGTCGCTCGACCCGCTCGGACATCAACCCGCCTGGGGCGACCACGAGTATCTCTTCGCGACTTCGCAAATGCCCGAGCTTTTATCACTGCTCGAATATGCACTCGGCGACGGGCGCTTCCGTTGGATGATTGAACGTCTTGGTGTTGATGCTCGCGGCGAGGTCGAAGAGCCGCACTGGACCCCTGTGGAACCCAAATGCCCGGATGAACTCACGGGTGTCTCGGTCAGCTACCTGCCCAGGATCCACTTCGACATGCTCGGCAGCGATCACGATGACGCCTCCCCATTCCGCGCGCCGAATCTTCCGTTCGAGCAGACGTTCGACAAGCTGGTGCTGAGGAGCGGACTGGGCCGGAATGACGACTATCTCATGCTCGACGGCTACGCGGGCGGCGGGCACGGCCACCTCGATGGCAACGCCATTATCAGCTTCACCAGCCGCGGAGCGCATTGGCTCGTAGATGGTGAATACATCCGGCGCACGCCAAAATACCACTGCGCCGTCACGGTCCAGCGCGATGGGATCAGCCGTACGATGCCAACGAATGCACGGCTTGATGCCGCTGTCTGGTTTGGCGACGGGGCACTCACCCGCACCGTCATGCCGCACTACAACGGAATGACCTGGAGTCGCAGCCTGATCCACGTTTCCAATGGCTACGTCGCGGTCGTGGACGAACTGACCGCCGAGGAACCCGGCGACTACAGCCTCCGCTGCTGCTGGCGCATGCTTGGTTACGCGGAATTGAAAGGCGATACCGTCGAGGTGCATCAACGCGAGAAGGGCTTTGCTTTGCGTAATCTCAGTGGACAACGGCAGGAACTCGTCTTCATCAAGAACAGTGGCGAATCAATTTACAGCCGCACCGCTGGAGTCCCCATCCACCAACTCTATCAGCTTTCCAATCAACATCTGGACGCTGGCCAAACCGTCCGTTTCATCAATGTCTTTGCCGCCGCCAGCGACCGGATTCCCACGCTGGATGCGGCATCCATCGGCGACCGCCGCGCTCGCATCATCGTGGATGGACGCATGGAGTTGTTCGGCGTTGATGGTCTGGGCGGGCCGGCAAACTCTGACGCAGCGGTCTATCGTCTCACCGCAGATTCCGCATGGCTGGCCAACGCCAAGCACTTCAGCGTCGGTCCACATGAGCTGTTGGCTCTGCCGCAACCCGGTAGCGCCCGGCTCGATGCGCGCGGGCTGGCCCTCGGAACACCGCAATCGGTCCCAGCACCGGGCCTGCATCCTGCGGAGACCATGACAAATCCACGCCCGTCAGCGCGGCCAATCGCTTTGTCCGCCGCCATTACTGAGATGTCGCAGGTCCAACCGTCAGCCGCGCTCAGTCATCCACCCGCCGGACTTGTGCCGAAGTCATCGCTGTTTCGCTGGCGCTTCGCCGATTTCCAGAATTGCCCCTCCGTTCTCGAAGTGAGCGATGTCCAATCAGACGTTCCACCACGAGATTCCAAGCGACCGATCAATCTTCTCATTGACGGCAAATTCACCGGCTCAACCGACTCCTGCATATTTCCTTCGGGCAAGACGGTCAGCATCACGGTGGATCTCGGTTATAAACGCCACCTGAGCGAAGTGCGCGTCCACGCCTGGGAAGCCTATGATTGGTGGAAAACCAAGGACATCCACCTCACTCTCAGCAACGATCGCTTCCAGCAGGACATTCGGGATGCGGGCGGGCTTCTCGCCGCGGGCAGAACAAGCTTCGGCACGAATATTGACACGCTCCATTCCTCCGGGCCTTTGAATCAAACCGCCCGCTATCTCCGTGTCACCGCCGAACCGTTGACCGCCAAAGCCGGGGTTTACTTTTCGGAAATTGAAGTTCTCGGTTTCGCCGTTGGCGAGAAGCCAAAACTAACCGCCGTGGCGTCTACGGACCTCAATGGCAACGGCCATGCGGATGTGATCGTCGGCGATGCCGCCGGCGAGATCGTGGCCATTGATTCCAACGGCAAGGAGCTTTGGCGCAAACGTGCGGTGGCCGGCATCACCGCCCTGGCTGCGGGATCGCTTTCCGCCGGCACTCCACCCGTCGTGATCTGCGGCGCGGACGACGCGACCTTGCAGGTGTATGCCAGCGACGGGCGACAGCTCGCCTCGGTCACGCCTCCGGATTTTCGATATGTGCAAAGTCGCGTGCGCAATATCACCCTGGCCGACCTCGATGGCGACGGCACGGCGGAGATCGTCATCGGTTGCGATAGCTGGCAATACATGGCTTACAAGCTGGTGTCCTCCGGGGCCGATGCCCCTGCGGCGACCGGTTCGTATACGCTGAAGCTCGCTTGGAAAGGCGTTTACTACGCACACGCTGCCACGGTCTGCCATATCGCCGACCTCGATGGTGACGGCCATCCGGAGATCGTGGCGGGCAATGACTACTACTCTCTCCAAATCATGAACAACCGCGGCAAAGTCGTGGCGAGCGGTTCCAGCTTTGGGCCCGAACAAACCGCCGTCACCTCGGTGGCACTGCCTGCCGCCGGTCGGCGCGCCGTTGTCGTCGGCATTGATGACGGCGATGTCGTGGCGTTCGATTTCAAAGGCAAGCGCCTCTGGATGTCGAACGTCGGCGACCGCGTTACCACACTCCGATCCGATGTCATTGACAAGCAGCCACGCGTCATCGCCGCTTCCGAAGGCGGCATCGTGTCCGCGTTCGATTCCGCCGGCCACCGCCTCTGGAGCCGCAACCTCGGCTCTCCAGCCAAACGCCTCGTTCGCGAGGGCGACACCTATCTCGCCGCCGCCGCCCAAGGCGTCATCTGCCTCTCGCTCGACGGCCAAATCAGGGATACCGTTTTCACCCCGGCCCCCGCCTTTGACCTCGTCACCAGTAACGGCACCGTCTTCGCGCTCCTCACCGACGGGTCGGTGATCTGCCTGCGAAACGAGTAGCGGCGTGGGACTGGCCCGCTGTTTTTTTGGCCGCCGAAGATTCCTCAATAGTGTCGCAGGATCAGTTCCTCAAAGTCAGGCGCGGCAGCATAACATTGCATGGCTTCATCGGTCGTATCGGGCCGAATCGCGCAGAAACCTGTTAAACCTCCTAGTGTTTGAGCGGCGCGATCCGAATATTTTCGAGTTCGACGCCTTCCATGCGGAAGACCATCTTCTTCACGGTTAAATCAGGACGATAGGAAATCATCGTGCGCTGTCCCGCGATTTCCGCATCAACCAGAGAACCCCCAATCTTGTCACTGCCCTTGACAATCACGCGGACCGTGAACGGTTGATCAACGCCGATGAGGTTTTCGATCGCATAATTGCCGACCCCCGCAGGCGAGCCGCCTTCGCGCAAAGACTTCCCATTACCCGCGAAGTGGCTCAATGAACCCGGACCGAATTGCGCGCGCAAATCATCCAGACGAATCTGTAGTTCACAGGAAGCCTGTTCACCGTTCTCAGGCAGGAAGGAAATACCGAATCTGCCCTTCTTCGCCTCTGCAGGCTGAACCTTGAAGGTCAGGATGAATGATTCGCTCTCTGCCGGGAAGATCATCGTTTCGGCAACTCTCGCTGCGAGGGTTTTCGGCGTCCCGGTTGCGGGCATTATTTCCTTCATCCACTTCGAGCCGATTCTGCCGTCGGGGAATTGAACCAGCTCGCGGATAATCAGAGGGCCGCCCCAACCGTGGATTGGAATCCACGCCGCCATCAGGAAACGGCCGCCGGTGATTTCTGTGATCGCGGGAACGTTCGAGCCGTCGTAGAAGTCGAGTCCCTTGGCAACGACAGATGCATACGCCAAGTCAGGCGCGTCGGCGGGTTTCGACCAAAGGTCTTTGAAGCCGCCGATGATGTAATCGAACTTGCCCCAGCGGAAGAAGAAGGTGCAGTCGCCTCCGGGCGGGAAGTCCGGACGGATACACCACCAGCCGCCATCAACCGACTCCGATTCCCACATGCCCTTTGATCCGGCATTTGCCAGCATGCGCAGTTTGCCTCCCGGGTCCGTATAGACGCTCGGGTTTTGGCAGGGGTGAAACATGACATTCGATTTCTTGAAGCTCGCAATGCCGTCCGCGCTGACGGCGTAGGTCGCGCCCGCGGGAACGCCGGGTGTTGTGGCGCGTTTGAATTCGCCCGTGCGCCCGTTCTTCTTCAGGTATTCCCATTGCGCGGGCCACGTTGTTTTTTCCTGCGGATAAACGCGCCCAGTGTGCAGGCCATAGCTGATGTAGAACTGATGATTGAAGACGAACGGCGTGCCCGTGCCGATGCATTCCCATTGTTCTTCGAGCGGCGTCGCGGCCTCGTGTTCGGTCCACGTTTTGAAGTCTGTGGTGGAGAGGTGTTCGAAGTAGTGCGCTCCTTTTCCAAACTTGCTGGCGTGATGGCGGCGGTCATACAAATAGAACACGTGATAACGTCCTCGGTGGAAGAGCGTCACGACATCGCCCACCCAACTGTTGTGCCCGGGAGGAGTCCAGTATTGGATGCCGGGCGAGGGGTTGGGCGTCTTCGCCTGTTTCTTCTCGGACTGGATTGCAGGAAGATAAATCGCTGCTTGCCTGACATACTCGGAATCCAGCTTCCACGAATTTTTTTCGGCCCACTGCGGATAGCCAAAAGGGAAATCGTTGTCGAGCAACTCGCCGTCCACATACATCGTCCAGCGCGCGCCGGAGAAATTGAGGACGATGTCGTGTCCGCCTTCGGGTTTCTTGAGCATGGCGAGCGGAATGCCGATGGTCATATTCTTCCAGTCGGGATGCTCGACTGAATGGAGCACGACATTCGCTTCCAGAACCGGCACCGAGCCGTCGGGCATTTTGAACGCCGGATAATTTTGGCGTTTGCGGTCGAGCGGATCATGCTGACGAAGACGGACGACCAGCACATCCGGTATTTCGAGAATGCTTTTCTCGCCATCGAACTTCTTCAAGTCCACCGTGAACTTGACCGTGAAGCCGCGGGTTGTATTCGCCGGCGCCGCGAACTCAGCCTGCGGAGACTGCGCGGTGAGCGTGCTCTGCGCGGGCTGGGAGGTGTTGAAGAACCACAATAGCGTTAGTAATTCGAGCATCCGTTTGTCTCCTTTCGTGACGATGTGGGTGATTTCACCGCTCAGGAGCGGCATGGGTTGCGCTTCCTTCTCCCCCAAGAAAAAAATTCAACAGCCAGCATTGGGAATGCGATTGCTCGCAACGATCTTTTAATGTTAGGGCATTCCCGACAACCATCTTTTTAAACCATGTTGAGGGTTGAGGTTCAGTTTTCGGCGCGGCGTCGGCCATGATGCTCTTTGTACTGTTGGTTTCATGGCGTTGGCACGCGAGGGAAAGCAGGATGGTAATGATCTACAGTGCATTTCGTTTCATTCGATATCTCCGTCACCTTCACCGATTGGCAATCTCACTCCCCGTGTTTACAAGGAATCGAAATTCATAGTCAACAACGACGCAGGGAGGCCCATTTTTGGATTCCCGCCTCGCTCCACTGGCAGTTTTGGTCAGTTCGTGTTGCCTGAAACGGATGTTTGAGTATTGCCCGCCTGATCCGTTCGGTTCCTGTGCGGGGTATGCGTCTATCCCCTCAATGAATCCGCTGTTTTCAGGGGAAGACTTTGCCCTTGTGCACCAACGACTGCCGCCTACAATGCCGCCGATGTTTGAACAAGCCACGTAGATGAGCATGACGCCGGCAGTCATGAAGCAAGCACAACGCGCCCGCTTCCCTCTTGAAAAGTTCGTCGAATTTGCGCCTCGGTGTTTTCGTCTCCGGGTCTTCCTAGCGGTCGCTTTATTGATGTTGGGTTGGTGGAAGGGTGGAGTGACGGAGTGTTGGGCCGGGGAAGGTCAGAGGCAAGGGGTCTTGCCTTTGGTCGAGAGCCGGTTTGAGATCATCGCTCGCGAGTCCTTCAGCTCCGCGGCCAATGGCGAGATTTTTCTGGAAGCGTGCGAGGCGGCCGATACCAGCCGGCTGCTGGCGGTGCGGGTTGAGGTTACGGCCAGCGATGGCAGTCATCCCGATGGGTCCGGCCGGGGCGTTTACAATGACGGCCGGTTCTTCGCCGATGGAAAGTTCTCGGTCTGCGTTCCGCTAGGCAAGACCGCGATCCGGCTGAGCAGTGGGCCGGATTATGTGCCGCTGGAGATGACCCTTGAGGCGAAGGCGGGTGAGCGGGTCGGTGTACGGGCGCAACTGGTCCGGTGGTTTGCACCTCACCAACATGGCTGGTTTGGCGGTGACAACCATGTGCACGCCCAACATGATGCCCACGCGCTGGTCAGAACCGACATCGACTTCGCCGCCCTGCAAGCCCGCGCCGATGGCCTCAGTTACATCACCGAAGCCGGGCCACGCGAATTGACCGCCGCGGAGTTGGACCGGCTGAGCCGTCCCGGGTTCCTGATGTTGCACGCCGCGGAACTGCGTCCCGCCTGTTTCGTGGGCCATCTGAACACCCCGGGGATCGCCCGGCCGCTGGCGGATCGGCTGGATGCGCTTGTCCACCGGCCCTTACCGGTCCAGGCCATTACCGAGGCTGTCCACGAACTAGGCGGTGTGACGATTCATTCCCATCCCCTTGCACCGCCCCATCAATTGCACTGGATGGGCGCGACGGAAATCTTCTCGGATGCCGTCCTGGGCCGTTGTGCCGACGCGTTAGACACCGATTCGCCCGCGACGGAACTGCTGCGTTTTGCGGTCTTGAGCCTGGGCAACCGGCTGGCTGTGAGTAGTTACACCGATTGCGATCTTGGCCGGAGCCGAACCCTGTCACCGGGCGATCGTCGTGTCTATTGCCATGCCAACCAGCTCAGCGCGGCCGCCTTGGTCCAGGCCATGCTGCGTGGCCGCACCTTCGCCACCAACGGTGGTCCGCTGTTTGGCTTCTTCAGCGTGGACGATCATTTGCCCGGCGACGTGATCCGCTTTGCAACCGAACAAGCTTTCACGGCCCGGGCTGAGATTCACAGCCGGCGACCCTTGAAGTCGATGGAGATCTATCGGCGCGGCAACCGGGTCGAAGCGTTTGATGTCAAGGATCGCCAAGGCGAGTTGATCCTGACCCACCCCATCCGCGAACGTGAAACAAGCTGGTATACCCTGCGGGCCGAGGATGTGGACGGTCATTGGGCCGTCACCAGCCCGATCTATTTCGAGCCACGCAATCCCCAGCCTCGACCGGCCGCCTCGGTGTTGTTGCTGGAAATCAGCAACATCTCCAGGTATGCTTCCCTGCGCCGCGAGTTCTTTGCCCATCTCGTTGCCACCGTCTCGCCGGGGCAACAGTTGACGGAAATACAACTGGTCAATGATGGCGCAGCACTCCAACATTTCACGCCGGTAAACGGCAATCAACTGGCTTCCGGCGAGATACCCGTTACCGGACGGAATGGCAACTATGCGCCGGGCTGGATCTGGTATCCAGAGCCGGGCGCGTCGAATCATTTCCAAGCGGACTATCCTGTCACGGGCAGCGGCTGGTATACGCTGTGCGCGACCACCGCCGGGGGAAAGAGACTGGAATCGGATGCAGTGTATTTCGATGCCGCCAATCTCAACAGCCAGGAATTGTCCGTGGTTAACATGGTCGGCGCCGACACGCGATTCCAGTTGTGGGGCTTTGGCGAGGAAACGCCCCTGGCCGCGCTACAGCCGCCGACCCAAGCCGGGGAGTGGTGGTATCCGCGCAAGGCCTTTGGGAAAATTCAGGCCCGGTTTGCAAACGAACCGCATGAACTTAGCGGTGGCAACCAGACCATGAGCAGGCTGTTCCGAGTCGTGCCGTGAACAGGGCGGGATCAGAAGGACAATCGACAGGATCGACAAGAACCGCCCGCAATACCGGTTCACAAAAACACCGCCGGTGACGAGATGAATGACGGCAAACCAACCCGGGATGGAGTATATGTCATATGAGACATGTCGGTTAAAAAGAGTCAATGTCATGAGATAAATAAGGCGCAAGCAATGATTCGTCGCTTGAGATCCATTGTTCTCTGTTTGGTGTTTTGCGTTGGCTTCGGCGCGGCTGGAGAGGTTTTGGCGGACGACTGGCCGATGTGGCGTCACGATTTCAGCCGCACGGCGGAAACTCCTGAAAAATTGGGGGACGAACTTCACCTGCAGTGGACATGGCAGTATCCGCTTGTGAAGCCCGCTTTCCCACCCACGTGCGGGCCCAATAAATCTCTGGAGAAGACGCTTAACGCGGTTGGCGGTCAGGAACTTCCAGGCAAGAATTTGAATGGTAAATTAGGGGAGTTTGACAAGGGATATGATCCCATCGTTCTTGGCAACACAATGTTCCTCGGCTCGTCCGTCAGCGACCGGCTGACGGCCATTGACATCACCACCGGTGAAGAGAAATGGCGATATTACGTGAACGGGCCGATCCGCTATGCGCCCGTTGCTTATCAAGATTGGGTCATCTTTGGTTCCGACGACGGCTACGTATACGGCCTGAAGGCCCGGACCGGGAAGGTGGCGTGGAAGTTCCATGCGGCCCCGACCGGCCGGCAGCATCTTGGCAATCAACGGCTGATTTCGGCCTGGCCCGTGCGGGGCGGACCGGTTCTGCACGAGGGCAAGGTATATCTCGGCGCTGGCAACTGGCCGTTCGAGGGAACGTTTTACTACTGCCTCGACGCAGCCACCGGGCGTGTGATCTGGGAAAACAGCACCTCGGGATCGTTTTTCAGGTTCATGAACTGGGAGCCAGATCGGTCCTCCGGCGGCCCGGTGCCTCTGGGATACTTCGTGATCGACGGCGATGCCCTCGTCACGCCGTCTGGAAGGGACAGGCCCGTTCGCTGGGACAGGCATACCGGGCAGATGATCGTGGATCCGAAGGAGAACTCCATGCAGCAGATGCACGCTCGCGAGAGCGGCGTGTGGGGCCCGGACAGGTTCGCCCTGACCAAGGGGAAAATCGGCGAGATCACGGCCGGCGGCAAGAAGTTCAAAGGATACCCGGGCGTCCAAGGCACCGTGCACAATCTGCTGGCCGCGCAGGAGCGATTGTTTGTCGTGACGAACGAGGGAAGCATTTACTGTTTCGGGCCGCAGCACCTCGAAAATCCCAGGACGTTTAAGGACCCGAGCGCGCCGCTGCAAAGCGCCGACGACAAATGGAAGGCGTTTGCCGCAGAGGTGCTTTCCAAGACAAGCGGACCCATCGGCTATTGCCTGGTGCTGGGAGCGGGGACCGGACGACTGGCCGAGGAGTTGGTCTTGCAGAGCCAATACAAAATCGTGGTGGTCGAGCCAAACCCTGCCAAAGTGGAGGTGCTGCGGCGCAAGTTCGACGCTGCGGGGGTCTATGGCGTGCGGATCAGTGTGCAAACGGGCAATCCGCTGAACGCGGGTTTGCCGCCGTATATGGCGCGACTGATCGTTTCCGAGGATACGACGGCCGCGCTGCAAAAAGCTCCGGCTGAGGTTGCCAGGAAAGTGGTGTTTTCCCTTCGGCCGTATGGGGGTATCACTGTGCTGGAACTGCCTGAGGTTGTTCACCGGACGATTGCCGATTGGGTTCGTGGATCCTCCGATACGGTGACGGTTGAGCGATCCGGGGGACTAACCCTGTTGAAGCGGCCGGGCGCCTTGGCCGGCAGCGCCAACGTCCGCGGCAATAGCTTCAAGTCGGATGATCTGAGGGTCAAAGGTCCGATGGGCGTGTTATGGTATGGGAGCGAACTGGACTGGGTGGACATGGGGGATGTGTTCTACAACCGCCATGCGTATGTGCGTGACGCGAAAACGCGGGGTTGGGATCAAAACCGGCCGTATGCGGACGACATTATTGATGGCGAAATCAGGATTTATGGCCCGGTGTATGTGACCTGCGTGGACGCCTATACGGGTCTGATACTGCGAAAGGTTGTCAAAGATTACGTGCCTTGGCACGAGGGAGGCGGACTGCCTCCGATCGAAAAGTTCGCGGGGGCTTCCACCGCCGGGTTTACCTCTGCCGACAACAAGTATGGCGTGGAAAAGGGGGTGCTGGTGCGGCGGGATGCTGCCGGCAACACCGGCAACGGCAGCAAGCCCCCGGAAAAACCGCCGCGCGCAGCCTATCCCGGTTTTGCGGCAAACGTCCTGTTGGGAACCCGCAAGAATCCCTTGACCGGCAATGAAGAGCAAAGAGTTATTTCCAAGGGGGCCGGTTGTGGCCCTGTGATTGACTGGGGATTAAGCCCGTTGGTCACTATGCGTTCTTCTTATGCGGCCTATTATGACAAGTCCATCGAAAGCGGGACAGTCACTCTGGCTCCTGTCAGGGCCGGCTGCCGACCCAATATTATTCCCGCCAACGGCGTCCTGGCGGTGATGGACCATTCCGATAATTGTGGGTGCAATTATGCGCTGTCCACCTCGGCCGTGTTCGCCCCCACGCCCGTCAACGATATGTGGACGGCCTGGGGGCCGTGCATCAACTTTTGGTTCGACGAATACTATAACGCCCCCTGGACCAAACTCCCCAATATGGCTTGGGACAATGGCAAGGGCTATCAGCCGTACAAGGAACGATGGGACGCCCGGACCCATAATAAAATGGGCGTGCTGATCCAAGGCTCGATCCGCCGCGTGGGCGTTAATCTGGGCGCCCAAGCCGACATGATGTCCCCCGACGGCGGCACGCTCTGGCTGAATTATCCCGATATCGGCGGGCCTTCTCCCGAGGTCGCAGTGACGGTGCAGCCGGAACGAGTCAATTGGGTTCGGCGTCACTCGTTCCGCATCAAGTCGGGGCAGGGCTATCGCTTCGTGTGCGCCACGAGCGGCGAGGGCATCGAGTCCGTGCGGGTCAAACTGTATAGCGACGTGGAGCGCGCCTTTACGGTTCGGTTGCACTTCGCGGAACACGACGAGACGATCCAGCCGGGCGAACGGCGGTTTTCCGCCTCGCTCCAGGGCCGCAAAGTGGACGACATTGATATCGTCGCCGAAACGGGGGCGGCCAATATCGGTCTGGTGAAAGAGTATAAGCAAATCAAAGCGAAGGACGATCTCACCGTGACGCTGAAGCCGGCGGCTTTGCGCAAGACGCTGCTTTCGGGGATAGAGATCGTGGCTTCCGACGCAACTTTGGGGGCCATACCCCGGATATTACCTCTGGAGAATGATCCCTGGTTTGGCGACGAATAAACCGGAGCCTGCAAACAGGACGCCGTTCACGGGGTTGATGATTGGATGGTATCCGGGAGCGATTTGGCCTGGGTTTTCGGAGGGATCTGGCCGGCCCGGATGGAAAGTATCACCGCGGTTGGAAGGGGCTTTCTTGCCACGTCCCACTCTTGGCATCAGTTTTAATGCTGTTCGCGTGTTTCCTGTGGGACGATTGTGAATCGAGTTCGACAATAGTTATACGGCATTACCGCTTCATCATCTTCTTCAGTCTTCGTTTGCTTGCATGCGTCTTAATTAGAATGTATGGCACATAGCATAACAATGTTAACAGCCGCTGGGGAGTGAAGACACCCAGCTTCAGTGCCTTTGCCAAGATCTGCATGACATGGCCGGGGGTGTAAAACTTCCGATGAATCCTCTTGAGGATCGCTGTCAGTTCCTTTCGGCCATATCTTTCGGAGTATATCCCGTTGTCCTGGCCTATGTAATATCCGGCGTTCTCTTTAACAATGTCCTCCAACGGCGAGAATTTCTCCCACCGGAGCCTGTTCAGTGAAATAAAGTCCAGGCCTATCTCACTGGCATACTGCGACATCATGAGCATCTCGTCTTCGTCCTCACCGATGATCCCTATAATAAAATACCCGTTGATCAGCATGCCGGATCGTGCCAGCACCTTGAACGCATCTCTGACGCCATCGGTCTTAAAGCCTTTTTGCATTGCCACCAGCGACTTGTCCTGGGCCGACTCCAGCCCTACCATCAGGACTTTGAAACCCGCCTTCCTCATCTTCTTCAACAGTGCAGGTTGTCTTGCGATATCAATCCTTACGTTGCACAGGAACATCTTCTTTATCCCTCTGGAGATAATGAGATCGCAGATGCTCTCAACCCTGTTCATGTCGGCGGCAAAATTGTCGTCTACAAACGCCACAAACTCCGCATCGAGGGCTTCAATTTCTTCCACCGTGGATTCGGGACTTCTCGCCTCCCACTTCCGCAGCTGCCCCAGAGGGTTGAGCTTGAAGGTGCAAAACTTGCACTTGTAAGGGCACCCCCGGGAACTCATCACGGCGTCGAAGCTCACCCCCAAGTCAATCCCCCTGATGGTGGCACGGTATGTCGTTGTCCTGAGTGCTCTGTCCGGACTTATCGCATCATTTACAGAAAGCAGGGGCCTGGCCTCATTATGAATGACTTTGCCGTCGTCTACATACGAGATCCCCTTCACTTCTTCCAAGGGCCTCCCGCTGAAAAGGTCCCTCATGGTGGCTTCGCCTTCCCCCCTCACGATTATGGATATATTCGGGCATCTGAGGAACAGGTCTTCAACGTAATCCGTGGCCTGCCTTCCTCCCACAATGACCCTCACATGTGACGGAATCTGCCGGATCACCGAGCAAACTTCGTCGTATGAGTAATTCCAGTTCACACTCACCAGAGCCGTGTCCACCGAAGGGCCAAAATAGCTCATCGGGTCTTTGACATACCTAGCATCCACGATCCTGATGCTCTCAACCATATCGCTGACAGCGGTTGCGACATATTCGAGACCGATGGGCGGGAAAAACTCGTAAATGGGCACCTCTTTCACATAGGGGTAGAGGCAGAGCACATGGGATGGCTTGGGGCCACACAAGGTCGCATCGGGGAAACATCCCCGCGCATCGCGCCGCGATTCGTTCATTGTTGTCGTCATTGTGCTCATCTGCGTGGCCCGGTCGGACTTCAACGGCAGCGTAACAGGTTCCTCCGGGCTAATACCAACCCCAAATGATCGTGAAGCGTTTGTCATGCGTGAGACCAATTGGGAATTGCCAACGAAACACGAGTTCAGCGCATCGGGAACAAGTCACGGCCCGTCTTAACGACGCCAAACAAAAAGGGAGGCCGAGAACCGGCCTCCCTTTTTGATAAGTTTCTGCTCTACTTAACGGCGAAGATTACTTATTTGCATCCGGCTTCGGCGCGTGGGGCTTGGGCGTGCCGACACGAGTGGCGCACTTCTTGTCGCCGTCTTCCGAATAGGCAACAAACACCTTGTCGCCAACCTTGAAGTCCGCGCAGGTCTTTGGGTCTTTCTTGTCGCCAAACACCGTGTTCTTGTCCATGGCGATCTTGACATCACCATCCTTTTTGGTGGTGACGGTGATGCAATCGGGGCTGATGGCACTGATCGTGCCAACGAGATGCGGTGAATGTTTCTTGCCCGTATCGTCCGCGGCAGACGCGGACAGAACCATGGCCACAACGGCCACCAACGACAACCCAGCTACAGTCCACAACTTCTTCATACCTGTTCCCTTTGTTAGTTTTGTTGATTACTGACGCTCGACGGAACGCATATAGAAAACGCCCGTCAGGATACAAGTGGTAAAACCCAGCGGTGACTATTAGTTGCGAGATTAAATTCTGGGCTCAGGGTCTCTTTGCGTGTGGATCCGTTTTGACCTGAAAACCCTGAAATCCAGCGTTTGTCGACATTCTTGCGACCAATCTGACGACCGGTGGCGTGGAATGAAACCAACATTCCCAAGGGAGTGGCTGCGCACTGACTGCAAATGAAGAGGCAGCCAGTGGGAGCGGTCGTCAAATAGTCGGACCCAGTCCGGCAGCATCGCAGCAATTCCTCTGGCCAATGCAAACCCGAACTCTGCCGTCATTTTTCAATTGATGTCTGAGGCAATTCACAGACAGTTCGGACTGGGATTTCGAAAGGACTTGAAGGGGCAGGATGAAAAATACCACCGGGGCCGGAAGGGGCTTTTCTGCCACGTCCCCGATTTTACCGAGGTTGATGTGAGCAGGAATTGAGTTCGGACGGGTTGAGCCGTCTGTTGCGTCCATCACGCAGAAGCCGACGCCGTCCTATCACGCGTATGAATGTGACGCAGAAGAAAAGCATCACTTCAAAGACGTTGGTTTCATGTGGACCAATCTGCCTGACGGCAAGCCGCTTAACGATCCACCGTTGGAACAGAGAATCGAGGCGTTGAAGGTTCAACACAAACAGTGATTTCCCGATGCACCCGGATCCCCAACTGAGTCAAGGTATTGCAAATCAGTAAAATGGTCGGGGCGCCGGGATTTAAACCCGGGACCTCCTGCGCCCAAGGCAGGCGCGCTATCAAGCTGCGCTACGCCCCGACAGGCGTGTCTTCCAATGGAAAACGATGTTTTTTGTTCGACACCAAGTTCTCAAATCTAACAAATATCACTCTTTTTGTCATATTAGCGCCAAACAGAGAGCCGCATATCAAAAACAGCAGATCGAAAAAAGAACCTGGCAACATGAAAACAGAACCGTCTTCCTCCACCACGAAATCCGGATGGACAAAAGTTGCCCAGTATCTGTTCCGATATGAAGCCACGGACGAGATATTTGCACGCTTTCGAGTTCATGGCAAGATTGTTCGAGTAGCCACCGGCCAGACGATGGTCGCCAACGCCACGCTGAAGTTGCGTGACCTCATGAAGGATGAGTTCGATCGATCCGCTCAAGCCGATCCCTCCATGAGCGAAATCAGAACCTTCGGCGGTGCGCTGGCCGTGATGAAGTGTCGCATCCTGTGATTGTCCCGTTCGACCCATGGGTATCAAGGACGACTGCCGACAACGGCTCAGGAGCAGTTAAGGAAACGGCGGCTGGAGTTGTCCGAGCGACATCCGCGATAGATGAATGCTTGAATCGCGAACTGCTTTGGGTGCTGACCGAAGCTCGTGTTGTAATCGAAGACTTCCTTCAGGAATATAATCACCGCAGGCCGCACAGCCGGTTTGGCTATCAAAACCCCGTGCGGTTTGCCGCACAACAAAATCCATCCCCCGCTTCGGCCGGGCTACGCCCTCTCTGCGCTGGGGATGGACAAAAACACAAACGACCAGGCAGCACAGACTAACCCTGCGAGTGGCTCGAAAAGATGAGTCCGGTCAAGACACTTGGGAATCCACTGAGGGAGAGAAAACCGACTCCTGCACGATCATCACCCCCGAATCGAACAAATTGCTGAAGCCGTATCCTCCAGACCAGATGGAGTTCTACACAGTCGGCCCGATCATCAATTCACCGGCGAACGATGCGCCTGATTGTCTGGTTGCCACTTCGCAAGAGGTGCAGTTGAAGCCGTGAAATCAATTCGGCGAGCGTAGGGCTTCGACGCGGAATAAGGAGATTTTTCAGCAGCGGATCTTTGGGCGGATTCAGTGGTGTTCGGGTCATAATCCACTCCCTGGTGTTTGCTTCCGGTCAGGCAGCCTATAAGAAAAGCGTGGATCGGAATTTTCGAACGGCTGCTGCATCGAAACACAAACTTCCGATCCACGCGGAATCAACACGAGCCCCTTGGCCGTGCCTCAGACAACGCCATCTGAATTGACGACGAACCTGTATCTGAACACCCTGCGCCCGATGTTTATGGTTTGCTGGGAACGGTGGTCTTGGACTCTTGTGACTTGGTCACGGTGCCATCGGGAGCTTGGGTGACGGTCTTCTCGGTCGATTTGACAGTGCCCTCGCTGTTCGTGCTGCTGGTCGTGGTTTTTGAAACTTCGCGGTCGCACGCGGCCAGCAGAAATGACAACGCCAAGGTGGACATTGCCACGCAAATTACACCCATACGATTCTTCATCTTTTTTTCTCCATTTACTTTCTATCGGCTTTTACACTTACTTTTGTGAGTGTGGTTTTCTGTTTCGTTGATGAAAAGCTACGTCACGGGCCGGCCCTTCGCTATGGGGTGAAACCCTACCCTCGGAGGAGGATCTGGCGTAATGAATGACCAGTTGCACACTCCAATTGATGTTATTGTTCGACCGCGTGGAAGGGGAATAGCGGAGTGAGTGCAAGCGCAGTGGCAGCTCAATAATCCCTTTACGCCATTCAGTTCTCAACAACCCTCTGGGGTGGGGCCTTCTGACGGTTCACCCATCTCCGCTCAATGTCCGCTTATTTTCCAATTCTGTTTGAAGGGACGAGGTTCTGTTGTCGTCAAAGGGATTAACCAGCCAGCATTGGCCGGGGTGGAAACACTGCCAGTGAGATGAGGTTCGAAGTGACGCTGCCAAACGGTGCCGGTTTTGATTTTCGGCTTTTGTGGGAGGTGACTCCTCAGGCGATCGGCCGACTCGGCGGTTTGGTCGTCCCCCTTGATAACAAGGGGCCTCCCACTGTTTTCTTCACCGCGGCAAGCAAAAGCTGCGCGTGCAATGGCAGCAAGGCCAAGCGACCCAGTAGGGTTTCGCCCCATAGCGGTCGTACGGTTTTGAGGTGATGTTCTTATGTTATGAAAGGCAAATGGCTCATCCGTTGCTCGATCCTTCTGGCACCCGAGATTGGCGGAGACAGAGAAACGAGCCGAATGGCTCATCAATCGAACAACAGCACTGGTTATCGAAGGTCAAACAAACCGTTATGAAAATGTTAAAATGCTCTGCGATCTTTGGAACGCTCGTGGTTGGGGCGTTGGCCACGGCACTTTGTGCTACGGTCACCCTGACAAGCAACGACATCGTCAAAATGTCGAAAGCGGGTGTCAGTGACGATGTGATCATCCAAACCGTCCAATCCACCGGCTCGAACTTCCGTTTGACCGCACAGGATGTCGAGGCGCTCAAGCGCAGTGGCGTCAGCGACCGTGTTGTTGTGGCGATGCTGGCCGCTCACCCCGCTGCTCCGCCTTCCGCCCAACCCAGCGGGCCCACAGCTCCCGTGATCCGTGAACCGGGTGGGCCTGATTATGCGGGCGTGCCGAGCGATCAACAAGTCGTGCGCGCCTTGCCGGTTGCGCCTCCAACTTACTACCAAGCCCCGCCGCCTGCGCCCTACTACTACTACGATCCGTATTACAACCCATCACCTGGCTACTACTACGGCCCCCCCGTGGGTGTCTATTTCGGCTACGGCGGCTGGCATCATCATCGCTGGTGAGATGACTGCTGCGAAGCATCCCGCAGACGCGGCTCCAAGCGTATTGGGGCGGACATCGCTGTGAAGCCCTTGCGGAATGACCCGGAACTAACAAATTAAAGTAGCACAGCGAGAGAGTTCGGTGATGACTCTAATGTCAAAACTGGAATTTGATCGTTGTGCTATTTGTTGTAGTCCTGTCCGATTCCTAGCACCAAGGTGACTTGCTGGCACACACCCAATCCGACCGGCGGCAACGGTCCTCAATCACCGCCACCGCCGGAATTGGACTGGGACTTCTGGCTGGGCCCGCTGAAGTTGCGGCCCTATGTGGCCGGAGCCTACCATCCAAGCCATTTTCGCTGGCTCATGGAGTCCGGTGGGGGGGTGATCCGCGACCGCGGTGCCCATGTAATGAGCATCATCCTCTGGTGCCTCGATGCCGACCATCAGACGCCGGTTTCGGTCGAGGCCACGGGCAGTCCGCGTCCCGAAGGCATTTGGAACTGCCCGCCGTTGATGAAGGTCATCTACACGTTCCAGAACCCGGATTGGCAGTTGATCTGGGAACAGCCGGGCGATGTGCGCGGCGAGGGCGGCTTCGGCATGGTCTTCCACGGCGAAAAAGAGACACTGGCGGTCTGCCGCGACGGCACAAGAATCCCCGCTGCCGAGCAGGTCCGCAATTTCAAGATCCCTGCCGGCGGCGTCGAGGTCTATCGCATGACCAAACATGCCGACTATAACATGAACCACAAGGAGGACTGGTTGCAGGCAATTCGTGCGGGCAAGAAGCCGTGCATGAACATCGAGATCGGCCACCGCGTGGCGACCCTCTGCAACCTCGGCAACCTGTCCTACATCCTGAGTCGCAAACTCACTTGGGACGGCAACAAAGAACAGTTCGTTGGCGACGACGAGGCAAACAAAATGCTCTGCGGGAAGCGGTAGAAGAGCACGTCCGTTCAATTGGCAACTCTCTGTTCGTTTTCACCGCCCGGCTGGAAACGCAAATCCATGTCCGTCGTTTACGCTTGATTCGCCACGGGCGCTTTGTAACATGCGCCAAGACTCCGGCCAGTTGCGGTTGAGTTATTCTGCGTGGCCGGTTCATCATGTGCATCCTTGGGGCGCACATCTGGTTTCAGTCAAGGGAAACGTGACGCGCCATTCGACATCCAGCTTGAGCACGCGGTTGCTGCTACTTGCGTTGGTTGCCATCCTTCCGGCCCTGATTCTCGTTGCCTGCGGCAAGACGGGCCTTCTCTGCTCAGGGTTGGCAACCGTGCTGGCGTTGATCATCGCCTGGTGGGGCTGCAAACGGTTCGTTCTGAAACCGTTGAACGCCTTGGTGGACGCCGCACAGCAATCGGCCAATGGAGTCACATCTCTGCGAGTCGAGTCGGCACTGCAAATCGCCGAATTCGCCCGGTTGGCGGCGGCGATCAATGAAATGGTGTCGGCGGTGCGTGATCGCTCCGGCAAACGGCGGCTTAGTGACTACCGTTACCGGCAGTTGATTGAGAGTTTGCCCGAAGCCCTGCTGGTGCAGAAAGCCGACAAGATCGTGCTGGCCAACCCGGCCGCCATGAACCTGCTTGGCGCCACCTCACTGGAGCAACTGATGGGCAAGACCCTGCTGGAGATCGCACACCCGGACAGTCGCGAGGCGTTCGCGCAACACATGGCCCGATTGAAAAACGGCCTCCAGCTCCCGCCACTGGAGGAGAAGTTTCTGCGGCTCGACGGCACAGCCTTGGATGTCGAGGTGACTGCCGCCGTTGTCGGTGGTCATGACGAGCCGTCGGTGCAATGGATCGCCCGGGACATCGCCTCCCGCAAACAGGCCGAGCAACAGGTGCGCGAACTGTCGTTGCGATTGCTGAAAGCGCAGGACGAAGAGCGGCGACGGATTGCCCGCGACCTGCACGACTCCACCGCGCAGGAACTGGCCGCCATGATGACCAGCCTGGGCATCATCGAGGAATCGTTGACGGGGAACGACGGGCCGATGCGGCAGCGTTGCGCGGAATGCCGCGAGCTGGCCGAGCATTGTGCAACGCGGATTCGCGCCACTTCGTATTTGTTGCACCCTCCGTTGCTGGACGAACTGGGTTTGACCATCGCCTTGAAAAACCACGTGGAGGGTTTTGGCAAACGCAGCAATATCCAAGTTACCTTGGACCTGTCGCCCGATGTGGGCCGATTGCCCCATGAGACGGAATTGACATTGTTCCGAGTCGTGCAGGAAAGTCTGAGCAACATCCAGAGACACTCCGGCAGCCGCACGGCCACCATTCGGCTGTTGCAAGATGCCGAGAACATCGTGTTGGAAGTGCGGGATCAGGGCCGCGGTCTTCCGTTTGTGGTGAATGAAGACACACCGCCGCCCATGAACCGGCTGGGGCTTGGCATCGCCGGGATGCGAGAACGGCTGAAGCATTTGGGAGGCCGGTTGAGCGCGTTTTCGGACAAACAGGGGACTATTGTAAACGGCGGTTGAAAAGTGCAGCGGGTGGCGGTCCAATAGTGCAGCACCCATGGCGGGTTGATACCGCAATCGTCTGAGAGGGTCAAGAACACAAGTGAGTTGAGGGTGTGCAGACCCCTGCTTCCCTTCCCCCGAGGGGGAAGGGAAATTTTTTCGGTTCGGTCGGGCCGGTTATTTTCGTTTGCGGGCTTTGGCCTGCTTGAGCCGATAGCTCTCGCCGTTGGCCTCCAGGATGTGAACTCGATGCGTGAGCCGGTCGAGCATCGCCCCTGTCAGCCGTTCGCTGCCCAACACTTCGGTCCACTGTTCAAACGGCAGATTGGTGGTGACGATCAGGCTGGTCTGTTCATAAGCCCGCCCCACCACGTCGAAGAGCAGTTCCGCTCCCGTTTTCGAGAACGGCACGTAGCCCAGTTCATCGAGGATCAGCACGTCCTGACGCTGGAGTTGCTTGTAGAGACGCTGCAGACTGCGGTTCTCCCGCTGCTCCAGAAGCTGCGTCACCAGCGCTGTGGTGGTGGTGAACCTCACTCGTTTGCCCTGGCTGCACGCTGCGAAACCCAAAGCCGTGGCCAGGTGCGTCTTGCCGGTTCCTGGATTGCCCACCAGCAGGATGTTCTCCTTCTTGCCGATGTATTCGCCGCGCAAGAGTTCCCGCACCAGCGGCTCGTTGATCGAAGGCTGGGCTCCGAAGTCGAAGCTGTCGATGGTCTTGATCACCGGAAACTGCGCCTCCTTGATCCGGCGCTCGGTGGCCCGGCGTTCCCGATCAATCAACTCCCGCTCCGTCAACCGCAACAGATATTGAGGATAGTCACAACGCTCTTGTGCGCAGACCGCCGCCACGCTGGCATAGTCGCGCAACAGGGTGGGCAGCTTCAACGCCTTCAGGTGATGTTCCAGCAACAACAGGGAAGGTTCTCGGCTCATCGCACACCTCCCAGCAGTTGCCGGTAGTGGCTGAGATCAGGCGCCTCCACGCGGACATGTCGCAAGTGCGGATGCCGATCCAGTGAGAACGTGGTGAATCGCCAGTCGGGTCGGGGAAAGAGGAACTGGGCAATCGCATCGCAGGTGATGGCATCGACCGCCAACGCTTGTTCCACCGCTCTGCGGAGGTTGGGCAACGAATGCTTCTCCAACAACCGCAAGACCCGGATATATTCCCGCGTGCCTTCTCCATCTCGCTCATCTTCCAACCGCCGCCGTAACACGCCAAAGCACTCCGGCAAGTTCCAACCGGCCAAAGGCCGGGCATGATCCAGCGCTCCCGGCTTCTTCTCCAACAGCGCCAGGTAATGCAGCGGCTCAAAGCAAACTTGTTCCTTCTCCCAGATCCGCCTATGGCGAGCAATCTCCTGGCCTTGCGCGTGGAGCCCCACGTGCTGGCAGTAGCCTTTGACCACCACCGTTTGATGTGCCCACCGCACCGGCACCGAGTAGTCGTTGTTATCAAACCGCACCAGCGACAAACTGCTCACCGTCGTCGAAACCTGACGACACGCCGCAAACGGTGTGGCGGGCAAAGGCAGAAACGCCTTTTGGTCCTCCAAGAGCAACTGTGCCTTAGTGGCCGACTGGCCACGCAACCGGCGTTGGCGGTCGCTTAGGCAGCCCTGCCTCAGGTGGGTGTTCAATTCCGCAAAACTCCCCACCTGCGGCACAGGCACAAACTTGTTGAGTCGCGTAAACTTCACCCGGCCTTCCACCACGCCCTTTTCATTGCCCCGGCCTACACGGCAGAAGTGATGATCAAACAGGTAATGGCTCTTGAGTTGGCAGAACCCACGAGTCAGTTTCCGTTCCCGGCTGCCGCCGATGATCTGCGCCACGGCGATCCTGGTGTTGTCATACGTAATGCGCCGTGGCACCCCTCCGAAGAACTCGAAGCCCTGCACATGTCCTTCCCAAAACGTCTCCGTGCATTCCCGCTCAAAGGCCATCACGAAGTCCGCATCACTGTAAGGCAGTGCCATCACCAGAAACGATACCTTGCGCAACCGCCCGTTCATCTTCACCAAAGCCTCCCCGAAATCCACCTGCGCTTCGCCGGGGCGATGAATCAAGGGGACAAACACTTCCTGCCCTCGGCACGTCAGTTCACGCACCACGTCCTTCACGACGGTGTAACCTCCGGTGAATCCCTCGGTCTGTAACCGTTCCCAGATCCGTTTGGCCGTGTGGCGTTGTTTGCGAGGCAGTGTCTTGTCCTCCCTGAGGATCTGTTCGATCTTGGGAAGATAAGGGTCGAGCTTCTTGCGGGGTCGCCTTTGGCGCTGCCGGTAGCCCGGGGGTTCGCTATGTTCCAGTATCTTCTTGAGCGTCTTCCAGTGCATCCCCGTTTCCCGGAGAATCTGCCGTCGACTGACGCCCTCCACCTTGATCCGTCTACGAATCTCGCTCCATTGTTCCATGTTGGCGTACATCCTTCATAGTGTTCATGAAGGTGCCGCACTTTTCGACCGCCCCGTCACACCCATGACCCCGCCGCACTTTTCAACCGCCGTTTACACCTATCGTGCGTGCGACGTTACCGCGGTGTGAAAGGCAGCCATGAAACCATTGCGTATCCTTTTGGCCGATGATCATCAGGTTACCCTCACGGGTCTGCGGACGGTCTTGGAGTCGCAGGAGGGTTGGCAAGTCTGTGGCGAGGCGAAAACCGGGCGTGAAGCGGTCGAGAAGGCCCGGCATCTGAAACCCGACGTGGTGGTGATGGATTTCAGCATGCCGGAGATGAACGGATTGGAAGCGACTCGTGAGATTCGCAAATGGCTGCCCGAAACCGAGGTGCTGATTCTGACGATGCACGAATCGGGGACGCTGGCCCAAGAGGCGTTGGCCGCCGGCGCGCGCGGGTTTGTGCTGAAAACGGAAGCGACCCGCCAGTTGATCGCAGCCGTGAAGAAACTGGCGGAGCATAAGTTGTCTTACACCCAGAAAGCATCGGACATGGTGTTGGAGACCTCCCGGCAAACCGGCCTCACGAGTGGATCCGCCGAAATGCCCAGTTCATCCTTGACCGAACGAGAGTGCGAAGTCATCCGCCTGGTCGCCGCTGGAAAGAAAAGCAGGGAGATTGCGGCGGCGCTGAACATTAGCGTCAAAACGGCCGATGTGCACAGGAGCCACATCCTGAGCAAATTAAAACTGAATGGCATCGCCGACTTGGTGCGTTACGCCATCCGGGCCAAGCTGGTGGATCCTTGAGCGGCGACAGCCAGCCAAGGCGTCATCCCTCCTCGTCCACGTCGTTTTGTTTTTTAATCCTCCCTCTGAGGCGTAAAGACTTTCCTTACATAAAACCTTTATATCCAACTAAAGGTTCCCCCAATAGACAAATTTGAAGCAGTTGTGGTATTCCACCGGACGTCAGAAGAGTGGATGGAGTTGGTGGACGTTCAGGAGGTGCGATTGTGAACGCACGAATACTGAGAGGCCAGTTGATCAACGTAGTGACGCGGAACGAGCAACGCGGCCAGAGTCCGCTCCGTTCACAAACCGCTCGACGCTGTCTTTCCCCTGAATGCTCAATGTTCGATTCTGCCCGCCGTTGCGGGATTCATCCGCAACCACACGCTGCCCCGTTGGCTGGCCTTGGCCCACTCTCAGCGGTGCGCCGTCGCCGTCGGGATATATGGCAACACCGTTGGCGTGAGCGATCTGGCCAACAACTCGTCGAAGGTCTCGTTCTCCATCACGATCAGTGATCCGCTACCATGAAAAATAAATTTACTCAGCGTCTCAAGCAAGTCACGGGAAGTACATCCGTGCCACCGGCGGTGCGAGAGCGATCTACAACCGAACAGAAGCCGATGTCGGCAGACGGATTGCGACCCCTGCCAATGCCCTCACGCTCGTCGGAAACCGGGGTGTCGTGTGCCACCGGCTTTAACCCGCCAAAGCCTGCCTGCCGCCGCTTGCGCGTCTTCAGCATTGATCCAAGCCTCTCTGCATCGCTGGATACGGCCCCTATCAGCCAGGTCACCGTTCCTCTGCCTTGGGGAAAACTCGATCCCGGGCCGAAGGATGAATATCTGGAGGTTATAGACGTGGATCCCGGCAGCGGAGTCTACTATGAGCCTGTAAACCTTGAAGATCGCAACCTGCTGGCCCAAGATGGATTGCCGCCAAGCGAGGGAACCCCGCAGTTTCATCAACAGATGGTCTATGCGGTGGCAAGGCTTACCATCTCCAATTTCGAGAAAGCTTTGGGACGACGCGCATTGTGGGGGCCGAAGCTTACGCCTGAGGGCCCTAATCCCAAGGACGATTCGGTTTTCGTCCAGAGGCTGCGCATTTACCCGCACGCGTTGCGAGAACCCAACGCCTATTATTCACCGCAGAAAAAGGCCCTGCTGTTTGGCTATTTCATGGCGGGCGATGATGATCCCGGTGATCACATGCCGGGGAGTTGGGTGTTTAGTTGCCTTTCCCACGACATCATTGCGCACGAAACAACCCACGCTTTGGTGGATGGCGTGATCCGTGAATTCATAAAGCCGACCAACCCCGATGTGTTGGCCTTTCACGAAGCCTTTGCGGACATCGTCGCTCTCTTTCAGCATTTCACCTTTCCAGAGATCGTTCGTCACCAGATTTCCGCCACCCAGGGCCGAATTCGTGAACGGGAGAATCTGCTGGGCGAACTCGCCGGCCAATTCGGGCGGGGAATAGGCCTGCACACGTCCCTGCGCAGCGCTATTGGCGAATTCGAGAACGACACTTGGAAACCGCACAAGCCGCGGCCCGGGGAATACAAGAACACGACCGAACCCCACGCTCGTGGCGCCATTCTCGTTGCGGCGGTGTTCGATGCCTTTCTTTCAATCTACGAGCGCCGGACGGCGGATTTGCTCCGGCTTGCCACTGGCGGGGCCGGCATTCTACAACCGGGTGCCATCCATCCCGACTTGGTGCAACGGCTTGCCAATGAGGCCTCCAAGTCGGCCCAGCACGTTCTCACGATGTGTATCCGCGCCCTGGACTATTGCCCTCCGGTGGACATCACCTTCGATGAGTTCTTGCGGGCCATTATCACGGCGGACTTTGATCTGGTGGATGATGACGATCTCGACTACCGGAGTTCGTTCGTGGCGGCTTTTCGCCGTCGCGGAATCTATCCGCTTGAGGTCGGCACACTGGGCGTCGACAGGCTCGTCTGGCGGCGGCCCGATGAAGATGTTGTTCATCCTTCAGAGGAGCTGCAGACTGGGATTGTCCGGCTGCGCCAGTCCGCCAATGAGAATATCTACACCCCATGCCGCGAACAAACCTTCCGCTTCGAACGCAACATGCGAATAGAAATCCACGAATGGCTGAAACAACATTTGGCCTGCGGCAGTTCAAAGAGCAAAGAAGACGCCGCCTACCTCGGATTGGATCCCAATCACGGCTTCGAAGTGCGTTCGGCACACATTGCTTATCGGATCAGTCCCGATGGCGAACTGGATCCGCAACTCATATTGGGTTTGCTCCAGCCAAGGGACGTCCCTGTTGATGCGTCAGACAAACATGGAGACCTGATGGTGTTCCAAGGTGGATGCACCCTAATTGCGGATCTCAAGAGTTTGCGCATCCGCTACTGTATCCGCAAAAGCTCTTCCAATGGAGATCGCCTGGAGAAACAGCAGCAATTCGCCATGCAAATGCGTAACAACGTGCGCGCCACCTACCTCGGTCTTCCTCCATTGGAAGTTGGCGCGGAACCTTTTGCTGCAATTCATAGGGGAGTTTAAGCCATGCCACCATCACGTCCAAAATCGTCCGGGAAGAAACCGGGAACAGGTGTCCTGAGCAACCAACCAGCCGCGCCCAAGGCCACGAACTCGCTGCCACCGGTGCGCGTCCGCATGTACCGCCAGGGATTGGGCGATTGTTTCCTCATCACATTTGATCCAGGTGGAAGTGAGGTCCACATGTTGATTGACTGTGGCACCCTCGGCGCGACAACCACCAAGGTTGACATCAACGATGTCATCAAAGATATCACCAAGACGACGAACAACCACATTCATCTCTTGGTTGCGACGCACGAGCATCAAGACCATCTGTCTGGATTTCCTCTGTTCAAAAATGACTCCGATCCGCTCAAAGTGGACAACGTTTGGGTCGCGTGGACGGAAGACCCAAAAGACACGCTGGCTCAACAATTGGTCAAATATAAAGGCGACCTGGAAATGGCCCTGATGCCAATCGCCCAAGCCCTGACCGACGCGGGAGGCATTAGTCAGGAATCGGAGAAGATGGGCAAGATAGTGCACTCCATCCTGGAGTTTGGTGGCGATCCAAATGCATTGAAAGCATATGCCGAAACGGTTAATGATAAGATGAATTTCGTGCGGACCGGTCTTGGCACGCAGCAGCCTGGCTTCCAGCCAAACTATCTCAGCCCCGGAGGAGAGGCAAGGGAACCGGCATGGCTTCCCGGCTTCCGCTTCTACGTGCTTGGTCCGCCACGTTCCAAGGACGCGCTCAGCAACACCGGAGAGCAAGGAAGTCCTGAACTTTACAGCCTGGCCGCCGCGATAACGCCCGGCGCGATGGACGACGGCACGGGGGAGCAAAAGCACCCGTTTGACATTCGCTTTCGCCTGCGCTTTGACAATCACTTCGGCTCGTGCGACCAACTTTCGGTGCCGCCAGCCCTCCATGAGTATTTCGATAAGAACGAATCCTGGCGTCGCGTTGATTTCGATTGGCTCCATGGCGCCACAGACCTGGCTCTACAACTCGACAGCCTGACCAACAACACCTGCCTCGCCCTCGCCATCGAACGCATTGGTGACGGCAAGGTCCTCCTTTTTCCGGGCGACGCGCAGCTGGGAAACTGGCTGTCCTGGCACGACGACACGATGAAATGGACAGTAAGGCAAGACCAAGAGACGCGTGAAGTCACGGCGGCGGACCTCCTCAACCGCACCGTCTTCTATAAAGCAGGGCATCACTCCAGCCACAACGCAACCGCCAGGGGAAAGGGTTTGGAACTCATGCAGCGTGAGAACGAATTGATCGCCTTCATCCCCGTGGATCGGGCTGTGGCCTTGAAAAGGAACCCGCAGGGCTCGTGGAAGATGCCGGCCCGTCCGCTTTACCTCCGTCTTCTCCAAAAGTGTCAGGGACGGGTTGTTCGCTCCGACCTCGGCTGGGCGGACGATGCAAAAAAAGCGAAATACGTCGAAGTGGAAGAGGAATTTCACGACATCGCGGACCCGACGCAATGGGCCAAATGGAAGGCGTCCCAGAATAGTGCAAGCGATCGAGTGACCATCAACGACCGTTACGTTGATTTTATGCTCCGATGAAAGCAGCCCCATTATGAATCGCATACCCACCTCTATTGAAAACATCGGTAAATTAAACCGGCGCACGGATGTTGCTGTCCATCCAGCCGATTCGCCGGCGAAGTTCGCAGCCGATCTCTCGGGGAGGAAGCTGGGATGCAACCAGCACATTTGTCCTGGACAATGAGCCTTATCTTTTGACGCATAACAGGCAGGCTGGGAGCTTTGGTTTCTTCCGGGTTGCCAGCGATTTGTCGGTGTCGAAGCCTCACCTCTTCGCACTGCCACGGAATACCCCGACCAAAGGATTTACCACCGTCGGCCCATTCACGTCGCTGGGCCAGCAATATGTTCTCGGCTATGTTTTTGACACAGGCACCGTGGCGAATTTCAGCGTGACGGTTAAGCCGGCGTCCGCCGACGGAACGCCGCCTCTTCTGGCGCTGAATGTTCGATACCACCAGTGGGCAAAAGGCTGGACACGTTTCGACGCGCTTGGTCATGGGAAGGGCGGCGGCGATCCTGGCCCTAGCAGCCGCGCTCATTTTGGGCTTCTTGGCCACAACGGCGGCCACAGGTTTGACGGCCGGTTCATTCACAAACGCGCGGGCTCACACAACACGAGGTGGAATCTTAACGCAGGAGCGCGGAGGAATTTTTAATCTCCGCGAACTTTGCGTTCTCTGCCCCTCTGCTTTTTGAATTCGCCTCCGCTCAGGGCAGCAACTCGATCTTCCGCACGACCCGCTTGCCCGCTCGCACAATCTGGCCGGCGCGCGGTTCGATCACAGCCTTGGGGTCGGTGAACTTCTGGCCGTCGAGTTGGACGCCGCCTTCCTGAATGACACGGCGGATGTCGCTGCGGCTCTTGAACGCGCCGGTCTTCTCGACCAGTTCGATCAATCCGATCCTGCCGGCGGGAAGCGCCAGCGGCTCGGCGATTTCGTTGAGATTCTTCTTCGAGAACTGTTTGTCGAAATGCTCCCGCGCGGCGCGGGCGGCATCGGCATTGTGGAGCCGTTCGACGAGCGCGGCGGCGAGCGCCTTCTTGGCTTCCATGGGATGGCCGGTCTTGAGCGCGGCGATGTCGGCCTGCGTCTTGCCAAGCAGCATCTCATACCACGGCCACATCAACTCATCGCTGATGCTCATGGCCTTGCCAAAGACCTCGTTCGGCGGCTCGCTGACGCCGATGTAGTTGCCGAGGCTCTTGCTCATCTTGTGGACGCCGTCGAGGCCCGGCAGGATCGGCATGATCATGACAATCTGCGGCTGCTGGCCGGCGCCAGTCTGGAGCTGGCGACCGACGAGGTTGTTGAACGTCTGGTCCGTGCCGCCGAGTTCCACGTCGGACTGGATGCACACGCTGTCGTAGCCCTGCATCAGCGGGTAGAGGAACTCGTGGATGCTGATCGGCTCGCCGGCCTTGTAGCGTTTCTCGAACGTGTCACGCTCCATCATCCGCGCGACGCTCATCTGGCTGCACAGCTTGATGACGTCGGCCAGCCGCATCGGGGCGAGCCACTCGCTGTTGTAGCGGATTTCGAGTTTGTCCGGCGCGGTGTCGAGGACCTTGCCGGCCTGCTGGAAATAGGTTTCGGCGTTGTGCTTGATTTCCTCGGCGGAAAGCATCGGCCGCGTCTTGGTTTTGCCGGACGGGTCGCCGATCATGGCGGTGTAATCGCCAATGATGAGCACCGCCTTGTGGCCGAGGTCCTGGAACTCGCGCATTTTGCGGAGCACGACAGTGTGGCCGAGATGAATGTCCGGCGCGGTCGGGTCCATGCCGAGTTTGACGCGCAACGGCCGGTTGGCGGCGCGCGACTCGTCGAGCTTCTTGCGCAACTCGTCCACCGTCTCGATCTGGACGGCGCGGGCGCAGAGAACCTTCAGTTGATCGTCAGCGGAACGGAACATGGCGGAAGAATGGGCGAAAGCCTCCAACGGGGCAAGGCGATTTGTGGCCCGTCACGCGCCTGCCACGCACCCGGTTTTTCCACAAACGACGCATCCTCCCATCAAACAGCGAGGGCAGCCCCGGCCATGCCGGACTGCCCTCGCTCGATACCTTAATTATATAAGGAGAACGACTACTTCTTCTCGTCGCCCTTCTTGTCTTCCTCTTGTTTCTTTTCGGCTTCCTCGAAGGCTTCGCCGAGTCCGACCATGTCTTCGCCGGGCTTGAGTTTGTCGAACTCCTCGCGGGCCGCTTCAAGCTGCTCGGCGTTGTAGTTGGCCGCCTTGATGGAGAGGCCGATGCGGCGCTCGTTGCCGTCAATCTTGATGACGCGGGCGCGAACCTGGTCGCCCACCTTGAGCACGGTCTTGATTTTCTCGACGTGATCTTCGCTGACCTGGCTGATGTGGACCAGGCCGTCAATGTCATCCTGCAACTGGACAAACGCGCCAAAGCTGGCGAGCTTGGTGACCTTGCCCTCGACAATGTCGCCGACCTTGTATTTCTTCTCGATCAACTTCCACGGATCGTCGGCGAGCTGCTTGAGGCCGAGCGAAATGCGCTGCTGCGCGCCGTCCACTTCGAGAACGATCGCGTCCACCTTGTCGCCCTTCTTGAGCAGCTCGCTGGGATGGTTGATCTTCCGCGTCCAGCTCATGTCGCTGACGTGGACCATGCCGTCAATGCCTTCCTCGATCTCAACAAACGCGCCGTAGCTGGTGAGGTTGCGGACCACGCCGCTGACATGGGTGCCGGTCTTGTATTTCTCGGCCACCTTGCTCCACGGGTTCGGTTCGAGCTGGCGGATGCCGAGCGAGATTTTCTTGTCGTCGCGCGCAATCTGCAGCACGACTGCCTCGACGAGATCGCCGACGGCCAGCACGTCGCTGGGCCGCGCAATGCGCTTGGTCCAGGACAGTTCGCTGACGTGGACGAGGCCCTCGACGCCTTCCTCCAGTTCCACGAACGCGCCGTAGGGCACGATGTTGACGACCTTGCCCTTGACCTTCATGCCGACGGGATACTTGTTCTCGATGCTGTCCCACGGATCGGGCGTGCGCTGCTTCAAGCCGAGCGAGACACGCTCCTTCTCGCGGTTCACGTCGAGGACGACCACCTCCAGCATGTCGCCGACCTTGCAAACCTCGTTGGGGTGATTGATGCGGCCCCAGCTCATGTCGGTGATGTGGAGCAAGCCGTCGAGACCGTCCAAATCAATAAACGCGCCGAAGTCGGTGATGTTCTTGACCTGGCCATGGACCACCATGCCGGGCTGCAATTCAGTGAAGAGCTTCTTGCGCTTTTCGTTGCGCTGCTGCTCGATCAACTCGCGGCGGGACAGGACGATGTTGTGCCGGTCCTGGTTGATCTTGACGACCTTGCACTCGATGGTCTGGCCGATCATGGCCTGGATGTCTCTCGGCGGAATCACGTCCACCTGCGACGCCGGCAAAAACGCCTCGACGCCGATGTTGACGATCAAACCGCCCTTGACCACGGCCTTGACCTTGCCGGAAACCGTGCCGCCTTCGTTGCAAATGACGATGATGCGGTCCCAGTTCTTCTTGGCTTCGGCCTTCTCGTAAGAAAGCACGACGGTGCCTTCTTCATCCTCGAGTTTCTCCAGCAGTACTTCGATCTCGTCGCCAACGTGAATGGCCTCGGGATCAATAAATTCGTGCGAGGGGATGTTGCCTTCGCTCTTGTAACCGATGTCCACGACGACGGCGTCGGAACGAATTTCGATGATACGACCCTTGACGACGCTGCCTTCCTTGATGATCGGGGCGCTTTTCGCGAACAGCTCGTGCATGGGGTGAGTGGACTTGGACTTTTCCTTGTCAGTTGGCATACGGGGGGATACGACCACGCGCCGCAACGGGGCGTGCCTGAGAGGCGGTGATACGACTTTCTATCTTACGTTGTTTTTGTTCCTTTTGGCTCCAGCCGCGGCGTTTTGCCGCTCTCGCCACCCGACCACGGACGGCGGAAAAAGGAGCGCGTATATAAGCCGCCCCGCCGCCAAACGCAAGGGGTTTTTTGCCTCCCTGCGGGACGACTTTTGGCGCCGCCACAACCATCGTGCATTTGCAATGTGCCACGGGTTTCATATGGTCAAATTCACCCGGATTTGGTCGGATTTGGCGAATCTAGTCGGGTCAGGTCGGATTGGGTCGGATCTGGCCGGATCAAGTTGAAATTCTTTGTGGGTCGGTTTCACTTTGACTGGCTTGGACTGGCTTTGACTGACTTGGACCGGGGTTTGACTGAACTGGCAGCTTGAGCGCAAACCGGCTGAAGCCGGAATTCCAAACACCACCGGTGGCACTGGCAAAGGAGATGGCTTGCGGAGACCCGGCTCCAGCCGGCTGTCGCCTTTCATTTGGCTTCGTTTCGTAAAAAAGCTATTTGATTCCCTGGTTCCCGGACATCGAAACACCCGGATTCCTTCGGAAAAACGAAGTTTTCCAGTTTTGCCGGGAGCCGTCATATGGGTTCGTTTTGAAAAACGAACGTATATGATTTCCGGGAGGAAAACCGGCCCGCCGCCGGCTCTGGCCGTCCATGGGGGCGATTGCCCGCCCACCACCACCCGGCTCCAAGACGGCGTGCCCTCCAAATGGGCCGCCATCGGCCCCGCCGGCGTCCGGCGGCTTGACGCCGCCTTGGACTTTTCCGAACATTCCGTGAAATCCGTGAAATCCGTGGATTGTTTCCGGGAGCGCCAGATGGCGCCCCCGACCGCGTTGGGGGCCTCCAGCGGGACTCCCCGCGCTCGCACGACGCTGCGTTTCATTGTCGCGGGACAATATAGATAAAATCACTATTATGTCAAGAGAAATTTACTGTCTTTTTGGAGGGCGCGTCCGGCTGGTTGGGACGGTCAATAGTCGCGGAGCGACGGCAGACAGTAGCCCACGGCGCAGCCGTGGGTTGGGATGAGATAAGCCCAATTAGCCCCGGCAGGGGCGGCAGAAAAGGATTGGACGGGCGCGGGTGCTTTTCTGTCGCCCCATCCGGGGCTTGGCGGATTTTTCCATCTCCCACCCACAGCTGGCGCCGTGGCCTATTTTCTGGCCGCCACTCCGTGGCTGCATTGTCGTCTGAAACGGCGCCAAACCCAGCGGCAACGATCCTGCCGGCGTCTACGCGTGCACGGCAAGCCTCGACCCGACGGCGACGCTGACAGTGGACGCGACTTGGCCGCCACCGCAAAGCTTTGACAAACCGGAGCAGATTAGCGCTCTATATGTCATTCGTCCTTCGGACCGATTCCCGGTGTGATGTCAGGTTGGTCTTGATTCACAGACACCCAATCTGCGAGAATCGGTGAGGAGAAAAACGAGAGGAGAACCTGTGAAAACACTGCGAAGCCTGCTGATTACCGGACTGATTCTTTCCACCATCGCCTGCCCGACGTTGTTGGCGGCAGATGCCGCCGAGAAATCCTCATGGAAGCCATTGATGGACGGCAAGACGCTCAACGGCTGGCACCCCGTTGGCGATGGCAAGTGGACGGTCGAAAACGGCTCGTTTGTCGGCCGGGCCAACAAGGAGAAACTCTACGGCTTGCTGGTCAGCGACAAGCCGTTCGGAGATTTCACCGTGCGGTTCAAGTTCAAGTGCCTGACTGGCGACAGCGGCTTCTACATCCGCACAATCATCGAGCCACCGGAGAAAGCCCATGGCCTGCAAATCCAAGTCGGCCCGCCCAACACCGGCACCGGCGGCATCTACGAGAGTTACGGCCGCAAGTGGATTCCCGCGAAACCGGCTGCCGAGGATGAGAAGAAATACCTCAAGCCCGACGACTGGAACGACATGACCATTGCCGCCCACGGCGGCCACATCGTCGTGCATGTCAACGGCATCCAGAGCACCGAACTTAAGAACGACCCCGGCCGGCCCGAAGGCCATTTTGCTCTCCAGATGCACGCCGGCTGTGTGATGGAGGTGCAATTCAAAGAGATCGAGATTCAGGATTAGCGTCAAGGCTTCTTGCGCGTCTCGCCGCAATCCGGCGAAAGAGAGTCATGGGGTCAACTCCATGACTCTTGACATGTTGTTTTAGTCTCGCGCGCTTTTCTGCCAACGCCTTGGCTTGCATCGCTTGCCGCTCCAACCGTTCCGCCCCCAGATCATCACCTCTCCGTTTTCTGATTGGGTTTGTTGCATATCGCCCACAGACGCTTCCCGATAACGGTATACACCACCCCGTTGGCAGCAGAATGGCTGCTGTAATCCGTGTGCTGACTGTTCTTGATGCCGTCGAGCAATTGAAGTTTCCGGGTCGCCGACAAAATGGTTTTCTCGATATACACCTTCCCATCCGCGACGAGCGGCGAACTGAAGCACGTGGCGTTGTGCCGGACAGAATGGGTCCAGTAACAATGGCCGCTGTCGGCATCCAGGCAATGCACCGTGAACGCATTGTCCACAACAAACACCAGGCCGTCGGCCACCGCCACGGTGGAGACGCTCTGATTCAAGGCATCGTATGACCAGATCCGGGCCTTCTCCGTGACGTCGCCGGTCTGGGTGGCATCGATGCAGACAACCCTTCCCTTGCAGTCCCTTCCGCCGTGATTGGGATCGCCGCCAATCGCTATATACACACGATTGTTATGGAAGACCGGCGTGCCGATGATGTCGCAGGGATGCCCGCGGCCATCCCCCTTGCTTTGACGCGGGTAGAAAGGGAGCTTCTTATACTCCGCCGGAATACAATCGAACGACCATATCTTCTTTAGAACAGGCACGTCCGGGACGCTGGCCGTCGGAATGACATCGATGGGCGTCACGGCCGGCAGTCCCAACGAAAATCGGAACTCCAGCGGAAGCGCGGGCTTGGGCAGGGTCGAAAGCAGGTTGATGGATCGGGCGTAGTCCGATGGCGAAAGCCCGCCGGTGTCCTTGTCTTTGACACGGGCGTAGTCCTCTATTGAAAGCCCGGCGGTGTCCTTTTCTTTGACATTGATGAAATACACAATGGGCCCGCGCAGGCTCGTGGTCATCCAACGGTTCGGCTCGACACGTGCCTTGGGATCCACCGGCTCGAATGCGTAACAAACGCCGGTTCCCGTGGCAAAGAGGATCTGAGCCTTTCCGTTCACCATGCCAAGGGACGGCGATGTGTATTGCCCGCGGTAAAGCCGCTCTCCCATCTGTTCGTCATCGCGCGCGACGAGTTGTCCCGTCATCTTGTGGAATACGATCAGGCTGGGGGCCAGCGGATTGTAGGGTATCCGCCCGGGAACCCAGGAGCGCCCATTGCCCGTGCAGACATAGACATAGTCCCCGTGGACCAGGACAGAGGAACTTGCCGTATGGTGATAATACGCCTTGAGCTTTTCGGGCATGTCATATCGCCAGACGATGCTCTTCAGGGATAGCTGCGCGACGGCTGTCTTGTCTGTTCCCGCGGATGGCGGTTTGTCCTGACCGCGGTTGCCCAGAAGTATTTTCAGGTCAACACACATCGCTTCCTGATAGGGACTCACAAAATACAGCCGATCCTCTTCAACCGTGGGGGTTGAACTGATGGCCCAGCTTTCCAGCTTGTCTCCTCTGGAAGGCCGGGGACAAATAAACGTGCCGAGCAGGCTGCCGGTCTTTTCGTCGAGGCACAGGAAACAGGCCTCGCTTCCGTCTTCCAGGACTGTCCCGATAAACACCCGGCCCCGGCTTACCACGGGGCTGCCGGTGGTGCGGCGGCCAATCCTGGCAACCCACTTGACATTCTTCGTCGTTTGCAGGTCCACCTCGCCCGCATTGTTTTGCTCGCCGCAATCAACCGAATCCGGCAGCCGCTGATCGCTCGTGGCTGCCATGTTGCGCGAGGCTTGCCCGCACCACTCCGGCCAGTCTTTGGCACTAACCACACACGCCCCGGCCGCAAAGAGCACGCCGGCGCAAAGAATCATCATTCTCCTCATGGGATCAACTCCAGACTCTCGACATATTATTTTACACCGTCTGCAATACGCTGCTGCCACCCTGTGCCGACCATCTATTTATGAGAGTTTGTTAGCTGGAAACTGGGTGATACTTTTGTGTTCTGACAGGTGGTGAACACACCGTGTCGTTGCAACCGGGTTTCCACCGCCAAACGGGAGGCTGCACGAGCGTGGCGGGGAGTTGTTGGGGCCAGGGTTTCGTTGATCGTCCTGGCCAGTTTCATGATCTCGTCGAGGGTCTCCTTTCTCTTGCGGCGAGTGTACGCCTTCAGGTGCGATTTTGCACCCGAAAACGCCAGCCGTGCGGCCTTGCAGACGGGGCCGGGGTTGATGATTGAGCTGGTGGACGGCCGTTTCGGCCATCGGCTGTGCCCATCCATCGCTGGCTCCAGCCAGCGCCGACAGCGCGTCCAAGGAGGCTTGCCGCGTTTCACGCGGTCGCGCTTCACCAACTGCCGGCAGGGATGCCGGCGCTACGGAGAACATCGGTTTTCGGGTTGAATTTGAACTCCGCCGGCCCAATGATACGGTGGAACGGCGGAGAATTACGAATTTGGATACAAAAAAAACCACCCCAATTTCCGGCAGCGGAAAACGATCAGCCGCGCCTGAACGGTTTTATCAGCGTTTCGGACCGGCGGGCGAAGTGCTCGATCCGCATTGGCCGGTGCTTACCACGGAGGAATCGGCCAGTGCCTTTCCGGCTCGCAAGAACGGCTTGCGCATGCTGTTCATTAATCCGCCGATCCGCGAGTGGTCGTATCCGAACATTATGCCCGTCGGGCAGGGTTACGTCGCCGCGGTCGCCGCCATGGACGGCCACACTGTGGACGTGCTGGATATCAATGCGGCGCGCAAACAGCCGGTCCAGCAGCCGGGGAAGGATTTCTCCGCCTGGGTTGACCAGCAGATCGTGGAGAAACTGTCGAAGGACAAGCCGGATGTCATCGGCATCGGCGGGATCATCACGCAATACAAGCGCATCCGGGAGATCGCCCTGCTTTGCAAGCGGGTTTGCCCGGACGTGCCGATTGTTTTGGGCGGCGGCATCGCCTCGTGCGCGCCCGAGTTCATGGTGCAGCGGCTGCCGATTGACGTGGCGGTGCGCGAAGAGGGGGAAATCACGATTTCCGAACTGTTGCATCGCTTGGAAACGAAAGCGTCGCTCGAAGGACTGAAATCCATCGCCTATCGCCATGAAATCCGGCGGGGCGAATGGGAGGTGCGCTGCAACGAACTGCGCCCGTCCATCAAGGGCCAGGCGGCGGGTCTCGACGGGCTGCCGTGGCCGTTGCGCTCGGCCTGGCCGGTGGATGACGTTTACAAACTCAATCCCATCGGCCACCTGAACTGGAAAACCAAGTGGCTCGACGGCGGCGCGGCGGCGCCCAATCAATTTTCCGAATCCATGATTGCCTCCCGCGGCTGCCCTTACGCCGCGGGCGCGTGCGACTACTGCTACGCCGCTTATCTGGGCAAGCTGTATCGGTTGCGCAGTCCGCGCGCCGTGGTGGACGAGATGCAATACCTCAAAGAGCGGTATGGCCTCGTGTACATCCACTTCCTCGACGACCTGATGATGACCGACTACCGGTGGGCGCAGGCGTTTTGCGAGGAGCTCCTGCGGCGCAAAAAACAGGATGGATTTGAAATCATGTGGGGCGGTTCCTGCCGCACCAACATCATCGCCGACGACGTGCTGCGCGCCAAACGCGATGGCCGGCCGCACATGCTGGAACTGGCCCGCGAGGCCGGCATGCGCCAGGCCGGTTACGGCATCGAGTCGGGCAGTCCCACGATTCTGAAATCCATAGACAAGAGCGGACAGACGGTCGAGAAAATGGAACTGGCCATCCGGGAAACGCAGCGCGTCCTGGGCTACGCCGACTGCTCGTTTATGATCGGTTCGCCGGGCGAGACGCGCAAGACCGTCGAGGAAACCGTGGATTTCTGCCGCCGGGTGAATCTGAAGCCGGAGGTGATGTTCTTCACCACCGCCTATCCCGCGACGACATTCTGGAAGCTCGCGTTGGACAAGGGCCTGATCGCGAAATCCGTCACCGGCAAGAAGGGTCCGGCCAACGACGACATCATCGAGCAATATTTCCTGCGGCTCGGCGAACAGGGCGAATCCGTGCGAACCAATTTCAGCGATTTGCCCGACGAAGAAATCGTCGAGCTGTCGTGGTGGGCGATCAACGAGCTGGGCGCCCAAAACGTGGTGCGCCATCCGCACACGGGTGAGGAAGCCCAGCGCGTCAAACCGGTCGTCCGCGATTCGGACAAGGCGGACGTGTAATCAACCTCGTGGCTTTATGCGCTTCATTCTTATCGGAGCAGGTTCCATCGGCCGGCGCCACTTGCAGAATCTGTTGACGCTCGGCCACGAAGTGGCCGCCATCGCCGACGTGGCTACACAACGGCTCGAAGAACTGCGGGCCGCTTTTCCGCACGCCGTCTGCACCGACGACGCAGACAAGGCGCTGGCACAGCGCGCCGATGCGGCGCTCATTTGTTCGCCTCCGACCTTCCACGTCCCGCAGGCGCGGCGGGCGATTGAGCGCGGCCTGCACGTGTTCATCGAAAAGCCGCTGGCCGATTCGCTTGCGGACACGGAGGCGCTGGCCCGCGAAGTCGCCGCGGCCAAACGCGTGGCGTTCGTTGCGTGCAACCTTCGTTTCCACCCGAGCCTCCTGCTGGCCAAAAAACTGCTCGACGAGGGACGGATCGGACGCCCGCTCAGCGTCCGCGCGCAGATCGGCTACTATCTGCCTTTTTGGCGTCCGCAAACGGATTACCGGCGCGGCTATGGCGCCAACAAGGCGATGGGCGGCGGCGTGATTCTGGACTGCATCCACGAGTTCGATTACCTGCGCTGGCTGCTTGGAGAGGTCACGGAGGTTTTTTGTTTCGCGGAAAAGAGAACCTCCCTGGAAATTGATGTCGAGGACAACGCCGACATCCTGCTGCGTTTTGCGTCGGGCACGGTGGCGAACCTGCATTTGGATTACATCCAACGGACCTACCGGCGCTCCTGCGAGTTGATCGGCGAAGAAGGCGTCATTGTCTGGGACTACATCGCGCAGACCATCCACTTGTATGGAAAGGAAGACCGCCAGCTTCAGGTCTTCCCCCGGAACATCAATAGCGATCTGAACCAGATGTTCGTGGATGAGATGAAACATTTCGTCAACTGCATCCAAGGCCGCGAACAGCCCGCCCTCGATGTCCACGGAGCGCGGATTGTGATGGACATCGCCCTTGCGGCCAAAAAATCGTCCGAACAAAAGAAAGTGATTTCTCTCCACCGATGATCGCCGCCATAATTCAAGCGCGCATGAGTTCCACCCGCCTGCCAGGGAAAACCCTCGCGGATCTCGGTGGTGAACCGGTTCTGGCCCACGTCGCGCGCCGGGCCGGGCGCATCCCCGGAATCGAGCAGGTGGTCATCGCCACGACGCACAATCCCGCAGACGAAGCCATCGTGCGTTTTGCCAACGAGCGCGGCATTCCCGTGAACCGCGGCAGCGAAGACGACGTGCTTTCCCGTTTCTACGAAACGGCACAACGGTTCGGCATTACGACCATCGTGCGCGTCACGCCGGATTGCCCGTTGCTGGACCCGCAGGTCTCCGGGCAGGTGCTCGGCCTTTTCCTCCGCGCGAAGGGCGCGCTGGATTATGTCTCCAACACCCACCCGCCGACGTTTCCCGATGGGCTGGACACGGAGGTCTTTTCGTTCGCCGCGCTGGAAAAAGCCTGGCGCGAGGCGCAGCTCAAATCGGAGCGCGAACACGTCACGCCGTTCATCTGGAAACAGCCGGAGGTTTTTCACCTCGCCAACGTGAAGAACAACGAGGATTGGTCCGCTCAACGCTGGACCGTGGATGAGCCGCAGGACCTGGAATTTGTCCGCGGCATCTACAGCCATCTGGGACAACTGCCGGAATTCGGGATGCGCGACGTGCTGGCTTTGCTTCAGCAGCGGCCTGAACTTCAGCAGCTTCAGGGCAAGGCCGCCTCGAACGAGGGCTATTACAAGAGCCTCTACCAGCAAGCCGCCGCGGGCGCCGCGCCGAAACGTGCCGTGGTCCAATCGCAGGCGTGGCTGGCGCGGGCGAAGAAGGTGATCCCCGGCAGTTCGCAGACTTTCAGCAAGGGCCAGTCGCAGTACGTCCAGGGTGTTTCCCCCATTTTCCTGCAACGCGGCAAAGGCTGCCGAGTCTGGGACGTGGATGGCAATGACTACATCGATTACATCCAGGGGCTGCTGCCCAACATCCTCGGCTACGCCCACGACGAGGTGAACGCCGCCGCCGCGGCGCAACTGGCCGAGGGCCACAGTTTCTCCCTGCCGCATCCGCTCGAAGTCCAGCTCGCCGAGCGCCTGACCCGGCTGATCCCGTGCGCGGAGATGGTGCGCTTCGGCAAAAACGGCTCTGACGCCACCAGCGGCGCCGTCCGCGCCGCGCGCGCGTTCACCGGACGCGACCGGATCGCCTGCTGCGGCTACCACGGCTGGCAGGACTGGTATATCGGCACCACCACGCGCAACAAGGGCGTTCCCGGCGCCGTGCGCGCGCTCACGCATCCGTTTGCTTACAACGATCCCGCCGCGCTGCAAAAAGTCTTGGACGAGCGCCCCGGCGAGTTCGCCGCGGTCATCATGGAGCCGGTCAACTTCTTCGAGCCGGCGCCCGGTTACCTGCAGGGCGTCAAGGAGCTCGCGCATCAGCACGGCGCGCTGCTGATCTTCGACGAAATTTGCACCGGATTTCATCTCGGACTCGGCGGCGCGCAGAAACGCCTCGGCGTCACGCCCGACGTCGCGTGTTTCGGCAAGGCGATGGGCAACGGGTTTCCCATCGCCGCCATCGTCGGCCGCGCCGACGTGATGAAAACCTTTGAGGATATTTTCTGCAGCTTCACCTTCGGCGGCGAAACCGCCTCCATGGCCGCCTCGATGAAGGTGCTCGACATTCTGGAGCAGACCGACGCCCTCGCCCGCATGGAAGCCAACGGCCGGCGTTTGCGCGACGGTTTCAACGCGCTGGCGAAACTGGCGGGGTTGTTTCCGCGGTTCCAATGCGTCGGCTATCCCGTCTGGTCGCTGCTGAAATTCCGCGACGCCGAGGGGAAGGACAGTTTGCTCGAACGCAGCCTTTTCCAGCAGGAAGTGGTCAAGCGCGGCATCCTCCAACTGGTCACCCACAACATGACCGCCGCCCACGATGATGCGTCCACCGAGCTCACGCTGGAGATTTACGCCGCCGTGCTGAAAACGCTCGCCGGCTGGCTGGCCGACCGCGAGCCGGCGCGGTTCCTCGAAGGCCCAATGATTCAACCGGTTTTCCGCGTGCGATGAAACTTCTGATCCGAGCCGACGGCAGCGCCCGGATGGGCACGGGCCACGTGATGCGTTGCCTGTCGCTGGCCCAAGGCTGGCGGCGGGCCGGCGGTGAGGTGTGCTTTGCTCTGGCGGAGACCACGCCTGCGCTGGAACAACGGTTGCAGGGTGAAGGATTCAACGTCACTCGGTTGAGCGCGCCGGCCGGCAGCGCCGGGGATGCCGCCGAAACCGTGCGGCTTGCCCGCGACGGCGCCGGTTGGGTGGTCGCCGACGGGTATCATTTCGACGCGGACTTTCAGCAAGCGATCAAAACAGCCGGCGTGCGGCTGCTGCTGGTGGATGACTACGGCCATGCCAGCCGTTACAGCGCCGACTACGTCCTCAACCAGAACCTTTACGCTGCGGCGGGTCTTTACACGCAACGCGAATCACACACGCGGCTGCTGCTCGGCACCCGTTACGCGCTGCTGCGCCAGCAATTCAACGAATGGCGCGGCTGGAAACGCGAGTTCCCCTCCGTCGCCCGCAAAGTGCTGGTCACGCTCGGCGGGTCCGACCCCGACAACGTCACAGGCGCCATTGTCGAAAAGCTGGCGCAGATTCCCGATCTCGACATCACGGTGCTCATCGGCGGCAGCAATCCTCACCGCGAACAACTGCAATCCAAAATCCAAAATCCAGAATCTAAAATCAGTTTCGTCGTGGACGCACCGAACATGCCGGAGTTGATGGCGTGGGCCGACGTGGCCGTTGCCGCGGGCGGCACGACCTCCTGGGAACTCGCCTTCATGGGATTGCCGGGTCTGGTCCTGGTGCTCGCGGACAACCAGCGTGCCGTGGCCGACGCCCTCGATGCGGCAAAAATGGCGCGCAAGACGACGCCCGCCACCGTTGCCTCCGACCTCGCGGCCTTGCTGGCCGACGCGGACGGTCGCGCGCAAATGAGCCGGCGCGGCAGGGAATCGGTGGACGGCGACGGCGTCAGCCGCGTGGCCGCCTGCTTGCGCGCGGCGGAGCTGACGTTGCGGCGTGTGCGGCGCGAGGACTGCCAGTTGATTTGGGAATGGGCGAACGATGCCGACGCACGCGCGGCGTCCTTTTCGTCGGGCGCGATTCCGTGGGAGACGCACGTGCAATGGTTTGCCTCGCAACTGGAGTCGCCCGGTTGTCTCTTCTACATTGCCGCCAACGGCCGGCAGAAGCCGGTCGGCCAGATTCGATATGACGTGACGGGCGCCGAAGCCGTCGTGTCGGTGAGTCTGGCCAAAGAAGCGCGCGGGCGCGGTTACGGCGCGGCGCTGATCGTGCGCGGATCCCAGCAGTGCTTTGCCGATTCGCAGGTGAAACTCATTCGCGCCTATACCAAGCCGGACAACGAGGCGTCGGCGCAGGCGTTTCTAAAGGCGGCCTTCACCAACGCGGGCCTGGTGGAAGTGCGCGGCCATGCCGCCCGCCAGTTCGTGTTACAACGGGAGGCGGCGTGAAAATCTCCGGACGACTCATTGAAACCGGCGCGCCGTGCTACGTCATCGCCGAGATGTCCGCCAACCACGGCCAGGATTTCGAGCAGGCGGTCCGGATTCTCCAGGCCGCCAAGGCCGCCGGCGCGGACGCCATCAAGCTCCAGACCTACACGCCGGACACGCTGACGATTGATTGCGACAACGAGCATTTTCGAGTGGGCAAGGGCACGATCTGGGCGGGCAGGAAACTTTGCGAGCTTTACGGCGAAGCGTTCACGCCATGGGAGTGGCAGCCAAAGCTGAAGACCATCGCCGCCGGCATCGGGCTGGATTGTTTTTCGACGCCGTTCGATGCGACGGCGGTGGATTTTTTGGAAGCGATGGGCGTGCCGGCGCACAAGATTGCGTCGTTCGAACTGGTGGACCACGCGCTGCTGCAACGCGTCGCGCGCACCGGCAAACCCATCATCATGTCCACCGGCATGGCCACGCTGGAGGAAATCGAAGAGGCGGTGCGCGCAATCCGCGACGCGGGCGGCATGCAACTGGCCCTGATGAAATGCACCAGCGCCTATCCCGCCGCGCCGGAGGAGATGAATCTGCGGACGATCCCCGACCTGGCGCAACGTTTCGGCGTGCCGGTGGGCTTGTCCGATCACACCCTCGGCATCGCGGCACCGGTGGCGGCGGTGGCGCTCGGCGCGTGCCTGGTGGAAAAACACCTCACGCTGTCGCGGCAGACGCCGGGGCCGGACAGTGCGTTTTCGCTTGAGCCGCACGAGTTCAAGGAGATGGTCGGAGCTATTCGCGCGGCGGAGAAGGCGCTGGGCCGCGTGAACTACGAACTGACCAAGGGCGAGGCCGCCACGCGCGCGTTTCGCCGGTCCTTGTTTGTGGTCGAGGACGTGAAAGCGGGCGATGTTTTCACGGAAAAAAACGTCCGCTCCATCCGGCCCGGTCACGGGTTGCCGCCGAAACATCTGCCCGAGGTGCTGGGCCGCAAGGCGGCGCGGAATCTGCGGCGCGGCACGCCGCTGGCATGGGAGCACGTGTCGCGGTGATGCCGAGGGTTGGGACGAGCCGCATGGATATCGAACCTCTTCTTCCGCCGGTGGTTGAGTTCAGGCATCTCTCCTGGACGGAGTGCGCCACGGACAATTACGGCGGGCTGCACATGGCGGCCGCTTACTGCGGGTTGCGGCGCGTGCCGCAGATTCCGGTGGGCGTCTGGCAGCATGGATGCCAGACGCCGTGGCAACAGGTCCAGCCGGAGGTGCTTGTTTATCGCGCCCCGCGGGAGGTGCGCTGTTGGGTGGGGCGGGATGATGAAGTGAAGTATCTCCAGGCGGCGGGCTATGCGCGCGTCCAGGCCATCGGGCTGCCGATCGTTTATACGCCGGACCCGCGGGTATCGAGGATTCCGGGCAGCCTGCTGGTCATGCCGTGCCACGCCATGCGGTGGGACAAGTTCGGGGTGGACCTGTTCGAGCGCTACGTCACGCAAATCCAATCCATCGCCGGCCATTTCGAGCGGGTCGTGGCGTGCGTCTCGCCGACCTGCCTCGCGAACGGATTCTGGGCGCCGCAGTTCCAGGCCGCCGGGGTTCCGGTGATTCGTGGCGCGGCCGCCAACGACGCCAACGCGCTCCGCCGGATGCGAACGCTTTTTGAAACGTTCGACTGCGTGACGACCGACGATTACGGCAGCCACGTGGTCTATGGGCTCGCCTTCGGGGCCAAAGTTTCCATCTGGGGCGATCACATTCCGATCACCCGCGAGCAACTGCTGCAGGATGCGACCTGGGCGCCGTTCCCGGCGGCGGTGGATAAATTCTTGTCCGAGGAGACGGAACGCGAAGCCGACAAATCGCTGCATCGGTATCGTGTGGAGCCTTGGAAGGCCGGGCAGGATGTCGAGTGGGGAAAGTGGATGATCGGCGACGACAACAAGGTTTCGCCTCAGCAGATGCGTGAATTATTCCACTGGACGCCGGCCCGCCGCGCTGTCGCAACGGTTCACTGGCCAATAGCGCGCACCGTCCGCCGGCTCCTGAAATCCGCCCAAAAGCGGCTGCCCGGCCAAACCAAACTCCAGACTTCCAAGCCATGAAGCGGGACACACGGGAATTGTCTGGTCTATAACGGTTGACGGATTGTTGGTGGCCGCTTCACTATCCCGGTCCGTTCGAAAACCGTTTCCGGTCGAACGGATGACGCCATGACGACTGCGACAACCAATCAGACGACGCCCGCGCCAATCCCGTTGCGATTGTCGGTCGCGCTCTGCACCTGCAACGGCGCCGGTTTTCTGCCGGAACAACTGGCGAGCTACGTCGCGCAAACCCGCCGGCCCGACGAATTGGTGGCGTGCGACGACGCGTCCACCGACGCGACGCCGTCGCTGTTGGAGGCGTTCGCCGCGCAGGCGCCATTCCCCGTGCGCGTCGTGCGCAACGCGGAACGGCTCGGCGTCTCGCGCAATTTCGCCCAAGCGGTGCAGTTGTGCGCGGGAGACATTGTGGCGTTGTCCGATCAGGACGACCGCTGGCTTCCGAACAAACTGGAGCGGCTCGCCGCTGTGTTCGAGGAGTCCCACGCGGTCAACGCCGTTTTCAGCGACGCCGATCTCGTGAACGATCACGGCCAGCCAGTGGGGCAGCGACTTTGGAAGAGTGTGGGTTTTGCCCCGGGCGATCAGGAGACGGTGCGGCGGGGTCAGGCGGCGCCGATGTTGTTGCGGAGCAACTTCGTGACCGGCGCGACCCTGGCGGTGCGCGCCGATTTGCGGGACGTGATGTTCCCAATCCCTCCCATCTGGGGACATGAGCAGTGGATGGCGTTGCTGGCGGCCACGTTCGGCGAACTGGGAATGATCGCCGAGCCGCTGATTCAATACCGGCTGCACGAGCGCCAGCAGATCGGCTTGCGGCCGCTGCCGCTGGATTTCAAAGCGCGACAAGCCAACCGCCGGAAACGGCAGGCGGAACGGCAGGAGCGGGCGCGTGACTACTGGCAGCGCGTGCGCTCGACGCCGCGTTCCGTGGGACCGTGGGCGCCGTTGTTGGCAAATCTGGAGGCGCGGTTGACGTTGCCGGAGCAGCGCTGGCGTCGCGCGCCCGTCGTCCTTCGCGAACTGACGGCGGGCCGCTACCGTTGGGAAACAAATCCTTGGAAGACAGCGTGGAAGGATTTATTCTGGCGTTGATCTCCCGAACATCCGAACTCATCCGCGCCACCATGCAAAGCGTCCCTTGTTATCTCTGCGGCGACAAAGGAGCGCTGCTCTATCAAGGCATGAAGGACCGGCATTTCGCGGCGCCGGGGGAATGGGGTTTCCGGAAATGTTCCAATCCCGAATGCGGATTGGTCTGGCTTGATCCGATGCCCGCCGAGCAGGAGATCGGCGGATTTTACGAGAACTTTTACACGCACGACAGCGCCCGGTCGCAAACCGGCGGACTCTCTTTCGCGGCGCAAGCCGGCAGGTTTGCGGTCAAACAGATCAACAGCATCGTCAAGTCGTTGATCGCCGGCCGGCAGAGCAGTCGGCAGATCAATCTCATGTTCTTGGGCGAAAAAACGCCGGGAAAGCTGCTGGAAATCGGCTGCGGCAGCGGCGAGCGTCTCGCGCGCCTGAAAAAACTGGGATGGCAGGCCGAGGGGCAGGACATTGACCCGAAAGCCGTGGGCCACGCGCGGGAGCGCTTCGGGCTGGAGGTCCATTGCGGCGATGTTTGCACGCTCGCGCTCCCCGGCGATTCTTTCGACGCGATCATCATGAATCACGTGATCGAGCACCTGCCGGACCCGGGGAAGGTTCTGGCGGAATGCCATCGCTTGCTAAAACGCGGCGGCACGCTGGTGCTGACCACGCCGAACACCGCCAGTTACGGACACAACCATTTTCAGTCGGCGTGGCTGGGATTGGACCCGCCGCGGCATTTGTATCTCTTTTCGCGGACCGCGCTGTCCGTGGTCGCGCGAAAAAACGGATTTCAGGACTACAGCATCGAGACGACGCCGGCCCGCGCCCAGAGTTTCGCGACGGGCAGCTACGAGATCCGACGCACCGGCCGTCACGCGTTGAACCTGAAGCCGCATCCTCGGGCCGAATGGGCGGGTTTGGTTTTTCAAATCCGCGCGCATCGCGCCCACTCCCGCAACCCGGACTCCGGCGAGGAGTGCGTTCTGAAGGCGGTGAAATCCGCATGAGGCGTCGGACCCCATGACCACCACGAATACCCAACCTCGTGTGGCGATCATCGTGCTCAATTGGAACAATTGGCATGAGACCATCGCCTGCCTCGAATCCCTGCGTGGGGTAACTAGCCCCCTCTGGCAGGCCGTGGTCGTGGACAACGGCTCCACGGACGACTCCGTCGCGCAGATCAGGGCGTGGGCGGAGCAATCCGGCTGGCCGGTCGTGGATGCGGCGGGCGATGATGGGTGCGGTTTGGGCCCGCTGGCGCTGGTGTGCACGGAACACAACCTCGGTTACACCGGCGGCAACAACGCCGGCATTCGTCACGCGCTGCGGGCCGGTTTCGATTTCGTGCTGCTGTTGAACAACGACACGACGGTGGACCCCGAATTCCTTAGCCTCCTGGTCGAATTTGCCAACGAACACCCGCAAGCGGGCATGATCGGGCCGAGTGTCTATGAAATGGACCGCCCCCAAACGATCCAGTCGGCGGGCGCACGCATCCAATGGTGGGACGCGAAGTTTCCGCCGTTGAGCGGTGGAGTGACGGAAGCGGCGTTGGACAAGACGCCGCGCGTCGTGGACTACATCTCCGGCGCGGCGATGCTGGTGCGGCGCGGGACCATCGAGGCCATCGGCGTGCTGGACGAGGCGTTTCACCTTTACGTCGAGGAAGTGGACTGGTGCCGGCGCGCCGCCGGGGCCGGCCACGGCGTTTGGGTTGTGCCCCGCAGCCGCATCTGGCATAAGGGCGCGGTGAGCGTCAACACGATGCGGAAACCGTCGGTGGAATATTACCGTTTTCGCAACCGGATTTTTTTTATGCGCAAACACGCCCGCTGGTATCATTGGCTGGTGTTCGGGCCGTATCTGCTGCGCCACGTTTTGGGCAAGAGCATCGGCTGCCTCGTCGCGGGACGGCGGGAGCACGGCCTCGCGCTCTGGCGCGCGTGCCGCGACGGCTTGAGCCAGAAACTTTCGCCCGCGACCACCCGGTTATGACCACCGCACCGCGCTCCGACGGCGACTGCCTCGTCTGTTTGTGGGCCTGTTCCTGGCACGGCCTGCGGCAGCGCCATCAGCAAATCATGGGGCGGCTCGGCCGTTCGATGCCGGTGCTGTATGTCGAATCGCCGCGCGACTTGTGGTCATCGTTGCGAAGCGTTTTCCGCGGCCAGATGCAACTGCGGCAACTGTTCTGGTCGCGCGAGGTGGAAAAAGGCGTCCACGTGTTCTCGCCGGTAGTTCTGTTCTCGTTGCGGCGCTATCCGCGCCTGAACCGCCTCTACCTGCGGTGGCTGGCCGCGCGCCTCCGCGCGCTCGCCCGGCGGCTGGGTTTTGCAAAGCCGGTGCTGTGGGTTTCGTATCCGCTCGCCGAGCCGCTCGTTGGCGCGCTGGATGAAAAGTTTGCCTGCTACGATTGCTGCGACGAGCTCACCGACCTGCCGCCAAAAATGGCGCGCATCATCCTCGACAGCGAGGAGCGGCTGTTGCGCAAGGTCGCTGCGGTCTTCGTCACCAGCGAGCCGCTGCTGCAAAGCCTCGGCGCGCGCCACCCAAACGTCCATCTGGTGCCCAACGCCGCCGATGTCGCGCATTTCGTGAAGGCTCGCGAGGAAAATCTGCCGTGTCCGGCCGACCTCGCCGCGCTGAAAAAGCCGCTGATCGGTTTCATTGGCTCGGTCCAGCATTGGGTGGATGTCGGCCTCATCACCGAGGGCGCGCGGCGGCGGCCCGGCTGGAGCTGGGTCATCATCGGCGGCATTCACAAGGACATCTCGTGTTTTTCGGGTCTGCCGAATGTCCACCTGCTCGGCACGAAACGCTACGACGAGTTGCCGGCGTATCTGCGGCAGTTGGACGTTTGTCTCGTGCCGTTCGAGCCGAAGCCCATCGTCTATGCCGCCGATCCGATTAAGGTTTACGAATACCTGGCGGCGGGCAAACCGGTCGTGTCCACGGCGATTCCGAGGTTGCGGGTTTTCGGCGATGCCGTCAGAATCGCCACCGGCCCGGAGGAGTTTGTGGCGCAGATCGAACGCGCGCTGGCGGAAGACTCCGACGAGGCCGCGCGGCGGCGGATGGCGATCGCCAGCGGGCATTCCTGGGACAGCCGGGTGAAACAAATCCTGGCCGTCTGGAACGCTTGTGCCGCGGCAGACAGGAAGCGGCAATGAAATCGAAGTTGAAAATTTTGTCCATCGTCGGCACGCGGCCGGAGGTCATCAAAATGGCCCCCGTGATCCGGGAGCTGTCGAAACATCCCGGCCGGATCGAATCGGTGGTGGTGTCCACGGCGCAACATCGCGAGATGCTGGACCAGACGCTCAAGGTCTTCGGCATCAAGCCCGATGTGGATCTGAACCTCATGCGCCCGAACCAGACGCTGGCGCAAATCACCACGGCGGCCATCGAGGCCGTGGAACGCGTGTTGCGCGAGATGAAGCCGGACGTCGTGCTGGTCCAGGGCGACACGACCACCGTGTTCGCGGCGTCGCTGGCCGCGTTTTATTGCCGGATCGCCGTCGGCCACGTCGAAGCGGGACTGCGCAGCTTCGACCGGTGGAATCCGTATCCCGAGGAAATCAACCGCCGCCTCGCCGATGTGCTTGCCGACTACTACTTCGCGCCCACGGCGCGCGCCCGCGAGAATCTTCTCCGCGAAGGCGTTCCGACGGAAAAGGTTTTTGTCACCGGCAACACGGTCGTGGACGCGCTGCGCTACGCGGCAGGCGTGCCTTACGAACCGCGCGGGCCTGAGATCAAAAACATCCTCGGCGCTGCCGGCCGCCTCATCCTCGTTACCGCGCACCGTCGCGAAAACTGGGACGAGCCGCTCGCGAACATCTGCGACGCCTTCTGCGAACTCGTCCGCGAGTTTCCCGACCTCAACATCGTTTACCCCGTCCACCTCAACCCGAAGGTGCGTCACACCGTGCAGGCGAAGCTGAACGGCGTGGACCGGATACATTTGATTGAACCGGTGGATTACCTGACGCTGGTGCACCTGATGAAACGGTCGCATCTGGTCCTGACCGATTCCGGCGGCATTCAGGAGGAAGCGCCGACGTTCGGCAAGCCGGTGCTGGTAATGCGCAAGGTCACCGAACGTCCCGAAGCGGCCGAGGCCGGCCTGGCGCTGATCGTCGGCACCGACCGCGAGCGGATCGTGGCGGAGACCCGGCGGCTGTTGACGGATGAGACGGCGTATCGCCGCATGTCCACCGCCTCCAATCCCTACGGCGACGGCGAAGCCGCCCGGCGGATCGTGGAGGTTCTTCTCGACCGGGTCAGCCCGTGAACGAAACCGCGCTCCATCTCAACGGCCCGGCCTTCCTGCTGTTCAAGCTGCGCCACATCGGCGACGTGCTGCTGACGACGCCGGCAATCCGGCTGCTGCGGCAAAGTTTCCCGAAGGCCCACATCACGATGGTCGTGAACAAGGGCACCGAGGACGTGCTGCGCCACAACCCCCACCTGGATTGTGTGCTGACGGTGGATCGCGCGACCGGTGTGGCGGGGCAATGGCGTTTGCTGCGCGCGCTGCGGCAGCGCCGCTACGTCACGTCGGTGGATTTCGCCAGCGGCGACCGCGCGGCGTGGCTGGGCTTTCTCGCCGGCGTGCCGCGCCGGATCGCTTTGCAGGCGCCCGAAGGGGCGCGGCGGTTTCTTAACAACAAATCCTTGGAGGTGCCCGCCCCCCCGTTTCACATCGTGGAGTTGTATCTCTCCCTGGTGGAACGCGGTCTGGCCCTTCACGCGGATGACCGGTCGCTGGAGCTGCCGGTCGGCGAGGACGATGACAGGAAGGCGGCGGCTCTGCTTCGAGAACTCGGCGTCGGCGGGCGGTTTGTCGCGCTGCACGTCGGCGCGCGTTCCAACGCCGCGTATCGCTGGCCGCGGGAACGGTGGGCGCAATTCGCGCAAGCGGTGAAACAGACTCACGGCCTCACGCCGGTTTTCGTCGGGGGATCGGATTGCCTGGACGACGTCAACTGGATCGTTTCGCAACCGGGCTTGCAGGCGGTTTCGGTGGTGGGGCGGACCACGGTGCTTGAACTGGCCGCCATGCTGAAGCGCGCGGCGGGTTTCGTGGGCATTGCGAGCGGCCCGATGCACGTGGCCGCGGCGGTGGAGACGGGCGTGGTCTGCCTGTTTGTGGACGATATCGCGTGGCGGCCGTGGGGCGAGGGCCACGCCGTGCTGCGTGTGGGGCGGGAAGGCCAGGAGCGACCGGTGGAGGTGACCGAAGTCGTTGAAGCTTTGGCGAATCTTTCTTGCCGGCGGGTCGGTTCGTGAGATAACAGAATGGCGCCGAGGAATTGGCGGCCACTTCGAACTTTCGAGAACGACAGAGCGGAACGAAAATAGCGCGCATGAAGCTTCTGGATTTTATCCGCCGTCACAAGCTGATCCTCCTGCTGCTCGTGGCCGCGGCGTTGTATTACCCGCGTTTCGTCAACCGGCCCCAAGGCATGGACCTTTATCCTCGGGGCGCGGCGGCTTTGCTGCGAGGAGAAGTTTTGGAAGATAGTGTGCTGGGATTCAACTATCCTCCTGTGTTTGCGTTCGTCATGATCCCGTTCGCACTCGTCCGGCCGTGGCTCAGGGATCTTCTCTGGTATCTGGTGCTGGTGGGTTCCACGTGCCTGAGTTTCCGGTTATGCGAGCATCTCACGCTCAAGACCTGGCCGGAACCGTTGCCGCGCAAGGAACTGCTTTGGCTGAGAGTTCTGACGCTGGCATTAAGCATCAAACTTGTGCTGGCGGTATTTGAGAACCAGGCCTATGACGCCGTCGTCTTCTTGTGTGTTCTGATCGGACTGGATGGATTGGCACGCGGCAAAGACTTTCGCGCGGCGGCCGGCTTGGCGGCGGCGGCGGCCCTCAAGGTAACGCCTTTGTTGTTCTTCCCCTATCTGCTGCTGCGAGGGCGGATGAAACTATTTCTTCTTTGTGTCGCGCTCTACGCGGGCATTTCGTTGTTGCCGGATGTCTTCTTCACGCCTTCCAAGCCTTCCTCGGGTTATTTCCTCACGTGGGTGCACGACATGGTGGGAGGACTTTTCATCAAGAATCCGGCGATCTATCGGCCCCGCCAATGGGATTCCGCCAACCCTCTGAACGAATCGTTGCGGTCGCTGGTCACCCATCTCACAACAGGATCGAGTTGGTCGGTTCACGCTTCGACGATCCTCAATGCGGTGTATCTCGGTTATCTATCGGTGATGGGTGCTCTTCTGATTCGTTCCGGGAAAATGGCAAGATCGTTTGTTTTGGATGGCTCGGTGCTGCTGATCAGCATGCTCATGCTTTCACCCATGAGCAGCAAGTCGCACTTCATCGTGCTGATGCTGCCCTACATGCTGTTGTCAGCCTATGTGATCAAGGAAGAGCGCTTCCGGTGGCTTGGCGGCATCGTTCTGGCAGTGAGTTTCGCGCTGAACTCCCTGACCGCAAAACAAATCATGGGCAGGCCTCTCTCGGAAATTTTCCTGTCGTCGGGATGCATCACGATAGGGACGCTGATCCTCCTCGTCTTCCTCGGTCATATTATTTTCGAGCGAGGAAAGACCTCCGCCGAACCGTGCCGCGCCCGGTCCTAACGGCCACGGTGTGTTGCCACAAGTTCTCCGCCACACAGGAAACACGGATTTAGGCCGGCTGGCTCTGTTCCGCAAAAAAACGCGCGGCCTTTGGACTATCGGCTGACGGTCAGACGTTGCAGATAATCCCCATAGGCGTTCGGGATGGCGCGGGCCAGCCGTTTCAATTGCGCGGCGTCAATGAAACCGTGGCGAAAGGCGATTTCTTCGGGGCAGCAGATCATCAGTCCCTGCCGGTCCTGGACCGCTTGCACGAAGTTCGCGGCCTGGAGGAGCGATTCGTGCGTGCCGGCGTCGAGCCAGGCGATGCCGCGGCCGAGCTGCGCCACGCTCAGTTTGCCGCGCGAGAGATAGACGCGGTTGAGATCGGTGATTTCAAGTTCGCCGCGGGGCGAGGGTTTCAAATTGCGGGCGATCTCCGTCACTTCGCGGTCGAAAAAATAAATGCCGGGCACGGCATAATTCGAGCGCGGCTTCTTCGGCTTCTCCTCGATGTTGACGGCCCGTCCGGCCTCGTCGAACTCCACCACGCCGTAGCGTTCCGGGTCGCGCACCGGGTAGGCAAAGATGGTCGCCCCGTTGGTTGTTCCCGCGCCGACGCGGAGGACTTCCGCCAAACCGTGGCCGTAAAAAATGTTGTCGCCCAGGATCAGGCACGCCGGTTCGCCGGCGAGAAACTCCGCGCCGATCCGAAAAGCGTCGGCCAGTCCGCGCGGTTCGTCCTGTTCGGCATAGCGGAACTTCATGCCCCACTGGCTGCCGTCGCGCAGCAATCGCTGGAATCCCGGCAGGTCGGCCGGCGTGCTGATCACGAGCACGTCGCGGATTTCCGCCAGCATCAGGCACGAAAGCGGATAGTAGATCATCGGCTTGTCGTAAACCGGCAGGACCTGTTTGCTTGCCGCCATCGTGATGGGATAAAGGCGCGTGCCTTTGCCGCCGGCCAGAATGATGCCTTTCATTGTTGCGTTCCTCGTTTCGCGTAATTCCGGTCAATCCACTGCTGATACCCCGCCTGCTGTTGGATGGCGGCGACCCAATCCGGATGCTCCAGATACCATTGCACCGTCGCGCGCAGGCCCGTTTGCAACGAGTGGCGCGGCGTCCAGCCCAGCTCGGTCTTGATCTTCGTGATGTTCATCGCATACCGGCGGTCGTGACCGGGGCGATCGGTGACGTGCTGGATAAGCGAGGCGTGCGGCCGGTGCGGCGACGCCGGGAGCAGTTCGTCCAGCAGCGCGCAAATGTCGCGGACGATATCGAGGTTGGGCGGTTGGTTGTCGCCTCCGATGTTGTAAGTCTCGCCGGTGCGCCCGCTTTTGAGCACGCAACGAATCGCTTCGCAATGGTCCTCGACGTAGAGCCAGTCGCGAATTTGCTGGCCGTCGCCATAAACGGGCAGCGGCCGGCCGTTGATGCCATTGAGGATCATCAGCGCAATCAACTTCTCCGGGAACTGATGCGGCCCGTAGTTGTTCGAGCAATTCGTGATCGTCACCGGCAGGCCGTACGTGCGGGCGTAGGCCCGCACCAGGTGATCGCTGGCGGCCTTGGAGGCGGAGTAGGGCGAACTCGGATCATAAGGCGTGCTCTCGGTGAACGCGGGGTCCTTCGGCCGGAGCGAGCCAAACACCTCGTCGGTGGAAACATGATGGAACCGCGCCGCCGCCGGCTCGACGATTTTGTCCGCGAGCCACGCCTGCCGCGCCGCGTCGAGCAGCACCTGCGTGCCGATGATGTTGGTCTGCACGAATAAACCCGGTCCGTGAATCGAACGGTCCACGTGCGACTCGGCGGCGAAATGCGCGATGGTGTCCACCCGGTGTTCGCGCAGAAGTTTATCCACCAGCGCGCGGTCGCAAATGTCGCCGCGCACAAAGAGATGCCGCCCATCGTCGGGCAAATCTTTCAGGTTTTCCAGACTGCCGGCGTAGGTCAGCGCGTCGAGGTTGACGATCTTTGCCGCCGGCTCCGCGCGGAGCAGGCAGCGAACGAAGTTCGATCCGATGAAGCCGGCGCCGCCGGTGACGAGGACGGTTTTCATGCGATCAAGCGGACTTCCATTGACGCAGGGCGATGGCGACGGCGTCGTGGACTTCGGTCATCGCGATGCCCGCCTTCTCTCGTTTGGAGACATCGAGGACGCAGTTGGAGCGGGGCGTCTTCGCGGCCAACCGCATGAACTCCGTTTCGTCGGCGAAGAAACGGAACTCCTTCCGGCAGACGCCGCTCTTTTGGATTATCTCCACGATCTCACGCGTGGTGATGGAGCCGGGGTTCGTCATGTTGTAGACGCCGAACGGCACGCGCTTCTGCCAGCAGGCGACGCAGGCGCGGACAAACTCGTCCAGTTGAGAGAGCGAATTGCGCGCTTCCAGCAGCCGCTCGTAACGCATGACCTTCGTCAGGTAATTGCGGGGACTGTCCTCGTTGTTGAACGGAATGCGCAGCCGCCAGACGTAACAGTCTCGCGCCTCCGCCAGCACCTCCTCGCCGAGCGCCTTGGTGCCGCTGTAGAAACTGCAGTGGTTCTGGCGGAAGGAAAAATTCGGCGCGTCGGTTTCGGTGAAGCCGCTGCCATCCGGTTTGGCGCCGTTGTAAATGCAGCCGGACGATATGTGGCCCCACGGCACGCTCGCGCGTTCGCACGCCGTCTGGATGATGGCCGGCAGCACCGCGTTGCCGAACAGGCACTCGGCCTTGTGCAACTCGCAGGCGTCCACGTTCGGCTTGCCCGTGTAACCCGCGCAATTGATGAGAAACTCCGGCCGGTGTTCCTTCAAATAATCCGTCAACGCCGGCAGGCCGGTGTAATCCAGGTCCTGTCGCGGCCAGACTTGATAAGGGATTCGCGCCTGCTCCAGGCAGGCGCCAAATATCGAGCCGACGTAGCCGCTGCCGATAAGTAAAATCATGTTGGGTTCTGTCTCGTCTGAATGCTTTTCGGTCCGCCTTTTCCTTATACCATCGGTCGCATTTGGACAAGCGCGGTGACTTGCTTTTATCGGTTCGGCTGCGCTTTCTTCGGCGGTTGCGGTCTGGGCACGACGGAGTCCATCAGCTTGCGCCACTGCAACACCCGGGCAAACTCGGCGGCGTCGGCAGTGGAGGCGTTGTAGCGGGACACGTCCATGTCTTCGTAGAGCGCGCGATGCAACGCGGGATCGAAGCTCGGATTCGGCGTGTTGGTTTGCACGACCGTCGCGTCGCGCCACGCGGCGAGGGTGGCGCGCAGTTGCCTGACGCGCTCCGGCTGGCGTTCGGCGAGGTTGTTCTTCTCACCGGGGTCCTGCGCGAGATTGAACAACTCCACGCGGCCTTCCTCGTAGTATTCGATGAGCTTCCAGTCGCCGTCGCGGATCGCGCCTTCGGGCTGGCTGCCCTGGTTGGTGTAATGCGGGAAGTGCCAGAAGAACGGCCGCTTCGGCGCTTCGCCGCCGGCCAGCAGCGACGCGAGGCTCACGCCGTCGAGACTCGGCGGCACGGGCTGGCCGCACATCTCCAGCAGCGTTGGCACCCAGTCGCTGTTCACCACCGGCGCGTTCACGACGCGGCCCGCCGGCACGCGGCCCGGCCAGCGGACGATGAGCGGGATGCGCAACCCGCCTTCGTGAAGGAAACCCTTGCCGGCGCGATACGGCGTGTTGTGTGTGATCTTCTCGTGCTTCAATTCGGGCACGTGCAGGCCGCCATTGTCGGAGGTGAAGACGAGGATGGTGTTTTGCGCGAGGCCGAGCGCGTCGAGCTTGGCGAGCACCAGTCCGACGACGTCGTCAAGTGTCTCGATGAGGGCGGCATAGACCGGCTCGAATGCCTTGCTGTTTTTCGCGACGAGCGGCGCCTTGGCCGTGTAGGGAATGTGCGGGGTGTTGTGCGCCAGATAGAGGAAGAACGGCCGGTCGCGGTTTTCCTCGATGAACTGGATGGCATGCGCGGTGAGGTCGTATTCGCCTTTGCCGCCCTCGGTCTCGGACGGCGTCGTGTTGGGCCGGACGGCGTGGACGTAATCGAAGCCCTGCTCGGCCGGGCCGAAGCCTTTGCCGCCGAGATGCCATTTGCCGATGCACGCGCTGACGTAGCCGGCGGGCTTCAGGTATTTCGGGAGCGTCATTTCCTCCAGCGGCAACTGCTGCCGGATGATGGGATGCAACAGCTTTTGCGACGGACAATCCGGCCGGCCCGGCAGATACGTCGTCAGGTGCAACCGCGCGGGATTTTTGCCGGTCATGATCGCCGCGCGCGACGGCGAGCAGATCGGCTGCGCGCAGTAAGCCGACGTGAAGCGCGTGCCCTCCGCCGCCAGCGCGTCGAGGTGCGGCGTATGATGTTCGTGCCGCCCGTAACACCCAAGGTCGTTGATACCAAGGTCGTCGGTGAGGATGAAAACGATGTTCGGTTTTTTCGGCGTCGTTTCAGCCGCGATGGAAACCGGGCTGGTCATCGCCAGCGACAACACTGCCGCCAGCAGGACTGCAATGGCTGTAAAACGAAATTTCTTCATGATTCCTCTGCGATGCGAAGCAGCAATTCGGATTCGGCTTTCTGTTGGCGCGGTGATTTCTGTTTCGGCTCGGCGGGCGCGTTCGGGTCGTAATCGGGATTCGGCGTTGGCAACTGCGCGCCGACGGACTTGCGCCAGTCATGGAGCTTTTGGCGGAGCGCGGCGGCTTTCTCCGGCATTTTTTGCGCGAGGTCTGTCGTTTCGCCGATGTCGTCCTTGAGGTTGTAAAGCTCGACATGGTTGTCCTCGAAGAACTCCACGAGCCGCCAGTCGCCTTCGCGCACGGCGCTGTAGGGCGTCGCGCCGCCGGGATGGTAGTGCGGGTAATGCCAGTAGATTGCGTCGCGCCGGAGCGGGCCGGTTTGTTTCAACAGCGGCACGATGCTCTCGCCGTCCACGATGTGTTTCGGATCGTCGGCGACGCCGAGCGCGTCGAGCATCGTCGGAAAATAATCGGCGCTGATGACCGGCGTGTGGCAGACGCTGCCGGGCCGTGTGACGCCGGGCCACTTCACAATGAGCGGCACGCGCACGCCGCCTTCGTAGGCGGAGCCTTTGCCGGCGCGCAGCGGGGCGTTGCAGGTGACGGGATCGCGCGCCGGCAGCATCAGCCCGCCGTTGTCGGAGGTGAAGATGATGAGGGTGTGGTCGGCGATTTTGAGTTCGTCGAGCGTGCGCAACAGAACGCCGACGCTGTCGTCCACGCTCTCGATGAGGCCGGCATAGGTGGCGTTGTGCTGCGGCGCGGACGGATCGGCCCTGGCTTTGTATTTGGCGATGACGCCGGGCTTGGCCATCAGCGGCGTGTGGACGGCGTAGTGCGGCAGGTAGAGGAAAAACGGGCGCTCCTTGTTTTCCGTGATGAACTTCACCGCCTCGGTCGTGAGCCGGTCGCTGAGGAACTCGCCCTGCGGTCCGTCGGGCAGCGTCGGGATCTTATAGGGCGAGAAGTAACTCGGCGGCTGGCCCTTGTCGCAGCCGGCGACGTTGAGGTCGAAGCCTTGTTTGTCGGGCCAGAACTCCGGCCCGCCGAGGTGCCATTTGCCGATGCTGGCGGTGGCGTAGCCGGCGGACTTGAGCGCCCGCGCGATGTTCATCGTTTCCAGCGGCAGGTGTTTCTGCCAGTCGGGAATCCGCAGCTTCGCCTTCGGCCGCTCGTGGCCGGCGATCCAGTCGGTGATGTGCAGCCGCGCTGGATACTGGCCGGTGAGAACGCTGGCGCGCGTCGGCGAACAGACAGTGCACGCGGAGTAAGCGTCGGTGAACTTCATCCCCTGTGCGCAGAGCCGGTCAATGTTCGGCGTCTCGTAAAATTTGCTGCCGAAACAACCGAGGTCGGTCCAGCCGAGATCGTCCACAAGGATGAAAACGATGTTCGTTTTTTTCGCCGACGTCTCGTCAGCGGCGGCGCCCGCTGCCAGCGCCAGTGCCGCCGCGAGGCCGGTCATCGCGAGAAGGCGGAGCGATTTTTTCATGGCCGGTTTCCTTGCTGGGGCCTGGCGTTCTTCTTTCCCTTGCCTGCGCCTTTGGCGGGTTCCTTGGGATACGGCATCACGCTGGCGCGTTTGGCCCACGCGTCCCACTTCGCGGCGAGTTCCTTCGCGCGCTCCGGCTGTTCGGCGGCGAGGTCGTGCTGCTCGGTGCGATCGGCTTTCAAATCGTAGAGTTCCCACGGCCCGTTACGGCCGAGGCGAACGAGCTTCCAGTCGCCGACGCGGATGGCGGCGTTGCCCTCGTGTTCCCAGTAGATCGCGTCGCGCTCGATCGCCTGGTTGTTGAACGCCGGCACGAGGCTCCGGCCTTCCATCGGCAGGATCGGTTTGCCCTTGAACTCGGCCGGATACGCCGCGCCGGACACGTCTGCGCACGTCGCCATCAGGTCCACGAGATGGCCGGGCTGGCGCCGCAATTCGCCGTGCGCCGGGATGCGCGCAGGCCAGTGGGCGATGAGCGGCGTGGAGATGCCGCCTTCGTGGTTGAAGTGTTTGTAGCGGCGGAGCGGCGTGTTCGAGAGCGTCGCCCACGACTGGCCTTCGAAGACGGTGGACTCGGCCGAGCCGGGCGCGCCGGGGCCAACAAGCCGGCCGTTCGGGCCGCTCTCGGCGTTGGCGCCGTTGTCGGAAAGGAACAAGAGGAGCGTGTTGTCGAGCACGCCCTGCTGCTTGAGCGCCGCGGCGAGCCGGCCGACGGCGGCGTCCATGTGCGCGACGACGGCGGCATAGACCGCCATGATCTGGTCGAACCGGTCCTGTTGCTCCGGCGCGAGCTTGTCCCACTCACTGACTTCGGCCGGGCGCGGCGACAGCGGCCACGCCCTGTCCATAATGCCGAGTTCGATCTGTTTCGCGTGGCGCCGCTCGCGGAGCTTGTCCCAGCCGATTTTGTATTGGCCGCGGAACTTCGCGATTTCCTCCGCGGGCGCCATGAGCGGGAAGTGTGGCGCGTTAAAGGCGAGGTAGAGAAAGAACGGCTTGGCCTTGTCCCGCCCGGCGATGAACTGGACGGCGTGTTCGGTGAACGCGTCGGTGGTGTAGTAGTTCTTTTCCTCGGCGGTGATGCGCGTGTTGTCGTCGGTCAGCGAGTTGGGCCGGAAATAATTGGCGGCACCGGCAATGATCCCGTAGTAGTGGTCGAAGCCGCGCTGGAGCGGCCAGTTGAATTTCTGCGAATCGTCGGCGGCGTCGACGTGTTTGGTGACGTGCCACTTGCCGGTCATGAAGGTGGCGTAGCCGGCGGGCCGCAACACCTCGGCAATGGTCACGCAACGGTTGTTGAGGTCGCCGCGATAACCGTCCTCGCCCCGGTCGTTGGTCATGTGTCCCACGCCAGCCTGATGCGAATAGAGGCCGGTGAGCAACGAGGCGCGCGTCGGACAACAGCGCGCCGTGTTGTAAAACTGTGTGAAGCGCACGCCGCCCGCGGCGAGCGCGTCGAGGTTGGGCGTCGGGATTTCGCTGCCATAGCAACCGAGGTCGCTGAAACCCATGTCATCCACGAGGATGATGACGATGTTCGGCTTTGCGGGCGCGGCGCTGGAGACGAGCGTCGCGGCCAGCGCCAGGAAGACGCACGAGAGAAACTGTTTCAGGTTCATTGGAGTCGTGACTTTACAAGAACCGCCGCCGGTTGCATCTGAAAACTCCGGTTTCATCACGGCGCGGCCTTTGCCCTGGCCTTGCCGCCTTTCTTTGGTGCGGGCTTGTCGCGCATCGGCCAGTTGGGGTCGTCCACGCGGGCGGCCTTCATGAGCGACTCGGCCCTGGCGACCAACTCCGGTTTCTCCGCAGCAAGGTTCTTCGTTTCACCGGGATCGGTCTTGAGATCGTAGAGTTCGGTGGCCTTGCTTGGGCCATTCTTGACGGCTTTCCAGTCGCCAAACCGCACGGCCTGCAGCGACGGGCCTTCGTGAAGCTCCCAGTAAAAATACTCGCGCTTCGGCGCGGGGCCGCCTTTGAGGAACGACACGAGCGAGAAACCGTCGGTCTTCACATCCGCGGGGATCTTCGCGCCCGCCAGCTCCGCCGCCGTCGGCAGGAAATCCCAGAACGCCCACGGCTCGTCGCTCACGCGGCCGGCGGGAACCGAGCCCGGCCAGCGTGCGATGGCCGCCTGGCGCAGGCCGCCCTCGTAAAGCTCGCGCTTGAAACCGCGCAGGCCGTTGGCGGCCTGGTTGAAGTGGCGGCCAATCTCGGATTGGGGATCCCAGGATGAGCCGTTGTCGCCCGCGACAAAGACAATCGTCTTCTCGTCGAGCTTCAACTCCTTGAGCAACATCAGCAGCCGCCCGATGTCGGTATCCAGCCGCGTGACCATCGCCGCGTAATTCTTCTGCAGCACGGTCCATGGTTTGTCCTTGTAGATGCCCTGGTCGTTGATCTGGAACGCGCCGTGCGGCAGCGTGACGGCGTAGTAGAGGAAAAACGGCCGGTCCTTGCTCGCCTTCACAAACCTCAACGTTTCGTCGGCGACAAGGTCCTGCGCGTAGATGGCGCCCCGGCCTTCGACCTTTTCGTTGCCGTCATTGCCCGGCAGGTCGAAACGCCGGTCGTCGTTGTAGAGATACTTCGGGAAATAACTGTGCGCGTGGCGCTGGCAGTTGTAGCCGAAGAAATGGTCGAAGCCGGCCTTCAGCGGGCCGCCCGTCGTGTCGAACATGCCCAGGCCCCATTTGCCGGTGCAGGCCGTCGCGTAGCCCGCGTCCTTGAGCAACTGCGCGACGGTGAACGCGCCCGCCGGCAGCGGCATCTGGCCTTCGGGTTGGATTTCGCGGTTGGCGCGGATGGGCGCGTGGCCGCAGTGCAGTCCCATCATCAACGACGCCCGCGACGGCGCGCAGACGGTGGTTCCGCAATACGCCTGCGTGTAGCGGGTGCCTTCGGCGGCCATGCGGTCGATCACGGGTGTTTGGATGAGCTTCTGCCCGTAGCAACCGACGTCGCCTTGCGCGAGGTCGTCGCTGAGGATGAAAACGATGTTCGGTTTCTCCGGCGCGGCGCTGGCAACGAATGTGGTGACCAGCCCCAGGAAGGCGCACGAGAGAAATGGTTTCAGGTTCATCGAAGCCGTGACTTTACAAGAAACACCGCCGGTTGCATCCGAAAACTCGGGCTTGGCGCTTCTTCGTCTTGCCCTTGTTATTCCAACAGGGCGGCCACTCGTGGCGCGGGCCGCCGCAGCATGCTGGCGCGTCAGGTCCCGCGCTCGATCGCCATCGCGATGCCCATGCCGCCACCGACGCAGAGGGAAGCGATACCGCGCCTCAGGTTGAGGTCTTCGAGAATGTGCAACAGCGTCACCAGCACGCGCGCGCCACTGCAACCGATGGGATGACCCAGCGCGATGCCGCCGCCGCGCCGGTTGAGTTTTTCCGGGGCAAGCTCCAACTCCCGCGCGCAGGCCAGTGTTTGGGCGGCGAACGCCTCGTTGATTTCCACGGCGTCCACTTCGCCCAACGACCAACCCGTTTCAGCGCACAGCTTGCGCACGGCCCAGACCGGCCCCAAGCCCATCATCGCCGGGTCGCAGCCAACCGCGCAGGCGGCCACGACGCGGGCGCGCGGCCGGAGGTCCCTTTGCGTCACGGCCTTTTCGCCCGCCAGCAAAACCATCGCGGCGCCGTCGTTGATGCTGGAGGCGTTGCCCGCCGTGATGGTGCCGTTGGCGCGAAACGCCGGCTTGAGCGCCTGCAATTTCTCGACTGTCGAGTCGGGCCTCGGTTGCTCGTCCCTGTCCACGCGGCCGTTGGCGGTTTGGATGGAGACGATCTCGCGGGCAAACGCCGCGCGGCAGCCGACGGCGCGTTCATGGCTTCGGAACGCAAACTGATCCTGGTCCTCGCGCGAAATCCGGCACGCCTCCGCCACGCGTTCGGCCGTTTCGGCCATGCCGAGTTTCAGCACTGGGTCGCTCAGCCCGTCCACGAAGATGGCGTCCGCCAGCGGCACGTCACCCATTTTCTTGCCCCAACGCAACCCGCTCAGGTAATGCGGCGCCTGACTCATGGATTCCACGCCGCCCGCCAGCGCCAACCCGGCATCGCCCTGCGCGATGGCATCGGCGGCCAGAGCCACCGCTTTCAGCCCCGAGGCGCACGCCATGTTGACGGTGAACGCGGTCGCGCGTTGAGGCAGACCCAGTCGCAACGCCACCTGCCGCGCCGTATTCATCCCGGAGGCGGCTTGGAGGACTTGGCCGAGAATGACCTCGTCCACGTGCGGTTTGAGCGCCGCGGGCACGACGGCCTCCGCGACTTGCAGCGCCAGATCGGCGGGGCGCATGTCCTTCAACGCGCCGCCGAAACGGCCGATCAGGGAGCGCCGCGCGTCAATCAGATAGACAGGAGTTGCGTATTTCATTTTTCAAAATATTCTGCCGGCATCGTCGCGGGCTGGACGCTCGCCGGCGCGAATTCCATCAGGTCCAGCACTTGGGAGCGGACATCCACGCCCGGCGCAACTTCGGTCAGCACCAGGCCGCCCGCTTGCAATTCGAACACGGCCCGTTCGGTGATGAACGTGACGCTCTGGCCGCGGGCAATCGCCGACGGCCCGTGAAAACAAACCATCCCCAACCGCTTCACAAACTTGGCGTGGCGGCCTTCGCGCACGATCCGCAGCGCGCCGTCCTGCACGTCCACCTCCAGGTCGCCCGCGCGGAACGTGCAACAGAAGATCACGCGCTTGGCGTTTTGGGCGATGTTGACAAAGCCGCCCACGCCCGCGAACCGGCCCGCGAAGCTGCTGACGTTGACGCTGCCCTGTGCGTCCACCTCCACCGCGCCGAGCACCGCCACGTCCAGACCGCCGCCGTCGTAATAATCAAACTGCGAAGGCTGGTCCACGATCGCTTCCGGGCGCCGGCTGCAACCGAAACTCAGACCCGACGCCGGCACGCCGCCGATGGGGCCGCTTTCGACCGTGAGCGTGAAATCCTTCAGCCGTCCCGTCTCCGCCGCGACGGCGGCCACCGCCTCGGGCATGCCAATGCCGAGGTTCACGATGTCGCCGGCCGCAATCTCGCGCAGGGCGCGGCGGCCGACAATCTTGCGCTCCGAGAACGGCAGCGGCGGCAGCGTTTCGCTGCCGTTGCCGGTCGCAACGTAGGCTTCCTCGAACACCTCGCCGAAGGTTTGTTCGTGGCCGCGACCCTCGGACACCACGACAAAATCCACAAGGATTCCCGGCACACGCACGGCCTTGGGATCGGCGATGCGGTCCACGAGCCGTTCGACCTGGGCGATGACAATGCCGCCGTGGTTCTTCGCCGCCTGCGCGATCGGCAGCACTTCTCCGATGATTCCCTCGCGTTCGAGCGCCAGGTTGCCGCGCGGATCGGCGGAGGTTGCCCGGATGAAGCCGACATTCACGGGAAATGTGCGATAGCGCAGCCAGTCGGCGCCATCGAGTTTAATCCGTTCCACCAGCGGCTCGGTGGTGCGGGCGTTGAGCCGGCCACCGCCGTGCAACGGGTCCACGAAGGTGTTCATGCCTACCTGGGTGATGACGCCGGCCCGTTTGGCGGCGATCTCGCGCAACAACACGCAGAGCACGCCCTGCGGAAAGTTGTACGCCTCGATCTGGTTCTCCAGCGCCATGCGCCCCAGCTTCGGCGCGAGGTTCCAGTGGCCGCCCACGACACGCTTGATCAGCCCCGCGTGCGCCAGATGATTCAAACCGCGGTCGCCGCGGTCGCCCTGCCCCGCCGCGTAAAGCAGCGTCAGGTCGCGCGGCGAGCCGGTCGCCAGGAAATGTTCCTCCAGCGCCGCCGTCAGCAGTTCGGGATGTCCCGCGCCGACGAAGCCGCCCACGGCGACGGTCGCGCCCGAAGGAATCGCGGCGACCGCTTCCCGTGCCGAGACAATGCGCGCCGCGCCTCTCATCCGCGCCAACCTCCGTTGACCTCAATGGTCTGGCCCGTCACATACGAGGCCAGGGGCGAACAGAGGAACAACGCGACGTGCGCGATCTCGAACGGCTCGCCGAACCGCTTCATCGGAATGTTTTTGAGCATCTCCGCCCGGATTTCCTCCGGGATGGTGGCGGCCATGGCGGTGTTGATAACGCCGGGGGCGATGACGTTGGCGCGGATGCCGCGCCGCGCGCACTCACGACCAAGCACGCGCATCAGCGCCTGCACGCCCGACTTGGCCGCCGCGTAATTGGCCTGTCCGAAGAAGCCCAGAATCGCCGCGATGCTGCCCAGGCTCACGATGGCGCCGCCATCGTTCATGATCTCCAGACCGTATTTGCAGCAGTGGAAGACGCCCGACAGGTTCACCTCCAGCACCGAGTGCCATTCCTCCAGGCTCATCTTGGCAACCGTGTGGTCGCGGATAATCGCGGCGTTGTTGATCAGGAAATCAATGCCACCATACTGTTGGCGGATTGTTTGCATCATGCGCTGGACCGCTTCGGCGTTGGCGACATCCGCCGCGATGATGTCGGCACTGTTGGGACGGGCCGCGTTTAACACTCTTGCCACCTGGTCGGCATCGTCCCGCGTCGTGCCAATGTCCGGGTGATTGAGGATGACCGTAGCGCCGGCCCGGTGGAACGTGCGCGCCAGTTGCGCCCCGATGCCCTGCGATGCGCCCGTGATGAGCGCCACTTTGTCGGTCATGTCAATGGCGATGCTCATGAGAATTCTCCTTGGAATCGGCGGCTGGAAGATTGGCGTCAGTCCATCTTGTCGCCGGGTTTCAGTTCGCGGATGCAAAGGTTCTTCCAACGGACCTGATACGGGCCGGTGCCTTTCTTGATGCCGTGGACCTGCAGGCCGATGAAGCCGGTCGCGTCGGTCTTGTCGCAGAAGTCGGCGCACGGAACGCCGTTGACCCACGAGCGCATCCGGTCGCCTTGCGCGACGACGCGGTAGTGGTTCCAGACGTTGTCCTTGAACGCCTTTTGCGCTTCAGGCTTCTTGGTGAAGTCGTCCCACCACTTGGTGAGGCGCGCCTCGTCCCAGAAGTTGCCGCAGTTGCCCGAGGCTTCCGTGGCGATTTCGCACTGGTAGCCATAGACCATGCCGGCCTTGCGGACGTGTTTCTTCGCGTCCTCGGTGTCCTTCTCATACACGTGGCTGCGAATCTGGCAGCCGGAGTTCAACTCCGGATCAACGAGCACGTCGAACTCCAGCACGAAGTCTGCGTAGTCGCGCGTTGTGCAGAGGAACGAGTTCGGGCTGCCTTCGACGGTCTTGCCGACAATCATGCCGTCTTCGGCGCGATAAGCGGCGAAGCCACCCTTGACGGCCCAGCCGTCGAGTGACTTGCCGTCAAAGAGCGGCTTCATTTCCGCCGCGCGCGCCGCGGTGGCGAGCGAGAGGGCCAGTGTTAGGACGATGAGTGATGTTTTCATGATGGGCTTTCCGTTGATTCTTGATGGCCGGGGAAGTTTATCGGCGCTGTTTTACTTTCTGCGGCGCGGCGACGGGCCAGTCGTCGGTGCGGAACGGCGACGCCGGGATGCCGGCGCGGTTGTAGAGATTGCAGTCGGGGTTGTCGGCCCACGCGTAGCGGACGGCAACCGGCTGTTTCACTTCCGGCGAGGCGACGATCACTGTATTGCCGACAATCTTCGCGGCGGCGCGGTGCCATTGCTTATCCTCGCCCGCGACGGCGAAGCCGCGAATCGTGCCGAAGCCGCCGAGTCCCTCCGGCCAGACGGTGGGCGAATCCGCGCGCGGCGTGACCAGCGACTCGCCGATCTTGACGACGAGGCCGCCGTCGGCGTGCTTGAAAGTGATCGTCACTTCATTGCCGTTGATCTTGTGGCCGCAGGCGATCGGGCCGCAAGAGGCGACGCCCTTCTGTTTATAAACGTCCGCCAGCGCCCACATCGCCAGCCGCTTGCCGGCTTCCTGTTTGTTCTGGGGGTGGATGTTGTCGGCCTCGCCGATGTCGGTGGTAATGGCCATGCCGGTGTGCGGCAGTTCGAGCGTCTTCAGCATCCCCTCGCGCACGAGCACCCAGCCGGTGTCCTCGACCGGCTCCTTCTGCGCGGCGTGGAAGTTCGGCAGTTGCACCCACGCGAACGGGAAATCGCCCTCGCCCCAGCGCGCGCGCCAGTCCTTCACCAGCGTGGAGAGTTGCAAATGATAAAACTGGCCCTGGCCGGCGTTGGCCTCGCCCTGATACCAGATCGCGCCGCGGATGGCGTAGGGAACCAGCGGGGCGATCTTGCCGTTGAAGAGATTGCCGGGGTTCCAGGGATCGAGGCGCGGCTCGATGGGCGCGCGCAGCGGACGCGGCGGCTTGCTGCCGTCGGCCTTGGCTTTCGCGACAGCTTCCTTGTGTGCGTCAAGTTGTTTCTCGTAAGCAGCCTTCGCCTTTTCGGGGTCCCATGCCGCCTGCCTTTTCTCCCAGCTTTCGAACAGCGGCTTCAACTCGGCGAGATCTTTTTGCGCCGCGAGGCTTGTCCAGGACTCGACCGGCGTGCCGCCGACGGAGGAGTTGATGAGACCGACCGGCACGCCGAGCTTCTTGTGCAACTCGCGGCCGAAGAAATAAGCCGTCGCCGAGAAGCCGCCGACCGTCTCCGGGCTGCACAGTTCCCACGAGCCTTTGCATTTTTCCTGCGGCGTCTGCGACGCGACGGAGGACTCGCGGAAGTGGCGGATCTTCGGCAGGTTGGCGGCGGCTTTCTCCTGTTCGAAATCCTTGGCGCGATTCACCATCATCGCCATATTCGACTGGCCGGAGCCGAGCCAGACCTCGCCGACGAGCACGTCCGCGATGGTGAGGGTGTTGTTGCCCTTCACCGTCATCGTCGCCGCCTCGCCGCACTTGAGCTTGCCGAGTTTGACCATCCATTTGCCGTCGGCGCCGGCGGTGCAGTTCTGAGTCTGGCCGGCAATGGTGACGGTGATCTTCTCGCCCGGCTCGGCCCAACCCCAGACTGGTACGGGCGCGTCGGCTTGCAACACCATGTGATCGGAGAAAATCGCCGGCAGCGTCACGTCGGCCGCGGCGCGCGGCGCGAGCCAGGCGGCGGCGGTCAGCAGGGAGATTGCGAGAGTCAGTTCAAGTCGGCGGGTTCGCTTCATGGCTTCGATTTCCTTGTTGTCGGTTCTGATTCACTCCCAAACACCAGAGGTCGCGCATCCTCTCTCCGCGCCCGCCGGAAATCAAGCCCGGCTCGCACCGGCTCCGGGCTGCCCTTCGGCACGCCGGGGGCGGTCGTGCCAACTCGACTTGTTTTTTCGCGTTGCGCTTTCGGTTCTATTTGTTATTCGCGTTGAATCGGCGGCTGGCGCAGTCAGAAGCAATGATGACGCAAACGCTCCTGCCCGCGCCGTGTGTCGAATCGCACCCTCGGAAAACAGCTTTGGTTGCAATTCCGGCGGAAACAGTTAATAGTTGTCGCAGTTGGCAGTGTTTTGCAGTGAGCCGGTGGATTGTCAGGCGGCCGTCGAACAGCCGGTGACGATCTGAAACCCGAACGTCGGGAACAAGTCACCGCTGAACCCTCCAAACGAAAGAAGAGAGAGAAAGCAAAATGGCTACAAAGCTATTCGTCGGAAACCTGTCGTTCAATACCACCGAGGGAGACATTCTGGATCTCTTCAAGACAACCGGCAACGTCACCTCCTGCTCGCTCATCCTGGACAAGATGACCAACAAGTCCCGCGGGTTCGCCTTCGTTGAAATGGCGTCCCAGGAAGAGGCCACCAAGGCCATCGCCGAGCTCAACGGCAAAGAGCTTGACGGTCGCGCCCTGAACGTCAGCGAAGCCCGTCCGCGCGAAGAACGCCCCCGTGGCGGCGGTGGCGGCTATGGCGGCGGTGGTCATGGTGGTGGCGGCTACGGCGGCGGTGGCGGCGGTGGCGGCGGCTACGGCGGCCACGGTGGCAGCCGCGGCAGTCGTCGCTCCTGAACAACGCGTTGTTGTCAGTGGGTTCGTTCGCAAGCGCCGGATGCCCGTCATGCCGGCAGCGAAAATTACAGCTTGGGCGAGGTTCGCGCCCCGGAATCGGGATGTGGCGCGCAGTATTGCTCGCACATTCCGAGCGGATCAGTTATGGTGTCGGTAGCGGCGGAGAAACTAATCATTCCGCCGGTCAGATAATGTGTGTACGAAAGGCATCTCGATCATGGGCGATAAATCCCCCAAAGCGGTTCACAAGCAGTCCTCGCAGAAACAAGCCAAAGTCGACCAGGCAAAGCAACAGAAGCAGCAGGCCGTGTTCGCGAAACAAGCAGCCAATAAAAAGAAGTAGCCGATTTCAACCCCGCGGAGCGCCTTCCATCCGTTCACAGCGTGAATGGAAGGCTTTGGCATGTCGAACTGGCACTGACGATGACAACGATATTATCCACGGAATTCAGGCGTGGCATCACCCTGATGCTGGATGGCGTTCCGCACATGATCGAGAGTCTCCGCACTTCCGGCACCGCGCAAACCCGGCACAAGATGCACGTCCGGGTGCGGAACCTGAACACGAACCGCGTCGTGGAGCGATTGTTTGCCGAGAACGAGCGCGTTATTGTTGCTGACTTGGAAACCCGCATGGTCCAGTTGAGCTACCAACAGGACGACAAGCTGGTGTTCACCGACTCCGAAACCTACGACGAGATGACCATGACGGCCGCGCAGATCGGCGAACGCCGCGGCTTTCTGAAGGAGAACGAGACCTACAAGGCCTTCTACCTCGAAGGCAAGCTGCTCGACATCGAGCTGCCCGAAAACGTGGCCTTGAAGGTCCTCGACACCGCCGCTCCGCAAAAGGGAGGTTCGCAAGCCTCCTACAAGACCGCGAAACTTGAGGGCGGGCTGGAGGTCATGGTGCCTCTGTTCATCGGGCCGGGCGACCTGATCCGCGTGGACACCGCAGAGCGAACCTACATCTGCAAAGTGGCGGAATAGCTGAAGCAAGAAGACAGGCGGCCAACCCTTGGCACCTGTCCGGACATTGTCATGGAACGGCGCTCCGCTGTTTCGCGTTGAATCGCCTGGCGCGGTGCCCGGCACTGGCTTGTTTTTGCACCGCATCCGGGGCATCATGAAGCCCATGCGCAAAACCGGATTCCTTCGACAAAGTGTTTCCTCGTGTCTGGTCGTTCTGGCGTCGGTTATCGGGACTGTGGCGGCTGACGATCCCATCGGCGCGGGGAACTGGCCCGCATGGCGACGCGACGGCACCGGGGTTTCCAACGAAAAAAATCTGCCCGTCGAGTGGAGCGAGACCGCGAATGTCGCCTGGCGCACCCCGCTGCCGGGCGAAGGCAATTCGTCGCCGATCATTTGGGGCAACCGCGTCATCGTCACCGCCGCAACGGATGAAGGAGCGAAACGGCTCGTCATCTGCCTCGACGCCCGGAGCGGCAAGGTCCTCTGGCAAACGGAACTCCTGCCCGACGCCAAGACGCTTCTCTATCCGAAGACCGGTTTCGCTGCGCCCACTCCCACAACCGACGGCAAGCGGATCTTTGCGTTCTTCGACAGCCCGGGCCTTGTGGCGCTCGACATGCAGGGCAAAGTGATTTGGAAGCGCGCGCTGGGTCCGTTCAACGCCCCGTATAACTTCGGCACCTCCACGGTCCTCTACAAAGACATGGTCATCCAGTCCTGCGATCACAAAGGACCGGCCTTCATCGCGGCCTTCCGGCAGAGCGATGGAACGGAGTGCTGGCGCACGCCTCGGAAATCGAGCGGCTTCGGCCACTTCGGCACGCCGATGCTGATCCAGGTCCAGGGCCGGCCGCAACTGGTGGTGAACGGCGAGCCGGTCGTCTCTTACGACCCGGACACCGGGCAGGAACTCTGGACCTGTCATGGAATGAAGGTGTGCGTGGGTCCCAGCACCGTGTTTGGCCACGGGCTGGTCTATGCCTCTTCGGGCCGGATTGGGCCGATCATGGGCATTGATCCAAGCGGGCACGGCGACGTGACCGAGACCCACGTGCGCATGAATCTGACGACCGGCGGCCCCTACGTTCCGTCGCCCCTGGTTTATCCCCACCTGATGGTGCCGGGCGACAACGGCAAAATGCTTTTCTACGGCGCGAACCACGAGCCGATTGTGGAAGGCCAGGTGCGCGACCACTTCTCCTCCTCGCCGATCGGCGGCGATGGCAAAATCTATTGGTGCTCGGAGCGGGGCAGGACCTACGTGATTGACGCCGCCGCTTTGACCGCCACCCCGCCGGTGGTCAAGGTGCTGGCTGTCAATGAGATCAACGGCGTCTGTCTCGCCAGCCCGGCGATTGCCGGCGGCCGGCTCTTCATTCGCGCCCAGGAGGCGCTTTATTGCATGGTGAAGGAGAGGCATCTAGTAGTCACCACTCAATCGGCCAGGACCCTCTCCGGCACGTTCGAGGAATTGCGCAAGCAATACGACGACCATCAGGCCTTCTGGCAGAACGAGAAGGAGGCGCAGATTCGTCTGGAGACGGTCGAGGCGATTGCCAAGCTCGACGGTCCCGAGATCATTCCCTTCCTGCTGCACGTGGCCGTGAAAGAGCCGCACTGGGACATCTGCGAGGAAGCGGCCAAATGCCTGGCGCGCAAAGGCCCGCCGGCGATTGATTCGCTCCTGACGCTCGTGCCCGACTCGCGCCCGTTCATCCGCACCATCGCCATCAACGAACTGGGGCGCCTGAAAGTCGCCCAGGCCGTTCCCGGCATGATCAAGGCAGCGGCGAAGGACAAGGAGCCGCTCGTGCGTAGCGCCAGTCTTCAGGCGCTGACCCGGATCGCCCAGACCGAGACGCCCGATTTCCCCCAGATCGTCACCGCGATGATCGCCGCCCTATCTACCACCGAAGAGCCGGTCGTCCGCCAGTCGGCGCTCGATGGTCTGGACGCCTTGGGCAAGAAGGCGACCGCCCAGCGCCGCGAGATCATCGAAGCGCTCAAGGCGGTTGAGACCGGCCCGAATCCCGGATTGGCCGAAAAGGCTCGCCAGATGCTTTCGACCGCGGGCATCTACGGTCGCTAGGTTCGGGCCTCTCTTGCGCGCAAAACTGCGGCTGGCCAGACAGGAGTCTCTGGCCTACGATGGCGACTTTGAGGTGCATGGACATGAAGCGAAACATTCTTCCCACCCTCGTCACTCTGCTTGCGACCACCGTTCTTTACGCCGCCGCGGAGCCACCCGCTTTGCGCTTGACCACTTTCCGGTGCGATGTGACACCGCCCGTTGGAGCACCGCTGTGCGGTGGACTGGTGAAACCTGTGGCGGGTGTGAGTGAACCGCTGCTGGCACTGGGTGTAGTGATTCTCGGCGCGGACAAACCCGTCGTTCTATGCGCCGTGGATTGGTGCGAAATTCGCGGCAGCGATCACGTGCGCTGGCGGGAGCAGTTGGCGCGGGCGGCGGGCACAACGCCCGAGCGCGTGGCGGTTCAGTGCCTGCATCAGCACAACGCGCCCATCGCCGATGTCGCGGCGCACAAAATTCTCGCCGGCACGGCCTTGCCCGTGAGCGTTATGGACGTGGATTGGACGGAGCGTGCGCTGGCGGGAGTGGCAGCCAGCGTTGAGGCATCGGTCAAACACGCCGAGCCGTTGACGCACATCGCGTACAGCGAGGCGAAGGTCGAGCAGGTTGCCTCCAACCGGCGCGTCATGGGCGCGGAGGGCAAGGTCATCGGCGTGCGCACGAGCGCCACGAAAGACGCGAAGTTGCGCGAACAGCCGGAGGGCACCGTTGATGCGATGCTCAAGACGATCAGCTTCTGGAACGGCGAACACAAGCTGGCCGTGCTCCACTACTACGCCACGCACCCGATGAGCTACTACGGCGATGGCGTGGTCTCCCACGACTTCGCAGGCATTGCGCGCGAGCGGCGCACGCGCGATGACGGCGTGCCGCATGTGTATTTCACCGGCTGCGGAGGCAACATCACCGCAGGCAAATACAACGACGGCAACAAGGAGAATCGCGCGCGGCTCGCGGAACGCATCCATACGGCAATGGTTGCATCCGAGAAGCAGTCGAAACGCATGCCGCTCGGTCGCTTGGAATGGCGAGTGAAGCCGGTGCTGCTCAAGCCGGATCCTGATTTCAGCGAGGAGCGCATGATGAAGGTCATCACCAACAGCGCGACCGCTCGTTCACCGCGCGTCAGCGCGGCGTTTCGAGTGAGCTTCATGCGCCAGTGCGCGGCGGGCGTGCCGATCCAGTTCACGAGCTTGCATCTGGGCGATGAAGTCCGCCTGCTGCATTTGCCGGGCGAGGCGTTCATCGAGTATCAACTCTTCGCCCAGCAACAGTTCCCCGGCGTCTTCGTGGCGACCGCGAGCTACGGCGACGGCGCACCCGGCTACATCCCGCTGGAGAAATCCTTTGCCGAAGGCGGCTACGAACCGACTCAGGCCTTCGCCGCGCCGCAGTCGGAGCAGCCGATGAAATGCGCCATCATCGAACTGCTCAAAGGCCCCTGACGCCACTCCCGTGAACTCTCCCATGAAATCACTTCACCTGCCCTCACTGGTTCTGCTGTTTGCGCTGACGGCCTCGGCAGCTGCTCCAAGCAAGACGCCATCGGCATCCGACCTGCCGAAAATCGCGCTCATCGGCGACTCGATCAAGGACGGCTATGCGCCACTCGTTGCGAAGCGGCTGGCGGGCAAAGCCATCGTCGTCACTCCGGCGGGCAGCGGCGGCGACAGCGCCCAGATATTGGCGCATCTGGAGGAATGGCTCGTCCGCGAGAAGCCCGCGGTGGTGCATTTCAACTGTGGCCTGGACGACCTCACGCGCTCGAAACAAGGCAGGCAACGCCAGGTCGAGCTGGCGGAGTATGAATCGAACCTCCGGCAGATCGTGGAACGCCTGCGGCGGGAAGCTTCCATCGCGGTGGTGTTCGCCAACACGACGCCGGTCAAGGACGAGCGCCAAGCCGACGTGAAACGCTACAACGCGGCGGCGACGGCCGTCATGCACGCGGCCGGCGTGCCGGTACACGACCTGCACGGCATTGTCGAGCAGGCCGGCGCGGATGCGATGCCGGGTGCGAATGGCGCGCACTTCACGCCCGCGGGTTGCGATCGTCTCGCGGAGGCGGTCGCGGACTGCGTGATGCGGCAGTGGAGCGTGCTGCATTACTCCAAGTGGAATCCGTCACACCCCGGCGGCCCCGAAGCCGCGGCGAAGTATCGAAAAGCGGAGGCCGAACACGACGCGGAGGTGCCGGCGGCTTACAAGAACCTGCCGATTGGAAAATTCAGCGTGCCCGATGACGCGGCGGCGTGGCGGACGCAGCGCCCGTCGGTCCTGCGCGCGGTGGTGGATTCACTCGGTGACCTTCCGCCGCGTCCTGCGAAGACCACGGCGCGGCTGGTGAGCCGCGAGTTGCGCCACGGTTACACGCTCGAACGCGTCTCGATTGACAATGGCGTCGGCAACGACATCAGCGCGCTGGTGCTGGTGCCGCAGAAGCGGCGGCAGCCCGCGCCCGCCATTCTCTGGCTGCATTCCTCCACGCCCGACAAGAACGCGTTGATCACGCCCGGCAGCGATCCGGAGAGCATTGGCGAGGCGTTCGTCCGCAACGGTTACGTTGTGGTCGCGCCGGACGCGTGGTATTACGGCGACCGCGCCGAAAATGTCCCCAGCGGCCCGGGCGATGTCTATCGCCGTGGCGTCATTCCCCACGCGGATATCACGCAAAACAGCCTGTTGAAACTGAACCTCTGGCTCGGCCGCACGGTCTGGGGCATGATGGTGCGCGACGACCAGATCGCGCTCGATTACCTGAGCCAGCGACCCGAGGTGGACCCGAAGCGCATCGGCGCCACCGGCATGAGCATGGGCAGCACGCGTTCGTGGTGGCTCGCCGCCGTGGACGAGCGTGTCGCCGCCACCGTCGGCGTCGCCTGCCTGACGCGCTACGAAAACCTCATCCTCCACGGCAACCTCAAGGCGCACGGCCTCTACTACTTCACCTACGGCCTGCTGAAACACTTCGACACCGAGGGTGTCCTCGCGTTGCTGGCCCCGCGGCCGTTCCTGGCGCTGACCGGCGACATTGACTACGGCTCGCCCGTGGACGGCATCAAGGTCCTCGAGGAAAAAGTCAGCGGCGTCTATCGCGCCGCCGGCGCGCCCGACCGGTTCAAGAGCATCGTCTATCGCGACACCGGCCACGTCTATACGCCCGAGATGCGCGCCGAAATGCTCGCGTGGTTCGAGCGCTGGTTGAAACCGGGCGAAGGGAAATGAGGGAATATGAACCAGCCACCCAATCCTCCACAGCCATTGCCCAAGCCACGGCGTTCACGGCTGGCGGTGGCGAGTCTGGTGCTTTTGGGATGCTGGATATTTTTTTGTTCTCGATTGTTAATAATCCGCATGACCTCACCCCCGTGAGTCCGGTTGATGCGATAATAGTTCTTTTGTGCTTCTTCGGCTCCCCAGTTCTTGGCGTCGCATCTCTGATAGTCATTTACCGAAGCCACGGTCAATTAACAGGCAAAGGAATAGCCACTGTAAGCATTTGCTTATGGGTCCTGTTTATTGCCGCTGTTGCCCTTCACCCTTTTTCAAGGCCAGTTGTTCGCAGCAATCGCATGATGTGTGCGCAAAATCTGAAACAAATCTACCTCGCGCTGAACGCATACTACGAAGATAACCACCAATATCCGCCGTCATTCGGTTCTCTTTTTCCAAAATACCTGACCTCGCCTAGTTTGCGCATCTTTCAATGTCCCTCTGTGAAAGCCATGCCCATGGAGGGTAATTTCGACGAGCGATTATGCAGCTACCGTTGCATTGCTTACCCGGCAGATTCGTTTCAAAAAAGCGACGGCGACTGGTTGATCATGGCTTTGGACAAGAGCATCAAGAACCACGGCGAAGGCATGAATGTCGTCTATTTGGATGGACACGTCGTGTTTACGCGCTTGGAGACTCTTGTCTTCCTGCTCGATGATATGGTGAACTGCACGAAGCTCGCTACGGCAACGCGTGACTCTGCGCGTAAAGTCCTCAAAGAGATAATGACGGAAGGAATAGTGCCGCGACCGTCTCCTGCATTTAAGAAGTTCAAGCAGGAAATGCTTCCTCAGGTCGGACGCAAAATCACTGTGGTCGGCACATTAACATTTGGCCAACATGGTTGGTGGGTCGTTCATAAGAATTGGGGAATTAGCTTCGAACAGGTATCTCATGATCCTCATGACAATGCCTTATGGTCATCCATTTTGGATCACCGCGACCGCAAAGTTAAGGCCATAGGCACTCTTCAGCGCCGGGAAGTTGCGTATTCCGGAAGTCCAGCGATGACCAATGTGATTGAACAATTCTATTTCGACATAGCCGAGGTCAACTTGTCCGACGAGGACAGTGACAAAAACGCCAAGCCGCCGTCAAAATAGCCAGCGTGATCCAAATTCCTCCCTCCGGGTTTTGTCTGTCCTTCCTCCTATCCGTGTTTCATCCGTGTCCATCCGTGGCTCATGTTTTCCCCTTTCGGTTTTTCGCATTGAATCGCCGCCGCGCGGGGTTACTGTGACGGCATGGAGAAACGGCGGCTGGATGTATTGATGGTGGAGCGCGGGCTGTGCGAGAGCCGCGAGAAGGCCAAACGCGCCATCATGGCGGGGCAGGTCCTCGTGGCGGGTCAGGTCACGGACAAACCCAGCACGGAGGTCGCGACGGACGCCGCCATCGAGTTGAAGGCGGAGGAGAAATTCGTCAGCCGCGGCGGCCACAAGCTGGAGGCGGCGCTCGAGCATTTCAAAATCCGCGTCGCCGGCGCGGTGTGCGCGGACCTCGGCGCTTCCACGGGCGGGTTCACGGACTGCCTGCTGCAACGCGGCGCGGCGCGCGTCCACGCGGTGGATGTCGGCAAGGGACAGATCGCCTACAAGCTGCGGCGCGACCCGCGCGTCACGGTGCACGACGGCGTCAACGCACGCCATCTCCAGCGGCAGCAGCTCGGCGAGACGGTGGACATCGTGACGATGGACCTGGCGTTCATCGGGCTGGCCAAGGTGCTGCCGGCGGCGAAGGAGTTGTTGAAACCGGCGGGCGGCAAAGTGGCCGGCACCATCTCGACAACCTGCGACAGCGGGGTTATTATTGCCCTCATCAAGCCGCAGTTCGAAGCCGGGCCGAAGGATGTCGGCAAGGGCGGCGTGGTGAAGGACGAGGCCGTGCGCCGGCGCGTGGTGGACGCGGTGAAGACGTTTGCGACGAAAGAACTGGGCATGCGCTGCGACGGCATCATCGAGTCGCCGCTGCTCGGCCCGGCCGGCAACAAGGAGTTTTTGATTTGTTTGCGGAAATAAAAACCGTCGGGTTGGTGATCAACGCCGAGAAAAAGAGCGCGCGGCAACTGGCGCGCGAGGCCGGCGCGCTGCTCCGGCGCGCGGGCGTGCGCGTGCTGGACGCGAGCGAGGACGTGGCCGCGGTGGCGGCGCGCTCGCAACTGCTGCTGGTGTTCGGCGGCGACGGGACAATGCTTCGCGCGGCGCGCGAGATGAACGACGCGCAGACGCCGGTGCTGGGCATCAACGCGGGCGCGCTCGGTTTCCTCACGGTCGTGCCGGCCGAGGGCATGGCGAAGGCGTTGAAGGCGGTGCTCGCGGGCCGCTGCGTGCTGCGATCGCGGTCGCTGTTGAAAGCGGACATCTTGCGGGGCAAGCGGAAGCTGGCCTCCCATTTCGCGTTGAACGACGTGGTCATCTCCCGCGGCGCGGCGGCGCGTGTGGTACGGATGGCGGTGGACATTGACGGCGAGCCGCTGACCGATTACGTCTGCGACGGGATGATTTTTGCGACACAGACCGGCTCGACTGCCTACTCGATGAGCGCCGGCGGGCCGATCCTGACGCCGGGGACGGAAGCGTTTGTGATGACGCCGATCTGCCCGCACTCGCTCACAAACCGCTCGGTGGTGGTGGGCCGCTCGGCGGTGGTGGAAGCGCGCATCCTGAGCCAGCCGGAGGAGCTGGTGCTGACGGTGGACGGCCAGGTGCGGGTGCGGCTGCGAAGCCTGGACACCATCCGCGTGCGCCGCGACAGCCGCCACTTCCAGATCGTGCTGCCCGAGGGCTATTCCTACTTCGAGACCCTGCGCCGCAAACTGAACTGGAGCGGCGCGAACGTCTAGCGGGGGATTTTCGCCGTAGCCGCCGACGTGGAGAGAACTTCAACTCGGCGTTGACGCGTCCGGACCATGAATTGGGTTGCCCTGGCTGTTTCTATGGATGAAGCCGAAGGCTTTGGACTGCTGCGAGCATCGCAGCTTTCGCTGTCGGACCACCAGCGGCAAGAGCTGTAGTTCCTACAGCAGTCCAAGGCCTTCGGCTTCACGTGAAGATTGTGCCAGACACAATGCCGCTTGGTGTCTCCCACTACGGTGTATTACAGGAACTTCTCTCGCCGCCGCCCTGACTGGCAGGTTCATGGATAGGCGGAGGGACTGGCGCGACGATCCCGCCGCGCGTCGAGCGTCGCAAGCGTCAACCCAACTCGTTCCGGTCACGTGCCGAGAACTCTGCCTCCTTACGTCGGCAGCTACGGCACGGCGGCTACGGCACGGCGGCTCCGATCAGTGTCCCAGCCCGACCTGCTCCAAACATCCCGTCTCGATCGTGCCTTCGCGCACGGTGAACACGCCGGGGAACTTCTTCGCCCACTCGACGTTGGCTGCGGGGCAGTATTGGCGCGAGTTGCCTTCGATGGCCGTCACCGGGCCGATGTGCGCGGCCAGTCCCGCGCTGTGCAGGAACGACTGGCCGGGACACGTCAGGTCCTGCACGCAGAGGAACATGTCGCGCTTCTGCGCCGCCGCGGCCATCAGCAGCGCCTGGCTCTGGCCCTTGCACGCCTTCAACGCCACGCCGCTGTAACCCTGCTCGCGCGCCAGCAGGAACGTCTCGTAATCCGTCAGCGATTCGTCAATCACCACCGGCTTCAACGCCGCCGCCGCGTGCATCTTGTTTTCCGGGTGCGCCTTGAGGTCGCGCGCCGTTGGCTGCTCCACGTAGGCGACGCGGCCGAATGCCACCGGGCTGCCCTCCTTCACGCGCTTCAAGACTTCCAGCAGATAGTCCACGTTCTTGCACTGCTCGTTGAAGTCGAGCGAATACACCCACCGCTCCACGCCGCGACGCGCCTGCGTCTCGGCGACGACGCGCTCGACGGCCAGCACGCGGTTCACGTCCCACTCCGCGTTGTCGCCGTTGAGCTTGATCTTCAGGTGCGTGAGCTGGTCCTTCACGATCCACTCGCCGAGCGTGTTCGGCAGGCCGTCGTGCAGCCGCTCCTTCACGTCGGCGTCGGTGAGCGCGTCGAGCGCGCCGATGAGATGATAAAGCGGCATCCGCGCCTTCGGTCGGCGCAGCGAGTAGCGGTCGAGATACTCGCCGGCGAACGACGGGTCGAGGTAGCGCGCGATGTCGGCGTTCATCCACTCGGCGCCGTAGCAGTCATAGACGTGGCGGCCGTGGACCTTGCCGTAGGCGTCGTGCAGCGCCGCGTCGAACGGGCTGAAGACCACCACCGTGCAAAGCTTCGGCACCGGCTCGGCCAGCTTGCGCGCGCGGGTCACCTTCGCCCCGAGCTTCAGCGCCGCCGGCTCCAGTTCGTGGCTCAACTCCACGGGGTGCGCGCAAAGGTCGCTGTCGCGCAGCAGGCCGCCGATTTTTTCCGCCAGCGCCTTCATTGCCTCCAGCCGGTCTGCTTCCGGGATGGTCTTGCTGGGATACGACCAGACGCTGCCGAGCGGCATCGAGCCGCTGCCCTCGGCCTCGCGTCCGGTGCGCGTGCGGACGCGGATGCGGACGTTCAGCAGCGTGCAATGCGACACCGCCACGCCGCCGAACTTGATCGGCGTGCGGTAGGCGTGGTGTTCAAAACTGGTTTCGACTTCGCGAATGGAGATATCGGTCGGCAAAGATTTCATAAGGGCGCTGAGAGTAACCGAACCGGCGCGGGAAGGAAAGGCCACGATATGGGGATGTCGGAACTCCATGAGAATGTCCCCCTTGTAACTCAATAGAAATGTCCCCTTTGGGACGGGGTTGCGGTAGCAACTCCGGTCACAAGATGGAGACATTAACGATGAGTCGGAAGGAACGGGATCGG
>Ga0209083_1000161_pt1 | contig 103407 bp, 69 predicted proteins | sample AM7aDNAmetaG_FD_184132 | JGI IMG/M metagenome (GOLD analysis project Ga0209083, IMG submission 184132) | Freshwater microbial communities from Finland to study Microbial Dark Matter (Phase II) - AM7a DNA metaG (SPAdes) (version 3) | ecosystem: Environmental > Aquatic > Freshwater > Lake ...
CGACTTGCCGCTGCTGGAGACCTACAAGGACATGCTGATGGCGTCGTGGGCCAACCAGCCCTTTGACTTCCCGGATAAGCCGCAGCCCGATTCGTCATAATCCTGCCGTGGCACGGTAAATAGTTACAATCTGAAAAGATTGCTGTAAGTCGCGGTGCGCGCCTGCGCGCGCCGCACAAGCCGCGATTATGGTCAGACGTTTGCAGAAAACGGTGGGTATTTTCTTGCATGGAAAAAGCTAACGGCCGATAATGATCCTTCGATAGAAACTGGTCTGCGGAAGGACGGACGGCAGCGGGCTATGGGCCGGCTCGAGAATCCCACCTCGGACTTTCGCACGACATGTTGCTCTGGGTGATGGCGTTTGCGCGCCATTCAAAGTGGTGGGAGTGACGAAAGGGCATGGCGATGGCGAACATACGGTTGGCGATGGCGGCAGGTTCCAGGAGATACACGAAGCTCGGACGCAAAGAAACCATCGGCCGGGCCGCGGCAGCCGCCATCGAGGCACTGGAGTCGCGCACGCTCTTGAGCGTCGATCCGGCATTGCAGTTGGATATGGCGCTGCCATATCTGCCGGATACTCCCAAGGCGATTGCCCCTTCGCTTCCTGACGGGGTGCTGGCAGGACCGCTGTCGGTGCCGGCGCTGCACAGCTATCCCACGGCGGCGGTGAAGATCTACCTGGACTTTGACGGCTACTCGGCGATGACCTGGGGTGCCTACAGCGTGCCGGCGACTCCTGCCTACAGCATTGACACGGATCCCAACAGTTTCAGCGCCACGGAACTGAACAACATCCAGGAGATCTGGCAGCGGGTATCGGAGAAGTATTCACCGTTCAATGTGGACGTGACGACGGTGGATCCAGGGAACACGAACGACCTGCAGACGGTGGTGGCGGTGATCGGCGGCGGAGGAGGCTGGCTGGGCTCGCTGGCCGGTGGCGTGGCATATGTCGGTGGCTTTTCCAATACCGCGCCGAACCAGGTCTGGATCTTCCCCGATAATCTTGGGGCCGGCTTCCCCAAGTATGTTGGCGAAGCCACAGCTCATGAGGTGGGCCATTCGTTTGGGCTATATCATCAAAGCCTCTACTCCGGAACGACGCTGGTGCAGGATTACTACTCTGGCGATACCTATCGCGCCCCGATCATGGGCAACAGCTACTCTTCCGCCCGGGGGCTGTGGTGGTACGGGACCAGTACCAGTTCGACGACGATGCAGGATGATCTGGCAGTCATCGCCAGCTCGACGAACGGATTCGGGTACAAGGCGGACGATGTTGGGGATACCACGGGGACGGCGGGGACACTGACGGTGGTCAACGGGAATATCAGTGCCTCGGCGATTATCGGCAATACGGCCGATGCGGATTACTACATCCTCGATATCCCCGTTGACGGCACGATGAGCATCAATCTGAATGGCCCAAACGGGGCCATGCTCGATTCCATGCTGGAATTGCGGTTTAGCGACGGGTCGTTCTGGTTCTCCAACGACTCCACGCCGAGCACGACGGAGTATATGGGTGGCTCGTATACCGCCGGCCGGTACTACCTGGTCGTGCGCAGCCACGGCGGGTATGGGGATATCGGGCAGTACACCATCAGTGGGACGGTTCCGAGTGTTCCGCTGCCCAATGCCCCTTCGGGTCTGAGCACAACCGTGATCTCGAGCAGCCAGATCAACCTTTCCTGGACGGACAGTTCCAATAATGAGGCCGGGTTCAGGATTGAGCGGAGCCTGGATGGCGTCACGTGGTCAGGGATTGCCAGCGTGGGGGCGAACGTTGTCACCTATTCGAATACTGGGCTATTGCCGGGCACAACCTACTACTATCGGGTATCAAGCTATAGAGTGTGGGGTGCGTTCAACCCCAGCAATATCAGCATCGCTACGACCCTGGCCAACAGGGCCCCAACGGACCTTACCCTATCACCCACCAGCGTGCCCGAGAATCAGCCGATTGGCACGACGGTGGGTACGTTCAGCACGGTTGATCCCGACGCCGGCGACACGTTTACGTACACTTTGGTGACCGGGGTGGGCAGCACGGACAACGGTTTGTTTACGATTTCGGGCAACGCGCTTAAGACAGCGGCGGTCTTCGACTTTGAGACCCAGAGCACCTATAGCATCCGCGTACGGACAACTGACGCGGGTGGGCTGTTCATCGGACGAGTCTTCACGATCACGGTGACCTTCCTTCCGCCCAACAGGACGCCGACGGACATCAGCCTGTCGGCCAGCAGTATCGCTGAGAACCAGCCGGTGGGCACGGCGGTGGGCACGCTCAGCACCACGGATCCGGATGCGGGAAACACATTTACGTACTCTCTGGTCAGCGGGGCTGGCAGCACGGACAACGCATCGTTCTCAATCTCCGGGGGCACGCTGCAGACGGCGGCGATGTTCGATTACGAGACCAAGAGCAGCTACAGCATACGCCTGCGGACGACGGATCAGGGCGGGCTGTGGTTTGAGAAGGCTTTCACGGTCACGGTGACGAATGTCAACGAGACGCCGACGGACATCGGCTTGTCGGCCAGCAGCGTCGCTGAGAACCAGCCCCAAGTCACACCTGTGGGCACGTTTAGTACGACGGACCCGGATGCGGGGAACACGTTTACGTATACCTTCGCGGGCGGAGCCGGCAGCACGGATAACGTCTCGTTCTCCATCTCGGGCGCCACGCTGCGGACATCGGGGATTTTCGATTATGAAACGAAGAACAGCTACAGCATCCGCGTGCGGACGACGGACCAGGGCGGCTTGTGGTTTGAGAAGGTCTTTACGATTAGCGTGACCAACTTGAACGAGGCGCCCACCAACATCATCTTGTCGGCCAGCAGCGTTCCGGAGAACCAGCCGGCTGGGACGGCAGTGGGCACGTTGAGCGCTACCGATCCGGACGCGGGCAACACCTTTACCTATAGCCTGGTGAGTGGAATCGGCAGCACGGACAACGTGAGCTTTACCGTCAGCGGAAATCAGCTTTTGACGGCCGCGATGTTCAACTATGAGGTAAAGAACAGCTACAGCATCCGCCTGCGGGCGACCGACCAGGGCGGCTCGTGGTATGACAAGGTCTTCACCATCACGGTCACCGACGTCGTGGAAACCGCGCCGACGGATATCGCATTGTCGGCCAGTAGTGTTGCGGAGAATCAGCCGACAGGCACGGCAATCGGCACGTTCAGTTCGGCCGACGCGGACGTCGGCGACACGTTTGCCTACACGTTGGTGAGCGGAGCGGGCAGCGCGAACAATTCGTCGTTCACGATTTCGGGCAATTCGCTACGAACCGCGGCGATCTTCGACTATGAGGTAAAGAGTAGCTATAGCATCCGCGTGCGGACGACGGACCTGGGTGGATTGTGGTTCGAGAAGGTGTTCACCATCACGGTGATCGATGCCAACGACCCGCCGACGAATGTCACGTTGTCTGCGAGCACTGTTGCCGAGAACCAGCCGGCCGGTACGGCGATCGGCAGCTTCTCGACGACCGATGTGAATGCCGGCGATACTTTTATGTACAGTCTGGTCGACGGTACGGGATCAACCGATAACAGCTCTTTCCAGATTGTCGGCAACCAGCTTCAATCCGCGCAGACGTTTGATTACGAGATCAAGAGGAACTTCAGCATTCGTGTCCGCACCACCGATCAGGGCGGACTGAGTTTCGAGAATTCATTCGCTATCGCCATCCTGAACGCGAATGAGAGCCCGACGGATCTGAGCATCACTCCAGGCAACATCTCGGAGAATCTGCCCGTCGGCACGGCCGCAGGCAACTTCAGCACAACTGACCCGGATTTCCTCTCCTCCTTCAGTTACAGCCTGGTTCCGGGTGATGGCAGCGACGACAATGCGAGCTTCACGATCAGCGGGGCGCAATTGGTGACGGCGACAACGTTCAACGCCGCCAGCAAGAGCAGCTACACGATCCGTGTCCGCACCACAGATGGAGGCGGCCTTTGGGTGGAGCGCGTATTTCCCATTAGCATAACCACCGATGGCGTCCCTGCCGTAGTGTGGTCGAGCTACATAGGTGGCAACAACTCGGACTGCGTCTGGGGCACGAGATCGGACGCCAGTGGCAATACATGGGTGGTTGGGACCACCGTGTCGGCGGGCTGGGTAACGAATGGTTTCGATACCAGCTATGGCGGCTCGAGCGATGCCTTCGTGGCAAAGATAAATGCCGATGGCACGCTGGCCTGGTCCACCTATCTGGGGGGATCCAACCTCGATTATGGCTACGGCATCGCCCTGGACGCAAACGGTAATGCATGGGTGGCAGGGAGTACCAGCTCATCCGGCTGGGTGAGTGGCGGATTTGATACCACTCTTACCGGCACCCAGGATGCCTTCGTGGCAAAGATCAATGCCGATGGAACGCTGGCCTGGTCCAGCTATCTGGGTGGCTATGGCACTGAGAAGGCCAATGGCATTGCATTGGACGCGCAGGGCAATGCATGGGTGGTAGGGATAACGGCCGCTTCGAATTGGGCCTCTGGCGGCTTCGATACGAGCTTCAATGGTGGCGCCGAGGATGCCTTCGTGGCCAAGATCAACGCTAATGGAACATTGGCCTGGTCCAGCTATCTCGGCGGCTTCGGCGACGACTACGGTGAAAGCATAGCTGTGGATGCCAGCGGCAACGCATGTGTGACAGGGTTCACCTATTCTTCCGGCTGGGTCTCGGGTGGCTTTGATACGACCTTGGGCGGTTCCATAGACGGGTTCGTGGCCAGGATCAACGCCAACGGAACGTTGGCGTGGACGAGCTACGTGGGTGGGTCTAACGATGACTACGCCGCAGGGATAGCCGCGGCCAGCGACGGCAGTGTATGGGTAACAGGGAACACCTATGGCGGTGGCTGGGCCACGGGTGGCTTCGATACCACCTACAACGGTGGTGTCGATGCCTTTGTGGTGAAGATTGCCGCCAACGGAACACTTGCCTGGTCCAGTTATCTGGGAGGCAGCGGCGATGAAGAACCGGTCGCCATCTCTACGGACCAGGACGGCAACGCATGGATTACGGGGGACACGAGCCGGGGCGGCTGGGCCACAGGTAGTTTTGACGGATCGTTCGGCGGCAGCACCGATGCCTTTGTCGCGATGGTAAATGCGGATGGGACATTTGGCTGGTCCAGCTTCCTGGGTGGAATTGGGACGGACAACGGCCGCGGTATTTCCGTCGATGCACAGGGCAATGCCTGGGTTACCGGAGGCACGGATTCCGCCGGCTGGGTCACCGGTGGCTTCGATACGAGCCCCAATGGCGGATCAGATGGATTCGTGGCCAAGGTTCGCCTGAATCGCGCACCCAACGATGCATCGCTTTCTTCCGCCACTGTAGGTGAGAATGCGCCGCCAGGCACTGTGGTCGGTAGCCTCAGTAATTCCGATCCCGACTCCATCGACGTGCCAACGTACTCGCTGGTGACGGGCGCGGGCGACACGGACAACGTCAATTTCACGATCAGCGGCGATCAGCTCCTGACGGCCGCGTCGTTCGACTTCGAGGCCAAGAGCAGCTACAGCATCCGCGTGCGGACGACCGACCAGGGCGGGCTGTGGTTTGAAAAGACCTTTACGATCAACGTGCTTAATGTGGCCGAGGTTGTTCCCACGATCACGAGCATCAGCACCGACACCGGCAGCAGTTCCAGCGATGGCATCACCAGTGACCCGACGCTGCTGATCAATGGCGCATCAGAGCCGGGAATGACCATTACGGTTTATCGTGGTGGCGTATTGGCCGGGTCGACGTCGGCCGACGGTTCTGGCAACTGGGTCTTTGACTATACCGGCACCAGTTTGGCCGACGGAAGCTATAACTTTACGGCTACGGCCAGCGACACGCTGGCACATACTACGGCAGCGTCCGCGCCCTATGCCGTGACCGTCGATGGAACGGCACCGGCATTGCCGACATCGTCCATCAATGATGGGGCCGTGCAGCGGTCGATGGTGAAGAAGCTGACGTTGAGCTTCGGCGAGAAGGTGGTGTTGGATACTGGCGCGGTGACGGTGAAGAAGAGCGATGGCTCGGAGGTACCGGATACCACGCTGCTGGTGAGCAACCCCTCGGGAGATCAGAAGAACTATGTCCTGAGTTTCTCGGGCATCGGTGTGGTGGGCGGCTCGCTGGCCGATGGGATCTATGACCTGTCGGTTGCGGCCGCCGGGGTGCAGGACCTGGCGGGCAATGCGCTGGGCGGCAACTTCAGCCAGCGCTTTCATCGCCTCTATGGCGACTACGACGGCAACAAGACCGTGAACAATGGCGACTACTTCTGGTTCAAACAGACGTTCGGCAAGAGCGTTGGCACGACTGGATTCCTCGATCTGTGTGATTATGACGCTAACGGGACGGTCAACAACGGCGACTACTTCCAGTTCAAGAAGCGGTTTGGGGTCGTTTATAGCTACTGACAGGGGGCGTGGCCATCTTTTGTGGCAGCCAATAAGGAAGCGGCTGCGCCGGCGGCGTTGCTACGACCGAGGTCGGCACGTGCCACGGGGTCTTGCCACAAAAGATGGCCACACCCCTGACAGGTGGAATCCGCTTGACGCAGCTACCCGGCCAACTATAAAGCTAGCCAGCTCATGACCATAGTTTACGAGACTTTGTTATTGGTGATCGTCGGCAAGTGACCTTCCGGGACATCGCAGATGCGGGCATACACACTTGAGTTCCACCGTTTGGCAAGAGGAGACACTTCCGTGCAGTTTCCACAACTTTCGAGATTGGGACAGGACCATCGTCGTCAGATGCCCAGGCATGGGGTCGGCAGTTCCTCCATGGTGGAACGCCTCGAGCAGAGAACCCTTCTGAGCGTGTTCTACGTGTCCACCTCGGGCAACAATGGCAATAACGGTCTGTCGCCGGGCTCAGCGTGGGCGACCCCGCAGTACGCGGCCGATCAGGTGGCCGCTGGTGATACCGTGCACGTGGCTGCGGGCACATACGGAGGCTTCGATTTCCGCACAAGCGGTACGGCGAGCCAGCGAATTACCTTCAGCGGCGATCCTGGGGCGACAATCAACACGCGTAACCGCAGTACGCCGGATGGCATTAACCTGGAAGGCGCCAGCTATGTGACGATCGAGGGCTTTACGATGACCGGCAACGGCATGCCCACGACCAATCCCAACGGCACGACCAATTCGAATGGCACACGAGCCGGCATCCGGGCGGTGCTGACGTGGTACGTCATTATCCGCAACAACACCTGCGACAATTGGGGCGTGTGGGGGAGTCTGGTGGCGCAGTCCAATTATCCGACGGTGGAGAACAATACCTTTAGCCGCAGCGTGAAGGAGCATGGCCTCTACGTCTCCGACTCCACCAACTATGCAACGGTGCGTGGCAACACGATTTGGGGCAATACGGGCAACGGCATCCACTGCAATCCCGACATCAACCTGTTTAACGGCTTCAACGACTACGAACTGATCGAGAAAAACACGATCTACGGCAATGGCAACAACCGGACGTACACGGCCCAGAACGGCACACAGTACACCTGGAACGGCGGGGGCGCGGGGATCAACATGTCCGGGGTGCGGTATAGCACCATCCAGGACAACCTGCTTTACGACAACTCGGCAAGCGGGATGACCCTGTACTTCGGCGAAGGCGCTGGTGGATCCAGCTACAACACGATCGTGAACAACACTGTGGTGATGAAGCCAGGCTCGGGCCGCAACGTCATTCTCATCGGCGGCAACAGTCACGACAACACCATCTTTAACAACATTCTCTACACGGACGTTACAATCAAATCAGCCATCGACATCAACAACAGTGATGGCTCACTGACGGGTTTCCGGAGTGACTACAACGTGGTGTGCAACCGTTTTGGCTATAACGACAACATAACGATTGTGAGCCTGGCGCAGTGGCAGGCGACGACGGGACAGGATACGCACTCGATCATCTCGACCCCCGCAGCGCTGTTTGCGGATTATGCCGGCCGGAACTTCAACCTGTCGCCCGCCAGCGTGGCGCTCAACGCCGGCGTGGCCAGCTTCAATGGCAAGAACGCACCTGCGTATGACTACACGGGCGCCCCCCGGCCGGTGGGCTTGGCCTACGACATCGGGGCACTTGAATTGGATCGGGCACCAACGGACATCACGCTGTCGCCCAACAGCATTGCCGAGAATCAGCCATCGGGTACGGCCGTGGGAACCCTGGGTACGAGCGATCCCGATGCCGGTGACTCCTTTACCTACTCTCTGGTCAGTGGCGCCGGCAGCGCGGACAACGCCTCGTTCACCATCTCAGGCGGCACGCTGCAGTCGGCAGCCATCTTCAACTTTGAGGCCAAGAACAGCTACAGCATTCGTGTGCGGACGACGGATCAGGGGGGCTTGTGGTATGAGAAGAGCTTCACGATCAGGGTGACCGATGTGGATGAGATCGCCCCAACTGTGACGGCCGTTTATGTGAAGGGCTCTGCCTGGAACACTAACTTTCTCTCTTTCCTGGCGGCCAATGTCGGCGGTTCCAGTTCCACCTATGGCTTTGCGATTCCGGTGGGCGCCGGCAGCACGCAATTGCAGACGCTCCCCTGGCGCAATCTCAATCAGATCTCGGTTGCCTTCAGTGAGGATGTGTCGGTTGCCCAGGCGCAGTTTGCCATTGTGGGATCAGTTGGCAGCTACAACATCTCGGGCTTTAGCTATAGCTCCAGCGATCATGTGGCGACCTGGTCGCTGTCGGCGGCGATCGGTGCGGATAAGCTCTATATTGCCCTTCCCGGCAGTGGAGCGACTCCGGTGACCGATGTGGCGGGCAATGTGTTGGATGGTGAATGGACGAACCCGACCAGTTACAGCCAGGTGGGCGTTACCAGCACCTTCCCCTCCGGCAATGGAGTGGCGGGGGGCGATTTTGCTTTCCGCTTCGATGTTCTGCCGGGGGATTCGACCGGCGGGAGTCTGGGGAAGGTGAATGTGGCGGACATCAATCAGACCAAGAGTCGCAGCAGCCTCCCTGAGACGGCAAGCAGTTACCGGTCGGATTTCGATGGGAATGGCCTGGTCAATGTCGCCGATATCAATTACGTCAAATCGAGGTCCAGCATCTCTTCATTGCCGGTGAACCCGCCGGTACTGCCGATGTTCAGCACCGTGTCAATCTCGGAGAGTTTGTTGACTCGGCGTCGTTACTCTCTCTATTGAATAATCGTCCGGAGCCAGGAGCATCGGGTATTCAAGCCGAGGGGCGACAGTGGCGGCGGTGTCAGGGCATTGGCTCGCCGCGGCCCGCAACTGTGCAGGGATGGTGAGCAGGACTACAATCACCCAAAGTACACACACGCAAAAAAGGGAAGCGAGTATGACACTGACGATGAAGACGGCGGTTGTGTTTGCACTGGCGGCGATGTTAGCGGGGGGATGCGCGCACAAGGAGGCGGCTACGACAGCGCCTGGAGACGCGGGGGGGACGGCCGGGCTGGCGGCACCGGCGACGGCACCGGCACCGGTGGCAGCGACTGCGCCGGCCGTGACGCCGGCACCAGCGGAAGCGGGTCCAGTGGCGACAACGGCTGAGGTCGCTGTGAACGGCGTGCCGGTGGCCGGGGAGAGGTACCGGCTGATGCAGGGGAAGGATGAGATTGTGGCGGTGCTCAATGACGGCGCCGTGGTGATTGCCAAGCGGGTGGTGGGGTCGCCGGTTTTGTCGGTGCGCGGGTATGTGCGCACGGGCGGGGTCTATGAAGGCAAGTGGCTGGGCGGCGGGCTGAGCCATCTTCTGGAGCATCTGGTGGCGGGTGGGTCGAATGATCGGCGCACCGAGGCGCAGAGCAGGGAACTGTTGCAGCAGATCGGCAATAACTCCAACGCCTACACCAGCACGAACCATACAGCGTACTTTGTTAACACGACGCCGGAGAATCTGGACAAGGCGGCCGACCTGGTGACCGGATGGATGCTGCATGCCAAGATCACGCCGGATGAGTATGCACGGGAGCGGCAGGTGGTGCAGCGCGAGCTGGAGATGGGGCAGGGCGAGCCGGAGCGGCAGTTTTCCATGATGATGGAGATGAACCGGTATCAGGTATCGCCAGCGCGGGTGCCGGTGATCGGGTATCAGGAGGTCATCCAGGGGCTGAGCCGTGATGACGTCTACAGCTATTACCGGCAGTCGTATGAACCGAACAACATGGTCTTCTCGGTGGCGGGGGATCTGTCGCCGGAAGAGATGCTCAAGGCGATGCGGAAGTATATCGACGTGCCGGCGGGGCGGGTGTTTGACCGGACGATCCCTGATGAGCCGGCGGTGCTGACGCCGCGGACGCTGGTGGCGACGATGCCGAAGATCGGCGAGGCGAAGGTGAATCTGTCGTACCCGACGGTGCGCCTGGACAGCAATGACCTGTATGCGCTGGATCTGCTGGCGGCGGTGCTCGGGCAGAGTGAAGGGTCGGTGCTGGTGCGCGAGGTGCGCGACAAGGGGCTGGTGAGCGGGATATCGGCGTATAGCTCCACACCGGAGTATGTGGATGGGAGCTTTGCGGTGATGTTCGAGGTGAAGCCGGAAAAGATGGATGCGGCGGCCGAGGCGGTGCAGCTTGTGCTGGAGCAGGCGAAGCGCCAACCACTGGATGCGGATGCCGTGCAACGGGCCAAGACGCAGATGCGCGTGAACCAGCTTCGCGAACTGCAGGAGACGCAGAACGTGGCGGCATCAATGGCGACGGATTACCTGTCGACCGGAGATGCCCATTTCATGGACAAGTACCTGCAGCGGATCGCTGCGGTGACGCCGGCGGAACTGCAGGCGGTGGCGAGGAAGTATTTTGACAACCAGCGGCTGATCAAGACGGTTATGCTGCCGGAGGAGGCAACGCAGGGGAAGGGATTGCCGGGCGCGGAGCAGATTCTGCGGGCGGCCGGGACGCAGGCATCAACACAGGTCAGCGCCCAGGCGGCGGATCAGGTGTATCGCAGCGAGTTGGATAATGGGACGATTCTGCTGGTTCGGCGCGTGCCGACCAGCCCGTTGATTGCGGTGCGGATGTATGCCACGGGCGGGCTGACGGCGGAGAATGATGCCAACAACGGCATCGGCAACCTGACGATGAAGATGCTGATGCGCGGCACGAGCTTCCGCTCAGCGCGGCAGTTGGCAGAACAGCTTGATGCGATGGGGGCATCGGTGGAGAGCGCATGCGGAAACAATAGCTGGTTCTGGAATGCGTCGATGCTTAAGGAGGATTTCGGGAAGGGGATGGAGATCTATGCCGATGTGGTCAATAACCCGGCGTTTGCGAAGGATGAGCTGGAAACGATGCGCAAGCGGGTGTTGGCCGGCATTGCATCGCGCGATGCGGACTGGTCAGCGCAGGCGATGCGGTACTTCCGGAAGCAGTACTTTCCGGTGTCATCGCCCTATCACATGCAGGTGAGCGGCGAGGCGGCGACGGTATCGGAGATGCAGGCGGAGCAGCTCAAGAGCTTTTATACGGACACGGTGCTCAAGAGCCGGCGGGTGCTGGCGATCTATGGCGATATCGATCCGGAGCAGGCGAAGCAGACTGCGCAGAAACTGCTGGGGCAGGGAGCGAAGCTGAATATGGCGGTGACGAGGGTGCAGGAGACTGGTGCGATCGAGCCGGCCGACCGGCGGCCGCAGGCGGCGGTGCTGAGGGTCGATGTGCAGAAGACGCAGCAGCGGCTGGCGGGAGTGGTGATCGGGTACGAGGCGAATCCTGTGATCGGCGAGAAGTGCTATGATGTGCTGGCGGTGGCCGACACGATGGCCAGTGGGTGGGGGTATCCGACGGGGTATCTGCATGAGACGCTGCGCGGCGAGGGGCTGGTGTATGTGGTGGCAGCGCAGATCTGGCCGGGGCGGAGTTTGCAGACCCCTGGCACGTTCTTCGTCTATGCCGGATGCGAGCCGGACAAGGTGAACGAGGTGGTCGACAAGATCCTCTTGAACATCGCACGGCTGCAGGGCACGCCTGCGGATATGCAGGTGGACTGGTTTGACCGCTCGAAGCAGCTTCTGCTGACCGATGATGCGATGAGCAAGGAGACGGTGGCGGAGCAGGCGGCGACGGCCGGCCTGGATGAACTGTGGGGCCTTGGCTATGACTATTCGAAGCAGTTCCCGCAGCGGGTGAACGCAGTCAAACTGGAGCAGATCCAGGCGAACGCGCGGGAGCGTTTGCGGAAGTGCGTGGTGACGGTGAGCACGCCAGCGCCGGAGCTGGTCAAGACGACGACGGGGATCCGTGTCTATGACAGCTTCCCGGCCGTTGAGCTGACCCCCAAGGGTGTGCAGCACGATGCGCCAGGCGGATCGAAGTAATGAAGAAACAAGAGATGAAGTTTGTGGTGGCCGCGGAACAGGAGGGGGCCACGGTGGCGGCGGTGCTGCGCATTGCCCGGCCGGGCTTGAGCTGGAGCGAAGCGCGGCGGCATATTCATGCCCGGCGCGTGCGGGTGGGCGGTGTGGTGTGTGTGGATGATACGCGGCGGTTGCGCGCGGGAGAGGACCTGGAACTGCTGGGCGAGTCTGCCCGGCCGCTGCCGTCGGTCGAGCAGGTGGACATTCTCTACGAAGATGATGCGGTTCTGGTCGTGGAGAAGCCGGCGGGAATGGAATCTGAGCGGCGCAGCGAGCAACGGAACTGGACAAAGGAGAAGCGGCAGCGGCAGCAGTCGCTGGTGGAGGCTCTGGAGGCGAAGGGATACGAGGTGTTTGGCGTTCACCGGCTCGATCGCGATACCAGCGGGTTAATGGTCTATGCGCGGACGCGGGAGGCGCAGCAGGCGCTGATCGCGCAGTTTGCAGCGCATAGCATCGAGCGCAGGTATTGGGCGGTGGCGATCGGGAGAGCGGAGGGGAAGACGGTGCGGTCGTGGCTGGTGCGCGATCGGGGCGATGGTTTGCGCGGTTCGCTTGAGACGACAGGTGAAGGAGCGGTGGCGGGTGCGGACGGTGCGGAGGGGACGGAGGGCATAGACGAGGCGGAGGAAGCGATTACACACTTTGCTGTCGTCGAGTATCTGCTGGACGGCGCATTCACCGTGCTGGATTGCCGGCTGGAGACGGGAAAGACGCACCAGATCCGGATTCACCTGGCGGAGATGGGCCATCCAATCTGTGGTGAGAAGATGTACTTGAGGCCAGCGGCCGGGGGAGATCCGGTCATCGATGTATCGCGGGCGCCAAGGCAGGCGCTGCACGCGTGCGTGCTGGAGTTCGTGCATCCGGATATGGGCAGGACGTTGCGGTTTGACTCGCCGTGGCCGGCTGACTTGAAACGGTGGCTGGAGAGCATTGGGCAGCGGCGGTAGTCAGCGGAACAGTGAGGCTATGTGGTGAGGCTGGGGACAGCGCCGTAGAGTTCCTCAGATACCATCTCCAAGGCCCGCATGACATCCTTGGCGGACTTGATCTGCGGGTTCATGGGGTCCGGTGGCGTCAGGATGCGCTTGGTCAGGCGCTGCACCGCGACGGCCTCGTCTGAACCCGGCTTGAACTCGATCAATTCTTTCAGGTCGGGGTTGTCATGGGGTGAGTTGAACTGCACGGCGAGATAGAAGACATCGACCGCCTTGTCGACCTTGCCGCGGCTGGAGCAGATGTGCTCTGCGGTGACGTGTCCGGAGATCGTCATCTGATCGAGCATGCGCTGGATGTGGCTGGTCTTCATCAGTTCGCCATACAGGGTGGCAAGCAGCGGATTGGAACTGATATCCTCGCCGACGCGAACGGCCGAGCCGAAGTCGACAAAGCCGACGCCGTCGGGTGTCACCACCATGTTATCAAGGCGCAGGTCGAGGTGGATGACCTCGGCGGCATCGTGGACAGCGCGCAGGAGGTCGGCGGCCTGCATGGCGAACTCGAGCTGCCGGAGCGGCCGGCCGCCGTTGCGGAGCCAGTTCATCTGCATCATGCGGACGAACCCGCGCGAGTCCTTCTCGACGTTCACGCACTGCGGCACGCGGCCGCGGTATTGCTCGGGCAGATGTTCCTGAAGGATCTTCAGGATGGCGGCTTCGCGGGTAAGGAAGAGGGGGAATATTTTTTCGGTAAACTTCTTGGCGCGTTTTTCGACCGTGTCGTAGGGCAGTTCGGGCCAGCGGCGCTTGAGGCGATTGATCACCCATTCATCGGTGGGCACTCGCTTGGTGACGACATAGCGGTCGCGGGCCTTGTCGGCGGTCAGCTCCACCATGTAGGTGAAGCGGTCGGTGATATCGCCCGGCGGAATGAGCTGCATCTTGCGGGCGAGGAAGTAGTGGACTTTGCGGCTGAGGAAGGGAAGAAACTTCAGCGGCTGGCGGACGCTGCTGATCGGGCGTTCGAGGAGAAACCCGGCATTGGAATACTCCTCGGCGGTTCTCTGGACCTTATCCCTTGAGTTGGAGACGAAGACGAAGTTGCCGCCCCAGCGAACCTGCCAGAATGCGGTCTCGGGGTCGTGTGTGTCCTGGTCGGTGGCAAAGCGGTAATCCGCCATACCCGTTTCAGGATGTAGACTGTTACCAAAGGCGAGGAATTCCTCGTCGTTAACCAGCACTTGCCGGAGGACGCACTCGACCAATGGATTGGAAGCGTTTGCCGCCACGAACTTACATCCTTACCTGACACATGTGTACGATAACCCGATCCACCGCAACGTTTTAACGAAAGAAGGATGTGTTGGCAAATCAAAAGCGCCAACCGCAGAGGGCATTCTTCGCTTATACTGATGCAGGTCTATGGCTTGGATTACGTTCAACAGGATCTATGCGGGCCTGATCATCGTTGCGGTGGTCAGCGCGATGATCGCGCCAAAACCCTTTTCGGATAAGGCCAGAGCTCAGATCCAGCGGATCTTCATGCCCATCACGTATCCCATCCATACCGTCGCCAGCGTGGTATCCAGGCGGATCAGCCCTCAAGCGGTCGAGGTGGAGCGATCAGGAGGCGGACCAAGAACGTATCAGGAGATCGCCGACGAGAACCGCGATCTGCGGGTGGAAGTGGCGAACCTTACCGCCCAGTTGCGCGCCCTGCAGGAGGTTAACGCCGAGCGTGAGCTAGTCGGGCCGCTTCGCGAGTTTTGTCGGCCGCTGCGCGTCACCGGAAACGACACGGGCATGAGACGAGCCCTGTTGGTGCAGGGGCCAGTGCAGGGGATGCGCGCGGGAATGGCGGCGCTCTATCCTGGTGGCATGGTTGGCAAGCTGGATAGGGTAGGATGGAGTGGGGGAGCCCAAGTGCAGCTCATCACCGATCGGGGGTTCCGGATCACGGCGAGCTTCGGCCGGTTCTCCGAGAACCCCCGGCATTTCCAAGAGCTGGGCAGCCTGAGGACGCTCTTCGAGGGCGATGGAAGGAATGGACTGGTCTGCGGAATCCTCTCAATGAAACAGGTGAGGGATGCGGGGCTGAAAGAGGGCGACTGGGCGGTGGTGGCCGACAGTGACTACCCTACGGCCTTGCAGGGATATCGCCTGGGGCTCGTGAAGGCGATCGAGACCTCCCGGGAGGGGCTGGAGGTGGCCCGGATCACAGTTCGTCCGCAGGAGGACCTGCTGACACTCAGGGAAGTGATGGTGCTGGTCAAGTGAGATTCATACCGACACTCATTCTTGCGTATCTGGCACTGGGGCTGCAGAGCGGTCTGGCGCAGCATATTCAGATCCGCGATGCATCGCCCAACCTGGTGTTGCCGGTGGTGATCTTCATCGCCCTGTATGCCTCGCGCGATTCGGCGCTGCTGGGGACGTACCTGATTGGGCTGATGCAGGACATGCTCAGCATGGTCCCGCTGGGGGTGAATCCGCTGATGTATGCGGCGATAACCGCCGCGGTGCGGATGACTCAGCCGGCCATCCATCGCGAGCACTGGTTGACGCATATCCTGCTGGGGCTCGCCGGGGGCGTGCTGCAGGGGGTGATTCTGTCGATCGTGGGCTTGCGGATGCCGCCACGGCCGCCGGTGGAGATGCTGCTGGTATCGACGCTGTATACAGCGGCGCTGTGTCCGATACTCCTGAGACCATTGCTGGCATCGCGGCGGATCTTTGGGTTTCAGCCGGAGAGGAAGATGCTGGGAAGGGTGTAGATCGTTGGAGGTGAGGTTAGCGAGCGGTATGGTACGCGCCGACGGGTGAGCGGACTGTGCTCAAACGCCCTAATGAAGGCCCGATTCTGGTTGACGCGGGTGGCTTACCCCGATACTCTTCCCCCCCTCTGTTGTTTGCGGGAATAATTGGAGCATTTTACGATGGCATATCAGTGCGTCGTCTGCGTGAAGCAGGTACCGGATACTGCGAATATTACGGGTGATGCGATGAAGGCGGATGGCACGGTAAACCGTGCCGCCCTGCCGACCATCTTCAATCCGGAAGACTTGCATGCGCTGGAAGCGGCCCTTGCGATCAAGGAGAGATTCGGCGGTACGGTAACGGTGCTTACCATGGGGCCTCCGACGGCGTGTGAGGTGCTCCGCGAATGCCTGTACCGCGGCGCGGATCGGGGCATCCTGATTTCCGACCGTCGGGCGGCGGCCAGCGACACGCTGGCGACCAGCTACATCCTCTCCCAGGCGGTTCGCAAGCTTGGCCAGTATGACTTTGTCTTCTGCGGCCGACAGGCGATCGATGGCGACACGGCACAGGTCGGGCCGCAGCTTGCGGAGAAACTGGAGATTGCCCAAGTCACGTATTTTGAGAAACTGGTGGACCTGACCGGCCAAAAGGTGCGCATCAGGCGCAATGTCGGCAACGGTTGGGAAGTGCTGGAGGCGAAGCTGCCGGTGCTGGTGACGGTGATCGACACGGCCAATGAACCGCGTCCCGCGGGAGCCAGGCGGGTGATGCGCTCGAAACGCTGCCGCAGCGTCCTGGAGATCGGGGCGGCGGTCAATGCCGAGATGCCCAGCGCAACTGACGAGCAGAAGAAGGCCGAGGTTGAGAAGCGGGCAGGAGAGATGCGCAGCGCCGGGCTGCTGCTGGAGGTCTGGAACCTGGACGACATCAAGGCCGACCTGCAGTGGTGCGGCATGAGTGGTTCGCCGACCAAGGTGAACCGCATCCAGTCGATTGTGCTGACAAAGGAAGGCTTCACCAAGGTGGAAGCCACCGAGGCCGCTGTCAGCAAGATGGTCCACGAACTGATCGTCGATCACACGTTGGGATAAGGCATTGAACCACGGAGTCGCACGGAGTAAAGCACACAAGCAACTCTGTGTTGCTCCGTGTGACGTTCGTAGTGAAACGAAGGAACTGCAATGATCGAAGTCAATCGCAAAGGTGAAGTCTGGTTCTTTGCCGAGCAGGAGGATGAGAGCCTGAACGAGGTCTCGCTGGAGCTTTGTTCCAAGGCCCGCGAACTGGCCGACCGGCTGAAGGTCCCGATGTGTGCAGTGCTGGTGGGCTGGAACGTTCGCGAGCTCTCTTACCGGCTGATCGCCCACGGTGCTGACAAGGTCTACTACGTGCACGACACGCGGCTGGAGAACTATCGCACACAGCCGTATGCGCGGTCGCTGGTGCAACTGATTCACAAGCACAAGCCGCAGATCGTGCTCTTTGGGGCAACCGCTCTGGGCCGAGACTTGGCGCCGCGGGTGGCATCGGAGATGCGATGCGGGCTGACGGCCGACTGCACCGACCTCGAAATCGGCGACTACACGGACATCAAGACCAAGGAAGTGCATAAGGATCTTCTGATGCAGGTCCGCCCGGCCTTCGGCGGCAACATTATCGCCACGATCATCAACTATGACCGCTGGCCGCAGATGGCAACGGTGCGAGAAGGCGTGATGCGGATGATCGCGGCCGATCCGAAGCGGTCGGGCCAGATCGTCGAGGAGCGGATTGAGTTCAACGATTTTGATCTTGCCGTGAAGCTGATCGAACGGCACCGCGAAGAGCGGAAAGTGAACCTGAAGGGCGCGCGCATCATCGTGGCTGGCGGTGGAGGGGTGGGTTCGAAGGACAACTTCGCGTTGATTCACGAACTGGCCGGCGTGCTGGGCGGCGCTGTAGGCGCAAGCCGTGCGGCAGTGGACTCGGGCTTTATCGGCAAGGAACATCAGGTCGGGCAAACCGGCACAACCGTGCGGCCGGCACTGTATGTCGCGTGCGGCATCAGCGGCGCCGTGCAGCACCGTGCGGGCATGGAAGAGAGTGCAAAGATCATTGCGATCAACTGGGATAAGGATGCCCCGATCTTTGGCGTGGCGCACTACGGCATTGTCGGCGATCTGAACAAGGTGTTGCCGATGATGATCAAGGCGATCCGAGCGCGTGGCAGTGATGCGATCGCCCCGGAAATCAAGCCCGAAGGCGTGACGGCTCCGGCTATCCGGTGAAAAGGTTTTAGGTTATGGCAAACTTCTATACCGACAACGACGACATCAAGTTCCTCTTCGATCACCTGGACCTGGCCGAGTTGGCGCGAGTGCAGGAGGATGGCTTTGGCAACGCTGACGGGGCGGACTACGCGCCGAAGAATGAAGCCGATGCGATCGACAACTACCGCCGTGTTCTGACCATCATCGGGCAGATCGCGGCCGAACAGATTGCTCCGCGCTCCGAGCATGTCGACATCGAAGGCAACACGCTCAACGATGACGGCACCGTGACCCTGGGCAAGCATGTCAGAGAGAATCTGAACGTCCTTGCGCAGGCGGACATGATGGGCTTCACCCTCCCCCGTAAATACCAGGGCCTGAACTGCCCGGCGACCATCTACACGATGGCGACCGAAATCGTCAGCCGCGCTGATACCTCGCTGATGAACCTCTTCGGCCTGCAGGGGATTGCCGAAACGATCAACGCCTTTGCCACGGAAGAAGTGAAGGCCAAGTACCTGCCGAGGTTCGCACGCGGCGAGGTCAGTGGTGCGATGGTGCTGACCGAGCCCGACGCCGGTTCGGATCTGCAGGCTGTTCAGCTTCGCGGCTGGCAGGATGAGGATGGCAACTGGCGCCTCACTGGTGTGAAGCGGTTCATCACCAACGGCTGCGGCGACATCCTGCTGGTGCTGGCACGTACCGAGCCCGGTACGACCGACGGCCGCGGTCTGTCAATGCTGCTGGCCGAGCGCTGCCCGCGCATCCGCGTGCGTCACCTTGAAGAGAAGCTGGGCATCCACGGTTCGCCCACCTGCGAACTGGTCTTCGATGATGCCCCGGCTATTCTCATCGGCGAACGCCAGCTTGGCCTGATCCGCTATGTCTTCAGCCTCATGAACGGCGCCCGCCTGGGTATCGCCGGTCAGTCACTGGGCGTCGCCGAGGCCGCCTATCGGCTGGCCCGCAGCTATGCCCACAGTCGCAAACAGTTCGGCGTCTCGATCGAGCGATTGCCCGCCGTGGCCGACCTGGTCACCGAGATGAAGATCCACATCGAGGCCGCCCGCGCCCTGACCTATGAGACAGCCCGCATCTGCGATCTGGAGAACAACAACCTTCGGGTCATGGAGTTCAACCCCCCGAAGGACCCGGCCGAGGCGAAGAAACGCAAGGAAATGTCCCGGTCGCTGAAGCGCCTCAACGGCATGCTCACGCCGATGAGCAAGTACTACGCGTCGGAAATGTGCGTAAAGGTGGCTTCGGATGGCATCCAGGTGCTGGGCGGTTCGGGATATATCAAGGATTACCCGGCCGAACGATTTCTGCGCGATGCACGCATTACGACGATCTACGAAGGCACCAGCCAGCTCCAGGTTGTGGCGGCAGTTCGCGGTGTCTGCTCAGGCGCGTTCGAGCGAAAGGTCGATGAGTATGAACTGGCCGAATACGCCGACGCTGAACTGATCGCTCTGAAGGCCAAGCTTGGCGAGGCCAAGGCCCTTATGCAGAAGGGCATCGCCGTGGCGAAAGAGAAGGGCGCGGAGTACATGGACCTGTACGGTCGAAAGCTGGTCGATTCCGCCATCGCGGTGCTCGTCGGCCACCTCTTCCTCGGCCAGGCCGCCAAGAACGCCCGCAAGAAGGCGGTCGCCAAGCGATTCATCGACACCCGGCTGTCGGATATCCGCCGGGATATTGAGCTGATTTGCTCGGGCGATACAACTGCGATGAGCCAATACGATGTGATCGCCGGGCCCGTGCCGTCAACGCGGTAATCGTTTGCAGTGGGGGCGCAAGCCCCCGATGAGAGAAACTCACGGCGGCCGCTGAAATCCCCAGCGGCCGCCTCTCGTGTATCAGACATTCGGCTCCATTCGGTGGACCCAATGAGGATACAGTGCTGTCGACTCGCGCCCGAACACCCCGCGCCTCTGGGTTGAGGCTAGGGCGGTGGATCTGACCAGGCGCTGCATGTTGGCCATTGGCGGCGACGCGAAGGCTGGTCAGCAGGTAGGGGAATCACGATCATCGCTGCGCAGGTAGAGGTAACGTACCATGCGCCAGGAAGCACAAGCAAAGACCTGTCCGAAGTGCCGGCTCATCAATCCGCCGGAGGCTGAGCGTTGTGATTGCGGATGGGATTTTGTTGAGAACTGCCAACGACGTTCATACCTGTCAACGTCAACGATGGCACCTGCAGCAGCGGGTATTGGCGGCGGGATCATAGTGCTCATCATCCTCCTCAAGGTGATCTTTGCGCTGGTGCGTGCGTACGGACCCTGACGCGATGTCGGGTCAACCCATCACCTCGCGAAATACCTTCACATACCCCTTGAACTGTTCCCATGAGCAGTGCGGCGGGATGCGGTGATCGGGCATGGGGATAAACCCGCCTTCCTCCGTCAGCGGCTTGAGCCGCTTCAGTTCCTCTCGAACCGCCGTTTCACCGCGCGCAATCAGATGCTTATCAAAGCCGCCCATCATCCGTAACCGTTTGCCATATTGCCGGCGCAGAGCAACCGGATCGGCTTTCCATGTTCCCACCTCGATGGGAAAGACAATGTCGATTCCCGAATCCAGCCAGCAGCCGATCAGAGGATCGACGCACCCATCGCTGTCCAGCAGCACGTATTTGGCACCGTGGTCCTTGTAGAACCTGACCAGACGCTCGTAGTAGCGGTGGTAGAAACGGCGGTAGGTGTCGGGTGAAAACAGCGGACCTGATTTGCCGCAGCAGTCCTCAAAGATGTAGATAAAGTCAACCTGCACCTTCTGCAGAATCGGCTCATTCACCTGCATGTACAGGTTCGCCTGGGTGTCGATGATCTCCTCGTACATGGCCGGGTCATCGTAAGCCAGCATCGAAATTGCCTCGACACCCATCCAGTCGCGAGCCCAGCCGTAGAGCGAACCGCCAAAGAGGCATACCGTCCCCTGTTGATCGTTCAGCTCATGAGCCTTGGTCTCTAGCTTTTCCGGATCGATCCGGCGCTCCGGCAAATCCGGATCCAGTGCAGCCTTGAATCGCCGCCACGAATCCCAAGTCGGCTCCAGCGCTTCCTTCAGGTGTTGTGGGATTGACGATCCAAGCTTGCTATTACGTGTGATTGCGCCGCTGGGCTGCTGCTCGATCCGGTACGAATCGGTCTCCTCAACCACCGTCAGCGGGTCATGAAAAACCGCCCTGACGGTGCTCAGCCCGTGCAGTCCCCACATCCCAAGTTCCCAGTCATCGTCCAACCCCGCCTGCTGCGTTATTGGCAGGTCATCTCGCAGCCCTTCCTGTTTCCATCGGGTTAGCGTCTCATCCCACAGACCAAAGTAGTACGCCGGAATCCGGTCCACTGGCCGGTAGGACATGATGTTGGCAAAGCGCTGACGATCAAGCATGGCGCTGTCGTTTCTCCCTTAGAACGGATTGGGGTAGCCATGCTACCGTGCGGCCAAGACCAGTCATAGCGGCCGCTCCTTGGACAACTCGGACGTTTGCCTATAATGCCAGCCCGCCAGTGGCGGATGTTTCTGTCGTTCGTGAGATATGGACAGTGGAGAAGCGGCTATGAAGTGGATCCTTTGCGCGGCGGTTGGTTTGGGGCTTGCTTCCGGAGGTTGTGGCTCGGGCATCGGCCCCAAGTCCATTTCCAACGAGCGTCCGGCCTTCAATGAAGAACTCATCCAGTCCACAAATCAGCAGCTTCTGACCAACCTCGTCCGCCTCCGCTATCTCGATGCCCCGATGTTCCTGGAACTCTCCAGCGTCGTAGCGCAGTACAGCTTCGACCGCAGTGTCAATGCCAGCGGCAGTGCAAGCTTTAGCGGCGGCGAGTGGCGTCGCAACGGTTCAGGGATCGGCGTTGGCGGGTCCATGGACTTCAAGGAGACTCCTACCGTCTCCTACATGCCCCTCCAGGGCGAGGAATTCGCCAAGCGCATGCTCTCACCCATCCCGCTGGAGACGATTGTTCTGCTCTCTCGCTCCGGGTGGAGCAGCGAGCGACTGTTGAACATCTGCGCTGAACGGATGAATGGCTTGGAGAACGCGGTTTCCGCGTCCGGCCCCACCCCGGCCGAATCGCCGACCTACGAGGAGTTCCAGAAGACTGCCGCCCAGTTCAAGCGGCTCGGCAAACTTGGCGTGTTCGTGGTCGTTCCCGATAAGGACTCCAGCCACAAGGTTGCCTATCGCGTGGATGCCGCCAAGGCCGCTCAGCTCAACGCCTCGGAGGATCTCTCTACGGTCTTGAAGACCTTGGACTTGCCTGCCAATACTCGGATGATCGTTCTGAGCACACCCTTTGAGCAGAACGACGGTACAACCCTGGTGCTGAGCACGCGATCGATGCTGGGCGTGCTGTTTTTCCTGTCCCACTCCGTCCAGGCGCCCCCAGAGCACGTGACCTCGGGCCTCGTGGAACGGACGAAGATCCGCGGCACCGAGACGCTATTTGACTGGGCGCAGGTTACGAAGAGCGTGATGACGGTGAAGTGGGCGCCGAAGGAGCCCGAGCGGGCTTATGTGAAGGTGAAGTATCGCGACTATTGGTTCTACATCGATGACGCCGACCGCAACTCCAAGGCGACCTTCGGCCTGCTGCACTATCTGATCTCGTTGCAGTCCACCGCAGGCAGCGGCCGCATGCCGCTCTTGACGCTGCCTGCCGGCGGGTGATGTTGCTGGTGCAGGACCCCGGAGCGCAGGATCAGGATGCCGATGGATCGTTGGCTGCGGACACCCCGACCACGTCAGACGATCTTGGCTCTGGCTCCTCGACTGCTGCTTCTGGCAGGAAGGGCAGCAGGGCCATTCCCGGCAGTGCCAGGGCCATGTTGATGACAAAGAAGGTTCGCCAGCCGGCATGGTCGGCGAGGTATCCGGCGGCCGTTACCGCGATGACGCGTGATAGCGCCATGCCGCCGGTGAGCAGGGCGAACTGGAAAGCGGAGTAACGCTTGTCGCATTGCGACATCAGGAATGCGGTGAAGCCGGCCGTCACCAGCCCGGCACAAAAGTTCTCCACCCCGATGGCGGTTACCAGCAGGGGCTTGCTGCCGGGATGGAAGGTCAGGATCCAGAACCCCAGGTTGGCGACACCATGCAGGATGCCGAAGATCCAGAGTGACGGCCGAAGCCCGACCAGCCCCACGAGCAGCCCGCCGGCGAGAGCGCCGACGATCGACACGGCCAGACCAAAGACCTGGTTCACGGTGCCGATCATGGTCTTGGAGAATCCCAGGTCCATCAGGAATGGGGTGCTGAACTGCGAGGCGGTGATGTCGGGCAGTTTGAAGACGATGACAAAGCCGATCACCAGCCAGCCAGAGGGGCGCAGGAAGAACTGTCTCAACGGAGCGACTACCGCTTCCTGCAACGATGCGGGAGCTTTGAGGCTGGGATTGGCCGGCTCGGAGAGCAGTGTTGCCACGATCCCGATGCTCATGCAGCCGGCCATCAGCATGTATACCGCGGTCCAGGACATTCCCCAGTCGGCCAGCACCAGCGCCATCCCGCCGGAGACGATCATGCCCAGGCGATAGCCGCCGACGTAGATGGCGGTGCCCGATCCCCGCTGCGGCCCGGCGAGGATGTCGGTGCGATAGGCGTCCAGTGGAATGTCCTGGCTGGCGGAGAACAGGGCCACGCAGATCGCGGTGATGCCCAGGGCCAGCGGCGCGCCGGCCGGGTTGCAGAAGCCCATCGCGCCAATTGCGAGGATCAACAGCAGTTGCCAGATGATGATCCAACTGCGCCGGCGATCAAGAAAGGGGAGGCTGTAGCGGTCGATGAGGGCGGCCCAGAGGAACTTCATGGCGTAAGGCCAGGAGACCAGCCCCAGCAGGCCGATCTGCGACAGGCTCACGCCTGATTCACGCGCCCAGGCGGCGAGTGTGCTTCCTGTAAGCGCCAGCGGTAGTCCCGAGGCAAATCCCAGCGGCAGCATCAGCGCCACCCGCCGGTTGAAGTACAGCTCGCGCATCCCGCGCATCCCTGCCATGACTTATCCTTCGCAAACCAATGTGATCTGCAGCGTTTGCCGCAGAGCACTGGCCATTGCCTCATGCAATTCCAGTTCGTGGTCGTATGCCTTCGCGGGCACGGCCAAGCCCGTGATTGTCACCGCGATCTCGGTTGGTGCAAATGGCCAGGGCGCAAGCGACAAATGCTCGCCGTCGATCCAGCGAAAGTGGATGGCGAGAGAGTCCTGGCCCGGGCTTGGTGGAGTTGGCGGGAAGTCGCCGAAGATGCGTTGGTGCATGCACAGTTCCAGTACGAGTGACTGCAGCAGGAGGATCAGGCGATAGTCGTAGATGAGGTGCCGCTGGACGTCGGTGAGGTCGGGGGAGTGTTCGGGCAGGCCATTGCGCATGGGGGCATCGTTGGTCAGTCCTGCGGCCGGGCGGAGGCGATGTTGGCGTTCGATCTCGAGCTGCTGGTGCCGGTTGACCTCGAAGTTCTCGCGGAGGGTAAGTTGGCCCTTGGCGATGGCGGCCGAACGCTGTAACGAGAGGATGGAGGCGAGCAGGCCTGCATAGGGCCCGGCCGTCTGGGCCGCGGTTGATCCGGCTGCCCAGGCGTGCAACTGACGGGTTATGGACAGTTCGTTGAAGTGCGCCGGCCGGCCTGTGGGGTTCAGCGGAGGTGTGGCATCGAGTTCCGCGAAGCCGGTTGCCTGAGCGCGGAGGCAATCGGCCAGTTCCATCGCCCGCTCTGGAAGGTGCACGATGCCGCCAACCTGGGCGACCAGTTCGGCCGCGGCCCGTGCGTGCTCCGCCTGGGGGATCAGGATGAAGAGGTTGGAGGAGCGCCGGCGGATCATTGTGGCAGAGGGTATTTCCGACGGTCTGACCCGTCAAAGAAAGAGCTCTCGCGAACCATGCAGGCACGGAGGCGGATTGTGGATAAGTTACAGGTGCGCAGGTTCTTGAGCGGCGGGGGTGGGATGCGGCAAGTGGTTTGGGAACAAGGGGTTAGCGTGGAAATGAGGGAGGAGGTGCGCAGGTTCGTCGCGATTGTGGATAACTCGGCCTGGCGGAATGACCAATGCCCAAATCCCAATGACCAATGAATGACCAAGGTCCAAGCACCAATGACCAAGATGCTCAGGTTGTGTGCGCATGTCTGGGGGCGGCGGTGAGATGAATCACCGATGCGGGAAGATGCGCAGGTTAGCGCGCAAAGTTGGCCGGCGGTGTGTTGTGCTGCTCACTGTTCAAGGGAAGATGCGCAGGTTCGATGCGCATCTCGGGCAGCGATCCCTACTTGTCCGGTAGGAATTGTCGTATTCAATTGAGAAAGAATAGCGGCGGCTGAGGGGTGGGGTTCGCAGAGGAAGCTAAAGCTTGAACAACCAACGCAAGCTAAAGCTTGAACTACGAACGAAAACACGTCCCTCTACCTTATGGGGTGGTTGGGAGGGTTTTTGTTTGAAAAGGGCGGGAAAACGGGGGTTCCAAAAAACTTGAAGATTTTTTGGGGGCAGGAATATGCGACCAGCCGATCGGCACGGCCGCTCCGCCACGGATCGCCACGGCGACTCCAGGGAGCGGGTAAGCTGCGGCGGCCCGGAACCATCGCCGCGCAGAGCGCTTTACAGCTTGGCCAACTGCTCGCGCAGGAAGCTGGCGGCGGTGGCGATGTCGGCGGCGGGGTCTTGGCCGACCTCGCGCTCGATGGTCAGATAGCCGTTGTAGCCGATGTCCTGGAGTGCTTCGAGGTAACGCGGCCAGTGGACCTGTCCCTGGCCCAGTGGCACCTCAGCGCGGCGGGCGCCGTCGCGCCGGCCGTCCTTGGCGTGGGTGTGGACGATCAGTTCACCGAGGGCGTGGACGCCCTCTACGGCGTCGAAGCCATTCATGATGAGGTTGGCCGGATCGTAGTTGGCTCGGATCGAGCGGGTCTTGAGGCTGCGCAGGAACCTGGCGAGGTCAGCGCCGGACTCCGGGCCGGTCTCGCTGGCGAAGAAGACGCCGATTTTGTCACCGTGTGCGCCGATCTCCTCCAGCGCTGCGGCGGCGGTCTTCCAGGCGGGGTCGTTGGCGTCGGCCGGGATGCGGCCGATGTGGGAGGTGAGCACCTTTACCCCCAGCGCTGCGCACAGGTCCATCATCCGCCTGGTCTTGGCGATATCCTCCTTGAGATGGTCAGGCCGGGTGAAGCCACGACCGAGGTCGCCGCACAAGGCGCTGATCTGCAGGTTCAGGCGCTTGAGCGTGGCAAGTAGCTCCTGTTGCGCGGCGGGGTGCGTTTTGTCCGGGTCGAGTTCGCCGATCGGATGGCTCGGGTCGTAATAGGTGATGTCTGTTGCCCAGATCTGCACCGCGTCGACTTTCAGTGCCGCGGCGGCCGCCAAGCTGTCCATAAAGGGCTTGCGAAAGGATGTGGTCATCGCGCCGATTTTCATGATTTCTCCTTCAGGTTGCCCAAAGCGAGGATGCCCCTTGCGTTGAGCGATATAGGGATAACCCTTGGTTCGCGGGAAATCAAACTCTGGCAGAGGAGAATGGGCGGGGCGGAGGTAAGGGATACCGTTGGGAACGCGTGTTGAGGCGAAATGTGGGGACGTCACTCTTTTCCTCGCCCTGCCTATCGTCCGAGCGGATCGTCATATGCTGCAGATGCCCGGCGATGCGGTCTTGAAAAGGCGACGTCCAACATTATTTGGGTCTTTGCTCGCCATGGGCTCGTTGGGCCATGATCTTGGCAGTTTGCCGCGTGAGTGAGCGGGAACAATGGGGATTCCGACTGCGAAATGTGGAATGTCACCTTTATTCCGCCCCCTTTATTCCGCCCTCGATCTTCCGCTGCTCTGTCCATGGTATGGGCGCACACTGTCAGCTAGTCAGGACGGATTCGGTGATTACTGCATGGTGACCCGATAGACTTCTCAATAATGCGCCCCTGATATCGGCCGGGCCGAAGAGACGTATCTTCCCAACCGCTTTGTCGAACGGTTCTTCGTCGAGTGGAACGGGATCGGAAACCAATTGCCCCTCCATTCTCCCCTCCGGGATATACCAGATTGATTCTGCGGCAATGCTGCGCGAAACGCCCTTCACGGGCACGTCGATCAAAATGAGAGGGTCTGCGCTGGAAATCCGCTGCTCAATCTGCGCCATCCGCTCTGGCTGACCCCTAAAGACGTTCGGTAGTTCTTCAAGCACTTTTTCTCGAATGCGATTTTCGCACTTCTTACGCCACTTCTCAATACCATCCAGGTTCCCGTCCAACCGATATTCCCTGAACCGACTGTAGATGCGCTCGTATGTAGGCTTCTCCTTTGCCCATGTCAGGACGTATACGCGACCAAAGAGGCGCCGACGACGAATGGCATCGATAATGCCCTGCTCACGGCGCGGTGCGAACCGCCGGAAAAAGAGCAACAGGGCATCGTCGCTGAGGCTCAATCCACTTGCATGGCCCACGTCGGTTGTGTCTGGACCTAACCAATCGTCTTCGTTACCGGTGTCGCTTACCTCGTTGGTTGGCTCAACAGCGTCCTCATGGTTCGTGTCAAATCTCGAAATCCATAACACTTCCCTATGAAAGGCCGCCCAGAACTGCTCTCTTTTGTCTTTGTCGCCGTCCAATGACATCAATGTGCCGCGAACAGCAAATCCGAGCATCGACTTCAGGCACCGCACAGTGTGATGCCAATAGACCTGCGTGAACATGTCCTGGCGGCTTCTGACCAAGCCCTCGGCAACCACAAGCGCCTTTTCAGCCACCCCAAGACCGACAAACTCCATGCTCTCCGGAATGTGATGCCCGTCTTCAGCTTTGTGCGCGACGGTGACGTTCCTTAATAGCCGTTCATGGTCGAGCGCCGCACCAAATGTCACGCCAAGGTGCGTAGAATCCCGTCGAACGTAATCGGTCTTGTCACAATCGAGGGGGCCACTGATGATGGACTTGAGCAGCCGGCACTTGAAACTGGACTTCGGATGTGCGAACCACACATCTGTAAGCTCGTCAGGTGAGACGCCCCACTTTCCCAGCACTAGGTCTGCTAGGCTCTCCTTTGCGCCTGCGGGGCAAACCTCCAGTAGTTGTGGCCCAAACGCTTCATGGACAAACTCCGATGAGATCTCTGTGAGGTCGTGACCCATTGGGTACTGACCTACGTCGTGCAAGAGAGCGGCCGCCAACAGCACGTCAAGGTCATGCTGGTTCATTATGCACTGGAACAAGGGATTGCTCTGATCGCTCCAAAGTGCGCGGACGTACTCGCAGCAGTGCGAAAATGTTCCCAAGACATGCTCATACCTGGTGTGCGCTGCTCCTGGATATAAGAAAGACGCAAAACCCAACTGTGTGATCTGGGCCAATCGCGTGAATGTCGGATGGTTAATGACGGCCTCAACGCGTGAGGTTAGCGGTACGCGGCAATGCGGAATCTGTATGTATCTCGGAATGTTCGGGTTTAGCTCTGGGACGTCGCCTTCGATGTTGTAAAGACCCACCAGTTTGTCGAGATCCTCCAATGCCTGTCGCGGAGTAGTGTATTTGATCTCTGCCATTGCTGGTTTCGAAAATCCGTGGATCAGGTCGGACTCCAGATCTTTGTCAGCCACCTCCCTCACACAACCGTCGAGAAGTCGTTTTGCCACGATGGTGACAAACTGCCGTTGGTATGGAGTAAGAGGGGCGGCCGATGAACCGTCATCCTCGGAATCTCGATCCTGCGCGTAAACGCGAAGAACTTCGAGCAGTGTTTTACCCAATGCGTAGAGGTCGAACTGCTCCCGAAGTTCGTGCTTCCTAATCTCCGCCACGGTTGCGTTCGCGTCACTTGAGCTCTTTATGCGAGCCTGAAGATCCGGATGTCCATATTTCAATGTGAACGTAACCTCTGTCATTTCGGTCTGGCTGCCTGGCCGAGGGAAATGCTTGGCGTATCCGAAGTCGGTTATGAGCGCCGGCCTCTTGGGAGCAATAAGGATATTTTGCGGCTTAATGTCACAGTGGACAATGCCTTGGCGATGCAGGTAATCGAGTCCGGCTAGGATATTCCGGAAATAGTCGACGAGGTCACGCCATGTGCAAGAGAGTGCTCGGTCGGTGATGAAATCAGATAGATCCTTGACGTCGTCGAGAAACTCCATTACGAAATATGGAAACGAGTACGCCTCGCTGCCGACCGAAAAGGCTAGTTCATCGGCCGTGTAGATCTTGACAATGTTCTGGTGGTTCAATGTGGCGAGTTTATCGCGTTCCCCTCGGAAAACACGCACGATACTCTTGAGGCGACTCAGGCGCGGGCGGGGAAGTTTCAGCGCTCGCCGTTGGTTCAATCTAGTGTCGTTTAGTTCCCAGACCGTAGCAGTGCTTCCCAAGTTAATCGGGCGAACCAAGACGTAAGTGCCCTTCAGCTGGTCGACGAGCTTGGGTAACGCTTCGGCGTAGATTCCGCTCTCTTCATCCCACGTGGACGACTCACCGCGTTTACTGTATACGGCCGCAAGGGCCGCAAGTAGGGCGTCCGCACTTGATCCGGGTGTTTTGACGATATCGCACATTGTTACAGTCGGAACTAGTAGACGAGATACAGGCCCATCAGCCGGCTTGCCATGCTCTTGGTGCTCACGCCAAAGAACTCCACGAGAGAGGGGGTCGCGCGGCTGCCATGGCATTCGGCGATTTCGCGAGCCGTAACGCGGACGTCCACGGGCCGCTCTTCGTGAGCGTGCGGCGCAAACCTGGCCGCAATGTCGGAAGCAGCGCGCATTTTACTGATACCGAATAACCGCATAAAATGAAGGCGCACGGCCTTGGCGGGCATGAGCAACTCACGCGCAAACACCTCCGCCTCTCTCTCGATGTCGGATGGTGTGACGGCCCGATCTCTCTGTGATGTGTCGAGCATGGTTATCGATCGGGGGTGATTGGCGGAGTGCAGACGCACGTGGGCGAGTTCGTGCGCGAGAGTGTAACGCGCGACCGCGTCGCTAAGGCCGCTCCGAAGCAAGATCCTCCTCTCCTCTTTTATGCACTTAGCTATCATCTCTTCTCCCGTGGGCTCGTGGCCGACCATGGCCACCGCCTGCACATCCCATTGGAGGATTTCTTTCAGTATGAGCTTGGGATTCACTGGGAAGAAATCCTCTGGTTCGATTCGCTCCTGTGCGCCGATGCCCATCTGAGATTTGCGGTAATCCAACAGTTGATGCAACGTCGCCGTTGCTTCGTCTTGAGCGCGGGTGTTTGCCATAGAGACCTCACAAGATATTGCCACCATAAGCATAACATGTCCGGGCCGACGTGCAAGATCGCAAAACGGCCGATTCCGAAACTGCGCCGAAAAGTGAGGCCCAGCAAAAGGCGGTGGCGAGGCGAGATCTCCACGTGCCAGCACCCGCGGCCGGGGAGGGCTCGCTCTACGAGAGAGGGGATGAAGACGAAGGAGGATTTGATCCCGGCGCGCCGGGATCTTCGCTGCGCTACGAGATTTCAGGATTTCAGATTTCAGACTCAGATGGGCAACACAACCTGAGGGCGGAATGGGGAAGATGATGGCGGAGAGGGATTTGAGATCTGAGATTTGAGATTTCAGAATCTCAGATGGGGAACACACAGCCTGAGGGCGGGGAGGATTTGAGAGATGAGATTTGAGGATTTGAGAAGGAAAAGAAAGATAGGGGAGAAGGCTGAACAACGAACGGTGTTCTCTGTTATCTCGGCTCCCTCGGTGTTCAGAGGTCTTCCGGCATTCGGCACCCGCGGATGAGGGACGGCTCGCTCTACTTGCGGCGATTGCGGAAGATCTGAAGAAGTAGGGATTGATGGTTGTTGGCGTAACCGGGTGAGTTGGAGTGGCCGGGGTGCTGGCTTCGAACCGACGGACTTACGTCCGCCGCTCTTTGGGCGTTGCGTTATTGCGGCGTTGCGTGGGGGCCATTTCGCGGTTGACAGGCGTCGGTGTGGGGGATCGGTCGCGGGCCGGTGGCTGCGCTCCACTGAAGAGAAGAATGAAGGGCGGGGAGGATTTGAGATCTGATCCCGGCGGGGCGAGGATCTTCGCTGCGTTACGAGATCTCAGGATTTGAGAAGCGGAGGGAGAGTGGAAAGTAAAGAACGGATTGGAGATTGGAAATTGGAGATTGGAGATTGTGAAGAGCGCGGGTACGCGGGTCATACATTGGAAATCGGAGACGGGAGATTGCAGAATGGTGATAGGAGGCTTGCATGACCTACAAGCGATTTGAGGATGTGCCCGTCTGGCAGGATGCGGCGCGGTTGGCCCGGGAGGTGTTTGAACTGGTTGAGGATGAGGCATTTCGCATGCGTGGGGATATGGCATCTCAGTTGGCGCGTGCGGGGCTATCGGTGTCCAATAACATCGCTGAAGGGTTTGGGCGTGGGACAACCAGGGAGATGATTACGTTCCTCTATACGTCGGAGGCATCGGCGGATGAAGTGCGATCGATGCTAGCGGTGGCGAGTGGAATGAAGCGGTTTGATCATGTCCAATGCAGAATCGCAAATCTTCAATCGACGTGCGAGAGTATCTCCCGGCAGTTGACTGCGTGGGCGATCTCGCTGCAGAATTCGGACGTGAAGGGGAGGCGGTATTACGTGCCACGAGGGAAGGGGGCCGGGAAGAAAGAATGATGCATTGGGAATGCGCGAGTACGCGGGGGCCAGCATTGGAGATTGGAAATTGGAGATTGGAGATTTGAGGGCGAAGGGGAGACGGTATTACGTGCCACGAGGGAAGGGGGCCGGGAAGAAAGAATAATGCATTGGGAATGCGCGAGTACGCGGCGGCCATGCATTGGAGATTGGAAATTGGAGATTGGAGATTTTGGGGGCATTTGCCCCACGCTGTGGCTCACCTTAGCATAGGGGCATGTCGAGCGTGACTCCCGATTTGTTGTCTGTTCCGGATGCCGCCGGGCATTTTGGCGCGTATGGCGGTGTCTTCGTGCCTGAGACGCTGGTGGCGGCTCTGAAGCAGCTTGATGCTGAGTATGCCCGGGCCAAGGGTGATCCTGCGTTTGATCGGGAGTTCCGCTGGTATATGAAGAACTTCGTCGGCCGGCCGAGCATGCTCTACCATGCTAAACGCTTCAGCGACAAGCTCGGAGGCGCGCAAGTCTACCTCAAGCGTGAGGATCTGAATCACACTGGTGCACACAAGATCAATAACTGCATTGGGCAGGCGCTATTAACCGTACGCATGGGGAAGAAGCGGGTGATCGCTGAGACCGGCGCGGGGCAGCATGGAGTGGCTACGGCTACGGTGGCAGCGCTCTTTGGCCTGAAGTGCGATGTGTACATGGGCTCCGAAGATGTGCGGAGGCAGGTGCTTAATGTGTTTCGCATGAAGCTTATGGGCGCGAATGTTGTAGCGGTGGAGAGTGGGCAGAAGACGCTCAAGGATGCACTGAATGAGGCCATGCGCGACTGGATGGGGTCGGTTGGTCATACACATTACATCATTGGCACGGTGGCCGGGCCGCATCCGTTCCCGATGATGGTCCGCGACTTCCAGGCGTGCATCGGCGAGGAACTCAAGCAGCAATCACAGGAGCAGCTTGGGCGATATCCCGATGTGATCGTGGCGTGCGTGGGCGGCGGGTCGAACGCGGCGGGCATCTTCTATCCGTTCGCGGCCGAGAAGGCCGTGAAGCTCATCGGCGTGGAGGCTGGCGGGCGCGGCACAGCGTTGGGCGAACACGCGGCCACATTGTGCGCGGGCAAGCCGGGCGTGCTGCATGGCTGCATGTCTTATGTGCTGCAGGATGATGATGGGCAGACGGCGGATGTTCATTCCTGCTCGGCCGGCTTGGACTATCCTGGCGTGGGGCCGGAGCATGCCTTCTGGAAGGATGCCGGAAGAGTGCAATACACCAGCATCACGGATGCGCAGGCGCTGTCGGCGTTCGAGTATCTGGCTCAGTGCGAAGGGATTATCCCGGCACTGGAGTCTGCGCATGCGGTGGCGGAGGCGATCAGGCTGGCGCCGAAGATGAAGAAGGACCAGATCCTGGTGGTGAACCTTTCGGGCCGGGGCGACAAGGATTGCCAGGAAGTGGCTCGGCTGTTGAACAGGTAGCGGTGGCAATGCTTCCGGGCAGAATAAGGAGGCGGCTTCGCCGACAGTATTGCACTGGCTGGGGTCAGCCGTGCTACTGGTTGCCCGAAAGCATTGCCACATCCCCGAGTACGGGGCCTTACCAGGTCCATTCGCTGCTCAGAACCAGCGAGCCGTAACTGTCCCACTCCTGTTGGCCCTCAAACTCGAGGGACGTGAAGGTCTGGGAATAGGTCAGCTTCACATGATTGGTGAAGTGCACGGCGATGCCGGCCTGGATCTCGAATACCAGAGGGTTCGGTTCAGTTTCCACGGGATTGTCGTGGAAGAACGAATCGCCCATGGTGGCATCGTGGGCGACTGCCCGGACGGCAGGACGGACGAAGACGTAGATGCTTGAATCGGTGCTTTGGCCGGCCAGTGGCGAGGTGAAATCGCCTGGCCAGTCCAGGCGGCTGGGTCCGAAATCGTCGGGAAGGTTGATGCCATAGCGCAGGACCGCGCCGGCGGAGGCGTTGACGTGGATGGTGCCGAGGGTGGCATCGGCATAGGGAATGAACTGCGCGATGGGTTGGCCTTCAGCGTCGGTCTTCAGATCCGTACGCCAATGGCGCTGGTACTTGAAGTCCGCGCCATACTCGTTCTGCACCTGGTAGCGCCAGCCTTCGGGGGTCTCGGCGTCAAACGCCTGGTGGACCGAATACTGAATGTATCCAGCCTGCGATCGCGGCCCCATCGTGCCGAGATCAAGTTCGAAGTGCTCCATGGTGGGAGTGTTGCCCGAACGATCGGCACGCTGCAGGATGGGTCCTGCGTAGACCCATCCCGCGTAGGGTCGGTCATCCTGCATCGGCTCGGGGTTGTTCAGGTCACGCGGGGTATACATGCGGAGTGAGCCGACGATGCCCGAGGCGTAGGTAACGCGCGGGTCTTTGGGTGCGTATTCATTGTCGATGGAGGGAATGCCGCTGATGAGATCATCCGACAGTTGGCTTTGCCACTGCATCGAGAGTCCCTGCCCGGCGGTGTAATGGCGGTCAGTGGGATCGTAGATCTTCGTGAAGGCGCCGTCATTCTCCCAGTAAAACGTTGGGGAGAAAGCCTTTGGAGTCACGCGCGGGTCGATCTTGGCCATCTGGCGATCGAGATCGTGCAAGCCGTCGTTGAGCCAGCGCAGGGAATCCGGCGGCGACCCGGCACGGGAAGTTGGTTTGGATACCGGCTGGGTGGCCGGCACCGTGGTTGTGGTGATGTTGGATGCATTAGTTGCGTGAGCCGAGATACAAAATGCCGAAACAACGGCGAAACAAACAAGCCCTCTCATGAGAAGCATTATCACGATGGGAAGAGCCCCTTCAATGACGCGGGCGGGTGCTCTTTGCAAGAAATTTTGGGCCTGATGGGCAGAGGGCCAGCAGGTCACATCGACCACACAGGGGGTTGGGAGCTTTGCAGACCTTCCGGCCGTGGTAGATCAGCAGGTGAGAAAGCAGGCACCAATCCTGTTGGGGGAAGAGCTTCATCAGATCGAGCTCGATCTTCTCGGGGGTGTCGTGTCTTGAGAGGCCCAGGCGCTGGGATAGCCGGCCGATATGGGTGTCAACGACCATGCCTTCGTTCTTGCCGAAGGCATTGCCGAGGACGACATTGGCGGTCTTTCGGCCGACGCCGGCGAGTTCGACGAGCTTTTCCATCGAGTCGGGCACTTTGCCGGCATGATGGTCAACCAATGCCTGGGCCATTGCCCGGATCGACTTGGCTTTGTTCCGGAAGAAGCCGGTGGACTGGATGTCCTTTTCCAACTGCTCCTGTGGTGCTTTGGCGTAGTCGGCGGCGCTGCGGTACTTCCGGAAGAGGTCTTTGGTAACGATGTTCACACGATCGTCGGTGCACTGGGCCGAAAGGATGGTGGCGACGATCAGCTCGAGTGGACTGGTGTGGTTCAGGGAGCAGTGGGCGTCCGGGTAGAGGCGTTTGAGGGTGGCGAGGATGGTGAGGGCGCGGCTGGCGGTGGCCGACTTGGGGGTGGTCTTGCTGGGCATGGGGGGATTGTACCCTGCAGAAAAGCGGAGAGCGAAAAGCGGAAAGCGGAGATCAATGCGTGGCGATCAGGTCGGCTACGCGGTCGACTTCCTGGGTGGTGAGTTTGCCGTCCGAGGAGTAGCCGACGACGCAGATGGTGAGCGGGCCGACTTCGCGGGTGGTGACCAGGTGGTTCTTCTGGGTGGTGGATTCGATGCGGATTCGGCGGCCTTGCGGGTCAGGGGGGATGATGAAGACGGAGAGGGTCTGCTGGCCGCGACGGTAGAAGATCTGGGCGATGCAGCCGTCTGCAGCGCGGCAGCTCTTGCCGCCGACAAGCTGCCAGCCCTGGGAGGAGATGTCGGCTTCGGGCATGGGCGAGGCGGTGCGATTCTGGACATCGGTGCGGACGGGTTGCAGGGGACCCAGGGAGCCGCCGGGCATTTGGGTGGGATCGGACGCCTGGCGCAGTGCATCATGGCGGAAGACGGCGGCTTGAAGGAATGGCTGAACCGTGGCGGTATCGGCGATCTGTGTCGGTGATTGATCGGGGGTGCCGGACTTGTTAGTGGCGAGGTACAGCAGCGTACCCATGGCGAGGCCGGCGATGCAGGCGGCCATGGCGACGTGGCGGGCGCCGTGGAAGAGGTTACCCAGCCAGGCGACGTGGGTGTAGTGGGGAGCCGGGTCTGGGAGAGGAGCGATGTGCCCGGCCGACAGCGTCAGATTGGCCGGCTCGGGCATATCATCGCCTGTCCACATCTCGTCATTGCGCAGCATAGCCGTCACCCGGTCGCGCAGAGCCTGGGGGGCCGGTTGGGCGGGGAATGCCCGCCTGAGGGCATCCCTCAGATCATCGTGCTCGAACTGGTTACCGCTTTGCGTCATCTCGTAAGGGTCTACCTGTTATGCTGGTGGTTCTATTCCCGGCGAATCCCTTCGCGTTTGGCGTAATCCTGCAATTGCTGGGTGAGTTTGGAGCGGGCACGGTGGAGCCGGCTCATCACGGTGCCGATGGGTATATTCAGGGCGTCGGCGATCTCCTGGTAGGAGAAATCCTCCAGGGCCCAGAGCATGAGAACGGTTCGGTATTCCTCGGGAAGGGCCTGGACGGCGTGGGCGACTTCCTGGTCCATGTGCTCGCCGATGTGGAAGCTCAGTTCGGGCGGGCTGCCGGCGACAGGACCGGCCGCGTTTTCAAGGGCATCATCCTCGGCTAGGCGGGGCTGTCGCGCTTCACGGGTGGCGCGGGTGAGGAAGGCATTGCGGAGGATCTGGACGAGCCAGGGGCGGATGCCGCCAGGGGACATCTGGAAGCTTTCGCGGGAGCGGATGGCGCGGTAACAGGCCTCCTGGACGAGGTCTTCGGCCTTGTTTGAATCACGGGCGAGCTTGAGCGCAACTCGATACAGGAAATCGAGTTGCTCCAGGACCAGTCGCTCAAATTCTGCCCGGTCTATCTGCATGATTGCTCGGCACCCGCGCAGTAAAAAGGGCGACTTTTAGCCAAGTCGCCCCGGTAAATGCGGCTGATAGGAGTTGAACCTACACGACCTTGCGGTCACAAGGACCTGAACCTTGCGCGTCTGCCAATTTCGCCACAGCCGCGGCGTTAAGGGCAATATAAGGGATAGTGGTGGGGCGTCAAGGGTGAGAATGACGGTGGCGCCCTTGCCCGCGCCCGCGCCGCCCATCCGAGGTGGCGGCAAACTGACGTGGTTGAAGCTTGCATGAGGAATCTCGGGTGTTTATCCTTTCTGCTGAGTCCGCTTAAACGGAGATTCGAAGGAGTTCGGGTGCGATAGTGCGAGTGTACCCGGATAGAGAGTTGGGAGGAGGTGGGCGTGCATAGCAGGTTTGGCATCGGGGCGGCTATTGCGGCCGCGGCGGCATCGGGCACATTGGCATGTGCGGCCGATGCGGTATGGAGTGGAACGGCGAACAGTTCCTGGAGCAACGCTAACAACTGGAATCCGAAGAGTGTGCCAACGGGCAACCTGAATGGCACTCTGAAAGATCTGGCCACGATCCCTGGGACCGGAGTGAGTGCGTTCCCCAGCATTTCTGCATCGGCGGGAGTTGGTGGACTGGTGATGGAACCAGGCAGTGAGTTGACGATCGCGTCGGGGACATTCACGGTCTACAAACACAGGGCATCATCGCTGGGCGGGACGATTCGGGTACAGGGAAGCAGCAGTTTCCTGAGTTTGAGCGCTGGCCTGCAGGAATGGACGAACGATGGCATCATCGAGTTTGGATCGGGAGGGAACTTCAGTCCGATAGGTGGAGCCTATGGGACGCTGCGCACGCTGAGCAATAACGGGACGGTTCGGGGAATCACGGGCAGCATAGTTTATGTGCCGTTTACGACAGTCAGCGGAGGTACGCTGGATGGTGCATGGCGGGCGCGCTCGACGATTCCTGAGTGCTATATCGGGGGAGTGCTTAGCCCGTACTACCTGAGCCTGTCGAGTGCCACGCTGGGCAGCAGTTTCACGGCGGTGGCCGATAGCGAGTATGCGGCGAACCTGTGGCTGATGGATGGCGTGACGAACAACAGCGTCGCCAACAGCGGGGCCGGCTGGAGCTATCCGGCGGCGGGGACAATGTCGCTGGCCGTCAGTTCCGGCAGCACCTTCGCTTTCGCCGGCTCGGGCGGTTTCTCGCTGCAGGGACAGAACCTTGGCGGTGTGGGGGTCAATGTCATTACCAATGGCGCTTCGCACACGCTGGGCGGGTATGGCACGTTCGGCCCTGCGGTACTGGGCAATGCCGGCACGGTGCATGCCACCGGGGGGACAGCGGGCGTGCCACAGACATTGCATGTCGGAAGTCTAAGTAATCAGGGATCAGTGATTGTCGATCAGTACAATACGCTGGCGGCTTCAGGAGCTGTGGCCGGCGAGGAAAAGTCGATATTCAGGGTCGATGGCACGGTGACTGCGCCCTCGATGAGCATTGGCGGAACGATCACAGGAAGCGGGACGGTGCATTCGACGGTGATGTTGACGGGTGTGATCGCGCCTGGCGACAGCCCGGGCACGCTCAGGCTGGATGGGCTGAGCGTAGGTGATGGGGCGCGGTACGATTACGAGGCGGGTGATCTGATCGCTGTGAACGGCACGCTGGAGTTTGCGCCGGGGGCGGTGATGACGATCTGTGTCCCTGCGGGCATGCCCGACGGTCGATATCCTGTATTAACGTTCGACAGCATTGTCGGCACACCCCATTTCACACTTGGTGGTGTGGAGGGAACCATCTACCAGGAAGGCAACTCGTTTGGCGTGCAGGTTCCGGAGCCGACAGTGTTGGGTCTTGCCGGCGTGGTCTGCCTCCTGTCGCTGGTGAGGCGGCCTGTCCGGTAGGCGAGTGCATTGGCAATCCTCTTTGTCTCGCTGATAATGCGGCTGCACTCATCGGCGATGGTCGTCGACGGGCATTGTTTTCAGGTCTATCAGTCTGGCGGAGCATCATGAAACAATTCTTGTGCATCCTGGTAATCACGCTGTGGTTGAGTAGCGCGGGGTCAGATGCAAGGGCGCAGGATGGTGCTCCAGAGGGCAATTACTACACGTGGAATCTTGGTTCGGCGGCCGAAATGGATGCCACGAAGGTGCCGAATCTTTCCCCATCGGACCGTTTCGGTGTCACCGGCAGCGAGGGCGAGATCAAGTATCGGCTGCTGAAACCCGATGTTTTTCAGGCGGGTATTCGCGTACCTGCCTTTGACTTTGATCCGAATAACTACGGCGCGATAAACGGCGTGTTTTTCCTGCGCGTGCGTTTCAAAGATGTGGCTAAGGCGCCGGTGTTCGTGCATGCGGGCAAGGGAGGCTGCGGCTTTTATGGGGCAGGTTATGTCGGCAGCTTCGGCGGGGCTGGCGATAGTCAGTGGAAAGATGAGACCATTGTTATTCCCCGGTCCATGATGCGCTCCCAGGATGGCAAGACCTTCCGCTTTGCCATCAACAATATCAAGGCGGATATTCCGGTGGCATCGCTGACGCTCTTCTCCGCCAACACGACCAAACAAGATGCCAAGGCGAGCATCGCCGCAGCGTTGAAGGCGGAAGCGGCGAGACGCGAGGCGGTGAGGCAGAAGCTCTTGCCGGGTTTCAAGGACCTGGGGTTGCCTGATCCCGGCCTGGCGCCGGCATTCACTGCGGCCGAAACGCAGCGCGGATATCGTGTCTTTTTTCCGCCGATTCACCGCCAGCTTTTTGCCAATAGTCAGCCCAAGGAAGGTGAGCTCACCGACAGCATCGCTCTGGAGGCGGCCCCTGGCGAGACGCTGACGCTGAGCGCCGCGGTGCGGGCGATCAAGGATGTGGGCGAGGTCAGCGTGAAGTGGGCCGATGCCAAGGCGATGCCGGTGGCCGTGCGTCCGACACGCTGGGCGCGATACAGCGAGCAGCGCATCGGCTCAAGCTGGGGCAAGGATTACCGCGTCTGCCCCGAACAGCTTGTGGAGCAGGATGCCCAGGCTTGCATGCCAAATCGCCTGGAGATCGCGACGATTACCTTTGGTGTGGCCAAGGATGCCAAGGCCGGTGATTACGCCGGGCAGCTAGAGGTCAGCAGCCAGAACGGCGGCAAAGGGACGTTCCCCATCAAGCTGCGCGTGTATCCCTTTGCGCTGCAGCATCCTGATCACTCGACGCACGGGCAGTTCTATTACATTAACTATGGCGATGTTTCTCCCTTTGAAGCACAGGATATGCGCGATCATGGGATGGACATGGTTGTCAGTGAGCTTGGCCCGATGCTCAATCCCGATGAAAAGGGTGATCGCAAGGTCGCTCAGAGCCACGCAGCATACAAGATGCTCAAGGAACTTGGCTATCGTTCCCCTTTGATCACCAGCAGCGGCAATCTGGGCAGCTTGCTGAAAGACCCGAAGAATCATGATCGTTACACACAATTCGTTCAGGAAGAGATGGGAATTGCCAAGGCGGAAGGGTTCGATGTCGGATTCTTTGCCGTTGATGAACCGCATACGCAGGTTCTAATCGACTTGACAAAGAAGCACTTTACCTGGACACGCGATGTCCCGGGCGCCAAGACCTATGTGACGGCTAACCCCACTGCCGTGCCGCAACTGGGCAATCTGCTGGACTATGTTTGTTACAACCTTTCCTACATAAACGAGCAGCGTGCGGAGGCCGTCCGCAAGGCTGGGCAGACCTTGATGTTCTACTGCCCGAGCATCGATGTGAATCCCGAGGTCAACCGCTATCGGCCGGGCTTCTATCAGTACAAGCTCAAAGCATCCTCTACGCAGTATTTTGCCTATATGGAAGGCGCCGGCGACTGGTTCATTGACCTGGATGGCGACAACCGAGACTGGAATGTTGTATATCCTTCGATGACTTCGGTCATGCATGATCCCACGTTGGAGTGGGAAGCCATGCGTCAGGGCGTTGATGACTGGATGTACTGTTACACGCTGGAATCACTGGCGGATAGTGCTCGCAAGGCCGGCAAGTCGGCGGCGGCTGACGCCGCCATGAAAGTACTGTCGGAGGTGCTGGCTTCGGTTGACGTTGACGGCGCGAAAGCGGGCGGGCCGGCGATGGCGATCGAAGCCAACACTGCCCTGAAGGATAAGAAACTCGATCCCAAGGAGATGGAAGCCGCCAAGAGCGCGTTGAACAGTGCCTGGTATGAGCAATCCCGGCGCAAGATCGCGGCGGCCATTATTGAACTGCAACAGACAATTGGCCAATAGGTCGTTCATCCCCTCGAGCATCGGTGCCACTGCATATATGAAGACTTCGCGGCGATCATTTCGATCAGCCGGCATTCTGATGGCGACTCATGGGCGGGTGTTCGATACAATAGCTGCCGTGGCAGCACCTGCCGACAAACCGCCTGTCTTGGGCTACGAGCCGGTCGAATCGCCTGAGCCGTCATTGGTCCGGCGAATGGCCGTGGGGTTATTGCACGTCATGCCTTGGTTGCCGCTGTATCTGCTGATCCTTGCAGCCTTGGCTTGGGGTGTACTTTCAAGGTTCGGTGGGCGTCGCGATGAGCTGTTTACCGTAAGCGAACTACTTGCTGATTTGTTTGTTGTGTGGATCGTGCTTGGAGTGTCCATAACGATTGTTCGTTTCTTCCACAGGCCACGCAGCAATGATCGACCATGAGTCGTAATCCTCCGGTAAGTATCGCGCTGCGAAAGGAAACCGTTGTGTGAGCGCATCAGAGCGCATGTGATTGGATCTTCGCGTGCGTTGACAAGGAGTGGAGCGGGCTAACAATACGGCAGGCATGGACCAGCACGGTGATGCGATGCAAGGCCTAAGTGGTGGCGATTTGCCACTTGCCCGCGCGAGCGCGGGGCGCCCGTTGCTGGTCGCGCTATTGTTGGCGGCGGCGTTCTTTGGGGTCTACCTGGTCAATATCGGGATTCAGGATTTCACCAACGCCAGCGAGAATGTCGTGATTGAGGCGGCGTTGGAGGCTCGGGAGGGTGGGCCGTGGTGGATCCCGAATATGCATGGCCGGCCGCGGATACTCAAGCCGCCATTGGCGACATGGATCGCGGCGGCGGGGATGCGGCCGGCGACGATCGCGAGCACGCGCAGCGGGGACTTGAGCGCGCGTGAGGCGGCGTTTCGCGAACTTGCCCGGGAAGCGCGCTGGCCTTCGGCGTTAGCGGCGGCGTTGGTGGTGCTGGGCACATGGTGGCTGGGGCGAATACTGGCAGATGATGTGGTGGGCCTGGCGGCCGCGGCCATGTGTGGCAGCACGGTGTTGCTGCTGCGCTTTGGACGTATGGCGAACACGGATGTGCAACTGACGCTTTGGGTGGTGCTGGCCAATGGGTTCCTGGCGATGGCCGTGTTGCGCGGAAGGTGGTGGAGCGGGTGCCTGGGCGCGGGGGTGTGCCTGGGTTTGGCGATCATGAGCAAGGGGCCGGTGAGCCTGTTGCAGTCGGTGTTGCCCTGGGCCGCGTTCGCGGTGTATCGGAAGGTGGTGAAAGGGGACGACGCGATAAAGAATCAGAACAGGGCGAACCTGCTGGCGATGGGGGCGGGGGCACTGGCGCTGCTGGCGATCGCCCTGCCGTGGCCGGTGAGCGTGGTGATGCTGGTGCCCGATGCAGCGCAATCGTGGTGGAAGGATGTGTTTGCGCCGCCGGGAACGGAAGAGCGTGTCGGGCACTGGTGGGGGTATATCAATCTGGTGCCGAACCTGTTGCCATGGGCGCCGCTGTTCATCGGCGGGCTTTGTCTGCCGTTCCTGAAGCGCTTCCGGCAAAAGCGGGTGATTGCCGCCTGGTTCCTGTTTGCAGCGCCGATTGTGGTGATGAGCTTCGTGCGGGACAAGAACGAGCGGTACGGGATGCCGATGGTTCCGGCGGCGGCGATCCTTAGCGGCGTCATTGCGGTGGAGTTTGCGCGGAACCGCGGCAGGTTGATATGGTCTGACCGACTCGCGGAAGTGACGCTGTGGGTGGCCGGGTTTGCCATGGCAGCAGCGATTCTGGCGGCGGCGATTCCCATCGGGAAACAGCCCGCCCTGTTGCCGTGGAATGTGGCGTGGGTGGGTTCGGCGTTAGCGATGGCAGCGATGGTGATTGCTCTGCTGGGCCGATGGCGAGGTATATGGTGGGCAATGGTAGCCGGGCCCGCGGTGGTGTCACTGATGGTTTACCATATTGCGATGCTGGGGTACGTGGCGTCAGCCAGTGGGCAAAGTGATTTCAAGCCGATTGCCCTGCACGTGGCGATGAAGTATCCCGATGCGGAGCTGCTGTACTATGAAGGGGGGACCGGACGGCACGTGCCGACCGATCTGGCGATTTACGCAGGGCGGATAGTTCGTAGCGGATCGGAGGAGATGCTGCAGCGGAAGAGCGATGGCAAGCAGGTGCTGTTTGCACTTCAGCGGGCAGATCAGCCGGTGCGGGAATATCCGGGGTGGGTGTTTGCGGCAAGTGAACCGGCCGAGGGCCGACGGTGCTGTGTCTACACGAAAGAGCCGAGCCAGGTCCCTTAGGGCAGGTGATTCACGGGAGGGGGCGGGTCTGGTACGCTTTGGGGAGCGGGAGATGCATGTATCGACTGATAGAGATGATTCTGGGGCTGCAGCGCGATGTGCTCGCGCAGCAGGGGGAGTACGCGCTGACGTTTGATCCGGTCTGGCCGGGGCAGGCGCATGTGCCTGCGGCGCTGTGGAACCTGGTCCTGGTGGCGATCGTGCTGGCGTGGGTGGTGGCGGTGTATCGGCGCGAGGGAGCGACGCGAAGGTTTCGCGTGTTTGCTGGTGCATTGCGTCTGGCGCTGCTTCTGGTGCTGCTGGTGATCCTGAATCGGCCGATGCTGAGCCTAACGCAGGCACGGACAGAGCCTTCGGTGCTCGCGGTTCTGGTGGACGACAGCCTGAGCATGCAGGTTAATGATGCGCCGGGCGAGACTCCGGATAAGCCAGGGTCGCGGCTGGCGGCGGTGCAGCGACTGCTGTCGGCGGAAGATGGCAAACTGCTGGCGACTCTGGCAGCGACCCACGAGGTGCGGGTGTTCCGGTTCGCCGGAGCGGCATCGCCGGTGGGCACGGTTAGCCTGGCGGGCAAGGAAGGTACTGCAACGCAGGCGTCTTCGGTGGCCAAAGAGATCGCATCAATCAAACCCACAGGGCAGAGCACACACGTGGCAAGCGCCATCAAACAAGTGACCACGCAACTGCAGGGGAGCAGGCTTGCAGGTATCGTCGTGTTGACCGATGGACGGGAGATGCCAGCGACGGGTGAGGAGCCTGAGCTGTTGCGTGTGGCCGGGGCGCGAGTGTTTGCCGTGCCGGTGGGGAGCGAGTCGCGGATTCGCAATGTGGCGATCCGGTCGGTGTCAGCCCAGGATGTGGCGTTCAAGGGCGATGTGGTGGCGATACGGGTGAAGGTGGCGGTAACGGGGGCGGATGCCAAGAGTCCGGTTACGCTGCGGCTGCTGAAGAATGATGGAAGCCTGGTGGAGGGGGTCGGATCGAAGCAGGCTACGGCGAGCGTCGATGCCTCGCAGGATGGAGTCTATGACGCCGATCTTCTGATGCGGGCAACTGAAGTGGGCGCCATGGATCTGGTGGTCGAGGCGGGGGCGCTGCCGGGCGAGATCACGCTCGATGACAACACCCGGACGCTGCAGATCAGCGTTCTGGATGCCAAGGTAAGCCTGCTCTATGTCGAGGGATATCCGCGGTGGGAGTATCGCTATCTCAAGACGCAGATGATGCGCGACAAGACCGTGGAATTGAGCACGCTGCTCACCAGCGCCGACCAGGGGTACGCCCAGGAGGGTGGAAAGCCGATCCGTTATTTCCCGCAGACGATGGAACAGCTCATGGAGTATGACGTGGTGCTGATGGGGGATGTGGACCCGCGGCAGTTCACGGATGCCCAGGTGCAGATGGTGCGGGAATTTGTGATGAAGCGGGGTGGCGGCCTGGGGATGATTGCCGGGCCGCGGTATGCGCCCTATGCATGGCGGGGGACGCCGCTGGAGGCGGTGCTGCCGGTAGACATTGCCAATGCCCGCCCGGACGAGACGGCAGTGGATGCGTTCCGGCCGGTGCTGACGCCGGAGGGCCAGGATTCACCGATGTTCCGATTCTTTGCCGATCGGGCGGAGAACGAACGGTTTGTACGCGAGGGGTTGCAGCCGATGTACTGGTTTGCGCGGGGCGTAACAGCGCGGCCGGCGATTTCGGAGGTATACGCGGAGCATCCGACCTTGACCGGCCCGGATGGGCGCAAGGCGCCGTTGGTGGTCGTGGGCCGGCCGGGCGCGGGAAGGGTGCTTTTCTCGGCCATCGACGATACCTGGCGCTGGCGCTATTACACCGGTGAATCGATCTTCGATACCTATTGGGTTCAACAAATTCGCTACCTGGCCCGGGGCCGCAAGGTGGGGCAGCGGAAGCTGCTGTTCACTTCGGTGCAGCGCGTGTATGAGGCTGGCGAGCAAGTGCAGTTGGAAGCAAGAGTTGTGGATGATGTGCTGGCATCGCAACTTCCGGACTCGCTGGGCGTCGAAGTGTATGACCAGGCGGGGAAGCTCGTTGCCAAGGACAACCTGCAGCGGCAGACGCCCCGGCGTGAAATCTTCCGCATGCTGCTTCCGGCCTCTGAGGTGGGTCGGTTTACGGCGAAATTGCCGAGTGTCGCGGCCGGTGTGGACCCGGTGCAGAGCACCTACGATGTGGTGGTGCCAAGGCTTGAGCTTTCGGACCCGCGGCCGGCACGATCGGTGTTGAGCCAGTACGCCGCGGAAACGGATGGCAAGGTGATTGAGTATGAACGAGCAGCGGCCGAGTTGAAGGCGATTCCGTCGGCGGCACGGGTGGTGCCGGTGCAAACGAGCTGGCCGCTCTGGAGTTCACCGCTGTTGCTGGGCCTGGTAGTAATCCTGCTCACGGTGGAGTGGGTGGTGAGGAAACTGGTGGGGTTGGTGTAGGATATAAATGCCATGAAAGCTGAATCGCCGCAGATTGTGCCGATCACGGGACCGTTGAAGGTGGCGCGGCGGCGGGCGCGGATGATGGCGAGCGGGCAGGGGCTCTTTGAGGTGGCTTGGATTGCGGGAGCGGCCGTTCTGGGTACGGGGATCTTGGATTACCTGATTCATTTGCCCGGGATTCTGCGGCTGCTGGTATTGCTCGCGGTGGCGGGGTTCGTCCTGCATCGAGTGATGCGGAGGATACTGCGGCCGCTGTATGCGCCGGTTCCGCTGGATGTGATTGCCGCGCGAGTGGAGCAATTGAACCCACGATTGCAGGATCGGCTACGCAGTGCGTTGACGTTCGCCGAAGGTGATGTGCCGGGATCAAAAGCGCTGCAGGAGAGCGTGCTGCGCGAATCACTTGGCGAGATGTCGGCGGTGGATATGGCGGGCGTGACGGATCCCCGGCCGCTGCGCAAAGCAATGCTGATGCTGTTGCCGGTGTTGCTGATCGGACTTAGCGTGCTGTGGTGGCAGCCGGGACTGTCGCAATTGGCGATGCAGCGACTCATTGCGCCTTTCGGCCCGGTGCAGTGGCCGCGGAGCGTGCAGATTGAACTGATAAAGGCCTTGCCGGGGCAGATTCCCGCGGGTCAACGGATCGAGATGGCGGTTCGCCTGGCGCGGGGAGACAAGCCCAGTCGGACGGTGGTGGTGAATTGGCAGATTGCCGGCCAGGCCGTGCAGCGCCAGTTGATGCAGCGCAATGCGGATGGCACATATACGACGGGGATTGATGTACGCGTGGCCGAATCGGCGAGTCTGCCGAAGGCGACGATCTGGATCGAGGCGGGAGATGACAGCTATGGGCCGGTTGATGTGCAGGTGATTCCGCGGCTGCAGGTGGCGGCGGTGGATTTGGTTGCCGATGCGCCCGCATATTGCGCCCTTAAGGCGATGAGCTTCAATCTGCGGGTCCAGCCGGCGAATGTGCCCGTCGGGTCGATGGTGAGCGTGAACATTGCGTTCAACCGGCCGGCGAAGAACGTGCGGATGGAAGTGCTGCGCGGATCAGAGCAGGAGGCGTTGCCTGAGATGCAGTGGAAGCAGGCCTCGGAGAAGGCGACCACAGCGCGATGGCAGGCGTGGCAGTCGATGCGGTTCCGGATTCTGGCCGAAGATGAGTTCGGTTACTCGAACCCGGCGGCGGAGGAACATGAGCTGATCGTGCGTCCCGACCAGTCGCCGGTAATTCAGCTTGAATCGCCACGGCGCAGCGAGGACCGGACGGCGGAGGCGACGGTGCCCCTCTTGGCGCGGGTGGAGGATGACTATGGGGTGGATCGAGTGAGCCTGGAGGCGCGGCTGATCACGGCGGCATCGCCTTCGCCGGCACCGGCCGATCAGGCGACCAGCCAGCCCGCGGCTAGCGCTGCTGCGCCGATGATCCTGGATTTGGTGGCGGGGGGAGAGGCGGGATCGGGACAGGCGAAGTTTGATAAGGCCGACGCCGAGGCGCAGCGGCAACGGTATCGGCTGACGTTCCCCTGGAAGCTGGCATCGTTCCCGTCGGCGCTGATCAAGCCCGGCGATGTGATTGAATTCCAGCTTGCCGCGACCGACACGTACAACCTGGCCGGTAAGGTTCATGATCCGGTGAAGACGCCAGTGTTGCGCATCACCATCGTTTCGCAGGATCAGCTTCTGCAGCGCGCCTACGACGAGCTGCGGCAGATCGCCAGCCAGGTTGCCGAAATCCGCTCGCGTCAGGATCGGCTGCGCAACGATACGATGCAGCTTAAGGACGACACGGCGGCCAAGCCCGCTGCGGATGCGGCGGATCAGGCGGTGGCGGATCGGATCGCCGAACAGCAGCAGCGGGCCGCCGCCCAGACGCACGAGGCGCAGGCGCGAGTGGCGGCGGTGGAGGCGCGGCTGCAGGAGAATGCTTCGCCGAATCAGCAGTTGCGCGATGCACTGAAGGACACGGCAGGGCTGCTGGAACAGGCCTCGGAGAACGCGATGAAGCCGGCGGCGTCCGATGTGAAACAGGCCCTGCAGAAGGATCTGCCTCAGGAACGCAGGGCGGCGGACCTGGAAAAAGTGGCGGGCGAGCAGAAGAAGGCATCGGACCAGTTGGGCGAGGCCCTGGACAAACTGGGCGACCTTGGGGGCTTGCAGCGGGCAATGGACGTCATTCAGGAACTGCTGGCGCAGCAGCGGCGCGCCACCAAAGCGACGACGGATCTGGCCAAGGACAATGCGGGCAAACGCCCTGAGGATCTGGCGCCCGATCAAAAGGAGAGAACCCAGAAGGTGGCCAAGGAGCAGGGCGAGGCTGCCAAGGCCACCGAACAGGCGCTGGAACAGATCAAGGCGATGGCGCAGCGCAACGCGAGTGCCGACCCTGCCGCAGCGCAAGCTCTGAGCGAGGCGGCGAAAAAGGGACAGGAACAATCGGTATCGGAGAACCAGAAGAAGGCAGGAGAGGCAATCTCGAAGAATCAGTCTTCGCAGGCATCGAGTTCGCAGCAAAGCGCCGAGGAGGGATTGCAGCAGATGCTCGACAGCCTGAAGGATGCCCAGCAAAAGAAGCTCGAGGAGCTGGTGCGGAAACTGGCGACGATGCAGGAGGCGCTGAAGAACCTGGTGCGGCGGCAGGCGGGGCACAATCTGGACAATCTCACGCTGCAGAAGCTGCCGGCCGGGAGTGAGGCGGACCTGCTCAAGGCGCTGGCCGAGAAGGCAGCGCGGCCGGCCGATGCAAGCGCCGCAACCGTGCAGCAGGTGGAGCAGTCGCAGCAACAGACCTATCGCAATGCCACCGACCTGGCGGAGCAGTTGGATAAGCTCAAGGGTGGCAGCGAGGTGGCGGGGCACGTGAATCGCGCTGCCGGACGAATGGAACGAGCGATACCGCTGCTGCGCGGTGGACAGCTCAAGGATGCATTGCTCCCGCCACAGACGGAGGCATTGGCAGCTCTCGAGGTGGCGGCGACCCGGCTCGATGAAATAGTGAAGAAGGCGCAGGAACAGAAGAAAAACCAGCAGCAGGATGAGTTGCGCAAGCAATATGAAGAGGTGCGGAAGCTGCAGCGGCAGGTCGGCGATGTGACAAAGGTGCTGGACCAGGCCCTGGCGGGCGATAAGAAGAAGCGCGCTGATCTGGTGCGGCTTACACAGGTTGCAGCCGACCAGCAGAAGCTCGGCGAGAAGGTCTGGACCCTGGGTGAGGGGCTTATGGAGCTGGGCAGCAAAATGTTCGGTCAGATGAATGATGGGATTCGCGCCGACATGGCGAGCGTCGCGGCGGATCTGACGAACCAGAAGACGGGCAAGCCGACACAGTTTGTGCAGGGGCAGATCGTGCAGCGGCTGGACATGATCATTCGGGCGCTGACGCCGGCGAAGCCTGATGAGTCGAAGTACGCGGATCAGTCCGGTGGCGGCGGTGGCGGCGGCGGGGGAGGCAAGCGACGACTTCCGCCGGCCGCTGAATTGCAGCTTCTGCGCGATCTGGAACAGATGGTAAATTCCGGCACCACACAGACAACTCCGCAGGAGAAGGAGATCCTTCCGGTGTTGGCGGCTCAGCAGGGGAAGATTCGATCCTCGTTCGATGAACTGATTACCAAGGCGACCCAAGGCAAGGCAAAGATGCCTTCAGGTGAGGAAGCACGCCTGCCGCTTGCGGAAGAGACCGAAGGCGCTGCTGGCGACGATCTGGATCGTGAACTGCTCGATGGCGAGGCGGCCGGCAAGGATGCCAGCGATGTCAGCGACCTGAAACTGGCGGCCCATCGCATGACCCGATCGCAGGTGCGGTTGGGCGAGGTGAATGATCCGGGTGAGGTAACGCAGCTCGTGCAGAAGCGGATCATCGCAACGCTGGATCGGCTGATCGAGGAGGCACGCAAACAGCAGCCGCCTTCGCAGTCACCAGAGCAGGGCGATCCGCAGCAGCAACAACAGGCCAACTCCAGCCCCGCGCCAAACCCGGGGCAGAGCCCTGGGCAAAATCAGGGCGGAACGACGCCGGCGCAGAAGTCGCAGGCAGGCAAGGGCACGACCCCGCCGGCGGCCGGCGGCGACATTCGGGAAATGGCGAAGGAGTGGGGTGGCATCAGCCAGCGCGACCGGCAGGCGATCATCGAGTCGGCCGGCGAGAGTATTATCGAGAAATATCGGACGTTGACCGAGGAGTACTATCGGGCACTGGCGAACAAAGCAGCGGAGGGGAAGTGAAGATGAGAGAAGCCAGAAGCCAGAAGTCAGAAGCCAGAAGGTGCAAGGCGAAATGGGCCGTGCTGGTGATCGGGCTGGTGGCGGGGGCGTGTTGGTCTGTGCCTGCGGTGGCGGCGGATGCCGGGAGTACGGCGGCGGTGGCGGAACGGCCAAATCAGGTGACCGGCGAGGAACTGACTCCGGAGGCGACGGCCGCAATTGAGAAGGGGCTGAAGTGGCTGGCATCGCGGCAGCAGAAGGATGGGTCCTTTGGCGGCGGCTCGCCAACGGCGGTAACATCGCTTTCGGCGATAGCAATGATGGCCTCGGGATCGCTGCCTGGCCGCGGGCCCTATGGCGAGAATGTCCAGCGGGCGATGCAATACACCTTGAATTCATCGCAGCGGTCGGGGCTGCTCACCAGCGATGGAGCGCAGACGACCATGTACTCCCACGGATTTGCCACCCTGTTCATGGCCGAGGTATATGGAATGACCCAGGATGAACAGGTTGGCGAGACGCTTTCGCGAGGGGTGCGCCTGATCAAGCAGTCGCAGAATGAGGAGGGCGGCTGGCGCTATATGCCCATCCCGGCCGATGCGGACATCTCGGTGACGATCTGCCAGGTGATGGCGCTGCGGGCAGCGCGCGATGCGGGGATCAAGGTGGAACGCGAAGTGATTGATAAAGCGGTGGAATATGTGAGGAAGTGCCAGAATCCCGATGGCGGATTCAGCTATCAGGCCAATCGCGGCTTTGGCGGCGGGGGCAGCGGATTCGAACGCTCGGCCGCGGGCGTGGCAACACTCTACTATGCCGGTGTTTTTGAGGGCAACGATCTGAAGCGCGGGCTGGAATATATCGCGCGCTTTGAGCCGGGGAAGAACCGGAACCAGGGGTTTGGGCACTATTATTACGGCCAGTACTACGCCGCCCAGGCGATGTTCCTGGCCGGGGGCGAATATTGGGCGAGCTGGTATCCCGCCATTCGCGATGAACTGGTGCACCGACAGAAGGGCGCCGGGAACTGGGAAGGTGAGATAGCTCCCGAATACTGTACGGCGGCGGCACTGATCGTGCTGCAGATGCCCAACCGGTATCTGCCGGTGTTCACGGGCAAAGGCCCGGGCGGGTAGGGGATTTTGCCGGTACACTTGGGTGAGTGGCCGGCGCTGCGTTTCTTGACACCTGTGCGCACCGGTCTGATACTGCGCTGGCCTGCGCCCCTTGGCGTATCTGGCGAGCTACTTCTCCAGGAGAATGGATTTGAAAAGAGCCTTTGCTGTGATGATGAGCGCTGCGGCGGTCGTCGGCTGCACTGATCGCGAGCCTGCTAATCCGCCCAAGCTTGAGCCTGCGGTGGTTCAGTCGACCGTGCAGGTGGTTCCGGCCACCCAGACCACGCCGCCGCCTGTTGCGCCCGCGCCGGTGAAGGTTGCGCCGGTTACCGTGAAACCACTGCCCGTGCCGCCGCCAGCTCCGGCGCCGCTGGCGACCATCGGTGATGTGAAGATCGCGCGCGATCAGGTTGAGAAGCTGACCATGGATTCTCATGGTCTGAACATGCTGCTGCGCGTTGCCCAGGTGGAGATGGCGAAGGCCGCCGCGGAGAAAGAGCAGATCAAAGTTACGCCCGCCGACATTGCGGCCGAACGTCTCTCGACGCTGGACAAATGGTTCAAGGATGCCAATCCGAAGCTGTCGGAAGAGATTACCGATGCCGAAACCCGCAATGACCAGGCTCTGGTGGAGAAGCTTCGCGGCGAGATGCGTAAAGACTACGATGCGATGCTGCAGCAGACGCTGACGCGCCAGAACATGACGATGGTGGAATTTGACCTGCTGATGCAGGCCAATACGTACGTCCGCAAGATTGTCGAGAAGGCGACCGAAGGCAAGATCACCGAGGAGAATGTCAAAGAGGGGTTCAACGCCTTGTATGGCGACAACGTTCGCGTACGGCACATCCAGTGTGCGAATATGGCTGAGATTGCTGAGGCGCAGCGGCGGCTGGCCACTGGCGAATCGTTCGAGTCGGTAGCCGGCGCTCTGAGCCGCAACGCCCAGACCCGCGCCCTGGGCGGCGAACTGCCTCCCTTTAGCCGTCAGACTCCGAATCTGCCCGATATGTTCAAGCAGGTTGCGTTTTCATTGGACAAAGTCGGCGATGTCTCTGATCCAGTCGAGGCCAATGGCAGTTACCACCTCATCAAACTGATGGAGCACATTGCGCCCAAGGCCGTGAAGTACGAGGATGTGAAAGGCTACGTTCGCGAACAACTTCGCGAACGCTGGGTGATTGAGCGGATGAAGGTCTATCGCGATGATCTGGCGAAGAAGGCGCTGGATGGGCTGAAGATCACCGATCCGGTTCTGGCAAAGCAGTTTGCCGACCGGGTTGCCCAGCGCGAGACAGAGTTGAAGGAACGTGACCAGATTTCCCGCGAGTTGTCTCGTGAACGAAATCAGGCAGCGCAGGAGAAAGCAGATGCGGCCACAAAGCCCGCGGGGGAACTCCGGCCGCCGGCGACGCAGTCCGGCTCCGATACGCCGGACCAGAAGTAGCACGTTCGCCGATAGCCTTGCATGACCTATGGTCTGTGAGGTGGAAGAAAAAGCATCGAGGTTGCTGGTCTTTGGGTCTTGGATGTCACACATATCTGGAGCCTTGAGACCGGGAACCGTAAGTTCGAACCTGGAAGAATCCAATGCCTGACTTGCAACCATTCAAGATCGAAGTGGCCCAGCGCATCGAGCGCCTGCCGCCATACCTGTTCGCCCGCATCAACAAGATGAAGTACGAGAAGCGGGTGGCGAAGATTGACATTATCGACCTGGGCATGGGCAATCCCACCGACCCCACACCCGAAATCGTGGTCAAGAAGCTGTCCGATGCCGCCCTGGACCCGCGCAACCATCGCTATAGCGTGCCCAACGGTATCGCCGCGCTGCGCCGAGAAGTCGCGAAGAAGTACCTCAATAAGTACGACGTTGAGCTTGACCCTGAGACCGAGGTGATCGCCACCATCGGCTCGAAGGAGGGCTTCAGTCACCTGTGCCTGGCACTGCTTGGTCCGGGGGATACCGCCGTTGTCCCTGATCCGGCGTTTCCCGCCCATCTCTACGCCGTGGCCATGGCCGGCGCCAATGCCATCCGTGTGCCGCTGGGTAATGATCAGGCTTTTCTCGATCGCATCGAGCGGATGATTGACGGTCTGTTCCCAGCGCCCAAGCTCGTGGTTTTCAACTACCCGCATAATCCGACGGCGATGACGATCGACTCCGACTTCTGGCCGCGTGCCATCGAGATGTGCCGCCGCCGCGGGGTCATGATCATCTCTGACTTTGCCTATGGCGAGGTCTGTTTTGATGGATACAAGGCCCCATCGTTTCTCTCCACGCCGGGCGCCAAGGACGTCGGTGTCGAGTTCACCACGATGAGCAAGACCTACAACATGGCCGGCTGGCGCTGTGGTTTTTGCGCGGGCAATGCCCAGATGGTCAAGGCGCTGGGCACGATCAAGGGTTATTACGACTACGGCATTTTCCAGCCCATACAGATCGCGGCAATCGTCGCGATGCGGCAGTGCGCTCCGGATAACGTCGCCCAATGCAAGATGTACGAGATGCGCCGCGACATTGTGTGCCGTGGGTTGGACAAGCTCGGCTGGACGTACGAGAAGCCGCGGGCCAGCATGTTCGTCTGGGCGAAGATCAGTGATGAGCACCTCAAGGGGCAGAACACGATCGACTTCTGCCTGCGCATGCTCGATGATGCGGAGGTGGCGCTCTCTCCGGGCAAGGCGTTCGGTGACGCCGGTGAGAAGTACGTCCGTATCGCCCTGGTCGAGAACGAACATCGCCTGCGGCAGGCCATGCGGAATCTGGATAAGGCGCTCAACCCTGGCGCAAAACGGGCGCGCAAGCCCGCTCGCGCCTGAGTAGGCCACCAGTATCGGGTGACATGGTGGGCCGCAGACTGTGATGAATTGGAGGGCTGGTGGATACGCGTTGGTGATTCCCGGCGGCGCGCATCCACCATCCCTCCGCTGCGATCGTCCGTTGAGCGATGGAGAGCTGCCGCCATGCGACTGCACCGAGTCATTGCCATCATGTTGTTTCTGACCATCGCGGCCATCACCGCACGCGCGGCCGCGCCCTCCTCCGCCCCCTCCGGGCCACCTCCGCTTCCCGGCGGTGGAGCGCTGCTCATTTCCGAAGCCGCCCTCAGCTCGTATGAGGTGCTCGATGCCGGCCGTCGCTACGCTACCTTCGGCACTATCACTGCTCAGGAGGAGCGGACGTTCCTCCGCGCCGCCACCTCGGCCATCCCGCCGCAGTGGTGGGATGTGCAGCTTCGCTGGAATGGCAAGGCGCCCATCCACAAAGGCGACACGGTGCTTCTTTCGCTGCGGATGCGAACCGCATCGGCTCGGACCCAGACCGGCGAAGCTACGTGCAACGTCTGCGTGCAGCGCACCATTACACCTTGGGACAGCGCGGTTAATGCCAACCTCCATCCCGGCCGGCAGTGGCAGCGCATCGACCTGCCCTTTCAGGCCGAGAGTGATTATCCCGTCGGCACATTCCAGGTGGCGCTGAACCTTGGGTTTGGTGTTCAGTCCGTGGACATCGTCGATGTGCTGCTGCTGAACTATGGGCAGAAACTCAAGGTGGCAGACTTGCCGCATTTGCGCCTGAGCTATCCTGGACGGGAAGCTGATGCCCCGTGGCGCAAGGACGCCCAGAAGCGCATCGCGGAGCTTCGCATGGCCGACCTGAAGGTGCAGGTCACCGACGCGGCGGGCAAGGTGGTACCAGGCGCCACAGTTCAGGCGCGGATGACCCGCCAGGCATTTCCGTTTGGCACGGCGGTGGCTGCGTCGCGGCTCGACCCGCAAGAGAACAGCTCCGATGCGCGCAGGTATCGCGAGATGATTCCGACGCTTTTCAATCGCGCTGTGTTTGAGAAAGAGATGAACTGGGGCGAATGGGAGAGTGCCCGCGGCCGCATCGCCGATCACAAGGCCCAACTGTGGCGCTGTATCGAGTGGATGGAGGCCAATGGGGTGGATGTGCGCGGGCACACGATGATCTGGCCTGGCTGGTCCGCCGGTGGCACGCAGATGCTGCCTGAGGATCTTCGGCCGCTGGTCGAGGCGAAGGATGCCGTAAAGCTCCGCGAGCGCATCCGTGGCCGGATCACCGAGATCGGCACCGAATTCCAGGGCCACATCGTGGACTGGGATGTCGTCAATGAGCCCAGTGCCAATCGCGTGCTGCAGGATGTGTTGGGTCCGCAGTCGATCGCTGAATGGTTCTCCTGGGCGCGCCGCGCTGACCCGAAGGCGAAGCTTTATGTGAACGACTTCAGCATCCTCAGTGGTGGGGCGGTGGATGAGCAGCGGCTCGATGGCTTCGCGCAGATCCTCAAGGACTTGCAGGCGTCGGGCGCTCCGGTCGATGGCATTGGCGAGCAAGGGCACTTTGGCTCGGCCCTTGCTGGACCGCAGCATATGCTCGATGTGCTGGATCGGTTTGCAGCGTACGGTTGGCCGATTCAGATCACCGAGTTCGACCAGAGCACGGATGATGAGCAACTCCAGGCTGACTATCTTCGCGATTTTTACACCGCCGCCTTCAGCCACTCCGCCATCAACGGCATCACCATGTCGGGGTTCTGGGAAGGCCAGCAGGCGATCCCAAATGCAGCGATGTTCCGCAAGGACTGGAGCGCAAAGCCCATTGGCCAGGCGTTTATCGATCTGGTCCGCAAACGCTGGTGGACGGATGAGCACGGCCTCACAGGTGAGCAAGGGGTGTTCACGACACGCGGCTTCCTGGGCGACTATGAGATCACGGTGACGATGGCAGATGGAAAAAAGCAGACAGTTAAGACAAAGCTGAGCAAGACCAGTGTGCCGATTGTGGTGAAGATGCCATAGAGGCAACCTATAATATCCCTATGGCGACCGGACTGCCCCAAACCGGGAAGTTGCTGCTCAGGGATGCACTGCGCACGCTGACGGCGGCGGCGGACCCGGCCTTGGCGCATCCCGAGCCCGAAGGGGCGGTACGCTGCTATGCCTGCGGCCACCGCTGCCTGGTCCGGCCGGGCAAGGAGGGGATCTGCAAGGTCCGCTACAACGATGGTGGCATGCTGCGGGTGCCTTTTGGCTACGTGGCGGGCCTGGCGTGCGATCCGATCGAAAAGAAGCCGTTCAACCATGTCCTGCCAGGATCGGATATCGTCACTTTCGGTATGCTTGGCTGCGATTTCCACTGCGGCTACTGCCAGAACTGGGTAACCAGCCAGGCTCTGCGCGATGATGATGCCGGTACGCATGTGGAGCCGGTCACGCCCCGGCAGATCGTGGAGATCGCGAAGCGATACGGCGCCCCGGCCGTCTGCTCAAGCTACAACGAACCGCTGATTACCAGCGAGTGGGCCATGGCCGTGTTCAAAGAAGCCCGCCAGGCCGGCCTGCGCTGCACCTACGTCTCCAACGGCAACGCGACGCCCGAAGCCCTGGAGTTCATCCGGCCGCTGGTGGATGCCTATAAAGTGGACCTCAAGAGCTTCAACGACAAGCACTATCGTGAACTGGGCGGCGTCCTTGAGAACGTGACCAAAACGATCCCCATGCTCAAGCAAATGGGCTTCTGGGTAGAGATCGTCACGCTGCTGGTGCCGGGCTTCAACGATGACCCGGATGAACTCAAGCGCATGGCAGAGTTTCTGGTCGGCGTGGATGTACTGTTGCCGTGGCACATCACCGCGTTTCACACCGACTACAAGATGAGCGAAACGCGCAGCACGACGGTGGAGGACTTGCTCAAAGCCGGCGAGATCGCCCGCTCTGCCGGCATGCAGTACGTCTACCTTGGCAACATGCCCGGCCAACTGGGCCATTGGGAAGACACCCGCTGCCACAAGTGCGGCCATACGCTGATCCGCCGCCGCGGCTTCCACATCCTGGATAACCGTCTCCTGCGCGGCGGCATGTGCCCCAACTGCAGCACCCGCATTCCGGGGATATGGGAGTAACTCGCTTCCATCTTTGCCCGGCCGCGCGATCTGATACACTAATTGAACCAGTCTCAAGCGAAGGGAAGAGTCGCATGAAGCAGCACGATGGTGCGCGTCGCTTTATCGGTATTGCCGTCGGGGTGTTCTGCCTGTGGATGGCCGGGTGTGGCACCTTGGCAAGTAAGGCCAGACCTGGCGAAGCAGAGATGACGCTGGCGTCGCCAGCGTCGCCGCCTGCCGAGGTCGCGTTAGGTGAGGCTGCGGCGAAGCCCACGGAGCGGGATGCCGTGAAGACGGCCGCCGCCACAGTCACACCTGCGGCGGCTACTGGGCAACGTCAGATGATTTATACCGCCACGCTGCAGATCGTTGTGGCTGATGTCTCCAGTTCGCTAAAGTCGGTCCAGCAGAACGCAGAATCGATGGGCGGGTATCTCCAGGTGCTGACCAGCGATACGGTCACGGTGCGCGTGCCGGCAGCGCGGCTGCAGGAGGCCATTGCGGCGGCCGAGAAACTTGGGGAGGTCACCGGGCGCGACATTCGCGGGCAGGATATCACCGAGGAGATGACCGACGTTCAGATCCGGCTGGATACTGCGCTGCAGATGCGTCAGCGATTGCTCACGCTCTTAGAGAAGGCGGATGAGACGGCCGACGCCATCAAGGTGGAAGAGGAGTTAGGTCGGGTCATTCAGATGATCGAGCAACTCAAGGGGAAGATTCGCTTCTACGAGTCGCAGATCGCCCTGTCCACACTTACGGTCAAGTGCAATTCGCCCCTGCCTCAGCAGACCTCGGAACAGCGGGTGCCGTTCGCTTGGGTGCGGGCCCTGGGCGATGGCATGCTGGGGGCCAATACGCATCGGTATGCGGTTGAGGGCGCTGCCCGGCACGGCCCACGTTTCGATCTGCCGGTATCGTACATCCGCTACTTTGGGGCAGATGACCTGGCCGAGGCGATGTCAGGTAACGAGGTGTATATCAAGGTGCAGCGCAACGAGAACTACCAGGGAGGCACGCTGGACTTCTGGTCCGCCCTGGCTCGGCGCACGCTGGTCGAGAGTCGGTCAATCGCGCTGCAGAAAGACACCGCGCTGACGCTTCGCAGTCGTGCAACGGCCCGGCTGTTTACGGGTTCGCGTCAGATCGCAGGTAAACCGTTCGGCTACCTGCTGGCCGTGGTTGCCGATAAGCACGAAGTGTATGCGTTTGAGGCATGGGGCCCGGCTGAGGCCTTCGAGAAAGATCGCCCAGCGCTGCTCAAGGCCGTCCAATCTTTGGATGTGGACCCATAGCGAGATAATGGAACAAATATGAAGCGATATCGCCTGGAAGATCTGTCTGATGTTCGTGAGGGGCATGTGTTTCAGGGTATTCTCCCGGGTGCGTACATCAGTAACGGCGGGATGGGTTTCAAGAAACCGGGCCAGCGCACGCATTCGTCCGATGGACCTGGCGGCAGTGATCGTCATGTGCATGGCGAGCATGAAGGCTTTGTCATTCTTCAGGGTAAAGCTGAGATGGAAGTGAATGGCAAACGGTATCCGCTTGTGGCCGGGGATATTGTGGTGGTTGAGCCTGGCGAAGATCATCACCTGATCAGTGATGTGAATGATCCCTGCATCAATCTCTGGCTTCACGCCGGGCCTGGCCGGCATCCTGACCAGGAATCGAGATCATGATTCGTGCCATCCTTATTGGGACATCAGGTGATTGATGGTCAATCCGCCAGTCTTGCAGATTCAGAAGGTGGATCACGAACAAGAGGAGGTCCGCCGGGCGTTGCTTGGCTTTCTGGCTGAGCGGGAGACGCACAATCTGTTTATCCTTGGCAACCTGATGGCGCGGTTTCCCGGATCGCATATTTATGTTGCATCGCGGCACGGCAAATGGGCGGGGGTGGCGGGGTATTACCAGACTCCCAGGAGCATCATCCCATATTCTACCGATGCGGAGATCAGCCGTGCTCTGGTGCGGCATATTCTGGGTATTCATCGGCCGGTGGAATGGCTCTGCGGAGTTGGCTACGCGGCTGGGCCGGCCCTGGATGAGATGAAATCGTGCGGTTTCGCGGTGATCAATGATCCCCGGCAAGTCTTCATGGAGGCGGCGGTCGATCAAGAGGCCGATATCCCTCAATGTCCACATGAGGATCTGGCCAGGTTTATCAAGGATCGTGATGGCGAGAAGTTGGTACATCTGCTCCGATATCTGCGGCGGCCGGATGACGATTCGCCGGTGACCGATGACGACATTCGCCGGGCGCTGCTGAACCGGCAACGCCTGGTGATCGAGATGGATGGGAAGCTGGTGTCGACGGCCGCGACCAATGGGATGGGTATCCGCGCCTTCCAGATTATCGGCGTGGTGACACTGTCGGAATACCGCCGACGCGGGTATGCAAGGGCGCTGTGCGGCGCCTTGATGCGGCATGTGTATCGGCAGGGGGCCAGGCGAGCCGCTCTTTTCACCGATATCAACAACACCGCTGCCCAGGACTGCTACCGGTCGTTGGGATTTCGTGTCAGCGATGATTACATCGTGGCGCACGTGCGATCTTGATTACATCGGATCCAGCGGGAAGATTGGGCGGCCGACTTTGCGATAGTCGAAGCGCTTGAGGTTGGGGCAGACCAGGCCGGGGGCGTCCACTTCGATGATCTGAGCGGCGATCGGGGTGTAGGCGGCGCGGTAGTGGATGGAAGATTTGACCACGACGATCTTGCGTTGGGTCGGTTCGATTCCCGCGCAGCGGAACATCTCGGGATCGAGGTTCTGCAGGCGTTCGGAGGCGATCAGCACCTCGGTGCCTCCGCTGCGCACCACGGCGCACGGCCCAATCGTCCCGGGCACGCTGGTGAACATGGGGCCACGATGGACGAACTCGCCGTTGCCGAGATAGATAACCTGGCCGGTGAGTTGGATGCTCTTGCCATGCAGGCTATCGGTGTGGGCGCCGAGGTCGAGGGTTACCGTTGCGCCCTTTCCCGCCTTGCGACAGGTTTCTGCGGCGGCCGGGTCCCAGACCGGTCCGAAGGCGGCCGATGCGGCATTCTGGCGCAATAGTTCACGGAGGATTTCCACACCGTCGCCAGCGCCGCCGCCGCCGGTGTTGTCGGCGATGTCGGCCAGCACGACGGGGCCTTTGGGCGCCCGGATGGCCTGCTGGACGGCCTCGGCGGGCGAGGGGGCGTGATGCAGGAAGGCCTGCCGCCGGGACCAGAGCATGTCGGAGAGTTCCTTGGCGCAGGCGGCGCCGTCGGCTTTGTCGCCATCGGTTACGACCACGGCTGACATGCCAGCATCAGGCACATCGGCGTAGGGGAAGCCGCCAAAGACCGAGGTGGCCAGTACACCGGGCATGCGTTCCATTGCGGCAGCACGCTCCATAACCGGCCGCAGGGGCTCGACCGAGGTGGCGGTGTGGCCCAGTGGGGCCAGCAACGGCGGATGGTTCAGGTGGATCCGCGGGTGGATTTCGCCGCGGACGGTTCGATAGAGCAGACTGGCAGCCTGGGTGGCGGCTTCATGAAGGTCGATATGCGGGTAGGTTTTGTAGCCGACGAGGATGTTGGCTGGAAGGAGCATCGAGGGCCCGACGTTGCCGTGGAAATCGAGAACGGCCGAGATGGGAACGTTGGGGCCCACGGCTTTCCGGATGGTGCGGAGGATGTCAGCATCGCCATCGTCGATGTCGCGGGTGCACAGCGCGCCGTGGAGCGAGAGGAGCACGCCATCGACTTTCTGGGGCATGCCTTCAAGGAGTCTGGCGAGAGCCCATTCATAAAAGTCCTGTTGGATTCGCCCGGCAGGGGTGGTAAATGCGGCAATGGTCCAGGTGGCGTTGATGTTGTTGCGCTCGATGAAGTCAATAAAGCCGCCGGGGCAAGATCGCGTGCCGCGGAACTTTTTGACGATGTCGTCGCCCAGGAGCAGTTCCAGCGCGGCAAATTCCTTCCGGCCGGGAAGGATGTTGCTGAAGGTGTTGGTTTCGTGGATGAATTCTGCGACAAGCCAATTCATAAAGCTCCTTATCCCCAAGTCGCCAATCCTAATCCTGCAGAACCGGATTTCCTAACGATTTGGCGGATGCCGCAACAGATGACATTGTCGGCAGTCGTCAGGTGCGGTATAGTATCACTGGTGCACCTATGCGGATTGTCGTTGACACCAATGTGTGGGTGGCTGCGGTGCGGAGCCGACGTGGCGCGAGTTTCGCGCTGCTGAGCATGGTGGATCAGAGCTGTTTCACCTTCGGAGTTTCTGTTCCGCTATACCTGCAGTACAGGGCCAAGTTCGCGGATCATGCGGTCATGGCGGCCTCGGGTCTGTCGGAAGAACGGCGAAACGCGGTTCTTGCCGCGTTGGCGCATTTCGCAGCGCCGGTGCCGATCTACTTCCAACTGCGGCCGAACCTGCGGGACGAGAACGACAATATGGTCTTTGAATGTGCCGCCAACTTCGGCGCTCGTATCATTGTGACGCACAACATCCGGGATTTCCGAGGTGGCGAGCTTCGCGCGTACGGGATTGAACCGGTAGAGCCCGGAGCATTCCTGAGGATGCTCGAGGAGTGACCCATGAAGACACTGCAACTAAGGCTTCCTGATACTGTCCACCGCAGAGTCAAGCAACTGGCCGACGGCGAGGGGATTTCGCTGAACCAGTTCATCGTGACGTCGGTGTCAAACGAAGTGGTTCGGCAAGAGACAGCGGACTTCTTCCGTGAAGCGGCGGCCAGTTTCGATCCGAAGGCGTTTGCAGATGCGCTTAGTGCGGTTCCGGATCGGCCGGCGAGGAAGTCGGATCTGCGATAGGCACGCGGTTAAGTAAAGGCTCAGGCCACGGTCTGACGCTGGCTCAGAAGATTGGCTTTTTCTTCCATGGCCTGGGCGTTGGCGATGACTTTGGCGTAGTCGCGGGGCATGACCTTGACGAAATGCTGGAGCTTCTGGTCCCAGTTGTCGAGGATGTCCTTGGCGACCGTGCTGGCGGTGTATTTCGCGTGGTTCGTCAGAAGCGTGCGGATCGTTTCAATATCCTCGGGCTTGTCGGGCGTCTGCAGGTCGACGAGTTCGGTGTTTACCAGGTTCTTGAAGTATTTCTTCTCGTCATAGACGTAGGCGACGCCGCCGGACATGCCGGCGGCGAAGTTGCGGCCGGTGGGACCAAGGATTACGACGCGGCCGCCGGTCATGTACTCGCAGCCGTGGTCGCCGACGCCTTCGACAACCGCCTTGGCGCCGGAGTTGCGGACACAGAAGCGTTCGCCGACGACGCCGCGGATGTAGAGTTCACCTTCGATGGCGCCGTAGCCGATGACGTTGCCGGCGACGATGTTCTGTTCGGCTTTGAAGGTGCTGGTCTTGGGCGGGTAGACGATGATCTTGCCGCCGGATAGGCCCTTGCCCACGTAGTCGTTGGCATCACCTTCCAGTTCCAGGGTCAGACCGTGTGCGGCCCAGGCGCCGAAGCTTTGGCCGGCAGAACCGGTGAACTTGAAGCAGATCGTGTCATCGGGCAGGCCGGTGTGGCCGTATTTGCTGGCGATGATGCCCGAGAGCGTGGCGCCGACGGTGCGGCAGACATTGGTGATCGGCAGTTCGGCCTTGATCTGTTTGCCACCGTCGATGGCGGTTCGGGCCATCTCAATCAGTTTGTTGTCCAGGTTCTGCTCAAGACCGTGATCCTGTTTCTCGACACAGCGGTGGGGGAAGCGATCCGATTCCGCCGGCTTGTGCAGGATTGCCGACAGGTCGAGGTGCCTGGCCTTCCAGTGAGAAGAGACATCGGCGAACTGGAGGTACTGGGTCTGGCCGATCAGGTCATCGACCTTGCGGACGCCAAGGGTGGCCATGATTTCGCGAATCTCCTCGGCGAGATAAAAGAAGAAGTTGATCACGTGCTCGGGCTTGCCGGCGAAACGCTTGCGCAGTTCGGGGTCCTGGGTGGCGACGCCGACCGGGCAGGTGTTCAGGTGGCAGACGCGCATCATGATGCATCCGGAGGCGACCAGGGGCGCGGTGGAGAATCCCAGCTCTTCAGCACCGAGCAGGAAAGCGATGATGGCATCACGGCCGGTCTTGATCTGGCCATCGGTCTGAAGGATGACGCGGCCGCGGAGGTTATTCATGACCAGAGTCTGCTGGGTTTCGGCGAGGCCCATTTCCCAGGGGATGCCGGCGTATTTGATGGAGGTCAGGGGCGAAGCGCCGGTGCCCCCGGTATCGCCGGAGATGAGGATGTGATCGGCCTTGGCCTTGGCGACACCTGCGGCGACGGTGCCGACGCCGACTTCGGCGACGAGCTTGACGCTGACGCGAGCCTTGGGATTGACGCTCTTGAGATCGTGGATGAGCTGCGAGAGATCCTCGATGGAGTAGATGTCATGATGGGGCGGAGGCGAGATCAGGCCGACGCCGGGGGTGGAGTGGCGGATCTTGCCGACGTATTCGTCAACTTTATGGCCGGGCAGTTGGCCGCCCTCGCCGGGCTTGGCGCCCTGGGCCATCTTGATCTGCATCTCATCGGAGTTGATCAGGTATTCGGTAGTGACGCCAAAGCGGCCGGAGGCAACCTGCTTGATGGCCGATCGGCGCAGGCGGGGTTTGCCTTCGGGAGTGAGGATCACGTCGCCCTTGGCATCGTGGTCGGGTTGGAAGCGAACGGGGTCTTCGCCGCCTTCGCCGGTGTTGCTCTTGCCGCCGATGCGGTTCATGGCGATGGCGAGGTTCTCGTGGGCCTCGCGGCTGATAGAGCCGAAGCTCATGGCGCCGGTGACGAAGCGCTTGACGATCTCCTTGGCCGGTTCGACTTCGGAAAGAGGGATGGGGGTGGCGGCAGGCTTGAAATTGAGCAGGCCGCGGATGGTGGCGCGGTTTCGGGTCTCATCGTCGAGCAGGGCGGTGTATTGCTTGAACTTCTGGTAGCCGGAGATCTGCTGGCTCGCCTGACCATCGGAGATCTTGCGATAGCCCTCAAGGTCATAGCGGACGGCGTGCTGCAGGCGGGCGACGGTGTCCGGATTGTACATGTGATACTCGCCGTCACGACGCCACTGATAGACGCCACCATTCTCCAGGACTTCGCCGGAGGCGATGGTGGTCGGAAAGGCGCGCATGTGCCGGGCGAGTTGTTCTTGCGCAATGATCTCGATGCCGCAGCCGCCGATGCGGCTGGCGGTCTTGGTGAAGTACTTATTGACGAATCGCCGGGACAGACCAATGGCTTCGAAGATCTGGGCCCCGCGGTAGCTTTGCACGGTGGAGATGCCCATCTTGGAGGCGACCTTGAGGATCGCCTTATTGGCGGCCTTGGTGAAGTTGTATTCAGCCTTAGCGAGGGTGAAGGGCTTCTTCGTGCCATTCTCTACGTACTCGGCAGGGAGGATGCCATCCTTGTGCAGGTCGGCGATGGTCTCGAAGACAAGATAGGGGTTGATGGCGCCAGCGCCGTAACCGATCAGCAGGCAGAAATGATGGGCTTCGCGGGCTTCGCCGGTTTCGATCACCAGGCCGCACTGGGTACGAGTGCCTTCGCGGATGAGGTGATGGTGAACGGCGGAGGTGGCCAGCAGCGATGGGATGGGAGCACGATCGCGATCCACGCCACGGTCGGAGAGGATCAGGATCGACACGCCATCTTTCACGGCTAATGCGGCCTTGGCGCACAGTTCGTCGACCGCCTTTTCCATGCCGGCGGGACCCTCGGCCGCCTGGAAGAGCATCGGCAATGTGGTTGCGCGGAGTTCGCCCACCGCGACGTTGCGGAGCTTTTCCAGGTCGAGGTTCGACAGGATGGGCTGCTTGAGCTTGATCAGGTGAGCGTGCTTGGGGGTCTCGTCGAGAAGGTTGCCCTCGCGGCCGAGGTAGGTGTAAAGGCTGGTGACCATCTCTTCGCGGATGGCGTCGAGCGGGGGATTGGTTACTTGAGCGAAGAGCTGCTTGAAATAGCTGTAGAGGAGTTGCGGACGATCGGAGAGGCACGCGAGTGAAATATCATTGCCCATCGAACCCAGCGGTTCCTGGCCATCGCGGGCCATGGGGCTGATGATGAGTTTAAGCTCTTCGACGGTGTAGCCGAAAGCATGCTGGCGGACGAGCAGGGTGTCGTGATCAACATCGTGCACGCGCGGGGGATCGGGCAGTTTGTCGAGTTCGACGAGATTATCGCGGAGCCATTTGGCCCAGGGCCGGCGATCGACCAGGGCGCTCTTGATCTCCTCGTCGTCGATGATTCTTCCCGCCTTCATATCGACCAGGAAAATCCTGCCGGGCTGGAGACGGGTCTTCTGGGCAATGTTCTCGGGCGGTATCGGGAGTACGCCGACTTCGGAAGCCATGATGACCAGGTCATCCTTGGTCACGTAGATGCGCGAAGGGCGCAGGCCGTTGCGGTCGAGCACAGCGCCGATCAAATAACCGTTGGTGAAACTGATCGAGGCCGGACCATCCCAAGGCTCCATCAGGCAGGCGTGGTATTCGTAGAAGGCCTTGAGGTCGGGGTCCATGAACTGGTTGTTCTGCCAGGCCTCGGGGATCAGCATCAGGACGGCGTGTGGCAGCGAGCGGCCGTTGACGCACAGGAACTGCATGGCGTTATCAAGCGTGGCGGAGTCCGAGCCCGATTCGGTGAGGATCGGGAACATCTTGTTCAACTCATCGCCGAATACCTCCGATTGCAGCGAACCATAGCGGGCACGCATCCAGTTGCGATTGCCGCGAAGGGTATTGATCTCGCCATTGTGGGCCAGGTAGCGGAAGGGATGGGCCAGACGCCAGGATGGGAAGGTGTTGGTGGAGAAGCGGCTATGGACCATCGCCAGGGCGGATTCGAAGTCCGGATCCTGCAGATCAAGATAAAATTCGCGGAGCTGAGGGGCAGTGAGCATGCCTTTATAGACCAGGCGGGTGGCGGAAAGCATGCAGATATAAAAGTCCTCGCGAGCTGCGGGGGACATGGTCTCGCTGAACTCGACGGAGTTCTCAGCGCGCTGGCGAACGAAATAAAGCCGGCGGTCAAAGTCGGCGCGGTTGAAGAAGTTCTGCCCAGGCGCGACAAAGATCTGGCGGACGCGCGGCATGGTCTTTCGGGGAGTGGGACCGACGAACTTATCATTGACCGGAACATCCCGCCAACCAAGGACGACCATGCCGTACTCGTGGATGACGTGCTCAAGAGCACGCTCTGCCTCGTAACGAGCGCCCATTCCCTGAGGCAGGAAGACCATGCCACAGGCATATTGGCCGGGCGGCGGGAGATAGATGCCGATTTGCGAACACTTTTTGCGGAGGAACTTGTCGGGTGTGCGGACGAGGATGCCAGCGCCGTCACCGGAATCGACTTCGCACCCGCACGCGCCGCGGTGGTTCATATTCTCAAGCATCAACAGAGCGTCCGAGACGATCTTGTGCGATGCCTGCCCCTTCATGTGGCAGATGAAGCCAACGCCGCAGGCGTCGTGCTCGAAGCGCGGATCATAGAGGCCCTGTGCGGGCGGGAGACCATGTTGCATAGATTGCGCACCAGCTTTTGTTCGGCGGAGAAGCGTTGGAAGCGCTCACCCGCGTATAGGTTCAGGGTCGAAGAGTATACGCACGATTATCGGACACTCAACATACGCTTCCAACGAGGCCGAGGTGCGGCGGATGGGCCTGCCGACGTGGTTGTTAGCGGGTGATCTATGGCCATGCGATCCCATCGGTTGCTGATGCCTGCAAGACGCCCTCGGATCACGCTGCCGGACTGGGTGGGGCGCAGGTGCGGTTTGCGGCAATGGTGCGGTAGAGGGCGCGCAAGAGCGGCATCAGGGCAGGGCTGCGGCTGAGGAGCCAGAGGGGCCAGGCCCACCAGATGTGGCGGGCGATCTCTACGATGGCGTCGGCACCGCCGAAGTGGCGTCCGTCTACCTGAAGCAGGTGCATCTCGTGGAGCAGGGCGGGGCCGCTGAGGTGCAGACGCTGGGGGGCCTCGGGTGATTGGAGTGGAACGAGTCGGAATCCCCGGCGGGCCAGGGCGCTGTGGAAGCGATACGCCCATCGCGAGCACATGGGGCAAGCGGCGTCGTAGAAGATCCAGCCTGTAGTGCTGTCGCCCTCTGCATTCATCGATACATCCCCTTTCGCAAACGCCCATTGGTTACGAACCAAGCACCGGGAGGCTGATGTCGCGGTCGTTCTTGGCATCGTCGAGGCCCGGGGCCTGGCCGATGGTTTTGTCGTCGAGCTTCTTTACGTTGCGGATGGGTGGGCAGGCCTGCGGCGTCAGATCGGGGGAGGTCGGGCCATCGTGGCGGCGCAGGATGTTGTAGTACTGATCGCGCTGGGCGGGGATCCAGCCGGCATCGCGGATGAGGCGGCAGATCTCACGCTCGTTGAGCTTGTAGGTCGTGCCGGCGGCGGAGACGACGTTCTCTTCCATCATGACCGAGCCCATGTCGTTGGCGCCAAACATCAGGGCGAGCTGGCCGATCTTGGGGCCCATGGTGACCCAGGAGGCCTGGAGGGAGGGGACGTTGTCGAGGAAGAGGCGGGCGATGGCCAAGGTGCGGAGATATTCATGTGCCCCGGCCATGCGGACGACGCGGCCCTTGAGGATGTCTTCGTTGGTGGAGTCGTCGAAGGGGCCATAGGTCTTTTCATCCCACTCTTTGGCGCGACCAAGCGGCGTGTTGTCGCGCTGGAAGGGCCAGTGGATGAAGGCGGTGTAGGAACCGAAGGATGAAGGATGAAGGATGAACGATGAAGAGGAGAACGGTGACTTGGCGAAGATGCCCGGATGCTTTCGCTTGATCTCATCCTTCATCCTTCCGCCTTCATCCTTCAGCGCCAGCGCATAGTCCTGCATATCGCGGATTCTCGCCATGTGGTCGATGCGGTCGCGGATGAACTCGATGTGGCCGATGAGCATTGTCGCGCTGGTGCTCATGCCTTCTTCGTGGGCGATGCGCATGATGCGGAGCCAGTCATCGGCGTCGCACTTGCCGATGCCAATGCGCCGGCGGACGCGAGGGGCGAAGATCTCGCCGCCGCCGCCGGGGATGGTGTCGAGGCCGGCCGCCTTAAATCGGCGGATGATCTCGCGGGCGTCCAGGTTGAAAAAGCGCTCGAACTCGACGAACTCGGGTGGGGAGAAGGCGTGGATGTGGATGGTGGGAAAGGTGGCTTTGATGTAACGGAGGAGGTTCTCGTAATACTCGATCGGGAGCTTGTCGTTCATCCCCCCTTGCATGAGGACCTGGGTGCCGTTGATAGAGACCAGTTCGCGGATCTTTGCGCCGATCTGCTCGTTGGAGAGGGTGTAGGCGTCGGAGTCCTCGTGGTCGCGACGGAAAGCGCAGAAGGTGCAGCGGGCGGTGCAGACGTTGGTGTAGTTGATGTTGCGGTCGATGACGTAGGTACGGTAATCCTCGGGGTGGAGGCGCTGAGTGACGGCGTGGGCCCAGGCGCCCAGATCGTGGAGGCTGGCCGAATTGTGGAGTTCCAGGGCCTGTGCCTCGGTAAGGCGGGAATGGCCGGCGATGATGTCGTCGATGTCAAAAGAGAGTTTGGACATAAGCGAACAATTCTAGGTTGTGGCAAAGCAATGACCAATCCCGGCACCGGGTCAGGCGTCGACGGGTTCAGGGATTTCCGGGGCGACCTCAATGTGCTCGGCTTTGGCAAGATCGCGGGCAATCTTCTCGTTACGCAGGATGACGCGGTTGGTCCACTCGGAAAGCGGGTCGATCAGGGAGTAGACGACCGGCACGATCACCAAAGTCAGGAACGTTGAGCTGATCAGGCCGCCGATGATGGCGATGGCCATTGGCCGCTGGCTTTCGGAGCCTTCGCCCGAACCCAGGGCCGACGGGAGCATGCCGAAGATCATGGCGAAGGTGGTCATCAGGATCGGGCGCAAACGCACCGGGCCTGCCTTGCGCATCGCCTCATCGCGCTCCATGCCATCCCGATGGCGCAGGGTGTTGGCGTAGTCGATCAGAAGGATGGCGTTCTTGGTCACCAGGCCCAGCAGGAAGACGAAGCTCATGAACGTCATGATGTTGATCGTCTGCCCGAAGGTGACCAGCAGGATCATGGCGCCGACGAACGCCAGCGGCAGTGACAGCATGATGGTGAACGGATGCACCACGGACTCGAACTGCACCGCCAGCACCATGTAAATCACTACGACCGACAGAAGCATGGTGAAACCGAGATTCGCGAAGGATTCGCCCATCATCTCGGCCTGGCCCGACCAGGCGGTGTGATAGCCTGCGGGCAACACAATCTGCGCCGGCTTCTGGGCCGTGCCTTTGAAGAAGCTATCGATCTCGGCCACAGCATCGCCCAGCGGCTTTTTCACTTCCGGGTTTGCCAACACGGTGATCTGCCGCTGGCGGTTGTAGCGGTTGATCTCGACCGGCAGGCTGGTGGGGGCTACGCTGGCGACGGATCGCAACGGAATCGGTGTGCCTCGGGTGCTGGGCACGGTGAGATCGAGGATCTTCTCCGGCGTATTGCGGCCGGATTCGAGCAAGCGGACGGAGATATCGTAGCGGTCTTTGCCAGCGCGGAACTTGCCGATATCGACCCCGCCAATGCCAGCGCGAACGGTGTCGGCGATATCCAGCGGCGAGACGCCCAGATCGGCCGCCCGCTCACGGTTTACGTAGATCGACACCTCCGGCTTGCCCGGCTGGTAAGTGGTATCCAGGTCCTTATAGCCCCCGGCTTCGCGCATCTTCGCCAGGAGTTGCTTGGAGATGCTGTCCAACGTAGTCAGATCGGTTCCCAGCAGTTCAAACTGCACCTGCGCCGACTTCATGCCGGCACTGGATGCCACGGCATCAAAGAGTTGTACGCCGATGACGGTGCTATTGCGCTTGCCCACTTCGGCCAGCGTGCCGCGGAGCAGATCCATCACCTGACGTTGCGATCTTTGCCCCGCCTTCAGGCGCTGCGCCTTCTCGTGGAGACGAACGTAGATTGAACCTTCATTGGCTTTGTCGCCGCCAACGGTTGCCAGGGTGTACTTCACCTCAGGCACGCTGCGGATGGTCGCCTTGATATCATCCATGACCTGCCGGGCCTGCTTCAGCGAAGATCCCAGCGGGGCGCGCATCACCACGTTGAACTCCGATCGATCTTCCTGCGGGAGGAATTCGCTCTTGGCGAAGCTGCCCAAGCCCATGCTGGCGATGAATGCGATGATGGCGACGATGACCACGATTGCACGATGGCGCAGGCAGACGCCCAGCATCCTCTCGTACACATGCTCCATGGCCAGGAATGATTCCTCCAGGATACGGAAGAGTCCGCGCTCTTTGGGCTTCTTTCTGAGCATGCGCGAGGAAAGCATCGGGTCGAGGGTGAAGGAGACCACCATCGAGATCAGCACGGAAAAGGCGATGGTCATGCCAAAGGGCGCGAAGAACCGGCCGACGATGCCTTTGGTATAGGCGGTGGGGACGAACACGGCGACGACCGAGAGCGTCGTGGCAAGCACGGCCAGGCCGATCTCCTTGGTCGCGAATTCGGCCGCGAAACTGGCAGGTTTGCCGGCCTGCACGTGGCGCATGATGTTCTCCTGCACCACGATGGCATCGTCGATCAGCAGGCCGATCGCCAGCGTCAGGGCCATCAGCGTCATGAAGTTCAGCGAGTAGCCTGCGGATGCCATCATCATGAACGTCGCCATGATCGAGGTCGGCAGAACCATGGCGCTGATGAAGGTGGAGCGGAAGTTCAGCAGGAAGATCATCACGGTGAAGACCGCCAGCAGACCGCCGACGACCAGGTGGTGGAACACCTGATCGACCGACTGCTTGATGTAGGTGGACATGTCGACCGCAATCTGCAGGTTGATCCCTCGCGGCTTGAACTCTTCCTGCAGTTTGGCGATCTCGGCTTTGCAGTCGGCCGCCACCTGGACGGTGTTCTTTCCGCTCTGCCGCTGGATTTCCAGGGTCAGGCAGGGCATGTCATCGAGCTGTGAAAAGGAGCGCTCCTCCTCCAAGCCATCCTCAGTATGGCCGACATCCTGCAGGCGAATGACGGAACTGCCTTTGCGGGCGACGACAAGCTGGTCGAGGTCGGTGGCGCTGGTGAACTCGGCCTTTACTCTGGTGACGTACTCTTTATCGGTCTGCTCAATGCGCCCGCCAGGCATCTCGACGTGCTGGTTCGTCAGGGCGGTGCGGATGTCTTGTACGCTGAGATTGGCGGCGTGGAGACGGTCCGGATCCAGCCAGAGCCAGAACTTGCGCTCGCGCCCACCTTTGATCGTGATCGATCCCACATCGCGGATGCGCTGCAGGCGCTCTTTGATCTCGGTATCGGCGATATGGTACAGCTCTTTGGGGCCTTGGTTACCGGAAACGACAAGCTGCAGGATGGGCGAGGCGTCGGGATCGACCTTCTCGATGATCGGGTCCTTCACATCCTGTGGCAATTCCGCGCGGATGGCGCTAATCTTCTGCTGCACCTCCTGATACGCCACGTCGATGTTCTTCTCAAGTTCGAACTCGACGATGACCACCGACATGCCTTCCATGCTGGTGCTCTGCAGCTTCTTGATGCTGGAGAGTGTGTTGACGGACTGTTCCAGCGGGTCGGTGACACGCGTCTCAATGGTCTCGGGGTCGGCCCCGATGAGCACGGTCTTGATGGTTACGATGGGGAAATCGACCTTGGGAAACAGGTCGAGCGACAGGCTGCGCAGGGCCACCCACCCAAAGACGATCAGCGCTGCGATGAACATCGCAGTCAGCACAGGGCGACGGATGGCAAGGGATGAAATAAACATGGCTGGATTCCTACTTCAGGTACGCCGGCAGTTCTTTGCCATCAACAAGCTGATCGGCCGGACCCATGACGATCTTGTCGCCATCCCTCAAGCCGGCGGTTACCACGATGCCCTCGGATAGCTTGTCGCCGAGTTCGACCTCCTGTCGCGCCATTTTCCCATCGCGTGCCACCATCACCCATGGCTTTCCCGTGCCATAGACGATGGCGCGAGCCGGAGCGACGACACCGCCAGAGTTCTCCACCAGGGGCAGATCAGCCGTTACGAATGCGCCGGGTATCAGGCCCTGGCGCTTGTCGGCCGGAATGGCGACGCGAACGTTGAATGTTCCTTTCATTGGATCAACTTGCTCGACCACGCGTGTGATGGGCAACTTCAGGGCTTGCTTGAGCAGAGGACTGCGAAGCGTGAGCTGCAGCGCGTTGGACTGCACGGCCGGCAGATACGACTCGGGCACGGCGATCTCCGCTTCCAGTTTCTGCAGGCTGATGACCTCCAGCACATCGGTGGGGGGCATGTTCACGATGTAATCACCGATGCTCTTGAAACGCTGAGTGACTACTCCGTCGAACGGAGCGGTTACGGTCGCATCGCGAAGATCGGTGGCGGCAACCTCTACGGCCGCTTCCGCTTCTTTTACACGCGCCTGGGCGACAATGACATCGGCAGGCGCTCCACCGGATTGGGCTTCGGTCAGGCGTGCCTGGGCGGACAGCTTCTGAGCCGTCAGTGTGGACACGGATACTTCGCTTTCCTCCAGTCGGCGCGGAGGAAGGGTCTTCTCCACCTCGACCAGCTTCTTATACCGGTCGCGCTCGCGCACCTTGTCAGCAAGCTGCACCTCAAGCTGCGCCAACTCCTGTTTGATCTGGTCGATCCGCTCCTGGCGTGCCGGCGCTGATACCTGATGCAGTGCCGCCTTGGCCGATTCAAGCTGCGCTGTAGAGAGAATCAGGTGATTCTGAAACGTCGTTTTGTCCAGTTCAAAGAGCACCTGGCCGGCCTTCACCGGTACGCCAGCGTCGAGTGGCTGGCCATTGGCGGACGTTCCCAGGGCAAAGAGCCGTCCCGAGACGCGCGGGCCGATGCGGGCGCTGACCAGCGACTGCACGCGCCCGGTTGCCACGATGGATGTGGCATAGAGTCCGTGCACGCTCAGCAGCGAGACATCCTGTCGCGCAGTGGGGCTGGTCGAAGGCTGTACATCGGCGCCATCGGCGGCCAGGCAGACCGGCAGGGAGGACAGGACTGCCAGAGACAGTGTTGTTGCGGCAATTCGTGTCATGGCAAAAGCTCACTTTCCATTCATGTAGGGCGCCAGCAGTTCTGCTCCGGGGAATGCCGGCTGTGTTGCCGGACGGGTAGTGGCGGTCAGATCGAACCGCGATGCCTCGGGAAGCGCGGCAAACTCCAGTTCGTGCCAGGCGATCAGGTACGCCGTCTGGGCGCGATCCAGCGCGGTGGACTGGATGGTCAGATCGGCCAAGGCGCGGGCAGCGCCGGCCTGGTCCTCCAACCCCTGCATGTAGAGGCTGATCACCCGTTGGAGCGCGGCCTTTCGGGCATCCTCCAATGACTCGGCCGCCCGCATCACTGAGAACATTTCCTTCACGTTCAGAGCCCGCATGTCCACGTCATAGACAACCCCCAGTGACAGCAGCAGAGAGCGAGCTTCCTCGATCTCGCGGTTCTTCTTCGCAATCGAGTAGCGTACGATGTCCGACCCGCCATTGAGCAGGCCATGGCTGATCTGCACGCCACCGAAGAACCAGCTCGAGTTTGTGAGCTGCGAGTTATTGGACCAGTTGAACCCGCCGATGCCATCCAGGCGGGGGAAGAAGGCCGTCGCCTGTTGTCGCACCTGATACGCCGAAACATGCCGCTGCAGATCCTGCGCCGCCAGCTCCGGTCGGACAACCAGTGCCCGGTCCTCATACTTTGTTACATCGTCGGCTGTCGGCAACGGCGGCAGCTCGGGCAGGTCATCGTAGATGTCGATCTGCATTCCTGGCGGCAGCGACATGAGTTGGGCAAGCTGGATCTGAGTATCCTGAATCACTCTCTGCACGAGGGCCAGATCCAACTCCGCCTGGGCGACGGTGGCCTGCACCAGGGCCGTGTCGGCGTGGACCGTCTCGCCGGCGGCTTCAAGGCTGCGAGCTACTCGCAGCACCTCCTGCCCCGCCATGAGAGCGGCCTTGAGGCTCCGCTCCTGCCGCAGCGCCCCGGCATGCCTGACGTACGCCGTGCGGACATCGCGCTGCAGTGTCTGCACCGTGCGCGCAAGCAGCAGCACATCCTGCCGTTTCTGGTCTTTGGCAATCTGGTAGGAGTAGTAGGTCAGCCCCCAATCGAGGATCGGAACTGTCGCCTGAAGCGAGAGATTCTCCTCGTGCCGGCCGTTTATCTCGACAGTCTTGCCGTTCTGTGTAAGAGCATTGTCGTTGTTCCGCTTCGTATCCGTGTAGCCGAGGTTAGCGTGCGGCAATGCTCCGGTCAGGGCCAGGTTCACATTCTGATCCGAGATCTTCAGTGCCATCTGCCGCAGTTGCAGATCCAGGCTGTTGGCCAGAGCAACCTGCTCGCACTGGGCAATGGAGAGCTTGCCGACCGTCTTCGGTTGAAGCTGCTTCTTCTGCTCCGAAACATACCCCTTGAATCGGCCGATCTCGTCGCCGCGCTTTACGTCATCGATCTTGCAGCCGGTAAGGGGCACGCATACCAGGGCGGCCGCCAATATCACGCCGGCTGCATGCCAATGAAGATGGTCCAGCATTCTGTTCATGATCTACCGTGTCTGTTCCTTGGCCCCAATCCCGTTGCCGATCAGCCCCCAGAAGATCTCGACCTGCCGGTCCACGCTCATCTGAGCATCGGTGTTGAGCAGGTGTTCCAGGAGGTTCACGCACACCGCCTGCATGAACTCCTGGATGATCTCGGCGGGCAGGTCTTCGCGGATTTGGCCGAGCTTCTGCGCCTGGCGCAGTGCCTGAAGTTCCAGATCGTGCAGTGTGTCGTGGTCTTTGAGCGTCTGGGCATCCAAGAGCCGGCCGAAGTGCCGATGCCGCACGGGTATGGCATCCATGAAGAGTTTGAAGCATGCCTTTTCCTTGTTGATCTCGCGAAGGAACGCCTCCATGCCCGCCCGGATGCGCTGCAGCGGATTCTGCTCTCGCTCGTAGGCCTCGCGCACCTTCGCATGCATCGGCACGCCCTTGCGGGCAAAGATCGCGCGCAGGATCTCCTCCTTGCTCTTGAAGTGGAGGTAGAACGTGCCGGTGGCGCAACCCGCATCGGCAGCGATCTGCTGCATCGTTGTCTGCTCGTAGCCATCGCGAATCATGCAGCGTTCCGCGGCGTCAAGCATCGCCTCGGCGGCAACGGCCTTGAGTCTTTCACGCAAAGGCGGGCTTTGCTGGTCCATGACGATGCATCATATGGTGAAGCATGACCATTATCAAGATGCGACTACTAAACATGAACGACATTCATACCGGCGGTTACCGCACGAACGGCTCCGGGCCGATAATGATCGCGTTAAAGCGGGAGAGCCGCGCGGCGGGTGATTGCCAAGAGTCGGCCGGTAGCCCCATCTTCTCCGTGCACAAGCGGGACAGAAGCTGCTCCTTCGTCCATCCGGTTTCCCTTGCTACCTGCGGCAAGAAGCACCCGCTTTCCCCCTGGCAGTTGAGATAGATGCCATGTTGCAGCGGCTCAAAATCCAGGGGAGTGGCGGCCGGCTCCAGTGGTGAGAGCACTGTGATCTCCAGTTCCAGTTCCGGCAATTCATCCAGGGTCACGGGATTCACGCGGAAACGAGGATCGTCCAACACGGCCATCGCCATTTCCTTGACGCTTTCCAACAGCGGGCCAGTGGCGCGGATCTGGCCGATGCAGCCGCGCAGGCGGCGCTCGCCCGTAGCATGCAGTGTGACGAAACAGCTTGCCGGTTGAATCAATACGGGATCGTCTTCCGCCACGGCCGGCAGCGCACGCCTTCCGAGGTGCTGTTGGATTTGCCGTCGAGCGATATCGAGCAGAAGCGAGCGCTGAGATGCGGTGAAGTCCATACCCGCCATTGTCGCGCGCCACCCTATGTCCAGGCAACTTCCGGGCTTGGCTTAGTTTCTTGCGTACAGGCCCGTAAGGACCACCTCGACCACCACGCGCAGGTCCATATGGGCGGGGTTTACGTGCAGTCGGGTGAACGAGAACCCGGTGTAGATGTTCACGATGGCCCAGCTCATGGCATACAGATCCATATCCTGACGGAATACCCCCTGCTGTTGGCCGAGCTTAACGATCGCCATCGCCTGATTGATCAGGCGATCGACGTGCTCGTGGAGGAAAGCCGCGATATCGGGGTCCGAGTTGCAGGTAACTGACAGATAGATGACACGCTGGTGGTTTGAGATCTCGGGCAACGAACCGTAGATCGTTGTTGCCAGATGCCGCACCTGTTCGGGGGCCTGCTCGGCCTGGTTCGCGGCGTCGCGCCAGCGCTGCGCCAGCAGCTCAGAGGAGTTTCGCAGCACAGCAAGGTAGAGATCCTTCTTGTTGTCGAAGTGGCGGTAGAGCACAGGCTCGGTGATGCCCGCGGCTTCGGCGATCGACGCTGTGGTCGTTGCCTCATACCCTCGGTCCGCGAAGAGTTTCGTAGCTACCGTGAGCAGTTGCTCGCGACGTTCTGGTCCTTTGAGTCGTGACATAGAGCTTTCTACCTCACTTGTGCGGCGCGCGTTTATCGCTTTATTCCGCGACAATCTTCAAAATCGCGCCTCCGTAATCAACCACATACATTTCGCCGTTTGCATCCTCGCCAAAACTCGACGGGTGGATTCGCGGCTCCAGCAACAGTTCATTGGCGATCAGTTTTCCGCGCCGCTGCAGCATGCCCCAGATCCGGCCGCTGCTGTAGTCGGCGTAAAGATACCACCCCGATAGCGATGGATACAGGCTTCCCTGGTAGACAAATCCCCCGATAATGCAGTTGTCGACGGCCGGTTGGTTTGTTCCTGCTCGAGCGTAGGTGCGGTGCTGATACTCCACAATCGGGTCTGTGTCGGCCGAGATCGGCTCCTCGCGCGGGATATTTGGGTTCGGGTGCATTCCTTCACGTGCCCGCCAGCCGCCATTTGTGCCCGCCTTCGCCAGCGTGACCTCTTCCCACAAGTCCTGACCGACATCACCGACGATCATTGTGCCGGACTGCGGATCGAAGCACATGCGCCAGGGATTGCGCATGCCCAGGGCCCAGACTTCCTTGGCGAACCGTGGGTCACCCAGGAAGGGATTGTCTTTTGGCACGGCGTACTTTTCACGTGGTGTCACATCGACGCGGAGGATCTTGCCAAGCAGCGCTCCGGGGTTCTGGCCATTGCCGAAGGGATCGTTAGCGGCTCCGCCGTCACCCATGCCGATATAGAGCATTCCATCAGACCCGAAGAGGATGTGCCCACCATTGTGGTTGGCAAATGGCTGGTCAATCGTCAGGATGACCCGTTCTGTGTCCGCCGAAGCGGTGGCAGCGCCAGGATCGGCGTGAAATTCCGCGATTACTGTCTGCAGCTTTCCCTGTTGCCGAGTGTAATCCACATAGAACAGTCCGTTCTCCTGAAACTTGGGGGAGAACGCCACTGAGAGCAGACCGCATTCACCACCAGACTTCACGTTCTTCACGATGTCCAGGTATGGCTGCGCCTGCGCGCTGCCATCGGCGATCAGCTTGATCCGGCCGGCCTGCTCCACAACGAACATCCGCTTGCCGTCATGCCAGAGATACACCGGTTGCGACAACCCCCGCACGACCGGATCCAACCGGATCTTCGGAGTATCCTGCGCATGCGCTGCGTTGCACCACGTTAGTGCACACACGGCCAGACCTGCCAAAAAACGAAGTTTCAACACGTTTCGAAGGTTCCTCAATAAGTTAGTCAGCACATTCTAGGCTCACCCGGGCGAGTTTTGCGGGCTCTGCGGTTCTTGTGTCGCAGCGCCGCCAGCCAGGCTTGATCGCCCGGCCACTGCCGTGACGTGCTCATAGACCGATGCCAGGATTCCCATGAATGGGAATCCCGACTTCGGGAAAGGCAGGGACGAGAGCTTCTGTAATACCGGTACATTCCCTGCCGGCGGCGGAGGCGGCACCACAGCCATGACAGGTATTTCTTGCGATTGGCACTCTTGCGGGCTCATGCGTTGCCCCCATTGTAGTCCTCAACAGCGTCCGCAGACAGCTGCAGTGTCTTGCGCAGGTCCTCGGTTGACAGTCCGGTGAGCCACTCATCGCCGCTGGTGATGATGCGGTCGGCAAGCTGGGTCTTCTCGGCGATCATCTTGTCAATCCGCTCTTCCATCGTGCCGATGCAGACGTATTTGTGCACCTGCACCGTGCGGAGCTGGCCGATGCGATGGGCCCGGTCGGTGGCCTGTTGTTCAACTGCCGGGTTCCACCAGCGGTCAAAATGGAAGACATGGTTCGCCCGCGTCAGGTTCAATCCCAGCCCGCCTGCGCGCAGGGAGAGCAGGAAGATCCGCGCTTCACCTTTGGGGTCCTGGAAGCGCTGGATCATCTCATCGCGCTTGGCCGCCGGCGTACCGCCGTGCAGATAGAGCACCGGGCTTCCCAGTCGCCGCGGCAGCATTTTCTCCAGCAGGTCGCCCATTTCCTTGTATTGAGTGAAGACCAGGGCGCAATCGCCTTCTTCCAGCATCTCTTCCAGCATTTCGATCAGCCGCTCGCACTTGCCCGAGCGGGAATCCAGGTCGTCGGGTCGACCGGAGAATCCCGGCACCTTGCCATTGAGCATCGCGGGATGATCGCACACCTGCTTGAGCCGGGTCAGCGCTGCCAGGATCAGCCCGCGACGGCGGATGCCACTGGCCGCATCAATGTGCCCAAGCATCTCATCGGTGATCCGCTGGTAGAGCGTTGCCTGTTCCACGGTCAGGTTGCAGTAGACCTTCATTTCCAATTTTTCGGGCAGGTCGCCGGCGATGTGCGGATCGGCCTTGGTGCGCCGAAGCACAAATGGTTTGATGAGATCGCGCAGGTGCTGCGCGCGATTGGCATCTCCCAGCCGTTCTACCGGCACGGCAAACTGTTCGCGGAACTGGCTGGCCGAGCCCAGGAGGCCCGGGTTGAGAATCTCCATGATCGACCAGAGTTCTGACAGATGGTTCTCAATCGGCGTGCCGGTCAAGGCCACCCGATAGGCCGCGGGGATCGAGCGGATTGCCTGGGTACTGGCGGCCGACGGGTTCTTGACCTTCTGGGCCTCGTCCAACGCCAGCCGTCGCCAGGCCACCTGGCAGAAATCCGCTGAATCGCGGGCCGCCAGGGCATAGGTGGTGATTACCAGATCGCTGGCGGATGCTTCATCGCGGAATACCTCGCCATGCTGGCGGTGGATGCCATGATGGATCAGCAGCTTCAACTCTGGGGCAAAGCGCTTCATCTCATGAGACCAGTTGCCGATGACCGAAGTCGGCGCAAACAGCAGTGTCGGGCCGGGTGATTTGCGCCCCTGTTCTCTGGTCTTCTCCCGCTCGTGTTGCAGCAGGACGATGAACTGAATGGTCTTGCCCAGGCCCATGTCGTCGGCCAGGCAGGCGCCGATGCCCAGACGCTGCAGGAACGCCAGCCACTGCAATCCGCGAAGCTGGTACGGGCGAAGCTGCCCCTGGAACCCCGCCGGCTGCAGCAGCGTCTGCACCTGGGCATCGGGGCTCTGCGTCAAGAGCTGGCCGATCCAGTCGGCTCCTGTGATGCCGGTGATATGCAATCCGGTGTCGGCGCGCGAGGTGCCGTGTGCGGTTCGCAAGGCTTCAGCCAGGGTCATCTTGCCGCTGCGGCGGGCGTTGATGAACTCCATGGCGCGGCGCGCCTCATCGGCATCAACCTGGACCCACTGCCCCTGGAAGCGGATCAGCGGACGGTTGGTCTGGATGATGGATTCAAACTGCTCGTCGCTGAGCTGCATGGCGCCGACGGCAACCCGCCAGTCGAAGTTCAATAGCGCATCGAGTCCCACATGCTGCGTTCCGCTGCTGAAGGCATCGCCGCCGCGGCCCGAGCTGCCGTCGCCTTGGCCTGGTGGCAGGAAGATCGCATCGTCCAGGCCGGAAGGGCTCACAGCAAGCTGGATGCTCAGCTCGCGCGCTGTTTCTTTTGCCCAAGGCGGCAGTTCGACGCCAAACCCGGCATCCAAAAGCCGCACCGTCCATTGCCGCGCCAAGGCGACGGCCTCGGCGGCGCTCAGGACGATTTCCGCCGGTTCGGCGGGGAGCTTGTCTTTCAGCAACGGCCAGACCTCGGCGGCATGCATGAGTTGCTGGATCAGATATTGCCGCTGGGCTGCAACATCGCGGCCGAGAATCGGCGGCAGATCCTGCCCCAGTTCCCAGAGCCTGGCGGCCGGCACGGCTTCGCCTTCGCCGCGCATCGGCTCCATCATGAAACGCACGATCCATGGTTCTTCCTGTCCATCAGGCGGATCCTCCAGGCGAAACAGCACCCGGAACGCCGATGTCAGCGGTGTTTCGTGGAGCGACCCCACCCATGCCCGCACATCGCCCACCAGCGTTACCGGAAAGCCCGGCAATGCAGCCTGCTCAGTCAGCAGCGAACCGATAAGTTGGCGATCCGCGTCGTTCGATGCTCGGCAACGCTGCGCCGTAGAGGCGAAGAAGGGATCTTCATAGAACGTGCGGCGGATCAGCACATCGGTGAGTGCATTGATGAAATTCTCTACCACCTGATCGGGTCGGGCGGGCTTCGAAGGTGCATGCTCAGCAGTGATCAGGCTGATCTGCTGGAGCCACTGCAATTCATCGTTGCGCGTTACCAGCAGCCGCCAGACGCCGCAGGTATCCTCGCCGTGGACGTCAACGGTTGGGAAGAACTGGCCGCGGACGATGCGTTGCTGCACAAATGCCGCCAGCGCCTGCCAGACGTGGGTAGCCGGTGTCAGAAGCGGGGATTGCCAGGGCAGCGAACCCAGTAGATCCGCCGTCTGGGCGGCGCCGAAACTCAGGCAGCAGCCGCGATTGCCTTGGGGCGATTCGGTGGCCTGCATTACCAACAGGGAGTCGGTGCAGATTTCGCCAAGTTGGGCGCGCAGCCGCTCGCCGCTTACACACTGCCCCGTAGCCGGGTCGACTCCCCAGGCGACAAGACGATCTTCCTGCCAGTCTGTCTCGATTTTCAGCATCAACGCCCGGTAGAGTCTACATTGGCGTTCGCACGCCCATCGCACGGAGGACACACCATCCGGCACGAGCTTCAAAAACCGCGAACAAACCGGCCAACATAACACAGATTGACGAGAACCACGAGATGACGCCTCCGGATTGCCAGGCCCAGAGCCAAACCATCAGCGCGCCGATGCCCAGCATGAGCACGCCATAGATCAAGCGAGCGGCCTTGCCACGAACGTCGATGTTGCAGGTAAGAGCCATAATCTCAATTCTATCGGTCGCCTTGAGCATAGTCCCGCCCCAGTGTCGCCACGCTGCTGTGTCCGTTAGCAATCCGTACAATATGCGATGTACTCGCCACGACGGCAAACCTACGATTGCCGGTGAGTAACACAGCAACGCAGTATAGTCGTGCAAGTGAACTCGGGCTGGGCCAGGCAAAAGAGGATCTTCCGGTTCGTGTACCAACCAGTAGACGGGTCACCAATCTCTTTGCCGTGCTGATTCCTTTTGCCGCCGTGGTGTTGGCGATCGTCTGGTCGTGGGGACACGGGATCAATCTCGCTGGCCTCGCGGTGCTGTGCGGCATGATTGTGATCACGGGATATGGGATCACGATCGGGTATCACCGATTATTCACGCACCGGTCATTCCAGACGTATTCGATGGTTCAGTTTTTTCTGGCGGTATGCGGATCGATGGCCGTGGAAGGTCCGCTGATGCGCTGGGTTGCCACCCACCGCAAACACCACCAGTGCAGCGATGTCCCAGGCGATCCGCACTCACCGCACCTCCATGACAGCAACGGTTTGCGGGGCCTCGTGGTGGGCCTGTGGCATGCCCATGCCGGCTGGCTGCTGGACCGTTGCGAACCCAACATGGCCCGGTATGCCGGTGATCTGAGGAAGAGCCGGATGCTTCGTCTGGTCAGCCGACTGTTTCCACTGTGGGTGCTCATTGGCCTGACCTTGCCCATGGCGGCTGGCGGCCTGATAACCGGCACCTGGGGCGGCGCAGCGCTGGGTCTGCTGTGGGGTGGGTTGGTGCGCATTTTCCTGGTCCACCACATCACCTGGAGCATCAACTCCATCTGTCACTGCTTTGGAAGGCAGCCATTTAACTGCAAAGACGAGAGCCGCAACAATGTCGTTATGGGCGTACTTGCATTTGGCGAGGGATGGCACAACAACCATCACGCATTTCCCAGTTCTGCCCGTCACGGCCTCGCCTGGTGGCAATTCGACAGCAGCTATCTGATCATCCGCCTCATGGAGAAGCTGCGCCTGGCATGGAATCTTCGACTCCCTACCGACGACATGATCGAGTTGGCACGTCGATAGATGAAGAGATCCAGCTCAGCCTATCTTTCAAGATCCAGTCGCCGCACCACTTCATTCGCCCACCGACCCGCGCCTACAATTCTGCTCGGGAAGTGCCTAAAGGGATATTATGTCCTTCGACATCTTGGGCTCCAATACGGCCAACGATACAGGGTTTGAACCGCCGCGCCTGCGGCAGTTCACGGTGTTCTTGGATAACCGCGTGGGGCGCCTGCGCGCGCTGGTGCAACACCTGGAAGAGGCCTCCGGTCCGGTGGTGGCCATTTCCATCGAAGAGTCAGCCGACTCAGCGCTGGTCCGCCTGATCTGCACGAACCCCGACTGGGGCAAGGACATCCTTGAGAAATATGGCTTCCCGTTCGCCGAGTCCGATGTCCTGGCTGTGGAACTGCCCCGAAAGACCAAACAGCCCCTGATCGCCATCTGCACCGCCATGCTCGCCGGCGAGATCAACATTCATTACGCCTATCCGCTGCTGATCCACCCGCACGGCCCGGCCCTTGTGCTCTACGTCGATGATACGACCCTCGCAGCACAGATCTTGATCCGAAAAGGATTTACCCTGATCAGCGAAAGCGACCTGGGTTCTTCCGAACAGCATTGATTAGCGCCGCGCACCTCGCAAGCCTGGCCAATTCTCCGGCCGCTCCCAGAAACCATCCGCCCGCGTGCCATAGTAGCCTTCCAGCACCTTGTCCATGACCTTCGCCGTTCGAGCCGCCGAGACTCCCGTGCTTTCGCACGTGCCCTTACCCAATAGCTGATTGACCATCGTCTGGATCAACGGCTGCTGGATGTGCGGGGGATTGGGCCTGTCGAATGTCTCCACACCGGCCGCGGTGTGCACTTGCACCGGCTCATTGCCGAAGCAGGTCATGATGATCCGCCCGGCGGTTCCGCTGATCTCGATCGTATCGTCGCCGACCGCGCTGGCGAAGTTCCAGGAGGCCGTGCCCAGTCCACCCGAGCGCGTGCGAAACTGCATCGCTACGACATCCTCGACGTCGTACACCCCCGCGACATTGGCCGCCATCCCCTGGACATCCTCCAGCGGCCCGACCAGCAGATCGAGAATGTCCAGTGTGTGGCTGCCTATATCCATGAACAGCCCGCCGCCGGCATCGGCCGCGACGAACCGCCATGGCAGGTTCTTCGGGTCGGTCCTCTGATGGCTCGCTGAACTGCACCGGTACGTCACGCCGGTCACCTGCCCAATCCGGCCGGTCTCGATCAGCTCGCGCGCCTGAAGGAACCGCGGCAATCCCCGGCGATAGTATGCCACAAACAGCGGCAGCCGCGCCCGCTCAAACGCCTCCACCATCCGGCCGCACTCCGCATAGTTACGCGCCATCGGCTTTTCAATGTACGCCGGTTTGCCCGCCTGGCAGATCCGCAGCGCATATTCACAGTGCGTGCCCACGGGCGTCGCCACATACACCGCATCAACCTGCGGATCGTGAATCAGCGCATCGGCATCGTCATACCACCTGGCCACGCCATGCCGCTGGGCATAGTCCCGCGCTTTGGCGCCATCTCGCCGCATGACCGCAACCAGCTCGCTGCCCTGCGCCTTGGCAAGACCCGGCCCCGACTTGACCTCACACACATTACCGCATCCGATGATGCCCCAGCGTATCGCCATACCGCTCTCCTCAAGATCTGGGCCTCATTTCGCCAGTTCCACGACCAGGCTCTCCATCACCGGCTTGGCAGCGCAGGTGATCGTGTATGTCTCCTCGGGCTTATCTGCGAGATGCACGTCGGTCTTCTCCTGCCCGCCCTCATCCCACACGTATGTCACCTTCACCGGGCGGAAACCGGCCGCCGGCGCTGCGTAGTCCACATCCACGCGGACATTGAACAGCATCAGCGTGTTCTTCTGCGCCCCCGCGAACCGCACCAGCGCTGCCCGCGCGCCCTTGGGCACATCGGTGAACGTGGCATAATCGCCCAGGAAGTTGGCCGGGCCTTCGCACTTCGTGATCTGCTTCCATGTCTTGCCATCGTCGAACGATGCCTCGACGGCCCAGGCATCGTTCTGGTCGCGGGCGCGGAAGAACGTGCCGATGCGCACGGCCGTGATATCCCCCGGCGTCTGCACCGGGAACGTCAGCGTCCCTTTGCCGCCGGCAAGGCTCACGCCGGGCTTGTCGTTGGATATCCCCTCAATCACCGGGTGGAAGTCGGCCAGCACGAGCTGCTTGTCCTTGCTCTTGGCATCGGTGGAGCCTTCCAGCGTAAGCGTCTGCTCCTGCGGGCCAGCGCTGAACGTGATTGTGTTCAGGCCCTGGGCCAGGGCGGGTAGTACCCGCTGGCTATGCTGGATGTCATGACTGATAACCAGCGCGTCAAATCCGCTGTTCCTGCCCGTGATCTCAAACTTGAGCTGATAGTCATACCGCCGCAGCACCAGCGCCTTGAGGTCAATCTTATGCTCGCCCGTCTGGGTGATCGTTTTCACCTTCTTCCAGTCCAGTCCGTTGTTGTCGCTCAGCGAGACCGCGATCGACCCGCCTTCGCCGACCACTGCCTTTGCCGTCACCTGCCCACTCAGGTACACGTAGCTGCACGGCATCCGCACCACCAGCACTCCAGGCCTGGCCTCATCGGTTGTGCGGACCGCCGTGCCGACGCGGGCCAGATTCTCAAACTGCAGAGCCGAGCGAGCGATCTGCCCATCGGCCAGCACGTCATACTCCAGTGTCCCGTTGCCGATCCGCCCGGGAGATAGGTCGCCCCACTTGGGCGTGTAGCACAGGTCCCCCTCGGGCACTTTCTTGTCAATGCAGTGCGGCGGCGAACCGCCGCCTTCGGAGTTGATGTGCAGGCCCTTGTTGGACCAGTTGCGCGCTAGCCGTTCGCCCTCGCGCAGTTGCACATTCACCCGGTACCCCATCGAGTACCCGCTCTCATACGCGTTGTTTACCGTGCCGTCGAACTCGCGCATGTCGCTGTACCACCCGTGCGTCTTGGCCGGGAGCTGGCCCTTGGCGTCGTACGTCGGGCAGTGGCGCATCGCCTCCGGCCCGGCCTTAACACCCTCGGCCTTGAGGAACTCGCGCAGCTTCGCCTGGTCGCCCTTGTAGCCCGGGTGTTCGGCGTACCACTTGGCCACATCGGCGAACACCTCCTCGACGCTGGCTAGCGAGCCGTCGGCTTTGGGGAAGTACTCGATAAATGAAGCGTCGAAGTAGTGGAATGCGTTGTCGTAGAACACATCCGCCACCACGTGTCCCTGGACGTTCCATCCGCGGGCCCTGAACCCCGCGTACCGAGCCAGCCCCACCAGTTCCGACGCCGTGTTGTTGCACAGGGCATAACCGTACACGTTCATCGTCTTGATCGGGTCGTTTACCTCGCCTTCCCAGTTCAGAAACTCGATGGGCGGCGAGTCCTCGTGCACGAATCGCACGACCGAGTCCCAGATGGCGATGGCCTTGTCCTGGTCCTTGGTGCCCTCCTTGACGAAGCTCTTGCGCCACGCCTCCAGGCTCGACACATCCTGTACTTTGTCGGACAGAACTTTTACGTTGCACACCTGCGCCGGCGCGGCCTCCTGGGCCCGCAATACTGGCGCTGCAAACAAAACGGCAAGACCAATGATGACAGATGCTCGCATAGCCGATCTCCTGCACGTTTCAGCCGTCACGCCATACCATACTTCTTCTGCAACTTACGAAGGAACGCCAGGCCTTCATGAACCAGGGTGTCCCCGTCTTTGGCCAGTTGCCGCCAGACCCAGGTATTCATGTTGTCCGTGCAATCGACGAACGATTCCATGGCCGCATAGCCCTGGTATTTCAGTTCCCCCAGGGCCCGGAAGATTCCATCCCAGTCCACCAGTCCCGTGCCCGGAATCCCGCGGTCATTTTCGCACAGGTGGTAATGTATCAGGTGCTCGCCGGCCAGCTTCGTCGCGTCATAAAAGCTCTTTTCCTCGATGTTCATGTGGTAGGTATCCAGGTGGATCTTCACATTATCCATCCCGATCATCTCGCGAAGGCGAAGCGCCTGCTCACAGGTGTTGATCAGATACGTTTCGTAGCGGTTGACGGGTTCCAGGCCGAGGCGCACCCCCAAATCCTGCGCATACTTTGCCACCTCCCGGAGGCTCTCGGCGGAGTACCTCCAGGTCTGCTCGGTCGGCCGGCGCCGGGCCGCCTTGACGTGCTGGGAATAGATCACACCCGAGAAGTTGATGCCGCCCATATCATGCGTCGCCTTCACGCAGTCACGAAGGTACTTTACACCTTTGGCGCGAATCGCCGGATCGTCGCTGGTAATGTCGGTCTCTCCCAGCAGCACGGTGGACGTACTGACGTCCATGCCCACGGCCCGCAAACGATCCTTAATGGCCGCCGGGTCGCACAAAGGCAGGCACATCAGGGGGATTTCGATAAAGTCCAGGCCAAGCCCCTTCGCCCGATCGATCAAGCCGAGGGTCTGGTTGCTCCACTCCGAACACCAGGCGTAAGCATGAATGCCAAGTTTCATTGTGCAATATTCCGGTAGTCAGGCTCAAAGTCCATGGTGACCTCGTGGGCTGCATCTTAGTTCGGTCTAGCCTCACCGCCAATCGCTCGGTTCCAGATCCGTCAGCAGCAAGAAGAGGAGATACCGCACCTTACTGCTCACTGCTTGGCATCCTCTGTCCTTCCGCCATCACCAGACAACCACGACGCCCGGCCAACGGCGAGGATACCTGGACGGCCCGCGTGGCGTCATGGCCCGGATGACCGTGTGGTACAATGCTGCCAAAGGAGCCCCCATGTTCTGGCAGCACATCAAACTTGCGTGGGCACCGCTTGTCATCCTCCTTCTGCCGTCGGTTGTGCAGGCCGAGGAAGCGCCGACGACTCAAAGAGTCGAGCAGTTGGTTCGGAAATATGCTTTCGAGACGGATCCCAAGCTCAATCCACAGACTCGATTCCGGATTCGCCCGCTGGAGGTGAATGGGCTTTGGGAGCAGCTGAAGCTCCAGGCGTTCAATGTCGATTTCCTGGATCCGAATGGCACCGCGTTTAGTGAAACATCGGTGCTGTACCATGAGGGAAAGGTCAACCATCTTGCAAGGTCCTTTGGCGGGTACGGGCTGATGTCGGGGCTTGTACACAACGGGGCGTTCTACTTCACTTATTCTTGGGGGTCAGGCATTCATCGTTCGCACGTTGTGAAATTGCAGATCGCGGAGGGGAAACTGAAGCGATGGGAATCGGGCGGCTTCATGGATCTCGACCTGCTTGTCGCGGCCGGGCTTGGTGGCACGGTGCGAGTTTACTCGGGCGAACGGGACGACACGGGCCACTGGAAACAGGGCAAGCAGATCGGAACCGTTGAAGAGGCGGGGCCCGCAGAGTTGAGAATCGTGGATGGCGGGGGGCGGGTGATTGAGCCGTGGAGTGCGCCACCAACACAATGATCCGAACTATGCACCTGTCGGAAACTACATGACGCTACAAAGCTCGTGTTGTGAGCGGTTTGTCAGGCGAGCGACCACCTGAGGCTTGGCACGCAAGCCTTGAGCGTCGCCGACTGTTTGGCGGTGATGGGCCGCTTTCTGCCCACCATGTCAAGGCCGCCACGTACATGTCCGCTCCCGTCTTCTTCGGTTTCGGAGGTCGGCCCCTCCCTCACGCCCACTCTGCCGGCTTAAGCCCCGCTCGCCGCAACTCCACATTCAATTGCGCCAGGTGATGCTGCGCGTGCCGCAACATATACAACGCCCGGTCCAGCATCGTCTTCCCGGTCCACTCGCACCACCCCGCCGGCCCAAACCACGCTTCATCCTCCAGACGCATCAACCACGCCCGCGTCTTCTCCCGCACTTCTTCGAGATACTCGGCCATCCGCTCCTGCCCCGGCCATTTCGCCGGATCCCTCCCATCCCAGTCGCCCCCCAGCCTGCCCCACGGAAACTTATCCCCCGGCAGATCTCCGATGTAAAACTCTGTCGTTTCAATCGTGTGCATCGCCAGGCTCGCCGGCACCAGGTACGCTATCTCGCTCCGCCGCCACTTCTCGTCCGAGAAGTTTTCTGTCGCCTCGCGCAGGCTCCCCCACATCCGCTCAAACTGTTCTATCAGGCTCGCCGAGACTCGCTGCCCCATCTTTCTGCCTCCTTGTCGTGAGTGTTCCGACCCACGATATCTGTTACCCTGCATGCGTCAATCTGCCATGCCCATCTCCCGCGCCGCCGTCCTCGATCTGGGGGGCGGCAAGAGGAATGAGCCAGGAACCGATACCAATGCGGCCGCGCACTTTCGGAGCCCGCACCGTCTTACGTCTTCGACTTATCCACAAAGTTATCCACAAAAAAGTGGCCGGAATTTTGACCGCTCGTAAGTCCTTGTCAATGCTCATCTCCCTCACTAACTTCCCTCAAAAACCACCCTTATTATGGGGGCATGTTCTTTTGGATCCCCTTGGCCGTCCTCGGCCACGCTATTTGACAACCGAATACGGCTATTCCTATCGGCCACGTAGGCAATCGCCGTCCGAAGATGCGCATGGATCTTGGGCATCTTCATCGCCGTCGGTAATCCGAGTTGCCAAAGTCCTCAGACTGCGCCCACGAACCTGAGCACCTTGCCTATCGGCTCATACCTTTCATCTTTCCATCTTCATCTTTGGTGCGAGTTATCCACAAGCGCATCGAACTTGCGCACCTCCTCCCCTATTCTCTGCGCAAGCTAATGTAAAATATAGACTTGCGCAACAAGGGGTACTCACGCCGAGAACCTGCGCACCTCCTACTTATCCACACCTGGCACCTTTTTTGCCGCCCGGACACTCATCACTCATTACTCATCACCTATCACTCTCAACCCATCAATCGTCCCGACCAAGGACAAAGGACAGTTGACCAATGACAGAACGGTCACGTTCCCACCGCAACGCATTTGCACGCCCTCGTTTGCATTGGCATCCATAGGCGGTAGACTTCCGCCGAAATCCATGTGTTTCCGGGCTTTGAGGCGGGCTTTCAGGGCAGATTGCTGGGCCGAGAGCTACAGGTTTGAATCCTGTCGGGAATCTTCATCCCGCGGCCAGCGCGACCGAATCGACATGAAAGCAAACATCCCACCTAAGGCCAGCTCCCCAAACGCAGAACCGCCTTTGGCCGTGCTGACCAGCACCTTGCCGGCGCAGAATGTCCACCGCATCGGCAATCTGGTTTACACCACGCGCGGGCTGATCGCGCTGTTCGCCTGGCTGCTCTGGTTCGATTTCTGCTTCACTCTGATGGAGTCGGTCCTGGGTCCCATCGTCCAGTTGCGCCTGCTCAATGAGTTGGGCATGGACGCCAACTCGTACAAGTTCGTGCTCTCGACCATTCCGGCCCTGCTGAACTTCATCCTGAACCCGATCATCAGCATCAAGTCGGATCGATACCGCAGCCGCTTCGGCCGGCGCATCCCATTCCTTCTCATCGGAGCACCACCTGTCTGCGCTTGCCTCGCACTGATTGGATTCGGCAATGAAATCGCGGCCTGGCTCCGGAACTCCATGTTCCAGGGCGCAACGCTGACGACCGTCACGATCTGGACGTTTTCCGTCCTGATGCTGCTGTTCACGCTCTTTAACATGCTTCTGGGAACCACGTTTTACTACCTATTCAATGATGTGGTTCCCCAGCAGCACTTCGTGAAGTTCATGGGCTATTTCCGGGCCGCCGGCACCGTTGCGGGAATGATCTACAGTTACTGGATCTTCCCCTACTCCAATAAGAGCGGGCCGCTGGATATCGATCTGGGCTTCTGGTCGTATCACGCGGAGAATTTCTGGTATCCCAAGCTCATCCTGCTGGGCGCCGCCGGGTTCTACGTTCTCGCATCCACAATCGCGCTTCTGAAAGTGAAAGAGCCTGACTATCCGCCGCCTGATCCTCTGGCCAAAGGCTCAGGAATGATCGAGAAAACCACCTCCACGATCGCGACCATCACCAGGGAATGCTTCAGCCATCGGTTCTACGTGCTCTACTTCATCACGATGGTCGTCCTGTGGATGAGCTACCAGACGGGTGATTTCATGAATCCCGCCCGCGTGGCGATGGGGATGGATCTCAAGGTTCTGGGAAGGTTCGGCGCCTACACCGGCTTTATTACCCTGGCGCTGACCCTGGCCACCGCGACCTGGGGCGACCGCTGGCGGCCGTTGCCGCTGATGCTCGCGGCCATGGGCATGATGATCCTTAAAGCCCCGATCCAACTGCTCTTTCTCATCCCAGGCCTCTCCTCAGACACGTATCTGTGGATTCAGATCGCCTTCAATGTCGTTGGCATCCCCATCGGCGTGATTGCGGCCATGGCCGAGGCGCCGCTGGCCATGTCACTGTTGCCGCAAGCGCGATTTGGCCAGTTCTCAGCGGCCCAATCGATGATGCGAGCGGTTTTGGCGCAGATCATTGGCGGCACGTTGGTCGGACTGCTGATGAGTTACCTCCAGCACGTTTACGGGAAATACGCATTCCGATATGCCTTCGTCTGGAGCTTCGTTTTCCAGATCGCGGCGCTCTTCTGCTTCTACATCCTCTACAAGGAGTGGCAGAAGCTAGGCGGTCGCAAGAGCTTCCAGCCGCCGCCGGTTCGTTCGACTGTTCTCGAGTCTTGAGGTCATCATCAGGTGATAGCGATGGAGCACATGATCATGCGGCGATTCGGCAAGCGATTCGGGTGCGCAGCGTTCTTGCTGATGGCGGTCGTGGTGTGGGCGATCCCGGTACGCGCCGCGACGGCCGCGGAGGCGGCCCCCTCGACCCAGCCGGCTCAGGCAACCTCCGCGCCGGCCGCCGGATCATCCAATATCGTTCTGAAAGAAGATCCGACCCTGCGCATCTGGGGGATGAGCCCTCGCCATCTGCTGCACGTCTCTATCGGAGCGATTGTGGTATACAACGTTATCGGCTGGAGCGTGCTGATCTACGCCATTCGCAGGACTGCCAAGGCGAGCAAGCAATCAGACCCCGTGGAGACAGGACATTCCGCCTAAATGACATGGCCCGGAATTCTGCGAATTCCGGGCCATGCGTTGACCGATAGTACTGGTCTAGTGTCCGCTGACTTCGAGCTGTGGCCGTTTCGCTTCCGGCCAATCCAGGTGGAAGAACTTGCCGCGCGGGTTATCGGTCCGCTCATAGGTATGAGCACCGAAATAGTCGCGCTGACCCTGCAGGAGATTGGCCGGCAGACGCGGCGAGCGGTAGCCGTCGTAATAGGACAGGGCGCTCATGAAGGCCGGCGCGGGAATGCCGTTGGTCGCTGCAAGTCCGACCACTTTGCGCCAGTTGGTCTGGGCGTTTTGGATCTGCTGATTGAAATAGGGGTCCAGCAGCAGGTTGGTCAGGTCGGCACTGCGTGTGTAGGCGTCGGTGATCTTCTGGAGGAAGCGTGCACGGATGATGCATCCGCCGCGAAAGATGCTGGCGATCTCGGCGAAATTCAGCTTCCAGTTGTACTCCTTCTGGGCTTCCCGCATGAGCTGGAAACCTTGGGCATAGGCGCAGATCTTCGAGCAGTACAGAGCATCGCGGATGGCGTTGATCAGTTCCTGCCGGTTGCCGCTGTAAGAGGGCGTAGGGCCGGTAAGCTGCTTGCCCGCCGCCACCCGCTCATCCTTTAGAGCCGAGAGGCAGCGTGCAAAAACTGCCTCGGCGATCGCGTTGGCGGGAATGCCCATGTCCAGCGCGTTGACGCTGGTCCATTTTCCCGTGCCTTTTTGCCCGGCGGTGTCGAGAATGTAATCGACCAGGTTCTCGCCTTTGTGCACCGGGTCGGGCTGCTGCAGGATATCGGCCGTGATCTGGATAAGGTAGGAATCGAGATCGCCTTCGTTCCAGGCGGCAAAGACCTTGCCGATCTCCGTGGCGCTCATGCCCAGCAGGCGGCTCATCAGCCAGTAGGCTTCGCCAATGAGCTGCATGTCGATGTATTCGATGCCGTTGTGGATCATCTTGACGTAGTGCCCGGCTCCGTTGGGTCCGATGTAAGCCGAGCAGGGAACACCGCCGATGACGGGTTTGCCCGGTTGCGCCGTCTCGATGGGCTTGCCGGTCTTGGCGTCAACTTTCGCTGCAATGGCATCCCAGATCGGCTTGAGGTGTTTCCATGCTTCCGGGTCGCCGCCAGGTATGACGGCCGGGCCAAAGCGGGCGCCCAATTCGCCACCGGACACGCCGGAACCGAAGAACTTGCATTTGCCCGCGTACTGCTTTTCGCGTCGGATGGTGTCGGTCCACTGGCTGTTGCCGCAGTCGATCACGATGTCGTCGCTCTCGATGCCGGCGTCAAGGAGCTGCTGGGTAACGGCGTCGATGGCCGCCCCCGCCTTGACCATGATGATGACCTTGCGCGGCTTCTTGATGGCCGCGACCAGTTCCTTGAGCGTCTCGCAGCCGACCAGCCCGCCGGGCGGATTTTCCCGGGCGATGAACTTCTTCATGACCTCGGTGGTGCGATTGAAGACGGCGACTTTGAACCCATGATCGGCGATGTTCAGGGCGAGATTTTCGCCCATGACTGCGAGACCGATCAATCCGATATCTGCTGTTGCTTGTGCCATGGTTGTATTGAGAAGGTTAAAACCTGTTTGTTTGGACAAAACCGCTTTTGCCGGCGAGGAAGTTTACGATATTGGCCGCCGCACGCAACGCCTCCAGGCCTTACCGTTTGATTCTCGCTGAGCCGCCGCCGGCCACATGGAGCAGCTCGTCCAGCGTGATCTGGCTGGTGTCGCCCATGGTGCTCATGAGCATGGCCCCGTGCGCTACGCCAAGATCGACGCACTCCTGCGGGCTCTTGCCGGTGAGGAATCCATAGGTGAAGCCGGACGCGAAGCCATCGCCGCCGCCGACGCGGTCTTCGATTTCCAGGCCCGGGAAGGACAGACCATCGTAGAATCTCCCATCGGCCCACATGATGGCCGACCAGTCATTCACCGTTGCGCTTTTCACGCCGCGGAGGGTCGTACCCACGATCTTGACGTTCTTGAAATCGCTCACCACGCGGTTGACCATGTTCTTGAACGCCGTAGTGTCGAGTTGGCCTTTTTCCACATCGACGCCCTGAACCTGATACCCCAGTACCTTCTGGAAATCCTCTTCATTGCCGATCAGACAGTCGATATATGCAACCAGCGGCTTGGTCGTCGCGATGGCTTCCTCGCTCTTCCACAGCTTGGAGCGGAAGTTCAGATCATAGCTGACGATGGTGCCCGCCTCATGGGCCGCTTTGACGGCTTCGGCGACAACCAGGCGAGTGCTTTCAGAAAGAGCCGTGAAGATGCCGCCGGTGTGCAGCCAGCGCACACCCTCTTCCTGGAAGAGTTTCTTCCAGTTGATCTCGCCAGGCTTGATGCCCGAGGTGGCGGTATAGCCGCGATCGTACAGGGTGACGCTGCCGCGCTTGCCGACACCCACTTCCGTGAAGTTCAGGCCGACGCGATCTTTCTTGCCCACACCGTCGTATTTCCGCTCCACGACATACGAGACATCCATCCCGACAGCGCGGGCATGGTTGCGGATAATCGCGCCCATCGGCGAGGAGTTCAGGCCGCCGATCCATCCCGTGCGCAGACCCAGACGCGACAACGCATAGGATACGTTATATTCCCCGCCGCCCACCCACACCTCCAGCATCGGCGCGAATTCAATCCGGCCATGTTGCGGCGGAGAAAGACGGATCATGCACTCACCCAGACTGACCAGATCGTAGCGGCATTCTTTAGCTTCGCGGATTTTCATTGGTTTTCCTTCCAGCAAGGCATCATGAGACTGCATCTCGGTGCAAACGAGGAAGGATTCTAACGTAAACGCAAATGGGCATCACGTCGCCAATTGACACCGCAACGCGCAATCCCGACGATCCCTATCCGTGAGTAACCGCAATTCCTTCGCGTCGTTGATTCGTGGCAAACAACAGATCGCCGCCATTGTCGCACACACCCATTGGGATCGCGCATGGTATCACCCCTTTGAGCTCTTTCGTCTCAGTCTCTGCCGCGTCTTCTCACGCGTGCTGGATCTGCTGGAGGAGGGCAAAGGCTATGAGCACTTTACCTTTGATGGGCAGACAGTCGTTGCCGAAGATTTCCTGGAACTCCATCCCGAGCAACGCGACCGTGTTGCAAAGCTGGTTCGCCAGGGCCGACTGACCCTGGGGCCATTCTACGTGCTGCCGGATCATTTCCTGATCACAGGCGAAGCGCATGTGCGCAACGGCCTGATCGGCCAGCAGATTGCACAGAGCTTCGGCCGCTCCAGCCGGCAAGGCTATGTCGCTGACCCCTTTGGCCTGATTTCGCAATGTCCCCAGATCTTCGCCGAGCTGGGTATCGAATCGATTCTGTTCTCGCGTGGTGTCAGCAAAGCACAAATCCAGTATGCGGGGCCGACATTCTGGTGGGCGGGTCCGGATGGCCAAAGCCGCATCTATGGCCTGTTGCAGGTGGAGGGATACTCCAATCTGGTCAACTGGGGAGTACCGCTCAAGTCGTTCCCGCACGGCGATCCAGACATCAGCGACATTGATCTTGTCGCCAGTGAGAAGCGGTTTGCTGAGGTCCTTGCTCAATATGCAAAGCTTCGCTGCGCTTCGCGCGTGCTCTTCTTCGGCAGTGGCAATGACCATCACCCGCCACAGCACCAACTGCCCGCGATGATCGCACACAACGCGAAACATTTCCCCGAAGTGGCATTCATCCAGGTTGACACCGATGGGCTGGTCGATCTGCTCAAACAGGAAAAGCCTCATCTTCGCACGTTGCATGGTGAGCTGCATTCTGAAGGGGCATGGACCACGCTCAACGGCACGTTGGAAAGCCGGCCGTACCTCAAACAGCAGTTTGATAGCTCTGCCGCGATGCTGGAAAAGAATGCCGAGCCACTGGCGGCCGTTGTTGACCGCCTGCATCTGCCCGGGCGGGTCCTGCGCGAGGAACACCACTGGGGCTTTGCCTTCAACGTGGGCAACGACAAGACACTTGCCGGCGAGTATCCCACCGAAGCACTCCGGTACGCCTGGAAGATGTTGTTGCGCTGCGCACCGCACGATGACATCTGCGGTTGCTCCATCGACCCCACGCACCAGGATGCGGAAAATCGCACGAAGCGCTCCCTGGAGATCTCGTCGTTGATCGCGGGCGACTCTCTCTTGCGCCTGGCCGCCAATGTGCGACGGCCATCGAAGTCTCCAAACGCGGATGTTGCCCAGATCGTCGTGTTCAATCCCATTCACGCCCACAAGGCCGTTATCAAACGCATCATGACGGTGCCAGGCAGCGGCGATCAGTGGCGTCTGGTGGACGAGAAAGGACGCGAGGTACCCGCCTTCATCCAGGCGCGCGATACCGGCGTGCCCTATCGCCGTTGGAATAGTCTCGATTTTGAGACGCTCCCGCAGAACTCGGTGTCTGTTACTGTGGTATTTGCAGCGGTCCTGCCATCCGCTGGCTATCGCACCTTCTACCTCCAGCACGCGCGCCGCACGCTCAAGCCGCAAGTCACCGTCCGCAAGACCGCCGGCGGCATGGAAAACGAGTTCGTGCGCGTGACCATCCACCCTGATGGCACATTTGATCTCACCGACAAGCGCAACAAGACCCGCTACACTCGCCAACATCAGCTTCAGGATCAAGCTGATGCCGGCGATCTGTACGTCAGCAGGCTATTGGACGATGGTGTCATCAAAGCCGCCGGGAAGCATGGACGGGTCAAGCTGATTGGACAGACGCCTCTGAGCATCACCTATGAGGTGCAACTGACTCTACCCCAGGTCCCCGTCAGTCTGAATCCTCTTCGTGCCGCTCGCAGCGACCAGAGGGCGCCCTTGTGCATCAGCTTCCGCTTCACCCTCCTTGCCACCAGCCCGGCCCTGCACATCCGCGCCCGCTGGACCAACCAGCATCAGGAGCATCGTCTGACCGTGCAGTTCCCCACCATGTTCCAGACCGCTCTTACCCACTCAGGTTCCACCTGGGACATGGTCGAGCACACCGCTCCTTTCCTGCAGGCAAGTTGCCGCGATTTCGTCACCGTCGCCCGTGCGGGCAAACGCATAACGATCCTGTCGCGCAGCATGCATTCTTACGATGCTCAACTGCATCGTGGCCGGCTGGTGCTTAGCAAGACGCTATTAAAGGCCAATGGCTTTGTGAACAAGTCGCTGATCCCGCATTGGGCAGCGCCTGAGGGCAATTGTCTGCGCGAGGTCGCCCAGGAGTATGCCTTTGTCCCCGGAAACCAGGGCGATCCCTCGGAGATGCTGGCGCGTCTTGCCAATGAGTTCGTGCATCCACCGCTGGTGGAACATTCGCTATGGAATGCTCACTGGCACGGCAAAGCCGATCTGCCGGCCACCGCATCGTTCATCGAGTTTCCCCCTCAATTTGAGCTGGCAGCGATCAAACACGCCGAAGATCGGAATAGCCTTATCGTGCGTTTGGTGAACTGGTCCGATCGGCCGGCCGCGGGTTGCCTGACCATATCCCCGCTCTTGAACGCCAGGTCCGCCTGGCTCACCGACCTCCGCGAGCGCCGCACCAAACGACTGGCCGTGAAAAACCATCTCCTCCAACTCAAAGCCCGGCCGCGACAGATCCTGACCATGGAGATTTGCTGAAGCGAGAGTAGTGGCGACAATCCTGTCGCCCAGGTTTTGTCTATGAGCGAGCAAGGCATAGTCTACTCACAGCGGCTGGGACCGATCCGTGATGATCAATGGTGCTGCGCGCTGACGCGATTCGACCTGGGCGAGTTCGTTCGGGCCGAACCGATCACCAGCGGTCTATTTGGACAGAACGTTTTTCTGACCAGCACGCGCGGGCAGTTCGTGTTTCGGGGTTGCCCGCACGCCGACTGGCAGTTCCCTAAGGAGCGCTGGTTCGCCCGGCAGTTGCGCGAGCGCACCGAGGTGCCGGTCCCTTGGCCGTATCTGGTGGAGAGCAGGACCGACCTGTTCGGCTGGAGCTATGTCATTATGCCGCGCATGCCGGGAGAGCCGGCATGGGATGAAACCCGAAGCCAGGCCGACTGGTTGGGCATCGCCCACGCTGCCGGACAGGCTCTGGGGCAACTGCAGGAACTGACCTGGCCGTTCGCGGGCGACTATGACCTGGCGACCGACACGATCCAGCCCCTCGCGACCAGCGTCGCCGAATGGCTGGCCCGGCACGTCCGCAAGTCGATGGCCAACAGCATTCCGCTGGCCGCAGCGTCCACCGAGCCGGACACGCCGTGGGTGGAGGAACTGCTGGCACAGTCCGAAGTAGCATTCGCCGAGTCTTTCGTGCCAAGCTTCGTTATGAACGATTACCGGCTGGGCAACATGGTGGTGGAGTCGACGGCCCCGGGCCAGTGGCGGCTCAGCGGCCTGTTCGACCTGATGGAGTGCCGGATGGGCGATGGCGAGAGTGATCTGGTCCGCCAGGCGACCGTTTACGTTGACTACCGCGGCGAGTCGGGGCTGGAATTGGTCCGCGCCTTTGGCCAGGGCTTTCGCGAGGTTCGGCCCCTTCGACCTCGCTTTGCCGAACGATACCTCCTCCACCTGCTGCGCGACCGGCTGATCTATTGGGAATTTGGCCACGGTCCAGGCCGCGACTGGTATAGCCCCGACCTTTGCCTCCGCACCTATGTCGAGCAGTACCTCCCGTGCGTTGATGCTCTGATGGCGTAAGTAAGCGGACTAACGCATGGAATAATCCTGAGAGCTCAAGCGTTTAGAAATGTGTTAACTAAAACTATCGCCGCTTCAAGCGGCAGAGGAGAAGATCGGATGAAGAAGGCGCTATGGATCATCGCAGGTGTGGCCGCATTGTCGTTCGTCGCGACGGTACCCGTATTGGCGGCCGACCAGCCCGCTCCCCACGCTGATAAGGCCGCTGATGGCACCAGGGTGAAGGGCAAGATCGCCAAGGTGGACGGCAAGACCATCACCGTTGGCGAACAGAGCTTTACGATTGACGACAAGACCGAGATCCTTATTGGCAAGAAGGCCGGAACGGCCGCTGACCTGACGGTTGGTGAGAACATTAACGCCACCGTCAAGGATGGCGTGGCCATCAAGGTCTTGGTTGTGAAAGCCAAGAAGGCCAAATAGCTCAGGGCTTTTGCGCTTCAGTAGCAGTCACAACCGATCCGACTGCGGTCGGTATTGGTGGGTGTGCTGGTGAATAACACAGAAAGGCCGGCGTGAGGCATCATCTCGCGCCGGTCTTTGTTGGCATTGCGTGATTCGTCTGCAGCTACCCCAGGCGCTTTGGACACCGGAACTATGCCTGCGCTGTCGGAGCAGGGGATGCAAGTGCCGGAGTAGACGATTTTCGGCGGAAGCGGGTCATCACTGCGATACTGAGGCCCCAAAAGATGTAGATGATCATGGCGATCGCCAGTGCGTATTTGTGGAGGATCAGGATAACGACGCCGATAAACAGCATGACGACGAGTTGGCCGACGGATTTCTTGCCTTTGAGGAAGCGGTTGACAAGGTGGGGGTAGCGAATGGCGGAGACCATCAGCAGGCCGGCGAGCAGAGTCATGACGGGGATGGCGTACATGACGATATCGCCGATCCAACGCATCGTGGTGAGCTTCCAACCGTACTCGACGCTCTTGTACATCTCTTTGCACGTTTCAAACGCTGCCTCATCCATCAAGACCATGGCTGCCACAACGCCGGCCGCCCCGGGCGAAGGCATGCCCAGGAAGCTGAAGTGGTGTTGTTCGCCATGCTGGTTGGAGACGTTGAAACGGGCGAGGCGAATGGCAGCGCAGGATGCATAGACGGCACCGATGGCCCAGATCGTACGAGTGACAATGAAGGGCATGTCGGGGATCGTCTGGATCGTTACCTTGGCGTATTGCAGCATGAGGATGGCCGGGGCGATGCCGAAGCTGATGACATCGGCCATCGAGTCGAGCTGGCCGCCGAAATCTGTGGTATGCCGTGTGAAGCGGGCGAGGCGGCCGTCGAGGCCGTCAAAGATCATGGCGATGAAGATTAGGTATGCTGCCCACTCGTAGGGGGTAGCCACTTTCAGCAGAGATTGCGTCCATGGATCGGGTGCATAGCTGAGATTGATGCTGGCAATGTAGATTGCCGCAAAGCCGCAGATGGCGTTGCCCAGCGTCGCCATGCTGGGAAGCAGATGGATCGAGCGGATGTACGCCCGGCGAGTCCTCCGCAGACGACGCCGGCGCTTGTGCTCGCTAATGTCCGTTTGATCTTTACCGGCTTGATGCGTTGACTGCTCCATGAACTGCTCCGAAGGTGATGCGGGGCTCTGCTGGTGCACACTATGCCTGCACGAGAGCGATGATATCCATTGCTCCTCGGACCTTTTGCCCGACCTGCACTTTGATCTGCGGACTCAGCCGCCTGGGGATGTACAGCTCGGTACGGCTGCCAAACTTGATCATTCCATACCGCTGCCCTCGCTCGACGGTGTCGCCATCCTTCACGGTGCAGACGATGCGCCTGGCGATCAGGCCCACCAGTTGGCGGACGCCAGCCACGGGCTTACCGGCCTCATCCACCAGAACAATGGTATTGGCCTCGTTCTTCTGCGAACAATTGGCATGGTCCAGGGCATTGATGAACTTGCCCTTGCGATAAACAACGGACTCTACCTTCCCGGCGCATGGCATGCGGTTCACATGAACGTTGAAAACGGACAGGAAGATGCCCACCCGGACCGATGGCTCGTCCAGCACATCGCACTGCGGCATATCCGTAATATCCGAGACCATTCCGTCGGCCGGGCTGACATATACTCCCTTATCTTGCGAGATCGGCCGTTGCGGATCGCGGAAGAAGGCGATCAGCCAGATCCAGATGAGCACCGGCACGCTGATGAGGGCAGGATGAACCAGGTCCAACCCGCAGGCAGCGCCGGCCAGGACGATGGTGCCAATCATCATCTCCATCCGGCCATGTCGTGTCAGTGGAAGCATGCCGGCCACGATAAGCGAGCGACAGTAGGTGTCAACGTATCGTTTGCCGGCGATGGCACGATTCGCCCGATTACGCTTGCTGTGCAGACGAACGTGCGGGATGGTGCGGCAGAGTTGTCTGGCCGACGCAGGGGGCGTAGTGTTGTACGTGTGCAGTGTTTCTAGGCGCGAATGATATGGCGGAAAAAACACCAAATGGCTCAGATTGGCGCGCCACACTTCGCATTGTGGTTCCCTATGTCATCGTTGCAGGGCTGTGGATCCTGGTGTCAGACCGGGTAGCCGAACTGTTGGCGCCGAGTGTGGAACGATTTGGCCAGATTGCGATGATCAAGGGGCTGCTGTTTGTCGGCGTGAGCGCAACACTCCTGCTGATGGTGCTGCGCGCGGAGTTTGGCGCCCGGCACGCGGTCGAAGTTGATCGTGCCGACTTGCTGAATCGCGAGCAGGCGGCAAGAGCGCGGGCCGAGAGCGCCAATCGTGCCAAGGATGAACTGCTGGCGCTGGTCAGCCACGAAATGCGCACGCCGCTGACGGCCGTTCTGGCATCCGCCGAGATTCTTCTGCAGGATCAGCAACTGGGCGCAGAACAGAAGGAACTGCTCACGGCCGTTCGCCAGGGCGTACTGCAGGAAGCGCAGATCGTTGGCGATCTGCTCGATACGACAAGCATGGTCGCCGGGAAGCTTCAGTTGCGGCTTGAACGCACCGAAGTCAACGCCATCCTGGAGATCCTGTTGAAGGAATCAGCGCACGGGATGGACGAGAAATCGCTGACCATTCGCAGCGAGCTGTCGCGGGAAGATCTGGTTGCCCGCGCTGATCAGCGCCGGTTGACGCAAGTGATCCGCAATCTGCTGAACAACGCGATCAAGTTCACGCCCTCCGGCGGAACAGTAGCGGTGCGCTCGGCGCTCGATGGCGATCGCGTGGTGGTGGAGGTGGAAGATACGGGAATGGGCATCGGCGAGGATCTGCAGAAGCGTCTGTTTGAGCCTTTTGAACAGGGAGATCGCTCGATCACGCGACTGTATGGCGGCTTGGGGCTGGGGCTGTATCTGACACGCGGCATTGTCGAATTGCATGGAGGGAAACTGGTCCTGCACAGCGCCGGCCTCGGGCAGGGCTCTTTGTTTCGGGTGGAACTGCCGCAATGGGTGCAGGGCTCGGAGTCCCTGACAGCGCCGTCGGTCTCTGCCCCTGCGCTTAGCAACAGGACGGTGCTGCTGGTGGAGGACAACGTGGACACGCTGCGCGCCCTGGCCAGATTGCTGGGGAGAATCGGCTGCACGGTGATCCCAGCGCGGAATGCGGCCGAGGCGGTTCGAGCGGCGGAGCGGGGCGATATCTCACTGGTGATCTGCGACATCGGTTTGCCGGACCGCACCGGTTGGGACCTGATGAAGCAACTGCATGCGCAGAAAGGTCTGGGCGGCGTGGCGATCAGCGGATTCAGCTCTAATGAGGATCGCGAGCGCAGCCTTGCCTCCGGATTCAACCTGCATCTGGTGAAACCAGTCACCTTTCAGGATCTCCTCCAGGCGATGGAGAGCGTGCCATCGCCGCGGGCGCAAGCCGTGAATTGACGGCCTGCTCACACCGCTCACTCGTGTATCACAGAAGCCCCCCGGAAACCGCTTCGGTGGGCTTCAATGTTCTGTTTTGCGTCGTGCCGATGGCCGGTCCTACTTGATTAGCAGTTCGGCGATCTGGATCGCGTTGGTGGCAGCGCCTTTGCGGAGCTGGTCGCCGGCGACGAACATGTCGATGCCGCGGCCGCCGTCGAGGCTGATGTCCTGGCGGATGCGGCCGACGAAGACGTTGTCCTGATGGCTGGCTTCCAGCGGCATCGGGAAATGGCTCTTTTCGGGGCAATCCACGATGGTGACGCCGGGGGCTTTGGCGAGGATTTCGCGGACCTCGGCCGGGGTCATCGGCTTCTCGAACTCGATATTGATCGACTCGGAGTGCGCCCGCGGTACCGGGACGCGCACGCAGGTGGCGGTGACGGCGATCTTTGCATCGCCGAAGATCTTACGCGTCTCCTTGACCATCTTGTTCTCTTCTTCGTTGTAGCCGTTCTCCTGTACCGAGGAGTTGTGCGAGAAGATGTTGTTGACGATCTGGTGGGGGAACTTGTTCTTCTTGATCGGCTGGCCGGAGGCGTAAGCCTTGATCTGGTCTTCCAGTTCCCAGAGGCCCCAGGCGCCGGCGCCGGAGACAGCCTGGTAGGTGCTGATGACCAGGCGCTTGATCTTGTTGGCCTTATAGAGCGGCCAGACAGGCACGTTCATGATGATGGTGGAACAGTTGGGGTTGGCGATGATGCCCTTGTGGCCCTTGATGGCCTGGGGGTTCACTTCCGGGACGACCAGGGGGACGCCGTCGGTCATGCGGAAGGCGGAGGAGTTATCGACGACGATGGCGCCGGCCGAGACGGCGGCGGGGGCGAACTCCTTGGAGATGGAGCCGCCGGCCGAGAACAGGGCGATCTCGACACCCTTGAAGCTGTCTTTGGTAAGCAGCTCGACCTTGTAGTCCTGGCCGCGGTACTTGATCGTCTTGCCGGCGGACCGGGACGAAGCCAGGAGCTTGAGGTTCTTGATGGGGAAATCGCGTTCGGCGAGTACGGTGAGGAATTCCTCGCCGACGGCGCCGGTTGCACCAACCACTGCTACGTTGACAGCCATGTCATCTCCAGAAACGAAATCAGCCACAGATTCACGCTTTCGCGCCAGAAGGTTATTACGCACGGCCGAGGTGAGAAGGTTCGCGGTGGAACCGTCTGCCTGGCCTAGCGTTTACCCTTCGTGCACGTCGTGTTCATCCGTGGCCTTCTCTTTGCCGATTCGGCATTCCTGTCGGCGACCATCGCCGGGTCAGGAGAGGGCATTGTGCCGGATAAGTGAGGAATGTTCAAGGAGGGATCTGCCTGACTCATCCCCAGTTTCATCGGCTTGACGAATAGGTGCATAAAATAAGCCGAGCCCGTCGTACCGGGCTCGGGAGTGATCACCCCGGCACAATCGAACGGAGTCGATCATGCATCGCACGGACGC
>Ga0209083_1000162_pt1 | contig 103391 bp, 151 predicted proteins | sample AM7aDNAmetaG_FD_184132 | JGI IMG/M metagenome (GOLD analysis project Ga0209083, IMG submission 184132) | Freshwater microbial communities from Finland to study Microbial Dark Matter (Phase II) - AM7a DNA metaG (SPAdes) (version 3) | ecosystem: Environmental > Aquatic > Freshwater > Lake ...
CACAACACCTACGGTGAGCTAGGTGACGGTACAATTGTTCCCAAGTCCTCACCGGTTCAGGTCCCTGGTACTCTCTGGGTTGAAGTTGCCGCTGGCTACGACCACTCTCTAGCCCGCCGTACTGACGGTACCCTCTGGACCTGGGGCTACAACTACTACGGTGAGCTAGGTGACGGTACAATTGTTCACAAGTCCTCACCTGTACAAGTACCAGGAACTAATTGGGCCTAACTTTTTAACTCACTAGAAACCCGGTTGATTGAGACAATCAACCGGGTTTAATTTTTAACCAGGAATCTTAATTTTGTTGTATAGCCTATATTGCCAAATTTCTATTTTCCTTATTACCTACCTTCAAGGAGTTTGTAACCTATGACTATTTTGAATCGGTTCAGTATTAAGATGCAAGCGTGGATTGTGGCGTTAGTTGTAGCGGGGATTATGTTGTCTTCGTCAGTAATTAACTTGCTGGACATGCGACACATTCTGTACAAAAATCAAACTTTGGAAACAAGGGCTGTAGTAACAGAAGCACGTAGCATTGTTAATTATTACTACGACCAGTACCTTCAGGGTAAGTTACCAGAAGCTGCTGCTAAACAGACCGCGTTAGCAGTAATAGCTAGTTTATCTTATGACAAAGACAATTATGTGTACGTTTATTCGTATGATTACACGTTGTTAGTAAACAGGGTACGGCCAGATTTAATTGGTCTGAACCGTGAAAACGCTGTTGGTCCTGACGGCGTTCACTACGTTAAAACAGGTGTTGACTTAGCCAAATCTGGTGGTGGCTATTACAACTACGTTTTCAACTCGGCTGGTATTACGTCTAACCGTATTAAAACCTCTTACACTTTAGGTTTTGATCCTTGGCAGTTAATGCTTGGCTCAGGTACGTACTACGATTCACTAGACGAGATTCTTTTCTGGCACTACTTACTAATTGTCGGTACTTTCTTCCTCGGCCTGTTTCTAGGGTTACGTACTTTCCAAGTTTTCACCTCTTCAGTTGTTGACACCTCCTTCTCCTGGATTAAAGACTTACACGATAAAGTCCGGTGACTTAAGTCACCGGACTGGCGTGGGCTGTGTCCGCCCACAAACTTTAACTAAACTACCAACCGTTAACAGTTACGGTTATTTTAGCTTTAACTCAAATGGATTACAACTAGCTTTCCAGATTCCTAGAGGCACCTACTGTCATGCTTGAAGACACCAATGTCATTAAAAAACTGGACCTACCTAATACTCAAACTCTAGACGGTGTTATTGAGGACTTTAATACTACAACCGTTTGGGCTAAGGTGTTAGTTGACGGTACCGTTGAGTTACTAGAATTTCCCAGGAATCTAATTTTAGAGCAGGTAGCAGTCGGTACTTTGTTTACTCTGACTGTTACTCCGAGTACCGTTGAGTTTAAACTCAGAACCGATTGCTGGACTACTGAGCACCTTGATACTGCTAAACTTAAGGCAGGGGAACTGAGTAGTTATTTCGCTGATGGCTTTAACGAAGATTTTCATGGTTACGTGGTTACATGGTTACATGGTTAACGTTTAGATGTAAGAAAGGTTATTACATCATGGCTAGAATTTCTCCTTCGGGGCGTCGTTATGGGTGGGTACATAGTAAGCCTGATCATCGAGATAATATTTACTCAGCTGGACTTATTCACACTGCAAGCCTTCCAACTTCGGTTGATCTGCGCCCACAGATGCCTCCAGTGTATGACCAGGGTAGTCTAGGTGCTTGCAGTTCACATGCCTTTGCTGCCGCTTTAGAGTATGAATTGAAGCGACAAAAATTAGCAGATATGGTACCTTCTCGTTTGTTTATTTACTATAATGAGCGTGCTTTAGAGAATACAATTGAGTCTGATTCTGGTGCCGATTTACGCGATGGAATCAAGACCCTTGTAAAACAGGGCTTCTGTGACGAAAAATTATGGCCTTACACTATATCCAAGTTCGCTCAGAAGCCGGATTCCGTGTGTTACAGCAGTGCGCTAAAGGACTTAATTACAGGTTATTCTTCAGTACCACAAGCTATGAGTACCGCTCAATCGGCTCTAGCATCCGGCTTGCCAATTGTTTTTGGTTTTACCGTCTACGAGAGTTTTGAATCTGAAGAGGTTTCTGCCACTGGAATCGTGCCTATGCCTCGAAGTGGCGAAGCCTCACTAGGTGGTCACGCAGTTATAGCCGTGGGGTACGATTCAAGTCTTTTTGGAGGTAACGGCGGCGTTATCGTCAGGAACTCATGGGGACAACGTAATGTTGCAAAACCTCGTTCTACTACACCAGATGGTAGTAATTGGGGCTGGGGCTTAGACGGGTGCGGACACTTCCTTATGCCATATTCTTACTTCTTTAACCCACAATTAGCTGGAGATTTTTGGGTTATTAAGAATATAGCCTAGCTAGAATCAAAGAAGGCTGGTGGTTGAATCGTAGGGATTCAACCACCAGCCTATAAGTGTTTTCAAATTAAAAAAGAGGGATTAACCAAAAATGTCAGATACGATAATTGATCTTATGGATCTTACTGATTTTGCTAATTTTACTAATCCGGCAACTTATGTGGCTACTGTTACTGCCGCTATCAAGCAATCCAAAAAGTCCAACTATGCCAAAGCGAAAACTCCAACGTACCCAGCACTGGTTAAAACCTTTGCTACGTCTACGGGTACTCCTTTAAAACAGGCGGAACATTTATGGGACCTGGCTGTCGCTGCTATAGAGAAAGATAATCCTAAGTTATCTAAGACTCACGACAACAATATCTTCTTCGGTTTGACCACTAAGAAATTCAAAACTTTATTAGGGGTTAAAGGACCTAACGCTGACAGTCCGACTACTGACCCAAAAGCTAGTGATGAAGAGAAACATAACCGGTTCGTCAACAACATGCTCAAGAGCAAGGACCCAATGTTGTCTGGTGCTCCTGTTAAAATTGTTGACAAAGCCGCCAAGTTAGCTATGGACGCCGTTAAGCGTAAAGGTGCAGTCGGTCAGGACTTTCACTCATATACCATGGTACTCTTGAAGTCGCTAGTCCACAAGTACCACCTCGGTTTAAACAACGATCCTAAGCAGTTAGTCGGTAAGAACAAAACTGCTGTAATCAAGAAGATTGCTACCGCCTTTGATGTTGATGTTAAGGACATCCTTCGTTACTTTAAGGATGCTGAAGCCCAGTTTGCTGATAGTGACTATCAGCCCGGTACCGAAGAGTATACCGACCAAGTGCTACTGTTAGTTCTCCGTCGTGCTGAATTTAAGCGTAAGAAACTAGCTCGTGGTGATTTGTCGGTTACTTCTTCCTCTTCTGTTGAAGAATTGGAAATTAACTCATCTGTACCTGTAGAAGTAGTGGCTGAAGAAGGCAGCGATTCGCTGTATAAAACCCTGAACCCCGCACAGACTGTTTATCAACTTATAGTTGATTTTGATCCGAGTATGTTTCTCGCAGTAGGTGCATCTAATTTACAAAAACAACCTACGGGTTTAAAGCTAGATGTAGCCGGAAACACTTCCTTTAATGGCACAATCACTATCCTTCGTGAGGGAAATGATGCAGATGGTCCAACTTATACTTTAACCTGTTTAGACGGTGATGAACCAGTACGCCGTATGACTGGTATTAACCAATATGAACTAGCACCGTACTTGTTTAAAGCTGTTTCTACCGACGCGCCAGAATAGTCTTGACTACTGATCCCCACTGTGTTATATTAACTGAATAACTTCCTCTTTTAAAAAGAGATTGTCTAAAATGAGCAATGCTTCTAATCACAAGCACTCTAGTTATCTGCGCTATCTTATGAGTTTTGATATGCTAAGTAAGGAAGAGGAGTACGACTTAATTGCTAAGATTAAAAGCAGTGACTGTGAAAAGTCAAAGGACAAGTTAGTAAAAGCTTATACTCGCCTTTGTTTATCTAAGTCGGTTAAGGTTTGTCGTCGTTATCCGCAGTTCGAATTACTAGAATTGTTCTCAGAATCTTGTTTGGGGTTACTACAGTCAATATCCAAATTTGATCAATCTAAAGGGTTCCGCTTGTCCACGTTTGCTAACTACGACATCAACAACAGGCTAATGGAGTTTGTGTTAGATAACATCTCAGCTATAAGGTTCTCCACAAACAGTAATTTAAAAGTCATCTTTCATAAGTGGGGAACTTTGTGCCGGGAGCTTTCTGATGTAAGTTACGATGAGTCTATAGTACAGAAAATTGCTGATAAGTTCAACCAACCACTAGAGTCTGTTCTTTTGATCAAACAGGTACGTGACGGTGGTGGTCTTGCTTCACTAGATGCGGTAGTTGGAGACGATCTCACATTAGGAACGTTGCTCACTGACTCTAGAGCCAACCAAGAATCTCTTTTGATAGATTCTTCGGTTACGTCCTGCCAACAAGAAGTTGTAGAAGAAATGTTAACTGTGTTAGACCCTCGCCAAAGGTTAATAATTGACAACCGCTGGCTAAAAGGCAACAAGACCCTTGGCGAACTATCTGTTGAACTCAACGTTTCTCGGGAACGTATCCGTCAAATAGAAAAGCAAGCTTTTAAGACCATGCTGTACAAGTTCTACAGCAACCACAGCAAAAACAGCCGTCACGACTTTTTGAATTAGTCCGGTTACCAGAACAGTCCTTTGGGTTTAGGCTTACGTGGGATACCTTTACTTTTATTTGGTTTAGCGATCCCACGTTGTTTATGGTCTATTTGGTTTATAAGTTTAATGTCCTTATGTTTAATTAGATAGTTAGCCATAGATTCTAATATTTCTTTAGAATCTAGTACCTTACCTAATCCTATGTTACACTCCAAGCATAGTAAACCTCTTATTTTTCCTTTGTGCTTACCGTGGTGATGGTGATCTATCGTTAACGGCTTTATTTTATCGCATATGTCACACTTCCTGTCGGGGACTAATTCTAGTATAAAACGTATATAAGCATTACGGTAGCTAGCGTAATGCACTTTGTTACGTATGTTTGAAAGAGTGGAGTTTATCATACGATAAACCCTTTTAGACAACTTAACGTTACTGGCTACGATGTAAGCAACTAAATAGCGAGCAATTTTAAGGTTTTTACTTATTTTTATAGAGGAAACTCCTTTAGACCAAAGTCTAAGAATTTCCCTTTTAGCAGGGCGAACCTTAACAGGTATTGAAAGTTTATTGGTCATGAGTCAGTTTCCTTAAGGTAAGCTATAGAGTTATTTACTATAGCAAGATCGTCTAAAAACAAACCTAGTGCAGTATTACACATAGTACATAACATACCTCTAACAGGACCATTTTTAGCATAACCATCTACTCCGTGTTTATGGTCTACCTGTAAGTGATCATGTGGTTTCTTGCATATCTCACATACACCAGATATAGTACCAACGTATTTTTGACGAAGCTTTTTAACAGCAACATGAGGTAAACCTACACTTAAAAATTTGACAAACTTTACCATCATTGTACTAAACCTTTTACTTTTAGTAATTATACCGTCTTCAAGACTTTGTACAATGTACAACGCTACTTGTGTAGAGTTCAAGTTTAGGCGTTTAGCAATAGCTTTAATAGTTAACTTCTTCTTCCAGAGGTTTACTACTTTGGAGGAAATAGTGCTTATACTATCAGTTTTAACAACTCGTACCTTTACACCGTTCTCTTTTAGAATGTCAAGTACAGCCTCTTCTTTAAAATTGTACTTTTTAACTATAGCTTCTACGCTTAGCTTGAGATTAACATAGTCATTTATTACGGATTCCTTTTCCGCTTTTGAACTAACAGTTTTTCCACACTTAATATACAGGGTAGCAACACCGTGTTTTTTGAGATGACTATCAACTCCACTAGTAGAAATTCCGTATTCTAAAGCCAGAGTCACTAAGGATACCTGACCAGGACCATTATCCTTGTCATCTTTATACTTCATAGCCATTTCTAATGATTCCTCAGCGGTTAAAATTTTACGTTTAGTGTTTAGGTTGTTATTCCGAAGCATAGCTCGTATAGCGTTAAGTGGTAGTTTAGTTTTATTGCATAAATCTTTAATGGTAATTCCTTCTTTAAATAGTTTACAAACGTTGATTTCCTGTTCGGGATCCAGGCAATACCAACTTTACGGGGGTAAATGTATGCCTTTATTTCTTAGGCTAGTACATATGTCCTGTATATCCCTATCGTATCGTTTAGATAAAATTTCAATAATTTCTTCTAAAGGTTTATTATTCTTCTCCTTATTAAAAAATGCTACTATCTCTATTGTTTGCTCCTTACTAAGTCTAACATATCGTAACTCTAACCCATTAGCTCTAAGCGTAGTTTTAATGTATTGTCGGCCTAATCCTGTTTGCCTAGAGAGTTCACGAAGAGTCATTTTTGGATCATTAGCGTATATAGCACAAAGCTGCTTATCTGTGATGTCAGCCTTCTTAAATAACGCAGCAGAACGGGTATCTATATTGTTCTTTTTAAGAACATTGTAAATAGTTGAGTCACTTAACCCTGTACGCTTAGACAGCTCAGCTACCGAAATCTCTGGATTACTAGTGTATAGGTCACATACTTCTTGTTCTGTAATAGCTACATTCCTTAACGTAACCGAACGTATACTAATATTATTGTCTACTAATACTTTAGTTATAGCTGTTGGGGATAACTTTATCTTCTTAGCTAATCCTCTAATTGTCATCTTTGGATCATTAGTGTACATATCACAAATTTCTTGATTAGTAATGTCTAAATTTCTACGTATACCACTCATCTTAGCTTCTCCACTTCATCAAAAAAAGAATAAAAGGTTGAATCTTAATTTTTAGTGAGCTTCAAGACGTTTTTAATTAGGGTAGTTCGCCGTGTAGCTGATATGTACTCTACGTGCCGATCACATTTGAACCCGTAATTGCAGTTCTTGTGCGTGTTATGTATAGCGTCCCACACTATAACGTTCTCTTCCCCACATATGCACTTGGCAAACGGTTCCTTGTTGGCTACGTGCTTTAGTAAAACTACCCAAGGGTAACCCTTAGTTACTTCTGCTAGTTGTAACATCTTTTCAATTAGTTCTTTAGACGCTAGATTTATTATTGTTTCTTTTCTAGCTCTAGGTGGTAACTTTCCTAGGATTATTCTTGCTTCAATGACTTGAATCTTAGAAAACTTAATTCCTTGAATGACAAACATTTATTTTTTCCTTACAAAAAAAGTTTCATACCTAAAATTAGATTCTTCCCAAATCCAGTTTTAAAAATCCCGAAAACCTAGTGAAAATTTTACCTCTAAAAACACAGGTTTGCCCCTTCTATCCTAGGAGTTTAAGTCTCAAATTTTCATTGGTTCTCGAATTAACCTCTATCACTATACTTTTAAACTCTTCTACTACCGGATAAAATCGAATCAGGCAAATTAACTTTCTTTACTTTTCTTTCTCCAGTTTAGAATCGTTCTAACTTTTCACAATCTCAAAACACTTAAAAGTTGTAAAAAGGAAAGCTTAGTATCATGTCCATTCAAGCGCCCATTGAACTCGATCCAACATCCAACTTCTTCGATGTCTTCAAAAGGATTCTCGGCGGTTTTCTCGACGGCAACCCCAACAGTTACCCGGCTTTACTGGCTTTAATAACGATACTTGTTATACTTTTTTCTGTGTTTGCTCTGTGGACGTTGTCAAAATTCTTCAAATCAGAATTGGACAATCATAGGTTACAAACTAAAGAAGTAATGGAAGCTCTTAAAAAATCAGAAGAGAGTTCATTAAGCTTCAGAGATCGTGCTCAAGACAAAATTGAGGCGCTTGTAACCCGGTATCAAGAAGACCGACAAGCATCGGTTAACCTTATACAAAGTAATTTTAATTCGCTAAGGGATACTTTAGCCCAATTACTGGGGAATCTGGCCGCCTCCCGACGTGATTTCGATGGCAAATAGGACTAATTACAAATTATCTCTTCTATTACAAACAAGAAGGTCCTATCCAATGCTTAACCTTTTTAAATTACCGACTTTGGCTAATATATTACATCCGCACCATACGGAATTAGCTCCGGTGACTCACGTTACCGAAGACTCCACATTCCTTGACCACATAAACCTGGATTCTATTTCATTATTTGAAGATCCTGGCCTAAAGAAGGTCAGCGAACAGATTGTCAGTATGACCAAGTCTATTAAAGACCGGTTATCAGAGACTAATGACAGTAATGCCCAGTTAGAAACCGTCATGGATAAGATGACGGACGCCTTAGTGTGTTCGTTAGTAGACGGGACTATAATCTCCTACAACGCTGCCGCTTTTAAACTGTTCAAATACTCATACGATGAAATTGTAGGTAAACCTGTTACCACTTTACTACCAGAACGGTTCCATGAAGAACATAAAGAGTTTATAAAATCTTTCGTTGCTAGTAACGTAGGGCAAACAAAAGAAATTATAGTCTTGGATAAATTCGGACAGGAGATAGATGCCGATATCTCTCTAACATTATATAACCGTGCAGGCACTACGTACCTTTACGCCTTTTTGAAAAACATCAGCGAGCGTAAAGCTTACGAACGTGAACTACGGAAGCAGAGTAAGCTTTTAGCAGCTGTGTCTTACTCCGGTCGTAAACTCCTAGTTAGCTACACTCAAAATATTAACAAGGTGTTAGAGCGCCTTGGTACTGCAGTTGATTGTAGCCGAGTGTATCTATTTTTGCGGAGCCGTAAAGGTGACGGGCAATTAAAATTCCGTAAGGAGTGGGTGGCTGAAGGGTATGATCCTATTTTGGACGATATCCAAAACATGCCTGGATTCAATCTTGCTGAGTTAGCTCCAGATTGGCTAGCCTCCTTTGAAGCTATGCAGCCTGTCATAGGTTTAACTAAAGATATCCTCAATCCTAAAGTTAAAGTCTTAGCAGAAAATAAGAAAACGCTATCCTTCCTCCTGATGCCTATTTTTGTTTCAGGTAAATGGCGTGGGTTTATAGGATTTGACGAGTGTCGGTATGAACGTATCTGGACTCCTGACGAGATAGAAGCGTTACGAGGTGCTGCTGGTTCAATAGCCGCCGCAGTTGAGCGGTACACCCGTGACCAAGAGCTAAAGACAGCCTTAGCTTTTGAAAAGAGTTTAATGGACGCCATTCCTAATCCTGTTTTCGTAAAGTCAAGGTCTGGGACGTACATTAAGATTAACCGAGCCTTCTTGGAGGTATTCGGGGTAGAAGAAAAAGACGTTATTGGTAAGGCTTCATCTCAAGTTTTCACGAAAGAATTTGCAGCTTTCTACTCAGCTATGGATGAATTAACTTATCGTAATAAGGCTTGCCAAACCTATCGGGGTGGGGTCCTAAAGTCTAACCCAACTACTACTATTCTAAATGGCACGTTCTTCAAGACTCCCTTGTTTGAAGATTCTATTCCTGAACCTATTGGGTTAATTGGCACGTTCATTGATATGACTGAACAGTATCGGTATGAAGACGCTTTAGCCATGCGTAACGCTTTACTACAAGCTATCTTCTCGGCTTCTACTTTACTCCTGAAGAACGAGTGGAAGGATAACATTCTAGAAACACTAAAAATGTTCTGTGATGTAGTAAAAGCTCAAGGTTCGGCAGTCTTCAAGAAAGATAATACCACTCATCCTACTATTCACAGGTTATACACCTGGAATCGTAAATTTGATGACTTAAAACTACCAGATTCTCTCATGTCAATGCCGTACACTGACTTTCTGTCCGACATAGAGCCTCTAATTGTTAAACAGGGTATCTATGTCGGCAACACTTCTGATATCAACACTACCTTCAGTTTAGCTGTTAAGAAAGTTTACAACATTGAGTCCCTTTGCTACTTGCCTATTATTGTTAACGATTCCGTATGGGGTTATTTAGTTTACGGGTTCTCAGAGCCGATACGAGAAGGTGTTGAAACCATTCTAAGCTCATTGAAACTTGTAAGTGAGCTATTCTCTTTGGCTATTGAACGTGATCTTAATATTTCTACCTTACGTGAATCTAACGTTTTATACAAACGCCTATTTGACACTTTTCCAGAAGGTTACATTATCCATAACAAGGATCAAATCTTAGCTTGTAACAAGTCTATCTGTAACCTAACACGTTTAAGCTTAGAGCAACTACAGACGGCTGGCCTCTCTGGTATAATAGATTCTTTAAGTCAGGTTGACTTCTGGAACTGGATTAACAGTCACCAGTACAACACTACCAAGTCTCTTGAGATTCAAGTTCAAGACAAAGACGGAGGTAAACACCCTGTAGAAGTTTCTAGTTTTGACTTTGACTTTGAAGGTAAGAAAGTTAACCAGACTTTCCTCCGAGACATTAGTGCTCACAAGATAGAAAAGGTTGTTAAAACCGCTTTGTACAAAGCATTAGACGCGTCTTCTGACTTAATTATCCTAACTGATTCTGGTGGCACCATTGTCTACGCCAACAGCCGATTCCTTAAATACTACCAATACAGTATCTCTGAGGTTCTAGGTAAAACACCTAGAATACTAAATTCAGGAACTCATTCTAAAGAGTTTTTCAAGGACCTTTGGGATACCTTACTAAGCGGTAAATCCTGGGAAGGTGCCCTAACCAATAAAAAGAAAGATGGTACGTTATCTACCGATGACACTTACATCACGCCTATCACGAACGGTACCACCCGTCCTATTTACTTCCTAGCCATGAAGCGCACGGCTCCGAAGGAGCTTTGATACCTAAAGCCTCAGTAACTAGTACAGCAGATTGGGAGATTTTTAATTGATCTCCCAATCTGAATCTAATTTTGAATGTAAAAGAGTTTTGAATTTTCTGAATTTTGAATTTTCTAGGTTCCGTGGGAGTTTGAAAAATATGTATAAAGTTACTGCTGCCCAAAAAGATTCTCTGGCTCTACTTCGTTGCTTGGCGCTAGCCCAATGCGCCAAGCACGGATTGTCGCATGCAGAATTGTCTAAAGCTTTTGTCAAAAGTAAGTGGATACCTAACGCTCTAGTAGAATTGAACGCTTTGAAGATTCCTACTGACTTGTTTATGGATTTGATGGATGCTTCTTTTACTAAAAGCCACAACGACCAAATCCCTGCGTTAGCTGCCCGTCTAAAGGAAACCTTCGGGTCAACTAATGAAGCTCGTGAGAATAAGGTACTACACGCTGATGAGAATAAACGTGATTCTGCCGACAAGTCTTGGAACTTGAAGAAGAGAGTTTTATTAACCTCTCTCATAGCCGCCTTAGTTAAACCTGCTGGAGAGGAATCTAAAACTGCTCTTAACCGATTCAAGACAGAAATTGGCGAATTGGTTAGTCCTGAACTAAATTCAATGGCTAAAGGGTTAGTCGGTAAGCCTGATAAAGACGATTCTACTACTTTAGAGATAGAAGAGCGTCCTACTAGTTCGTCTTACGCCTCCCTAATTAAACTAACTAAGCCTTACGCTAAAACTGCTTGTGCTCCTTTCCTTAATCTTGATGAAATTAAAGCTTTGAAAGAGTCTAACCCTAAAGTTTTTGAACAAGTTAGTACGATAGTCAAACAGCTTGGCGTTAAGTTCAAAGCAGCGGTTAAAGAATACGTTAATTCTCACCGGACTGAAGACTTTCCTGCAGTACCTTTCAAAGATGTTTACAAGGCTGTAACTAAGCAGCTTGGTTATGACATGTTCTCCCGGACTGATAACTACAACGATCCTGATGTTTACATTGACGCTGAAGGTAAAGCCTACACTTATGAGCTTCCTGTTGCTATAAACTTGCTTAATTACTATTCGTTTTTCCAGCGTAACCAAGCTTGGGTTAAAGGTAAAAAAGAAGACGTTTTCTTTATACGTAACATTCCTGTAGTAGGAAAGGGTCCTGACATAGCTTCTATTACCGGTAACCGCCCGTTAGGAGGCTGGAATAAATATGCTACAGTAAAACGGATCCAAGAACGTAAGCAGGCTAAAAATGAAAAGATTATGAATGCGTTACCGCATAGTCATGAGTTTGTTGCTGCTTGGCGTCACGACTTATCTGAAGGTGACGATAACAAAAAGACCTTAGCTTCTATCTGTGAATTGGCTTATTTAACTAATATGCGGTTACAGCAAGGCGGAAGTAAGTCTATCAATAAAGAAGAAAAGGGTGAAACTGTTGGTATCGCCACTCTGCTTAATAACAATGTCACCTTGACTAAAGATTCTATCACTCTTGACTTCGTCGCTAAGTCCTTCCGTCACCAAAATCGTAAAATTACCTTAGCTGACGTTAAAAAATCAGGTAACGCTAACGATGTTACAGCGTTCACTGATTTATTAGCTTCTATTAAACGCCTTAAAAGCGGTAAATCTGCTAATGCACAATTGTTCACCTTCGATGGTAAGCCTATTCCTGGTGGCACGATTGATGATTATATCCGTAAGGCTACTGGTGGAGCGTTAACCGCACATCCTCTGTTCCGACATTTAAAAGCTGATAAATTATTCAATGAAGGTTTAGATAGCTTTCCTAACTACAAACCTCCTCTTAACACCAAGCAAAAACAAGAGATTAAAGAGAAGTTTGATGCTCTTACTAAAGAAATTGGTGATGACTTAGGCCACCAACGTACTGATAAAGAAGGTGTTATTAAGTCTACTGGTGCAACCGCTATCTCTTTCTACATTCCTTTGCCTTCTCTTCTTAAGTACTATCGTAAGTACAACATGCCAATTCCTCCCGCTATTAAAGCTAAGGCTATTGAGCAAGGTCTAAAATTATTCTCTACTGATCAGGTTGACCTTAACGATAATACCACTATCGATATGTCTGATTCTGACGACGACTCTGACGCTGATGCTTCTACTCCAGATTCTACTCCAGATTCCTCAGTTCAGACTCCTACACCAGAGCCTGTTAAACCTACTAGTAACCCAAAAGGTACTAACAGCCCTAACAGCCAGAAAGGCTCGAAAGTCCAACCTGAAACTATTGAGTTTGCTGAACCAGAAAAGACTTCGGGCAAGCCTATAGCTCCAGTACCGTCAAGTCCATCAAGAACCTCTGAAGATTCTCCTAGAATCGGCGTAGGCCGTCGTAATCGTACTCCTGTACCGGAAGTCTCTGAACCAGAAGCGCCAGTCGAGACTGTTAAAGAAGCTGCTAAGCGTGGTGCTGCTGTAAGGAACAACCCACCGTCTACACCCGTTAAACCTGAACCCGTTGCACAACCTACCGTTAAAGAACCGCCTACTCCAACTTCGCCAATGTCGCCTGAAGAGGCTGCATTGAGGAAAGAGTATGCTAAGAACATAAACCTGCTTAATAGCTTTACTTCTGAGAAGTTTGATTCTATAAGTGCTAAGCAGAAAGAGTTTAAGTTAAAAGTGTTCAAGAATACTATTGACTCCTTGCTTAGTAAAGCTGCCAAGTTGGGTATTGATTTGACGGTTGGTTCTGGTACTCTAGCTACACCAGAACCAACCGTTGAGACTCCAGTAACTGAGAATAAGCCTAAGGCTGGTGTCGGACGCTCTAGGGAAACTGTTAAAGAAGCTGCTAAGCGCGGTGCTGCTGTAAGGAATAATCCGCCCCCTCCACCAGTTGAGCCCGAACCCGTTGAAGAGCCTACTACTGAAGCAATGTCACCAGAGGAAACTGAGTTAAGGAATCAGTACGCAGAAGCGTTAGACAAGCTTAAGAGTTTCAAGCCTTCTTCTAAAGATACTCCCAAGGAAGTAGCTCTTAAAAGGATTAGGTTACCTAGGCAACAGAACCTGATTGACTCTTTACTAGAGGAAGCTAAAGAGCTGGGTATTGATCTTACGGGTCTTACAGGTCCTACAGATACACCAGAGCCTGCTGAAAAACCGGCTAAGCGTAGTCCGCTACAACAAGCCGCTGACGCCGCTAAACAGGTTAAGCTTACACCTAAGGGTAAAAAGGCTCCTGCTCCGATAGCAGAACCTACTCCTGTTGAACCTGAACCAACACCGTCAGCACCTGATGAGCCTTCAGAAGACGAGCACGAGAGCTTGTTAGATTACTATAGGCCCAAGTATTTAGCGTTGAATGAGCCTCCTGATGATGGTGAGACTACTAAACAGAAAATATCACGCCTTGCTGCTTTACGCTCTTTACAGGAAGAGGCCAAGAGTAAAGGTATCGACTTAGTCGAGGCTTTTGAGTCTTTAGAAGACGAGCCTGATGAAGAAGACTCCTATACTGAACCTAGTAAAGGTTCTTCGACCAATCTAGCTGATGCGGACGACGACGCTTTGCTAAACCGTGTTCGTAGGAACACGTAGTCCTTAACACGTTAGTCATTAACACGGGTGGTGGGCTATTTACACCCACCACCCTTAGAAGAGATTAAAGCCAATGTCAAAATACTCTTTAGAAGACCTTAAAGCTTTAGGGCTTAATATTCCAGCTAAGCTAGTTCCTAAGTCCGTGTTAGCGGCTAATCCTGTTACAACCCCCACCACAATGGTTAAATCCGACCCGGTTAAGTTACACATAAATGATAAAGAAGTGCGTCATTCATATAAGCCGCTCTTGGAAAACATGAACGAGATTTTTAAGGTCTCGGCAATAACCTATTCTAAACTTGGACTTATGTTTCAGTCCAAGACTTTTGACGATTCAGGTTACAAGCTTGGTGACTCTAAGAACCGTTTCTCCTCTTTTGATCCTAACCAGCCTGATTTGTTAGGCTCAGAACAATTTCACAAGGTTTTTACCAAAGCTTTAGTTGTTTACGGTAAGACTGACGCTAATCAAGCTAATTACTATGTAGAAACTCCGCTTGATCTTGAACCGATTGAATGCCGGTTTGGTATAAATGTTCCGACCTCTGACGATAAGTCTAATAACAACGCTAATTCGTCTAAAGTCTTAGCCATTCTTAAAACTTATTTGCCAGAATTAGGATTGTCAAACTCCTTCGGTCAACTTGAACTGAATAAAGAGACTTCCTTTAATGAGTTGAAAGACGTTAAACTAAATTCTACTGAAAGCTTACACGCGTACACTGCTATGTGCGGTGGCGCAGAGTTTGCTAAATTAGCCTATGCAACTTACGCAGACGAAGCTATTAAGAAAGCAGGCTCCTCTGCTAAGCCTTCTTTTACTAAAACCTTTGCTAACCTTAATTTTAACCGTCGCGATACGTTAATTAACTTCGGTTTTTCAGTTGATACAGAGAAATCAACTGTAGTTATGGAGAAGTCTCCTAATAATACCTCTCCTTTTGTTGCAACTTTTGATGTTACTAAAACTACTGCTACTTCGCCCGTACTAAAGGTTAAACTTGTAGTTAACGTTCGTGTTATTTACAAGTGGCCGTTACGTGTCGCTTGCGCCGTTACCTCTGCTACTAACGACGCTGACTTTATTCCGTATTTGTTCCGTCATTACCTACAACTTCACAAGAAGTATTACACTGGTGAACAACAAACTAAAGAATCGAAAGGTCCTGGTGGAAAGAAGCGTAAGCAAGCTAGCATTAAACCACCTAAGTATATTTCCAACTTTGAACGTATCAAAAATGAATCGGACTCTTTTGCTAAGACTAGGATTCCTATCAAGACTAATCCTGAAGGTTTCTTGATTATAGGTGCTGCGTCTAAAGCTTACGTCGGAGATATTGTCTGGATTCCTGATACTGCTAAGGAGCGTGACAGCGTTATAAACTATATTTCAGCAATTAAATCTGCTCACGACCCAAAAACTGGCGAGTTTGTTGATACTAATCCGAAAGCCGACAACCGGCTTCGGGCCTTACGTGACTCAGGTTTGTACTTGGATCATTACAACAGTCGGTTTGCTTATCTCAATAGTGCAGGTCAAGTTAACAGCTTTGACTTAGCGGGCAGTATGCCTCTTGACAACATTACTATTCGACGTTCTTTGTTAGAGTCTATTGTAGACTCTAATGAGAAGAACGCTTCTTCTACCAATGAAGATTTCTTTACCTTCTTAGCCAGTGAAGTTCAGAAAATAGACAAGAACTTTATTGAGTCTGCTGAAAAAGCTAATCCTAAGTTCAAGTCACTAAACCTGAAGTTCCGTGGTGATCCGATCAAGTACTCCTATGATACCTTATCTAAGTCTAGCGATCACGTTGTTTGGTTGAATCTTGGTGATTCGACAACACTAGGCTACCGTACGGCTGCTGGTGACCTAGCACCTACTGAAGAAATTGATTCCAACGAACGTGATCATTTGCTTTGTGACTTGATCAAGTACGCAGCTCAGCTCCTTCTTAATAATTTTGGTACGTTATCTAAAGCTTACAGTAACAAATTGAGTCCGCTCCGATATCAGCTAATGTTGATTACTCACTACGGTAGTAAAATTAAGAGCTTGGACAAAGAGTTTAATGAGTCTGTAGAGCGTAACGGTAACAACAGCAATGTTACAGCGGATGTTAAAGGCATAAAGCTTTACAACATGCCTGGTATTACTGATCTGTTCCCTCACCAAGCTAAATTTTTCAACAAGGTTAAAAAACACCCCACCAAGATGCTGCTTAGTATGGCCGTTGGGGCCGGAAAGAGCCTCATTGGCACTGGTTTTGCAGCCCAATTGCTAGCAGCCATGGTAGAAACTAAAGTTAAAAAAGTTTTAATTCTCTGCCCTTCTCGGCTAGTACGTAGTTGGGTTTCTGAGATTTATAAATATTCTAAAGGTCAGATTAACGCGGTAGGTCTTAATCTTTCTACTATCCGTACTTTAATTGAAGTGGTTACGGGTGACGAACACGTTCTTTCTAATCTGGGTGTTCTAACTAACTACCTCAAAGATCATCCTAACAATACTATCTATATTGCCAGCTATGACTTCGTCCGGTATAATGGTAAAGGTTTAACTATTCAGTACGGAGATGAAGAAGTAGTTAAGTACCCAATTGCTGAGTGCTTACGTGATCTGGGTTTTGATATGTTGTTTGCTGATGAGAGTCAGTACCTCAAGAATCCAGGTAACGCCGTTACTTCAGCAGCAGCTATCATTATTTCTAATGTTAAGTACACAGTAATGGCTTCAGGTACAGTCATCCACAATACTGCCCCTGACCTTACCGGGCAATTTGCTCTACTTAACCCGGCTATATTCAATTCCAAAGACAAGTTCATTGCCAAATATTGTAACGATCCAAAAGGCAACGAGCTTAAGCTGAACGCTGAGAAGCAAATCCGTGAGCTTCAGTCTCAGTATTGTTTACGTGAAGATGTTAAGCGTCGTGACTTTGCTTACTTGCTACCAAACTGTCACGAGATTCCTATCAAGTGCGAACCTACCAAGAAGCAACTAGAGTTCTACAAGATTCTAGTTAACAAAGCCATGCAAGACGGTTCTATCAAGGGGCAGCTTGACAAACTTAACGAGCTAGAAGGCACTAACCTTACCAGTGATGAGAATCTAGAAGAAAAACAAGACGAAGTAATGGATGCTCTTCAAACCCGGTTCCAAGGTGTAGAAGAGTTTTTGTGTAATCCTCTTGACTTCGGCGCTGTTGGTTCTTTAGGTAAAGGGTTCTCAGACTCTAGTACTACAGGTCTTCGGGAAGAGTATCTACAAACTTTCAAAGTTGGTGGTAAGTCCCTCACGGAAGAAGACGCTAAGACTATTAAGAACTGTTTGGCTGCTAACACTAAGGTTCCTGAGAAGTACGCAGGTATAGTCAAAGACCTAGTTTCTCCTAAAGTAGAAGCTGTTGTCAGTATCCTCCAGCAGTGCCTTGGTGACTTCTTGTCTGGTAAACGTAAGGACATCAAAGGTAAGAAGGTTCTAGTTTTCTCTTACCGGATTGTAGAACCTATTCACATCTATGAGAACTTACCTCCTGAGTGGAAGAAACATGCTCGTCTCTATCTATCAAGTTCAGGTGCAGAAGTTCTAAAGTCCTTCATGGACGATGACGACGTTTGGATTCTAGTGGCCGCTGCTACTTCAATTAAAGAAGGTCAAAACCTTCAGGTAGCTAACACTGAAATCTTACTCCAGACTAGTTGGTCTCCTGGTGATGAGGAACAAGTAATCGGCCGTATCATGCGTCCAGAGTCTAACGTTAACTCTACTCGTAGTGACGTTTACGTTTATCGGGTGTACATCAACAATACACTTGAAGTTGCTAAAGCTGCCCGTATGATTGTTAAGACAATTAACAAGAAGCGGTACGATGAAAGTGACAATCCTGAGTTTGATAAAGTCAGGGATATTCTTGATGAAACTATGGGTAAGATACCGTTACCTGTAATGAACTTTGAGAATATTAGTGTACGTGACACTGATTGGCGTATTAAAGACTACACTGATACCAACCGCATGATTGAGACCTGGGAAGCTATCCAGTTCAAGGCTATGCGTGAGAAGAACCTAGGACGGCTATCTCTTACTGCTGACAACCATGCTAGCATTCCTAATTCTCAACCGTTAGCTTATATTCCTCGTATTCCAGGGAATTCTCCTTTTGGTAAACACTTAATGGCAATTTCTATTGCCGAAGAGATACCAGAATCTGATTTACCCTATGTAGGGGAAGGTAATCAGTTCCACATTCCTAAACCTAGTTTGAATACTAAAGAAGCAACTTTAGTTGACACGGAGTTTGGTATTGGTTTCTACGCTAGAAGTGTTAACCCTACTACTGCTGAAGTAAAAATTCCTGGTCTGCCTTACAAGAACCAGTACATCAAACTTCCTAAGTCTACTGTTTACGTCTACACTGATCACGACGAAGAACAGAAAGTACGTAACAAACTAGACAAGGCTATGCTTACAGGTGGCGGCATTGTTCGTGTTCCTGGTAAACTGGCTACTCCAGCTACTTCACCACTAGAGCACGACGAAGAAGAGTCTGAGTTACCAGTTACTCCTTCTAAGACTCCAGGTACCCCTACACCTTCAACACCTCCTACTAAACCTCTAGTACAAACACCCGTTGGGCCTGTTGTAACACCTTCGGGTCCAACAGGCCCAACGGGTAAACAAAAGCCTGAGATACCTCCACTTAGTGGTAAGAAGCCCCCAGCAGGTGTACCAAATGTAACGCCTCCTGCTAAAGCAGCCACAAGCTTTGCTAATGCTACAGTAATTGAGTTGAGTCCCACTATTCTTAATAAGGCATTCACTCTTCAAATTACTCACACTGACGATAAGCCTCTGACTATGGAGCTTACCGATAAGCTTACCGATTGGAATGTTATTCCAGGTATGGTGTACATCGGTATAGAAAAGCCTGCCGGTATTGATGCCTTCTTTGAACTGATGGAAAAGTTCAAGTTTACTCTTCCTGAAGACGACAAGAAGTTGCTATTAACTTACAAGACCAACTTCCACAAGTTGGATAAGGTAGCTAACGTATCTACTAGTAGCTACCATAAGTTAATAACTCAACACGCTACCACTAAAGGCAATGTAGTTAGGTTCTATCCCTGGGTTGAACAACCAGGAGCTAAAGAAAAATTAGAGCTTAACGTGGCTATGCCGTTAGCTGGTACGGATGCTAAGGCTATTGCTAAACGGTTAATGTCAGCCGTCGGGACTAAGTACATTCGTGAGGTAACACAGAGTAAGTCAATTTATGCAAACTCTTTAACTCACGAGTTCTTTAACATGGGCAACTTCTTAACTAAAGAGTTCCCAGGCGGTGTTGCTTCTGCTAAAGAGTACGTCAAAAAACACCTACGCTCCTATATGACTGAACAGTACTATAACGAGCTAATAAAGCTGTTTGATGCTCATTTCTAATCCTGTCTCTAACTACGGTTAACTACGTCTAAGGGAGTACAGTACAAATGTCAGACTCAGATTCCAAACCTAACTATACGATTGTTGACGCCAAGTCTGAGTCTGACTTTGTACCCGACGTTAGTTCTTGCTCTTTGAACCCACTGACGCTTATCCTGAAGGTCGCAAGCTATCCTTACGGTCACAGGTTACATGTAAAGTCAATTAGTCCTAGGTTTGCCTATTACAACCAAGAAAAATTTCTTAACCGGAAGTAAAATTCTTCTTGACTTCTGTGCTCTGTTGTTATATACTTGTTTTTGTGATCAGAAAAAAGTCGGCTGCAAGCAATCTGCATTTGATTGCTTTGGATGTTTCCTCATATCGGTACTCCAATAGTCGCTATGGTTGGTTGGCTAGCCTGTCCGCGATCACTAAAATTCGAGCTGGAAGCTCCAACGCTTTAGCGTGGAGAGGAAAGCTCTGAAATAGACTCCTTGAATCCTCTGCCCAACTCGGCTACTCTCGCCAAAGAATCTTTAGTACTAATAAACCAAAGCTAACCAACTCTCTGAAACCCTAGAGTTTAAGTTCTAAATTTCTACTAATTAAAACCAAACCTAGAATCTAAACTTTTTCTGTTTCGACTTTTGGTTCGAATCTAATTTTAAGAGTACGGTAGTGAGAGGAAACTTTCCCGTGGCTCTTAAAAAATCACAGCTAATGTCTCGTACTGCTATCATAGCCTTAGACTACAATGTTAAGGCTACTAACGACCCAATCCTAGACTTCTTTGGAGTCTATCAGGAGGCTTGTAACTGGACTATGCATAGGCTTTGGAAGCGTAAGACTTTCGGTCTGAAGCAGGCCCATGACCTAGTTTACTACCCGTTACGGGACAAGTTCAACTTGCCTGCTCAACTAGCAGTCAGTGTCTACCACTCTGCCATCGAATCAGGTAAAGCTGCTTACGCTGTGATTAGAAATGATTCCAACCTACCTAAAGATCAGCGTAGGAAGGTTAAAGAGCCACACTTCGATGACCTGATTCCAGTAGGATACGACATTAGGTCTATGATTCTAGACTTCAAAGAGAACACTGTTTCCCTTCTAACTACTACTGGACGTAAGCTTTTCAACTTCACTATGCCGGACTACTATTACAAACGGTTCACTGTTAAAAAGTACCTGAAGCACTTGGATTCCCAGGATATCTACAAGAAGCAGTACGGTAGAGTTGATCCTACTAATCCAATTCAGACTAAATCTGTCTGGACTCCCGGCGGAGCTAACCTAGTCTACAAGAAAGGTAGACTCTACCTACACTTAACTTTTGTTAAAGCTATTCCACCGATTCTAGAGCTACCTTTAAACAAGCAGAAGGCTTTAGGGGTTGATCTAGGACGTACTAACTTTGCCGTCGATTCTAACGGTAAGTTCTACACCGATGTTAGTTTACTAAAACTGATTCGTAAGGCTCAAGCCAAGCGGAAAGAAATAGCTGATCTACTTGAGTCAAGGGAAGTTACTAATCTAGTTCTAAAAGATACTGATAAGATTCTAGTTAAGGCAGGTAAAAAGCCTACCAAGGTTCAGTTGAGTACCCGTTCGCTCGAAAGGCACTTACGTCGGCTTGATCGACGTATAGACAGTTATTGGGAAGAGTTGTGCTACAAGGTAGCTAACGAACTCTTCTCATCAGTAGCGAAGCCAACTGGAACCTTAGTCTTAGAGGACCTAAAACACAGCCCTAGTTTCACTCGTGCTGGTTGGCCGTACGCTAAGTTTAGAAGGCTTCTGTCTGAGGAAGCTCAAGAACGAGGAATCCGTCTAGCTTTCGTACCACCAGCTTACACCTCTCAACGGTGTTCCAAGTGTGGTCACACAGCTAAGAACAACCGTAAGGGTGAAACTTTCGAGTGTAAGAAGTGTGGTCACGAAACCCACGCAGATACTAACGGTGCGGTTAACATTCGTGACCTGTACCTAGGTCGTTGGAGGCAAAAGGCTACCTGCAAGCGGCTAAACCCAGGAGACCCCGACCGTGTCAACAAACTCCTAGGTAAGAAACCACCAGGGCGTGTCAGCCGTCCTGGGCAAAAGCCCCCTGCGGGCAAGCTCTGTCGCTTTAGCGCGGAGTAGCTTGACTAATAGCTAACTTTGGCAAAGTGGCCTAAACCCTAGAATGGGCTACAGTTCAGCAGTAGGTTCTAGGTAGCTGTTAATTGAGACCCTTGGTTTAACCAAATAAGCCGACTACATCCAAGGGTCTCGGTGCTACTATCAATTGGGACTAATTGAGTCTAATGGGCTACTAGCCGGAGTAAAGCATGAGCGATTTTATTTGTGATACTGTCAATAAACTTTTCCCACAGCAAATGTTTAAAGAACACGCTGAAAGAATTGCTGTTAAGCACTTTGGACATAGCTGGCATCTACACGCTGATGTGACAAAGGCCGCTATTATTTCAGCAATTGCTGAAGGGTACAGTGAAGGTTATGAGGAGGGTTACGATTCTCGTGACACTTAACTAACAGACAAAACCCATATAGTTTGTTAATATAGTTAAAAGAGACTAAACTCCTGAAGCTGGCAAGAGTCTGCAATTGACTCTGAAAACGAACTATTTAGTCATCGTTGTGGGTAGTTCGCGCTTTGGCACTTCCTTTCCAGGCAATTTTGTCTACGGACGAAATCCTGTTTGCACTAGTTTAGTCTCGCAGGCTTTGGTTAGCTGCCGCGATCTGCTAAAACCCACACCTAAAGATCAGACAATGGGCTGTAATTCATCAGCGGGTTCTGAAAGTCTGTACGGCACCCTAGAGGTAATCAAGCTCAATAGGTCTAGGGTTCCTCTCATACTCAACATTCTTTAAGGCAACAGTCTTTAATTCAACAGCCTTTAATTCAATAACCACTTAGAATCTGGGTGTAGCTCGGCTGATGCCTACCTGCAATTGGTTGCTAAAAGAATTAGTTGGCTCATTACCTGCTAATTCTCGCATTGGCGATACCTCCTTGAACGGTTGTGTCATTTCTCCGTTCACCATAGGCAAGTGACGCAATTGCTCAAACCCTATCTCACTCAGATTCGCAAACCGCTAAGCAATCAATAAGACTTAGCCACCTAGAGTTTAGAGCTAACAGGCTGTAGTCCAGCAGCAGGTTCTGAAGGTTTGTTGATACTTCCAGCCAGAAACTAAGCCGATAAGGTCGGAAGCTTTAATTTAATTATAGGACTAGATTAAAATGAACTATTATACATTAAAACCTAGAGGTGTTGGAATCTGCAATCTAGTTGAAACCAGATTGACGCATGACAAGCTCCTTTCAATGCAAAAGCACGTTAACGATACCAAACTATTATTAGATGAAGTTTTTGCCCTAAAGAAAGCTCTAGGAGAAATCTGTAATATTCTTCAAGATTTTGAAGTTAAAGAAGTTGCGGATTCCAATCCAAAAGTTAGAGATGCCTTGCGTAGGGTTTGGGTAATTGCTAGTCAATGTCAGGATTAAGAGTTTTAAACAACGGACGGGTGGCAGAGTGGTCGATTGCGCTACATTGGAAATGTAGTGTACCTGCAAGGGTACCGAGGGTTCAAATCCCTCCCCGTCCGCCATTATTTACGCTTAGTTAAACTTTTAATGGACGTGACGATCTCCGGGAGATCGTCACCTTCTAAGTTTGTCCTGGTCAAAAAAGTCAGGCTGCTAATGTTATTGTTAGTCCTTAATCTCCCTCTTGTACTGATCAGCAACACCGTTAATCTAACAAAGTAACGCGCCTAAAAGTAGATTTGTGGGCTGTAATCCATCAGCAGGCAGTCTAAGTGTTGATTAAACCTCTGGTTCCTTTAAGCCTGACACCCGGAGGTTTCTATTTTTAGGGAAAACGATAAAATGATAAAACAAGACCTATTAGACAAACTCCTCTACTTTCAGTCTAAATATTCAGTAACCGACACCGCAGTTCTAGCTGCTACCGAGTTTATCTTTGCCCTTGACTCCATTGACGATTCGTTTCTGAAGACTACTTGGTTAGCTTGTGCTGAAGATGGTGAAGTTTGTTTCCTGTGGCGTAATGCCACCAATCACTTTGAAGTAGGTTTCTATTCAACTACCTATTCCTATTATGCGTCTATTAAAGGTCAAGATTACTTCGGTGACGATTTTCTTGTGAAAGAAGGACTCACCAGTGTGATCGCTTGTCTAAAGTTGTTCCATTCCGAGAAGGAGGAGTTTACCCAGTGCAAAAAGTAACTTTCGTTTTCAATCTATATTTCTTCCCTGACTATAAGGATATGGTTACTTTAGATAAAGCGGAATCGATTTATAATTGTTCTGTAGACCAAGAGGTTCCAGAATTGTTGTTGCAGAGTGATAATAGTTACTTTGTGATTAACGGAGTAACCTTAGTTGGACTACGATTGATTCATCAAGATCATCAAGTTTACGGTTTAATAGACAGGTTTATCTTAGAACCTTCTAGGTCAATTTTTGACACGGTTCGTAATATTGACGACGACATTGTTGCTGCCTGTGCTAGTGATGATGTAGATGAGATGTGGCCCTTGTCTGATTTTGCCTTTCTGCCTGATCAAAAAGACTCTATTATTAAAGCTTTAATCAAAGCTAAGTTTAAAATCGTTAAAGACAAATCCAAGGTTACTGTAGAGCCTAAAGACACTAAAGAGTCTAATATTAAAGTTGTAGTTGACAATGGAAACGCTCCAGAACCTGCACGCCGTTCAGATACAGTAGTTACCCTTAAGCGACCTACTAACAAAAAGGAATAATGTGCCATGGCTATTCATAGAGACATGAATATTTTAGTTAGATCCCTCAAGAGGCTAATGCAAGAACATTCATTCTACGGTGGTGCTATTGATTCCGTTTGGGATCACGATACTACTAAGGCGTGGTTAGCTTATACTAAATCAGTATCTTACGCTATTGTTACACCTTTCCCTAATATAGACTCACAGCCTAATCATTTCAAGAACGTTATTCTAACTTGGTATGACGCCGAACATCGTCGTATTAACAACGAGAAAGAACTTTCCAAATTCGTAATTGAAGCTCCAACTGTTTCAGTAGCTCCAGAACCTAAACCTTTGACTCTCACACTTCCCACTCCGGTACCTGTTATTGAACAGGAGGAAGACGATAGTCAGAACTTTACTGATGTCTTAACTAGTCAGTCACCCTCATTAACTTGTAAAGCAGTTAATGTTTTGGAAACCGTTGATTGTACTGATGGTCTTGAGACTCAATCTCCTTCTGACGTACCTTCACCTGTCGAATCTCTTGAAGACTTGATTGAAGAAAACAATTTACTTTCCGGTGCTGCCGTTGAAGTTAACATAGATTCAGCGATTTCCCTTGTTACTCCTGCTGTTATTGCTACTCCTGCTACTATTACTACGCCAGCGCCTGTGATTCCAGTACATCAGGCTGTAAAAGTTAGTGAGCCCAAGCCTGTAATTACTCCTGTGCCTAGAAATACTGTGGCGCCAGCACCTACACCGACTCCTACTAAACCCGCCATGGTTCCTAATTTTGGCAATCGGAATGACCGGAACCGTAACAACAATAATAACAATCAGAAGTCTAGATACGTTAAGAGTTGAACCTACCTTAAAAATCTCTTGACTCTCTTTGATTTTCGTGATACAGTGGTCTCCTAGTAGTAAAAGGAGGGTTCTATGGCGAAAAAGAATAGAGCTTGTTACTCTATAGACTATGTGCTAGACCTTGTCAAGGAGGTCATTAAGAGTAATGATTACTATAACAAAAAAGTTATAGCACTACCTACTGGTAACAGTGTAACTGTGTCTGCTACGTTGCGGGCGTACGTACAACATGGAACACAGTGTTGTACGTGCGGGTTAAAGGCAGGTTATTTTCTTGAGAAGCATAAAGGTAGCGGTAATTTTACTCTGGTGCTTATGTCAAAAGCTAGAAGGTCTGGGAATGGTTGTCAAATAATGTTTGGAATTGACCATAAAGTACCTAGACACGTGGAAGGCTCTGTTGGTGTAGGTGCTAATATTTGTGTTATGTGTCAACCGTGTAACTCTGACAAGGGTTCTAAGCTAATATATGACACTACAACAGTGTATCGTATAGCTTCCGTCAAAGATACTCTAAAAGAGTTGTATAGTGGAGATGATCGGTTTACTAAGTTCTTCGCTAGTTATTGTGTTGACTTAGAGAGTAGAAGTAAGACTGATCCTCACTATGGGTTCATCACTTACGACGGGTTACTAACTTACGCGGCAAAAGTTAAGGAGTTGTTCGGTTTAGAGATTGACATTGACTCTGTAAAACCAAACTTTTTACCTGTGACAGAGTCACCCTTTGCTTCTGACTTTTTCACAATTCCTTATGGCAGTGATCAGTGGAACCTCTTGTATAATATTATTCAAGAGTCGAAGGTTGAAAACCAAATCTTGTTGAGGTTAAAGTAACAATTCGTATAAAGTAACCAAACAAGACAAGGCTATTAGCGGACGGGTGGCAGAGTGGTCGATTGCGCTACATTGGAAATGTAGTGTACCTGCAAGGGTACCGAGGGTTCAAATCCCTCCCCGTCCGCTAATAGCCTTGTTATTTGGTTAATTACGATCCTCTTTCTGTAGTTAAGGGTAATCCGAGTCGGAGATATATAAACTATGAACAGTTAATTCCTCGTTGGATTGAAGAAGCTAAAGCAGCACATGACTGGTTAGTTAACTATAAGAATACTCATCTAGTTGACGCCGAATAAACCTATTGACTTCCTAATTATTCTGTGTTAGACTACTAGAATACAAAAGTGTGTACTACAGTAAAAAGGAATAATAACCAATGTCTGTAACTATTGATGAAGAAAACAAGTGGCCTATTGTTAAGGCGCTAACCGATACAACTTTGAATGATCCGAAGATTAAGAGGATTGTAGGGGAGCATTCGTACAACGCGTCGGGTAAGGTAGTACACTTTAGTAGTAGTGGTGCGCGTATTTTGATCATGTTGGACAGTCTTAGCTCTTACGAGAAAGAGAATAAGGAGGTTTTCTATGATCACCAGGAGACTGTGTTCAAGAGCATGGTTAATTACTGTCTCACTCAGACAGATCAGTCACTTAAGTCAGTTTTAATCATGCCGTTCAAGCCGTGTCGTTTCCCAGACGATGCGGCTTTTTCTGTTGCGTTTACAACTTTGCTTGGCCGTATGTTCTCCTTGGCCGACAAGCATGCAGCCAACCTTATTGCGATTAACGGTCATGGTTTGTTTGGTCGTGTAGCCGGTTACTTCAAACTGTTCCCCAAGTCCAAGAAAGCAATTGACTGGCGTAAATACCTCAACCGTATCTTTGAGATTGAGTGGAAAGGCGTAACCTACAAGATAATGGGTACCCTAGAAGTTCAGAAACTGTCTACGCAGAACAAAGACGAGATGGGCACCTTGCCTAATCTCATTGGTTACTGGTGCAAAGGGTTCACTCAGGCAATTGAAGGTCGTAACTGGTATACTCTGAACCTTGATTTAGAGGCCGTTCGGTGCCTTAATGTTAACACTGTAAAAAAGTTTGATCAATTCTACGAACGGCTAATTGAGGCTAAAAGGGTCTATATAGATACAGAGACCAGCGGGTTGGGGCGTGTGAAAAATCGCGTGTTGTCTATCCAGTTTGCGTTCAATAGTAAGGTCGCGTTCTTTATTCCTATTCACCATAGCGAGACACCGTTTTCAGCTAAGGAGTTGGACTATATCATTGGTAAGTTACGTCATTACTTTGAGTTTAACACTAACGCTGAGTATCATTGTTATCATAACGCCTCGTTTGACTTAACCGTTATGAAGATTCAAGACGGCGGGTTTGGAGTTCGTTATTTCCAGGCACCTGTACTGGATACCACGGCTACCACCTTTAGTTGTGATGAGAATCTTAAATTCATCGCTACGTATTTCAAGGATAAAAAATTTGGTGCTTATAAGCTTGACGGAGTTTGTCAGAGTTACGGTTGTAATATTTACAATGAGTTAGATTTTTCTAAAGATGACCGTGCTAACATGGAGCAGTCTAAACTCTCTGATGCTTTAATTACTTACGCTAGTGTTGACGTTTTAGTACTTCCTGAACTAGTTAAGTTTCAGACTCACGAGTGTACAGTGCGTCAAGGTCAGACTAATTTTTTAAAGTTTCAGCTTGTTCAGTTCAACGCTATGATAAAGTCGTTCGTTACAGCTGAGTCAACTGGAGCTTTGGCTGACAAGAAGTATCTTGCTGGACAGATGGCTAAAGGCTCTGAAATTAACAATGAGATACAGAAGCTTGAAGGTGAGCTAAAAAAGTTTCCTTCGATTCAAAAAGCTAACACTCATTTACTTAAAAAAGCAGGACTTCCTAGTGGTGGTGGTCTTTTTGGACAAACTAATTGGATATTTTCTTCCTCTAAACCTGCTCATAAAGCTCATTTGTTTTTTGACGTTTTAGGTTTAGAGCCTTTGACTTTAGGTAAAGACGGGAAGACAGGAAAGATAGATAAGGGTTTTCAAGAACATTACTCTAAAGTACCTGAGATACGAGGCTTTACTGCCATTAGTAAAGCAAAATCGATAAAAAACTCCTTCATCTCAGGGCTGTATAAGATTGTCTGTGAATCAGATGCCTCAGATTCACGCATTAGGTGCCGTTATAGCTATCTTACAGTGGTCACTGGCAGGACTTCAGGGCAAAAACCTAATTTACAAAACATTCCGTCGCGTGGACCACTCGCTAAAATTGTAAAGCGTCTTTTCATAGCAGGTCCTGGCAATGCACTCGTGAAAATTGATTTTAGTTCGCACGAAATCGGCATGTGGGCTAACTGTAGCGGCGATTCTGACCTAGCCAATTTAGCAAAGACAGGTTACAAGCTAAGATTGAAATACCGACTTGAGCCTACGTCCAAGTGCTTATCTGACGTTAGTGATCTCGGTGATTTACATAAGCTTAATTATAAGCACTTCTACGGTAGGTTACCTAATACAACCGAAGAGAGAGACTCAATAAAAAGCACAATTTTTGGTTGTATATACGGCAAACAGGCTGATGGGCTATCTAAATCGCTTAAAATAACAAAGGAAGAGGCTCAAAAGCTAATAGACCTACTTTTTGAAAAGTTTAAGAAAGGAGGTACTTTTCTTAAACAAGTGCAAGCTAAGTCTAAGCGTACACTATTAGCTGTAAGTCCTATCTTTAGGACACGTCATCTTCCGGCTTATTTACACAATAAACCGGGAGTCCGCAATGCTATGGATAGGCGTGGACCGAACGCAATCATACAAGGAATCGCCTCAGATTGCCTACTTTTGGGGTCCTCTATTTTAGAGTCTCTAGTTTGGAACTATTTTGTCAAGCATGATATTGATGTATATATCAAGCAGAGCAATTTCGTTCATGATGCAATCGAGGGTTGTATCAGGGTAGAACTTATACCCGTATATTGTTACTTGCTAGAGCACAGTTGTACTACTCTTGTTCACAAGACGTACAGGGAGACTTTTGGCTTTCGTATGCTTAAGCCTTTGGAGATTGACTTCAGTATAGGATACGCCTTAAGCTCCATGTATAAGTGGGATTACAATACTTTCGGGGTGGGTGTAGAGACTCTTGATAAGGAAGGTAACAAGAAAAAAGTACCTAACCTTATAGAGATTTCTAAAATGGTAGTGACAGACTGTGCAAAGTTACATCCTGACTATTGGACTAAAGACTGTCAGGAGAAAGTACTAAAATCTTTTGAACACAACGCCAAGATCATCAACAAGTTTAGAACTGAAGAAATAAAACTTCAGCTTAAGTCTAACCTTCCTAATGAGACGATGTTAATAACTGAAGAGAACGCCAGGGAGATTGGTCTCATTTTTGACGCAATGAAGCACAAGTTCTAATCAAGAAAGGATAACAACCTATAGCTACTAAGCTGGTAACTAAAAAGCGTAAGCGTAAAGAACCTGTCTTATCCGCAGCTAACTGTCAGTGGTGTGTGTAGACATAAAAGTTAACCTAGATTCTGATGTACTCTGTTGTGACAACGGTTATTGTCTTCACTTAGCTCACTTTTCCGAGTGTGTAGGAGACTTAAGTAAAGATATCCTCTATCCTATAGAGCCTTTAGCTTTAAAAGGAGATTATGAAGCTTGCTACAAGGAACTTCGAGAGTTTATTCTTCCAATATTTTCATCCTTGTTAGACGACGCTTCAAAGTTAATACCTCGTCCTGTTAAAGACTTACCTACCATGAAGTTTCAGCCAATCAAGGCATCTAAGCTAGTAGACAAGCTAGTAACTTCTACGGTTACTGACTTGTCCTTCAAAGTTACTCTGTTACAAGAGTACAGTAAAAAGTTTGATTCTCACCGCCTAGTAATGGACATTTTATGTGACAACTTCGCTTACTACTTAGTAAGTATAGGTTACGCTATGGATGACCGTAAAGCTGTTTTTGATTACTTAAACAGTATCTAGTTTGAATAAAAACCCTCGGGAGGAACAAATCCTCCCGAGGGTTTTTCTTATTTACGGTAGAGTGTCTTTAGCCTAGCTTTAAGTTTATTGGCTAGTTTAACGTTAGTAAGAGGCAACTTCATTCTTAGTTGTAGCAACCACCGCTTAGGAACTCCGTAGTTCTTACCTTGAAGAGTACCATCCTTATTCATAAGGAGTAACATGAACTTCTCACCGGACTCAACAACTGACTGCGCTTTTAACTTCAAAGTGTTAAAGAAAATTCCACGCTTAGGGTAATCTCCTTTAAGCCCTGCGTAAAAATCAGACTTAACCTCCGTGACAAAGGTTACACCATTCTTCTCTAAAACCAAGTCTGGATAATAAAGATGCTCCGACTTAGTTTTAGGATAGATGAATATCTTTCCCTTGTTACCTCCCCAGTGAATAACATTATATCCGTTATCCACACTCCATTTAATAGCTTGAGGTTCATACCCTTGAAGTCCTTCGTAGGTAACTCCGTTAATAGTAGCTGTCTTAATTTTATTGGTACCTACAGAACGCCGCCCTCTTAGTTCCAAACTTTGGGAAGGGTGTTCTACTCCATACCTCTCTATCATAGTGGCTACAAATTTTGCCTTAACTTTTGGATTTGAAAGATTGTGTTCAAAACCATACCGTTTTAAGCTAGTAGCTCGTGCTTTAGCTCTAACGTCAGGGTGTTTAGAAGGATGCTCAAAACCATATCGTTTTAAGCTAGTTTGTTTAGCCTTCTCTTTAAACTCTGGAATAAGAGAAGCATGCCGATTACCATACTTCTCTTCCATCCTATTTTTAGCATAGTCTTGCATAGAGTCTAACTTAAATACATTATCGACTCCGTATTTTAGTAACACTGTCTCCTTAGCCTTAGTTTGTATTTCTTTGTTTTGAAATACGTTCTCTGCACCATACCGTTCTACATTAGTAACCGTCCTTCTAGTTATTATTTCAGCAGCTCCTGCAGCGTGAGGTACCCCGTATTTTTCCATGCATGTCTTAACAGAATTGGCTTTCATATCTTCTCGTTGAGAGTTGTGCTCTACTCCAAACTGTAGCACGTTGTTTTCCTTAATCCTTTCCTTAATCTCCTCAGATTGGAATACGTTAGGTACGCCGTAGCGTTCTACATTAGTAGCTGCTAACTTAGCCTTATAAGAATCACTGTTCTTAGAACAATGCATGCTGCAAAAAGGAGGCCAAGGCTTAAAAAATTCATTAGCTCTAAACAGTATGGTTTTGCCTTCATATCCTCCGCAATGTTCACAAGTAGGTATACCTTGAAATAGTGTTTTCCTATTTACTAAGAATTCTTCCTGTTTAGCGGCACTTATTGTAAAGCTTCTACCGTTGTGTATGCCTGCCTCTTTAGGGTTGATTACGTTTTTATATTTAAAATAAAATCCAGGAACTACGTCTCTTATGACGTTTACAAGTGTATTGCTACGTAGAGGTAAATTATACTTCTCTACGTGTGCTAGAACAGTTTTCAATGCTGTTTGTGCTTCCAAAGTCTCCTTGGAGAAAACCTTACATGTAGTTGGCTCAGAAGTTACAGGCTTAACTGGAGTCGTAACAGTTTTAGGCTTCTTAACATCACCAAAAAGTGACTTCTGAACATAAACCTGGCTGGTTAAGGTTTTCTTCCACCTTAACCGTTTCCTCAACAACCTTCTGGCCAAATTTACCCAACCGTTCCTTAACCCAAGGCTTGGTAAGAACGTCCTGGCACAGAGTCTTAAGTTCAGAACTAACGGTAACTTTAAGGAAAATAGTCATGATAAAATCTCCAAAGTTAAAATAGTTAAAGGTTAATTGAAAGTTTACCGAGCTTCTTGATCAATTTAGTCCGATTAGGGACTCCGAAAGATTTTAGTAATACATCGCCCTTGCTGGACATCAGCAAAAGCATAAAAGTCTTGCCGGAATCCACGACGGCTTTAGCTTTAAGTAAAAGTTCATTGAACCGTCGGTCACTGTCACTTAGGTTAGTGTGTAGTCCTGCGACGTAAGTAGATTTTAGTTCCACGTAGTAAGCCTTGCCTGACTTTTCTACTTTAACGTCAGGATAGTACACCCTAACCCTATTTTGATTATCCACATAGTTAAAAGTTTCGGCGTGAGTAGTGATTACCGTGTAACCCCTTTCATGTAGATACTCAATACCTTTAACTTCTTGACTTGTAAGTTTAGAATGTTTGACTCCGTCCGTGATAACCTCTTTGTTAAAAACATTTCCCGAAGTAAGCCTACCAGCCAAGTCCACACACAGTGACGGATTCTGAACCCCGTACCGTTCAAACTTATTATACTCTGCCTTACCTTTCACCTCGTCGTTTTGCATAGGGTGAGCTACTGAGTACTTGTCTAGATTAGTTTTGGCTCGGCGTTCAGATATCTCCTTCTGTCCTTCTGCACCGTACCTTTCTTGTACAGTAGTCTTCATTTTCTCCACGATGTCTTTGCTCTGTAGGGGTTTTTCTACCCCGTACCTAGACACCATAGTTTCTTTAATTTTAGTTTTAACCTTCTCTGCCTGAAACGGGTTGTCAACTCCGTACTTAGCCTGAAAGGATTCTTTACGCTTAGCCTTAACTTCTTCGGTTGACTTACTGCAAGAGTTTGAGCAGTATTTGGGCCAAGGTAAATATAAACGCTCTACGTTCCTATAGAAAGATTCACCTTCTGTGCTAGAACAGTGGTCACACTTAGGTAACCCTTGAAAGAAAATTTTCCGTTGAATGAAAAACTCCCTGGACTTCTCTTTTGGAGGTATAATTTTGTCCTCAAACTTACTGAAAAACTTAGGGTACCGTTGCTCAATAACTTTTACCACACGATTAAAGTTTAACGGTAAGTTGTTATCTTCAATGTATTGCAGTACCTTTTGCAACACTTCGTTAGGACTTTTGCTAGAAGACTTATTATTTTTAAGTAAGGTCATAACTAAAAATTCCTAATAATTTTCCTCTCACTATAAAATTAGGATCCGAAAATACCCTGGGAGGAAAAATCTTCAAAAAATTTAAAAAGATGTGTACAGGTGTCCACCTACCTTTTATACCACGTTTAGTTTATAATGTTAGGCCAACCTAGCCCCATTTTCTATAGCCTAGTTTAGAACGATTCTAACAAATTTCAACCTACCTTAAACTTGGTACATATCCACTGTAACCTTACAGTTTAACCTTCTTTGAAGAATCGACAATCCTGCAAATCCTTCTTGACTCCTTTCCAATTTTCTGGTACACTACTAGCACTCTTCCAAAAAGGACTAATAAAATGCTCCTACCTAAAACAACGAAGTTACGTCCTCATAAGTGTCCTGCCGACAAGGACCCTAATGACGCTCAGCTTTCAAACCATGAAAGCTATAGCGTTTGGCATTGAATCGTACATTAAAGATAAAGACTACGCTAATGCGGAGAAAGTAACCTTTGACATTGCAGTAGGCTTTTTCTCAGGCTTGATGACCACGTGCAACAATGTAGAGATTATCCGGCACGACGGTACTAACAAACCGTACTCTCCTAAAGAGTTGCACGCTGTAGGTGTCGGTATTGCTGAGCGGTTCTCCAAGGACTTAGTATCCTCCTTCAAAAACAAGACGTGGCATAACGATAATAAGATGTTTGAGTTTATTCTGATGACTACCAACGAGAAACTGTCCCTGCAAATGGTTCGGTCTATCTGTGATCCGTTGAACAAGAACCCTGATGCCGAGTGAAGAGGGAGTTGCTTAAAATGTCTAAAACGCCTACTACGCCTACTACGCCTAACAAGGCTAAAGCGCCTAACAAATCTGGACCTTGTATGTTGCCGGTTGCTCAGTGTGAAGACTGCGGTGATGCTTTATACCCAGACGAACTTTGCACTCACACCTATTGCAAGCTAGGTCGTCGTAAGAAAGCGTTGTCAGAAAAAGTTGTTAAAGAGGTAATGGAGTCTCTATCCAAACTCCACAAGGTTAAAAAGTCTGACATTGAGATTGCTGTTAAGAAAAGTGCTTTCTCTACTTTTAATAAAGTAGTTGAAGGTATTAACGAGCTTATCGGTGGTCCTAAGGGTGGTTATTACCCTCACCTGCCTAGAGATGTCTGATAATGCAGTAAGAATCGTCATGGACGCCTATGAGGGAGACCTTGAAACTCTTCCTGACTACATCTACGGTTCCATTGAGTCTGGACTAAATTATCTCTATAACGACCTAGGCTACAAGTTGTTCAAACCTGTTTTTGATTCGGAGCGTAAAAGCTTAGCTAGCTTAACCTGTAAAGCTAAAGCGGTTAAACCGTCAACTATCCGAATAATTGAAGGTCGTTCTACCACCAGACGCTAAAAGGACTCCAACTACAATGGCTAAGTCACCAAAAAATACCAAAACCCACCACTCATCAGGTAGTAGTCACCCCGACAATCCCAAGTTATGCCGAGTTCCTCTAGGCAAGTGCGAGGGGTGTGGTGATGTTGTCTTTACCAACGAGCCTTGTGATCATTTGTACTGCAAACTAAGTAGGAGTAGAAATAACCTTTCCAAGAAGGCTGCTCAAGAAGTAGCAGATTCCCTAGCTAAATTACCGAAGGTTAATGATTCTGCTATCAGCAAAGCTGTCCGTATCGCGGCTACGCGTGTTTTTACTCAAGTGCTAAATGCATTAAACGATATAATTACTTACCCAACTCACAAAGTTAACCATTTTGAAGGCATTCCTAGAGCGATTGCTAAAACCTCAGCCGAGATTGTAGTTCGGTACAACGCCGAGTTCATGGAGGACGATTATTACCTTCACACCCTTCACTCAGTTAAGGGTGGCCTAGATCACATCTACAACACTTTAGCTATGCAGTTGTTACAGCCTATGTACGACGCTGTTAAAGAGTCTATGGAGCCTACAGAGAGAAACTCTACTAGGCGTTCTAAGACTAGCGCCGCTACAATAATAGAATCTACAGCGTCCTCTAAAACTAACGACCCTGACAAAGTCACAATCATCTCCAGTAAGAACACTCTATAGGTAATCTGTTGCTTCAACCGTTAACTAAAAAGGACAAACTCCTATGCGTAAATACGACTCAATCCAAACAATCAAACGTAAGTCTCACTCCAAAGACGTAGTAGGTGTTCGTGAAGAACCGTTCCCTGGTAAATGTTTAATTCCGGTTCAGTGCCCGTGTTGTGATGAGCCAGGGTTCCCTGACATGGACTGTGATCACCCTTATTGTGAGATTGGTCGTAACGCGGATACCCTGTCTAAACAAATTGCTGACGCTGTCGCTGCTAAACTCCCTAAGAAGTTCACTAAGTCTGATGTTAAAAAGATTGCCCAAGAGGAAATGTACCCAACCATCCATTCTGCTTTGATTGAGTGGAGCAAACTAGCTAAAATGGCAATTAACGGTAGGATTGCCGTTCCCAAAGACTTTGCTGAACTTGCCCAAAGCTTAACTACTGTTAATCTTGATTCTATTCTAGACCACACTCGAAGTGTCGCTGATGTTCACGATGACACAGAGCACATGATGGGTCTAACCTTCCGCTACATCTACCGTACATTAGCCGTAGAATCCATGCCCAAGAAAGATTCTACGCTAGAAACTACTCTAGAGACTCAAACTGGCAAACGCTGGGGTTGATTGAAAGGCGAATCATGGTTGAGCTTGTTAAATTGCATGACGGTCGTCCTTCGCTTAGGGACATTCCTGGGAGGTTGCGTCATTTATCCGACCTAATAGAAAACGGTACCTGCGGAGACGTTAAATTCGCCGCTGTTGTAGTTGTTAGAACAGACTCCAGCCAGAGTGAGTTTGGTTACGGTGACGTTAACATTCTCGAAGCTATTGGTGCGTTTTCTTGGGCTGCATCTCACATTGGTGACTCACCTATAGACTCCTTCAATAATAAAAACAGTTAAGGAGTTTATTGATGTTGTACAACGATAGCAGTTAACTTCTTTCAAACCCTACACCTACAAACTCTTAGCCAGGATAACTACCTTGTCTATCGTGTCTATCAATACTACCCAAGAAGCGTTAGCCAAGTATCAAACACTGGGAAGAGAACCTCATCAAAATAAAAAACGGTGAGTGGGAAGAACTCGATATTTCAAGGAGTAGCTGTGCTCTCTGCACGCTCTTCTTTAAAGACTTTTGCGAATTGTGTCCGGTTAAACTCAAAACTGGTGGACGGTGCAAAGAGTCTCCGTACGAAATGGTTGACATCTTGATTAGAGAAATCGATTCCTATGCTCCAGAGGAGCCTGTCCAACAGTCTAAGTTAACATCTCTAGAACAGGCGGTAGAGAGTGAGTTGGTGTTTTTGAAGTCTTTAGTTTCTTGAAAGGTAAATGTTTATGGCTGCTCAGATTCGCCGATACCAGTTTGTAGAGGTTACTGCTGTTCACGGCGACGGTAATAACCCACCTGTAACTATTAAACTGTGTGACGACGCTACCAGTGCTCGTATAAACCAGTTTGCGGGGCAATCAGTTGAATCTTTTGGAGAGGTTCATGTAATACGACCGTCTCCACAGTTTGTTCGTGGGTTCCGACCGTCTCAGTTCAAGGAAGGTGAATCTAGAGATTTTGTACTAGCTGAGATTGCTAGGCTTAGAAGTCAGAAAGGAGTTGTCTCGTGACAGTTAAGACTACCGCACAACAGAGAATCAATTACTACTTAACTAAAGCTGCTACCCAGGAGTATGTAAACCACATAGCCACGTTAAAGTGGGATTGGATTTACAATCTATCCGAAGAAAGCATTAGATTAAAAGACATTGAAAGTAATCTTCATTTTCTGAGGATGGGGATTTTAGCCAAGACGTTAGCAGTGTCTACCGATGACACATACACTATTAGTTTGCATGGAGGTTTCTCCTATTTACCGTCTAGGAGTAAATTTTTAACTTATCCGGTGTTTAATTGGGGTTACGGTTTAACTATAGCTCCGCGCGTTGGGATTACAAAGGACAATACTATAGAGCTGGATCATGGTTTTGATCCAGAACAGAGAAGGATAATTAAATTGATAATTCCTGATGCATTTAACCGAGACTTTGTTAAAGCTGAGATGGTTAAGTTGCTAAAAGTTTCCATAGCTCAGTCTAGACCTACTACTGTTATTCGTGGCCCACTGACTCCTGAGCAATTGCTAAGTGATCGGTACGTAATGGTTAGTGACGCCTTTTATTCTTTGGGTTACAAACACTCTTGTGGGCGGTACTTAGAGCATATAGATAAGAAACGCCCAACTGAGTTAGCTACAAACGAAGGGTTTTACGGGTTTCATAGTAAAGAACAAGTAGATAAGTCTTTTATCCCTACGGACCTATCTACGTACTTAAGGAACAAAACCTACCTCCTCATTAGTAATGAGTCTGAACTTTGGGAGAAGTTAGGTTTCTCCCCAGAACCTGTTTGGAAGATGGAAACTTTATCTGCAGAAGCAACAGCTATCTTTCTCAAAGAAGATGAAGATGATGCTAAGATGCGGTCAGAAATTGTACTTGAACACCTCAGAGAACAAGGTGAACGGCACCGCCGGTTTCTTGAGGTTAAGAATAAAGGAATTCAATCGTGACTACCGCACAACAACGAATATTGTATTATTTAACCACCGCTACCTTATCCTATGCAGAGGCAGAGGTTCTTCTAAAGACCTTAACTTGGGACTGGTTGCCTAATTTTACTCCGGTTCAATTACACAATTTAAGATTAAGGAATACCTTTACTCCTTTGAAATCTGTCCCTGGTTTGTTCACAAAACCTTTAGCTATATCTACAAACAGGAGTCATGTTTTCTCTATGTACGGAGGGCTGGGTTATGAATCAGCAAGAAGTAAATCCGTTGGTTTCTCCGTTAGGAATTGGGGGTACCATACTGTAGTGGCTCCGGTAACTAATGCTAACTACAATAACATGATAGAGTTTACTGACTCTTTTGACCCTGAGCAAAGAAAGTTGTTAGCTATGATTTTAGTAAAAGAAGGCAGTCGTAGGTATATTAACGATGAAATGTTAAAGCTTCTTAAATTGTCTCTGGAATCAACTAACCCTACAACTATAATTCGAGGTCCGATAAAAGATGACGATAGAATGTCAACTTATCGGTACAAGACGGTCAGCGAGACTCTGAGACGGTTAGGTTATATTTACTCCTGTGCGAGACATATGAATGAGCTACCTTCTGTCCGAAACGAAGTTACTACCGACGCGGGTTTATACGGGTTCCACAGTAAAATAAAACATGATGAAACCTTCTTTAACTGTGATTTAACAACGTTGCTTCTAGACTCTAAAAACTTAATTATCTCCGATGAAGACGACTTGTACGTTAAAGCAAAGTTGCTACCTGATGCTTGTTTTTTAACTCGTGAGCAAACTATCCATTGGGCAGAGTTGGACAAGCTATTCCACAAAACCATGCGTGATGCTGCCTTTGAACATATAATTGAAGAATCAAGGGAGCGCGCCAAGTTCCTCAATATTAAGGATGAGTAATAACTATGAAAACATCTCTAACGCTGCCTTGGGTAGACCTCACTGACTCGGCTCTTCTTGAATTGAAAAGGTTAGCAACAAACTCTGCAACGAGCATACAAAAGCTGGAGGAAGTTTCTACTAATTTAGGAATTCCTTTAAACTACGGACTATTTCCGCGAGGCAACTACGTAAAAGAACTTCGAGAGAAACTGCTGTACCTGCATGATTGGATTCTAGAGGACAGGAGGATTCATTCTGAACGGTTCACTATAGACGAAGAACTATATCTTTTGGACAACACTATTGAAACTTGGGCTAAGATTCTGCAGAGCTTAAGCTCAAGAACTATTCCTGTAAAAGAGGAAAGGATTGACCTCTGTTTCATGTTTGCTGACGATAAATACTGTCGTAGGTGTCCTGTAGCGTTGAGCGGTCATGTTAGCTGTGCTAATACTCCCAGGTCGTTGTTTGACAAACTAATAAACAAGCTGGACATAAGGTACAAACGTAAGCCAGAAGACACTGAAAAGTTGTTTGTTCAACTAGAACAACTTTGTTTAGCGGAAGTTTACTTTTTGATCAAACTCCGTTGTGACTGGTTATCCTTGTACGGTGAAGCCTTCCTGCTACAACAAGCAATTTGTCACGACTCTGTGTAACTGGTGAGAGGTTAACATCATGATCGACGTAAGACATCCTGAAGAAATTCTACGAGAGACCAAGCGTGACCTGTACTTTGTAGAGTTTTTGTTCAAGGGTAAAATTTGGAGTTTCTTCCGAGAGCATGATAAACTGTCTCCAATCGGAGAAGTGGAAGATAAGAACAATCCTCCAGGTAGGCAAGAAGTTTTAGATTGGTTAGCTGAGAACTTGCCTGGTACTCAGTGGGAGATACTAGGCCCACGGGAACGTAGTGGTTTACTCGCTGGTGGAATTTACGGACGGATTGCTATCCACTTTGACCCTGACGGCTTGAAAAAGTTCTGTGACCGTTGGGAAGTTAACAACAAGTCAGTTGATCCTCGGTTCCAATTAGGTGTTCTACCCTACGCTGACTTTGCCGCCAAGTATCACTAAAACTCCACCTTTAAAAATGAAATCTCTATTCTAGGGGACGTTTATCAAATGATCGTACCAAACTTTTCTACTAAGCTAGTTAAACTGTTCCAAGGTGACAGTTTGAAACTATACAAGCACGGGCCGAGTCCAACTTGTATAGTTTCGGATGGTGCTTACGGAATTTTAGGTTTCGAAGGTGACACTTCTACTCATTCTACTTTACCTGAGTGGTACGAGCCTCACATTAAACGTTGGTCAAAATATGCTACGGGTAAAACTACCCTTTGGTTCTGGAACACTGAGATTGGTTGGGCAGTAGTCCATCCTATTTTGGAGAAATACGGTTGGCGGTATGTCAACGCAAACGTTTGGGACAAAGGACTCAGCCGCATAGCTGGTAACGTTAACACTAAAACTATTCGTCGGTTCCCTGTGGTGTCGGAAGTTTGTGTCCATTACGTCTTTGAATCTAGAATAAATGGTAAACTAATAAAAGAGTGGTTGAGAGACGAGTGGTTACGTTCTGGTTTAAGTCTTAACAAGGCTAATGAAGCTTGTGGTGTTTCTAACGTAGCAACGAGGAAGTATTTAACTCAAGACGCTTGTTGGTACTTTCCACCGGATGAGATGTTTGACAAACTGTCTAAATATGCTAACAAACACGGAAGCAAACAAGGTCGTCCTTATTTTTCTTTAGATGGTAAAGTTCGGTCTGACTTCCGCAGTAGATTTAATTGTCCCTTTGGAACTACTAATGTGTGGAGCGAGTCTTCTCTGCACAGTAGCGAGCGAATCAAAACTAGTACGAATAAGTTCGTTCATCCTAACCAGAAACCTTTAGCTTTAATGTCTAGAATCATTGAAGCTTCCACCAATAAGGAGGAAGTCGTTTGGGAACCCTTCGGTGGATTGTTCACTGGGTGCCTAGCTGCTAAAAAGTTAGGACGTATTGCTTACGGAGCCGAGATTCTATCTGATTACTTCAAGTACGGTTCAGCTAGGTTCAAGTCCTTGTTCAATTAAGGAGGTTTCTATGTCTAAATCAGTAATTTTAGCAACTATTGATGACTATTTGTCACATTATAAGAAAACCAAGGTTGTAGCGTCAGTGTCTTCTTGGTAATTTCTTAAAGGTACAACTGTAACACAAGAAGGTTCACCTCCAGATGTGTGTTACGTTAAAATTATAGCTATATCTAAGGATAAGCGCACTATGCTATCCATGTGGTTTCAACTTACTCTAGAGATTGACTTTAAATCATGCTATAACGTAGAGTTCACTAATTGAGGTTACGCCTTAGTAGTACATTCAGTCGTTGATAGAAACGTTATTTTGGCATTTTTGGCAGATGGTACCGACAGGGCAGACATACTTAGGTGGCTGCCTGTAAAGGAGGATAGAATGACAGTAACTACTGAGATGGCAGACGCTTTATCTTACGCTATTGGTAAAGATAACCCCAAGATTATAGTTAGAGAGCCAATAGAATCCTTTATGGTTGGTAATCCTCGCTATGAGTTGGTAACGAAATGCTTGCGTAGTCTTGGTTATGTTCACGAAAAAGATTCTGTGATTGGTGGTGTACCTCATTGGTTACATAGTAAAGAGGCTATCGATGATCAATATAAAACGTTATCACATTTAATGTTGACTGCACGAGATGAGTTATTGATCCATCAAAAGCTGGGACTTCTTTCTAAGGACGGTACGATTGTCTTCAAACCGGAAATAGAATCTAAACTAGCTAAGTGGTTGAAGGGTGTTAAAGTTGCACGTGAACAAGCCATTAGAAATACGTTTAAATCTCCTACCGTCCAGAAGTACTTTGACGATGCTCTGTCTCGTATTGAATAGTAGTTAAACTGACCATTAAATTAAGTTAAGGAGTTTGCTCATGACCGACGATCAGCTTTTGTTTGAGTCAAACTCCAAACGGACTCAAGATTCAGTCAAGCAACAACTACTCAGCTATTTGAAAGGAATCAAAATGTCAAAAGGTGTTGACGACTACCAAGTCGGTGAGATGAAGACTGTCCACTACACCTGGACTAAACTGTACCCAAAGCTCAAAGATAGGTTGCTGGCTATCGTAGCCAGTAAACTGTTTTCTAAAGTTGACCATGAGCCTAAGTGGTACCACACAGTTTTTCCGTACACTATAACCTACGGCACACACGTCAACTGGGCTGGTATCTATAACAGTTTAAACAAGACTGTTAATTGGAGTAAAGTCGAGGAACGCCTTAGTCCTGATGAGGATGACGCCGTAGAGCCTGAGTCGTTATCAGAAATTCTGGAAATTGAAGATATTATAGTCTCTTATCCTGAGTTTTTGACTCCGTACTACAAGGATAAACTGGTTTGCCCGTACTCCATTGAAGAAATGGACGTATTCATCAAGCCAGTAATGCCTGTTAAGTTCATTAACCTTAGTTGTGTAATTACGCCGGATGGAGCACAGTTTACCTCTACTTGATTGAGTTAAATTTCCCTTGACTGTGGGTTATTTTTGTGTTAAGGTGTAACCCACAGTCAAATTGAAGGAGGGAGACAACATATGTCTAACGTACCGTACATAGGGAAGCTACTCCAAATCGATCCTACCAATTCTAGTAGAATTGAAAAGATCAATGTAGAGTTGTTCACTACTGCTAGGGACCAAGAACTGGCTGAAGCGGCTAGGTTTCTTATGGATGCTAAGAGTATTACTAATATGAACGGTCTAGAACTCTATAAACTACCAGCACTATATCATGAGATAACTTTAAGGTTCCTCAAGTTAATGAATGATGACTAATTAACTTGAGAAGAGTAGGATAAATTATTTATCCTACTCTTCTGGTTCATACAAGGGAGTAAATATCATGCTTAGTTTAGGATGTGGAATACAGTCGTCTGCGGAATGTTACCAACTCATCAAAGCTATGATGCAGACGTTTGACGAGTTTATATTTCTATATAACACTAGAGAGGATGACCTCAACTATCAAGATAACAAAGATCGTTATATTGAGCATGCTATGGCTATGATAACTTCCATATATGGAGCGTTTTCTGACAACCCTTTCTTTGAGTTTGAGGATCAACCTGGACCACTGTTCTTTGAACTTGATAGACTATTGAAGGTCAAGGATAATTTTAATCGTGGTGTTCCTGAAACAATAGTTGCTGCTAAGTGTTTCAAGTTTATCTCGGAGTTTAACGACATTATCTCTGCTATGAGTGGACATCAGCAAGGAGGTGGTGATAAAAACAGCTTCCCCACTTTACAGGTAGATCAATCCTTGTTTTTGAGAGCGTTGAGTCACCTACTACTAAACAAGGCCATATCAAGTAAACTCCTGTTTAAACATATGTAAGGAGGAGATACGATGGCTAATTTCATAGAAGAGATTGACCGAAAGTACAATAAACAAGAGAAATATATTTGGCTTCTTTACGTGGTGGTAATGAGCATTTTCCTAGGTTTTGCCGCTTTGTACATGATGATTTTTATCAACCAACGAGAGAACCAGTGTCTATCTCATAATATGCACTATTCTGTATCGGATACTCATCGGCTAGGAGTCCCTGTTTGTGTAGATACGTCTGGGCGCTTTTATAAACTTGATGTAAGAGATTGACAGAATAAAACCAGTTAGGCTGTCGTAAAATTGTCCTTGACAATCCGTTCCTGGTATGGTAGTGTGTTGATAACAGTCAACCGGAGGAGTGTACATCATGACCAACGTAGTGAGTCTAGAGAAGCAGAATATCAAAAACGTTTGGAAGAACGATCCTGCTAAGGCAGCAGAAATTCTACGTGGTTACTGAACCGTCCGTAAAGCTCCAGCCCTTTAGGGCGGAGATATAAGGACCTAAACTAGACTCTTCTGGGTATTTCCACCGTTCTAACACTCCAGCCTTTTGACTCCTAGAATCCAATTCTCTTAGACTCTTTCTAAAAGGACTTCAGTCCAATGTCCTACGGTAAACGAAAACCTAACCCCAACGTACAGTTTCTAGCCTTCCCCTTCCAATTGTACCCTACTAAACCACAACACCCATCTCTCTGGCAGAACTCTGGCTGTAAACTAGTAGTCAGCAACTATTTCTTCGATTTGTTTCAAGACCTTTACGAGAACTACGGTGAGTCACCTCCGTCCTATAAATGGTGCTGTGAACACCTGACTCACGTTTTAAAGACCGATCCTGACTACGAATGGCTAAACCAAGCTGACTCAACTTCCCTTCAGCAAGCTATTAAAGACCTTCTAAACGCTTACAGTAGGTTCTTTAAAGGTGAATCAGATCACCCTAAACGTAAGAAGTTTCATAGGAGTCGCCGGTCTTTCCGTTGTATGATGCGAAACGAGTTGGACTGCAACAAGTCTAGAATCAAGATTGGTAAGCACGGTTGGTTCAAGGTTAAAGGGTCTTGGCAAGACCTAACGGACAACGACAAGATCAAGAACATCACCGTCAAGGTGGACGCCGGTAAGTGGTTCTGTGTAGTCCTAGTGGAGCGCCTCAAAGTAGTTCCGACTCACACCTTTCAGTACGAAATTGGCGGTGCTGACCGTAACATAGCCGACCCGGTTGTTACTGCCTACCTAGACGCCAAAGGTAAGTTTAAACAGCTAAAGAACAACGGTAAAGAGGTTGCAGCTAAACTCAAGAAGCTCGAGAAACGTAGGAAGCACCTCCAGAATCAACTAGCCCGTAAGAAAAAGGGCTCCAAGAACCGGGCTAAAGCCAAAGCTAAAGTAGCTAAAGCCTATTACAAGGAACGAATGGTTCGCAAGGAGTTTACAGAACAGTTGACCTGTATCCTAGCGAATCTCTTTAGAATATTTGTAGTAGAAGACCTTAAACTCTCAAACATGACTAGGTCAGCCAAGGGTACTGTCGAAGCACCCGGAACCAACGTAGCTGCTAAGTCAGGTTTGAACCGTGAACTCCTTCGTATGGGTCTAGGGTATCTTGTGACTCGTTTAGAACAGAAACTTCTGGCTAGGGGAGGTAAACATGGGGTTAATCAAGATTAGCCCCATGTTTACCTCCCAACGTTGTTCTGACTGTGGTTACACAGACTCCCAGAACCGTAAGACCCAAGCGGAGTTTCTCTGTTTAGCCTGCGGCTTCGAGGCTAACGCTGACTTCAATGCAGCTATGAACATCGTACTAGCTGGACTAGAGTTCCTTGAAGAAGAAGCTCGTCTAGCAGCCTAAAGTTTAACTTATTCCCAGTGAATCTGGGAAGTACCGAAGGACATCGGAAACGCTTTAGCCTAAGAAGGGAGCCGTTAGCTCCCAAAAGTCTAAGGCTGCCTGTTATCTTGGCGTTGCTACCCAAGAGCGCACAGGAAGAAACCTCCAGGGTTTAGCCGGAGGTAAGCTCATGCCAAAGAACTTGTTGACAAAGCTCAACGCTCTGCGAACCTGTTTGTAAAATCATACGATCAAGAAATTACTGCTGTCCTGGATGACCACCTGCACATAGACGTAGAGGTTTTAGGTCGGTCTATAACCGAGGACTTGTTGTCGCTGGTGATGTGTCCTGAAGGTCCGGCTTGGACATTGAACAAATATCCAGACTCCTATTGGCGATTTATCAACTACTTCAAGAATGCTCATTATCGTCTGACTCAGTTGAAAGGTTCCAACCTGGGTTTGAAGGAAATTTGTTTGAAACTGTTCCATGAGTCCACTGATCCAACAGAACATGAGACAATCGGACAGTCTGGTTATTTTGAGGACTTCCTCAACGTTTTGGATTCCCGCCTGTGTGACGAGACTTTACCCGAAGCTACGAAAGTTGTTTACTCTCTGTTCGGAATCGACAAACTCTCTAACCCGTACAAGTCAATTATTGACGACATCTTTGGTGAGATCAATTCAGCTATTGCCCTTCGCTGGAGTCTGCACGACAACAGCGAGATTCCAGCCTACCAGTTTTTAGATGACTACGCAGTTTTGCTCAACATTATTGTTGAAGTAACCTAGTTAACCTTAATAGGGTTGGGTGGCACGCATACTCCTACAAGGCTACGTTAGTCCAGGTAGCCTTAAAAGCTAAGCTGTTTGTTAAAGAGGTTCCTTAGCGCCCTATCTCTTTAACACTATTTCCGGGCCACCTGTAAATAGATCATTGCGGAAAAGCTTAGCACTGGACTCTATTGTAGAATAAAGGAGTTTATACTCATGCACACCTTTGATAAATACGTGACTACTCAGTACGGCTATCAAGTTTTAATGTGCCAATGTGGTACGAGCCAACCTGCTTATGAGTTGTTGAAAGAAAGGTTTAACTTAGACCTTCCTTGCTCACTCTCACCTTCAGAAGAAGTTAAACTCGAACTCTGTCCGTTTTGCTCCTCTGCCCAAGTGGCACTAAACAACGTTTCTGACTTTGAAGATAGAGAACCACGTTACTTCATTTGGTGTGAGCAATGTGGTGCCGAAGGTCCAAAGGACTACGTAGAGAGTAAAGCAGAAACTCTTTGGAATAGTAGAGCGTAAACTATCTTAACTAGTGGAGTTTACCATGTCTTCTTGGTGCGTTCCAGCAATTGAAAAAGCGATTCTTGATAAGACACCTGTCAAGATTGTTGGAGTTGAAACTAGATTTCAAAAAATAGAGTACTTAGAAGGTGGGGCATTTTGCACGTTTAACGTCACTTTTGAAGACGGTAGGTATTATCCCAACATGTTTATGTCTCATCCTGAGACTGCTTCTATAGATTTTTGTGCCTCTATTTTTCTCGGTGCACCTTCTGAACGACCTTAATAATTTTTAGAGAGGTGTACATCCAATGCAACCTTGGGTCAGAATAGGTTCAACAAAAGTTAAACTTTCCAAAGTTCTAGTAGAAGAGTTTGCCAATCTAGGAGTAGAAGCAAAGGTTGATCCTAGCTACCTCTATCCAGCCAAAGGCTATTGGAAGTCTCAAGATTGTTACCGTTGGGAGGGTGAGTTTTCAATTAGGATCAAGGAAACCGGCGGTTGGCTATGGTTTAATATTGGCTCCTACGACACCATGACCGATTGTGTTAAAGGGTTGTGTTTAAGGCAAGATGGTAGTCACTGGGAAGTTACTGCCAAACAATCTATTAAGGGTAAGGTCACTATAAAATGAAAAAGCATGAAGAGATGGTAGAAGAACCAATATGTCCACGTTGTGGAGAACGCTGCGGTCGGGAGGAAGCTGATGTAGGTGTAGGAATTATCTACGGACCTTACGGTTGTGGTTGTGGCTGGAGTGAGGATGAATACTATGATGTAAATTTCTCTGGTGGTTTTCAACCGGATGGTAGTTACCTTGCACCAAAAGGTGAATATTACTCCGCTGAACATCCCGTAATTAAAATGGTCAAACTAATGGATGAGAAATCTACGGAGTAACCAATGCTCTATTTTGTAGTCAAGACTTGGTCCCGTACTGATATCTACCTCACCAGGGAAGAAGCTGAGTTAGAAGCAGGAAGTGTGGATTGTATTTACGAAATAGAAGCTAAAAATCAAGACGAAGCAGAAGACATTGCTGTAGAGTTGGCGGCAGACGACTATGATCGGTTGGTTAGCGACCTTAGAAGTTAAGAGTAACTCAAATAGAAGGATAAAATAAGATGAAAGTTAAGCAGGAGTTGTACAGTTGGAGTAACATTTACGGTGGGCCGTTTCCAGAAATTGAAGAAGCGACATATAACGAACTTAAAAGTGAGAAAGCTCAAAGGCTTTCAGACGTAATATCCTTTTTAGTTGATAAATCTCGTCAAGTACCTAATGGTAGTGACGGATTTATTGAGATTAGTGGGCGTGATGACGGTACGATTGATTGTAGCATTTTTTACACGCGGGAGGAAACTTCAGAAGAATCTAAAAATAGGTTAGCCTACGAGGAACGACTAAATCGAGATACTCGGCAACGACATTTAGCCGAGTTAACTAAACTTATGGCAAACTATCCCGCTGAAGCATCTGAGTTTCTAGGTAGCACTTTTCAAGTATCAAAATTAGAACTTGAACGTCAAGTTAAACTTGAACTGTCTTCTCTTCTAGCCACTGTTCAAAGTAAAATTCACGCATCCTCTCATGAGATAATAGCCAGTACCGAAGCTATTTCAAAAGCTTTAATTAACAATGTCAAAATTAAAGTAGTGGATTAGCGATCAGTTAAGCTTGTGAAAAATTCTCTTGACTTTCAGTTTTCTTTGTGGTAGCCTGTAATCCACAGTCAAATTGAAGGAGATAATCATCATGTCCAACAAAATCCAGATTCTAGGTGTCACGCTTGGTACTTGGGAAGAATGGGATGAAAGTGGTGACGACACCACTATATACCACAACGTAACTCTGTCTCCTGTAGGAAAAAGAGTCTTCAAGAAGTCTCTTAAAAAGATGGTTGAACCGCTAACTTTAATCCTAAATCATTCAACTGGCGAATGTGAAATCAGCGAAGAAGACGAGAGTGTTAGAGTTACTGCTGACTGGTCCCAACTCTTCAAGTCTTAACTAAACAAGAAGAAGTTTGTAGTTTATTTTACTACAAACTTCTTCGCATGGAGTACCGCACTATGCCATATAAAGGAAACTACTCCAACCCTTACAATGGCGTTCTGAGGACTTTTACCGAGATTGTTTACTTTAGACCATTGCACTTCGTCGATCTTATTGTACCGTCCGTAAAACCCCAGCCCTTCAGGGCTGGGATATCTTCAACGTTGTGCTACGCACAACAAGGACTAAAAATAGACTCCTTCGGGTATTTCCGCCATTTTAACACTCCTGCCAATTTCTTCTAGAATCCAATTTTAATAGACTCTTTAACAAAGGACTCTAGTTTAATGTCCTACACTCGACGAAAACCTAACCCTAATGTACAACAGTTCGTCTTCACCTTCCGACTCTACCCTAAAAAGAAACAACATCCTGTTCTCTGGCAGAACTCAGGGTGTAAGCTGGTAATTTGGCAGTACTTCCTAAAGCGTTCTAACTATCTCTACGAGACTACAGGTCACCGTCCTACTTATGATGAAAACTCCCGTCACCTGACTCACGTGCTAAAGAAGGACCCTGAATACGCCTGGTTAACCCAAGCTGAATCTACTGTTTTACAGCAGACCCTAAAGGACCTTGATAACGCGTTTCAAAGGTTTTTCGAAGATACTTCTGGGTTCCCTAACTTCAAGAAGTTTAACAGGAGTCGTAGGTCTTTCAGGACCATGATGTCTAACCAACTCGACTGCAAGCGGTCGCGAATCAAGATCGGTAAGTTAGGTTGGTTCAAGGTTGAAGGTTCTTGGCAAGACCTAGCGGACAACGACAAGATCAAGAACATTACTACCAAAGTTGATGGTGGTAAGTGGTACTGTGTAGTCCTAGTGGAACGCCCAAAGGTAGAATCAACTCACGAACACCCTTACCACATATTAGGTAATGACTTAGGTGTAGTTAACCCGGTTACTAGCTCATACCTGAATGAATCAGGTGAGTACGTCGAACTACCTAACAACGGTAGGGAGATTGCTGACAAGATTCGTAAGCTAGAGAAGCTTCTAGCTCACAACCAACGGCAGTTCGAGCGTATGAAAATCGGTTCCAAGAACCGTAAGAAGCAGTTAGCTAAGATCAACCGGATTCACTATAAGATTCGGATGTTAAGGAAAGAGTTTAGGGAGCAGTTCACCAACACTACCTCCAAGATGTTTAAGCACATTGCTTTTGAGGACCTTGATCTAGCAAACATGACTAAGTCAGCTAAGGGTACTGTTGAAGCACCCGGAACCAACGTAGCGGCTAAGTCTGGTTTGAACCATGGTCTATTGTTAATGGCTCTCGGAGCCCTAGTTACACGGCAGGAACAGAAGTCTAAGCAAAGGGGTGGTGAGGTTTTACTAGTTAACCCTCGTTTCACCTCCCAGACCTGCCACAAGTGTAACCACAAGAGCAAGGCCAACCGTAAGTCTCAATCAGAGTTTGTCTGTGGTTCCTGTGGCTACGAGGAGAATGCTGACTTCAATGCCTCCTGTAACGTAGGGATTCGTGGGCAGAAGCTGTTAGACAAACGGTTAACAGCCTAACACTACTTAATACAAATACGCCTTATCGTCCGCTGAAACGGACAGTGTACCGACGGACACAGGGAACGTTCTTAGCTAAGAGGGAGCCGTTAGCTCCCGAAAGTCTAAGGGCAGCCCGTTATCTTGGCGTTGCTACCCAAGAGCACACGGGAAGAAACCTCCAGGGTTTAGCCGGAGGTAAGTTCATTTACTCTTATCACTGGAGTAGGTACACCCGAGAACATAACTTAAGTGGCTGCGATAATCAACTTGACCCTAATAATACGCAAATAATTAAGGGAATCCATCCATTAGTTTGGTTAGTAACTCCATCTTGGACTGTAGCTAAATACCATTATTTTAAACCTGTTAGTTGGGAAGCTTTACCAGCAAATGTTATTGCTGCGATAGAAGCAACCAATGTTTTTGGCGTAGCGTCTTTGGAAGGTAGTTTTGCAGAGATTCGAGATAGTAGTCATAATTTAACTGATGAACTAACTAGGTTACGCTCTTTAGAACAAAAGGTTTCTGTTAAAGCTGCTGTAGCTGAGTGTGAGCACGGCCTATATCACAATGCCAGGGTTGAGAAAGTCTTGTTAGACTACCAGGCAAGTCTAAAGTAACTTACAACTTCAATCCCTTAGTAATGGAGTTTAAAATGAATGTTAGTGACTTACGTGATCTTATTGATGGGTTGGATGATGCTGTTGAAGTTGTAGTCATTGATCCTAACTTTCCACCTTACTCATTACTTACATCTTTAGATATACCGCCCGAGGTACCTGAGAATTCAGTAGTACTTTGGCAAACACCGTTGAACGCAGATAAAGTAGAAAGACTTGAAAAGTAAACCGATACTGAACATTGTTGATATACCTAATCAGTCATCAGGAGCCTTCAGCCATGACATAGAAGTACACGTTAAACGGCATGAGAATCCCGATTATTGGTGGTTTAAAACAACATCCTACGTTGGTTCTTTGTCCTTGACACGAGGAACTAAATCTGTTAAGGTAATCATTGACAAGCCGGACACCTGGACCGAAGTAAAACTTCCTTAGCAGTAGAACTTGCCAGGATACTGTTAATAATATAACTACCAATCCTTGAGGAATGTAAAATGACTCCAGAAGAACAACTATCTTATCAACTCCTTTTTCAAAAGCTTAGCAATCTACTTCCTCATCAGCCTCCATATAAGCAACAGGTTGAGACTTTATCCGAGCCACATTTAAAGTGGATGATTTGCACTTGTCAAGAAAACTTGGACAACTGGTCTATCTCTAAACTTAACAGGTGGATCGGTTGGATTCAAGCGGGACTATATATCGGTGGTAAAGCTTCCATGGACGAGCTTAAAGAGTTGTCACGTTTGCTAGGTACTAAAAATATACAGGAATCAACCACTTACCTTTTACACCTAGCACAAGTTGACGACTCTTCTCCAGCCAGTCTACAATCTGGTACTCTACTCGTTGGCGGAGAAACTACAACCGTAGAAGTAACGGAGAATACAGAGTTTAAATGTGTTCCTTGGTTCCACAGCATTCCTGCACTACCTACTATTAAAGTTAAAGACTTCAATGCCTCTATAGTTATAATCCACAACTTCAAGTCTTGGCGTGTAATGGACAAAGTGGCAAAGTAGATTGTTCGTAAGATGGCTAAGACTCCTGTAGTAGAAGGTTGGGAATTAGGAGTACTGTTTGATATTCAGGTAATACGTGGTTGTGTTAAAGGTGTACGGTTAACGCAACAAGTTCTGTGGTTGTCTGATTGGACAGTCGGGACTCAAGGTGGTGTTTTCAAATTAAGTAGTAGTCCAGACTGGTTCTGGATTAAGGAGTTGAAAGATGAAGACGCTTCTAGAAACAAGGTTCGGGTCACATCTGTACGGCACTAACACTCCTAGTTCGGACCTAGACTTAAAAGCTGTATTTATACCCTCAGCACGAGACATAGTCTTGCAGCGTGTTGAACCTGTGATTTCTATCAAAACAAAGACTGACAACTCTGCTAAAAATACATCGGAAGATGTTGATCGTGAATCGTTTGCTCTTCACAAGTTTTTGAAGCTAGTGTCTGAAGGGCAAACGGTTGCTATGGATATGATCTTTACCACGACAGACCCTATTATTACTGCGGATCCCCTTTGGTCAGAAATAGTTTCTAACCGGCACAGGTTATTGTGTAGACAAGTTAAAGCAGCAATAGGTTATTCCCGTACTCAGGCTAATAAATACGGTATCAAAGGGTCTAGAGTAGCTGCGGCGCGTAAAGCTGTAGAGTTGTTCGGAGACTTTCTTCAGAATTTTCCATCCTCAACAAAGGTTAAAGAGTTTGCAGATGTAATTGAGTCTGAATTTGCAAACATAGAGCACGTTGAATTTATTGACCGTGAGAACCCTGGTGGTGTGCTGATTAGGTACTTATCAGTTTGTAACCGTCAGGCTCCGTACACACAATCTATCAAAGAAACCTACCTAGTTTTAAAACGACTGTTTGACGAGTACGGACAACGTGCTCTTATGGCTGAATCTAACCAAAATATTGATTGGAAAGCTCTTAGTCATGCCGTTAGAGTAGGTAGACAGTCCATAGAGCTTTTAGAAACTGGTTATATCACTTTTCCTAGACCAGAACGCCAACATCTTCTAGACATTAAGCTCGGCAATTTACCTTATAAACAAGCTGCTGAAGAGATTGAAGAACTACTGCCTGCCGTTGAGCAATCGGCCTTAACTTCAAGTTTGCCGGATAAACCTGATTTAGCTTGGATTGACGACTTTGTTTTCCAAGTTTATTCTGATAGTGTTAAAAGGGATTAAGAAATGTCCGACAAAATAGACAACGACTACACCCGCTGGTGGGCTAATGTTCCACTTGAAGGAATGCCTCTCTGGCGTAAGTGTTTCCGACTTATCGAGTTGTACTGGTGGAATTTGGCGTGTTGGCCTAAGTGGGCACGGTTATTTATACTCATTGCTTTTCCAGTAGCTTATCCTCTGTGGCTGTTCGTAGGTTGGCTTTTCATAACTGTCACCGTGGCTGTTTCAATAGCTGAAAGCTTAATTAACACAGTCAAAACATTACTTAAGTGAGAGGGTAAAATGGACGAACTAAATTTAGGTGACTTACTAATTGGTTTATTGGTACTTATTCCCTTTACTTTTTTGTTCAAGTCTAAAACTAAACCTAGCAAATGTGAAGCACAGGAACATTTCAACAAACATTTCGATGAACTTGTCTCTGACGAACACTGTCACCCCCGTCGTGAAGACAAGCCTGTTGAGGAATCGGAAACCGAGAAAAAATCCGCTAACTACTGGCATTATTGGATGAAGAGTATAATTTTAGTATTATCCTTAGGTCTATTAAAGTGAAGAAAAATACGTTGGGATTCAAAAAGAATCCCAACGTATTTTTCTCTTGACTTTCAAAATTTCTTGTGGTAGAGTGTAATTTAACTTGACAAGGATTTTTGGTTATGGTCATGAGTAATAAGCTTATCCAAAAAATAATGGATGGGTTAGAGGCAGCTAAGGAGGCTAGATTAGCTAGTGAAGCTATAGAAGCATCTTTACCGCCAGAGAAAGATTATCCTGTACTGGCTATGCCTATGGTGCCGTCTGACGAGGAAGATGAAGATCATCAACCTTCATCAGCAGACTTTACGGATATGCGTTTAGAGTTGGTAAATAAAGAATATCGACAGGTTTGTGTGATAGTTGGTAAAGATAACAATTTCCCTTTACTTAAACTGAAACGTCAGCCCTTTTGGCGGTTAGGTCTTTATGAGACTTTAACCACTAATACCTTTGGTCCAGTAGAAGAAGTTGACTACTTCCGTAACTTCTTAATGTTAGACACACGAGAAGTTAATTGGCTAACACCTTTAGGTTTTCCAAAAGTTTGTCAAGTGAGTAAAGTTGGTAAGGACGCCCGTTATAAGTTTCAAGGTTTAGCAACAACTCTCTATCGCTACTTAGTAAGTCAGCAAAACTACATCTTAATGTCCGACTACATCCAGTTTTATTCAGGCAGAAAACTGTGGTCAAGGTTATCAAAGATGCCAGAATTAGCGGTAGACGTGGTTGACATTAGAGACGGTACCCCAAAGTTTTTTGAACGGAACGTTACGATTCATCAAGGTAAAAACAAGAACGACTTTGACTCTCGTTACTACTCCAAATACCCAGACTGGGACAAATCAGGACTACTATTGATTTTGCGACCACGCAACAAATAGGAGCTAATATTATGCCAGTAGCTATCCGTCATCCAGAAGAAATCATGCGAGAAACTAAACAAGACTTGTTCTTCATGGAGTTTTTGTTCAAAGATAAGTGGTACAGTTTCTTCCCAGAGTTTGACAAACTATCACTAATAAGCCGAGAGGATGTAAAGGACTACAATGATCCTCCAGGTAGACAGGAAATTTTAGACTGGTTAGCCGATAATCTGCCAGATACTAAGTGGGAAACTTTAGCTCCAAAAGAACGTAGTGGAGTGTTAGCAGGTGGGGTCTACGGCAGGCTTTGCATTCATTTTGACGAAGCTAGTTTAAAAAAGTTTTGTGACCGTTGGGAAGTAGATGACAGGTCAGTTGATCCTAGGTTTCAGTTGGGTCTTTTCTACTATAAAGAATTTGCTGAACAAGATCAAGGGCCTCCTAATTATGACGATTTTGATCCTTGAGATAGCCCATGCCTATCAAACCTATCAAACGCCTAACACCTATCCAGATACAAGCCTTAGTAGAGGCTAGAGACCTAGGCTGCCTACGACTTTGTAAACACCTTCACTATGGAGTTGGCGGCTTTGCCACTAAAGTTACTATCTACTGCTTGATTAGGGACGGCTTTCTAGAACCGACTGAACGGTCTCATAAATACCAGATAACCGAAAGTGGGCTGCAACGACTAGTTAAAAGAGGTAAATAACCGTGAAAGTAGTCAGTGCGTTTCCAGGGTGTGGTAAGACACATCTAGTCAACCATCCTAATGGCCGAATCATTCTAGACAGTGATTCCAGTAACTTCAGTTGGTTGGTGCCGAATAAGACTCGTCACCCTGACTGGCCTGATAACTATATAGCTCACATTAAAGTGTCTAAACACGCTGACTTGATTCTAGTGTCAACTCACAAAGAGGTTCGGGATGCTTTGAGACAGGCTGGACTGCACTACACTTTAGTCTACCCCTCGCTAAAGATGAAGGATGAGTTTATTGGTCGCTACAAGTCTCGTGGTAACACCTCAGCCTTTGTTGATCTCTTGACTAAAAACTATGAATCTTGGATTTCTGAGTTAATGTCCAGCGTTGGTTGTGATCACGTCATCTTGCAACCTAGTCAATACCTGTCTGACGTTCTTTAGTCTCTTAGCTAAGGAGCCTTAAAAATGACATCCTATGACGTAATTGACCTCACGTGGTCTGCTGTGTCTAATCCTACAACACCTTTGGCTGAGCTTAATAGTTGCTTAGAAGAGTTGAATAACGCCGATAAGGATTACGAATTAACTATGTTTTCTGGAGGCAGCAGTACATTCTACGAGGTAAGCCTAACTCCGGCTGCTTTAGAGTACGTTGTTAAAACTGAGGTAGAGATAGCTACTGCTTTTAAGAAATCCGGTGGTGATCGTATGTACGACGCTCTTACCGATAAACCTTTCTCCAAAGAGGAGAGTAATAAAAAGTTTCAACAGTATGTTGACTTATTGAATAGGTTGCCTACCAGTGCAGGTGAGGTTGAAGACTTCGTGGAAGAAGTTATGGCTCCTTGCCATCTAATATACTGTGTCGTCAAGGATAAGTTTTTAAATACTCCAAACTTGAAATCTCGCTTGATAAGTAAGGTAGAGTTTGTATATGACAGCTTTGCTGACGTTATACAAGATTTGGAAGTTTCTATCTTGGTAAATGGTGTTCCTGAGTTGACGGTAACTGGGTCAGAGATTTTAGCTAAATACAATGAACCTCCAGAGACTGTTCCAGTTAAGAATCTAGTAGTTCCTACGACACCTGCTAAAACAGCTAAGAAAAAGAAACGTCGTTAGCTACGGAGTTTGGCAATGTCAGAATTGTCTGTACTATTAGACAAGTGCGTCAAGCTTATCTCTAAAGCCGACACACTAATTATTACGGCTGGTGCCGGGATGGGTTGTGACTCAGGGTTGCCGGACTTCCGTGGCAAGGACGGGTTGTGGGCTGCCTACCCAGCACTAGGTAAAGCAAAGTTCAAGTTTCAAGACATTGCTAACCCTAATGCTTTTCACAGCCATACCCGTCTAGCTTGGGGTTTCTACGGGCACCGGTTGAACCTATATCGTAACATTGTCCCACATGAAGGGTTCAACATTCTACTCAAGTTAGCAAAGTCCAAACACGACTATGCTGTAATAACGTCTAACGTAGACGGTGCTTTCCAGAAAGCGGGTTTTGAGCCTAACAGGCTTGTGGAGTTGCACGGTTCCATTCACAGGCTACAGTGTATTAAACCCTGTTCTCAAGATTTGTGGTCAGCGGACAAACTCAATCTTGTAATAGACGAAGAGAAATGCTCATTAACAAGTGACATACCTCTTTGTCCTAACTGTGGTGCTCTAGCTCGTCCTAACATTCTGATGTTTGACGACGGTGAGTGGATTGAACGTGAAACATGTTCGTACCTCCGTGCCGGTGACCTGATTCGCTCGTTGAAGAATCCTGTAATTCTAGAGTTTGGTGCAGGAACTTCTCTACCAGCAATTAGATACTTCGGTGACAACACCTTAAATCCACTGATTCGTGTTAACCCTCAGGAGAGTGCTGTTAACCGCCGTGATCATGTTGGTGTGCCTATGACCGCACTAGAGTTTTGCAAGTACTTAGAGGTTAGAGTGTGACTAATCTACCTTGGGACACTAAAACACAGCTAAAGCTCCCTAGCTTAGCAGAGGTCTTTGGTTTTAAACTGACCAGCAAACCTCTGCCTAGTCTAGTTGGCACGGTAGCTACTGTCTACCGTGCCAATGATCAACTAAACATCAACATGGAGAGTTCAGATGGCAATCATTCCTGCTGATAAGTACAACTGGCTGACCTACAACCACTCGGTCGCTACCACGCTAGTAGCCAAGAACCAAAAGCACACTGTCACGTTGATCAAAGGACTCAAGTGGGGTTGGCGCAAGTCGTCCAACGGTAAAGAGGTCAGAATTATTGTTGAGGAGTTTGGCCCAACTATTGTGTTTACCGTCACCGTTGATGAGTTGACTAGTCTTCAAGGCAAGTCAAAGTAGTAGTTTAGTCAAAGGTGTTGGTAGGTTACAAACTCTTTAACCTACCAATACCCACCTTATGAGTCATTTTGATTCATTTAGCAAGGAGAGTAAGTCAATGTCTACAGGATTTTCTAAGTGTGTAGTGGAAGGTTGTAATAATAGCTATCATTGGTGGAGTGGTACCAGTTTCTATCTAGAGCTTTGTGATGATCATGAGAAATCTTGGTTGTTAGCAAGCTATGGAGACTGTATCAATGATATTGACGCATTGTCTGCAAGAATAGCAGAAGCTGTAAAACTGACTACTGAGCATATCAATGTTAAAGATAACGCTTTAGTTAAAAGCTTCTCTGAAGGGTATGTTAAAGAGAAATTAGTAAAAGCTTTGGCTGACTCCGAAGACAAAGGGCTCAATAGCGTAGACTTGAGAGTTCACAAAGAGAGGGTGGTGTTAATCGTTATCAAACGTCTATACAACGAGCAACTACGGGATTACTACATAGCTGAATCTGCTAAAATCGAAAAATATGAGGTTGGCGTTCCCCTGGTCGCTTCTCTAGACAAATCTAAGTCTTTTATCGGTACACCTACCGTACCAAAAGCAACTACCTGTTAAAAGAGTTCCACTAAAGACGTTATCCTTAAGTTTGTCCAAGCTATGGAAGGCGAACATCGTTCTCCTAGAGAGATTGTTAATGTGTTGAAAGACTTTTTGAAGTCAGGCTATGTTACAGTCGGCGATCAAGTTTTTGAAATTACTCAATAAAGGAACTTTTGTCATGACTATGACGTTTAACGAGACTATAAACACCGCATTAGAAAAGCCAAACCTACTGTCGTTCAATAGTTATACGGAACTTTACCCTTTAACAGAGTCAGCGTTAACATGGTTAAGGAGTCCAAAAACAGGACATAAGCATGAAAAAGTTATATGTCAGGGTTTCTTAAGATGGGATGAGCTAGAAGCTTCTTTATGGTATCCCCCGTGGGAAGGTGGTTATGTTTTTGTTTCTATTGTCGATGTAACTGACCTAACGTTCCCGATAGAATCAGGACTTCCTCCAGAAGCAGATTACACTGTATATTTTGGTCTACAAGGTGCTGACGACCGTTCCGCCACTTGTTGGGTAAAGTCGCGAGATACTGCCTCGGTTATTCTAGACCGAATCAAACGGTACCCTATATTCGCTACGTTGGAACATTATAACTTTTCTATAAATTAAGGAGTTTGTAACCTATGCCTAACAGTTCAACTTGTTCAGTAATTCTCAAATTCATTCAAGCTATGGAAGAGGAGCATCGTTCTCCTAGAGAGATTGTTAACGTGCTGAAAGACTTTTTGAAGTCCGGTTATGTCAAGGTTGGCGATCAAGTTTTTGAACTTTCTTGCTGAAAGGTTTTGAAATGCACTATAAAGATACGGTAAAGGTTGCTTTGCAGAAACCTACTTTGCTAGAAGCTTTATCCTACGTTTGTGATGTGGATTGTGACCGAGCAGTTAAACAGGCTTTGAAAAATACCGAAAATAATCATCGTGAACTTGACGGTAAACTGTACGACACTTGTTTTACCTTTCTTTTGAAGGAAGTTTTAGATAGTTACGGCAAAGTAAAATCAGAAGATTGTTACATTATATCTTATGCGTTTAGAGAAGGCTACACTAAGTTTTTTCAACTACCTTACGCTTGGGTTGAGGATAAGAACTCAGCTTCTAAAATGGAACGTTCGTTAGCCGAAGACGTTTTGGCAGAGCTTCTTAAAAAGAAAGACGTTCGGCCAGGAGCCTGTTCTATTGTTAGGCAGTATAATTTAGCCGGATTAAATTCGAACGTTCGTTTTGGCGATCCTGGTGTAGGTATCAAACTTAGGGCAGATCAGTAACCTATAATTAAGAGGTCAACATGACCAACGTTATTGATTTTCGTAGTAAACCAAAAACTAAGCATAAGGCTACGCCAGATTCGTTGGTTGACTTCTTGACCCAACGGATAACGGAGTTTGGTGATAAACTGTACGTTTTAGTTACTACAGAAACCGATATCATGGACTTTGGCTCGGATAACTGGCAATGGTTTAAACAAGGTTTGGGTGAGCTTAATCATTCAGAACCTATTGTGTTTATCATAAAACGTTTTGAACAAGAAAGGTTCAACGCTAAAATTCCCTACAAGTCAGTCTGCTCGGTAATCTGGAACAAACCTAATCTTATCGAGAATGACGCCGCGTTCACTGAAGACAGTTATCGAACCGACGCTGACACAGGTAAACCTTTACCCTACGACGTTGAAGTTGAATCTTGTGGGTTCATGTCGCTAAGCGATATGTTCAACTCCAATGGTTTAGTTAACAAAGAACGTGTAGTTAATTGAATAGGTGTAAAAATGGAACTGTCTAGACGTGGGATTCTTGGAGGTTTGGTCTCTATAACTTCGATAGTAACGACTAAAGGCTTAACTTCTACTGGAGCGTCTACTGGACTAAACTCTATTATTTCCAGTTTAATTCCTGGTTCTGCTTTGCACTCTATCGTAGGTGGCGAGAAGAAACAAGGAGGATTGTTAACACCTAAGGGTGTCAGTAACAGTCTAAGCCTTAATCCTCTAAAAGACGCAGCACAAAAACTACATGATCTATACCATGACAAACGGCATCATCGTAACCGTCGTGAGATTAACGATCTGGATCATGACTTAAGAGCGTTGAAGTCAGTTTCTTTTTGCGCTAAGTCTATGATTCAGAACAGTAGAAACGCCTACCTAGTGGCTAAAACTAATAGTCTATGGGAGTTTGTTCAAACTTTTGAGGATACTGATGATAACTATTCTTCTAAGAAAAAACATATAAAAGGTCGGTAATTGACTTCCAATTATAAAGGCAATCATCATGCGTAATTTAGTAACTATTAGAACTATTTCTGACATCCAACCTATTCCTGGTGCCGATGCAATTGATGTCGCTACTGTAGACGGTTGGAAGTTAGTAGTTAAGAAAGGTGAGTTTCAGGTAGGCGAACAAGCAGTTTACTTTGAAATTGACTCTTGGATTCCTACTGAAATTGCACCTTTTCTTTCTAAAGGTAAAGAACCTCGTGAGTACAACGGAGTTAAGGGAGAAAAGCTACGCACCGTAAAATTAAGAGGTCAAGTTAGTCAAGGGTTATTGTTACCTTTGAGTCAGTTTCCTCAACTAGCTAACGTTGCCGAAGACACCAATCTTGATGAACTGCTTGGTGTACAAAAATACGAAGCACCAATACCTTCTTGTCTTGCTGGTAGTGTTCGTGGAAACTTTCCTTCCTTTCTTCGTAAGACAGATTCTGAACGCGTTCAGAATCTGTGGCATAAGTTCCTAGAGACAATATCTACGAGGTAACTTTAAAAGTTGACGGTTCGTCAATGACTGTCTATCTTTATCATGATCCACACCTTGCAGAACCTAGGTTTGGTGTGTGTTCAAGAAACCTTGACTTGCTTGAAACCGAAGGCAACTCTTTCTGGAATAAAGCTAGAGAGCTTGACTTTGAATCCAAACTAAAGTCTCTGGGTAGGAATCTAGCCTTCCAAATGGAGTTGTACGGTTCTGGAATCAACGGCAACTGGGAAGGTATCCCAGAGCACAAGGTAGCAGTGTTTGACATCTGGGATATTGATACTCAATCTTATCTTGGTTCTGAAGAGCGTCGTGATATAGTAGCTAAGTTAGGTTTGGATCATGTTCCTGTAATTGCTGTACGCCAGTTTGATTTTGAGACTATGGCTGACGCGTTAGAGTTTGCTAAAGGTCCAAGCCTCCACAACAAAATTCGTGAAGGTCTTGTGTGGAAAGCTACTGACGGCTCTTACAACTTTAAAACTATAAACAACGACTTCCTCGTTAAGCAGAAGGACTAAAGGACAAAACCCAGAGTAGATTCTGAATCTACTCTGGGTTTTCTGTTTGTTCTTTTTTGAAAGCTTCAACTCTCAAAATCTGCTAAGAGGCTGATTTCATTGAATTTTATTTCTGAAAATTTCTCTTGACTCCCTGTTTGAGTTGGTTAGGCTAGAATTAGATGATTTAATTCAATTTTTACGGTAGTAAAATTTTCTTTTGCTACTGGCCTTTCGTAATTAGGAATAATCTAATTTTGTTTATGAGGGAAAACGAATCTAGTAAAAAGGTTTTAAAATGGAACTCAAGAATCCAGATAAGGTTTATCATACCGTAGAGCATGGTACCTATGCCTGCCAGTACCATGTAATGTTCTGTATCAAGTACCGTAGGGAAGTGTTAGTAGACGCGGTTTACAAGACGTTTAAGAAGTTCTTACTAGCCCAACAGGAACTACTAAACTTCAAAGCATTAGAGATAGATATCCGGGCTGATCACGTTCATTTACTAGTTGATATTGATCCCCGATTAGGAGTCGTACAGCTAGTTAAACAGCTGAAAGTGCGTTCAGCTAGACTCTTAAAGAAAAGGTTCCCTGCCCTTAAGTCTCGTATACCTAGTATTTGGAATCGCTCCTTCTTCGTAACCTCTGTTGGTACCGCTTCATTAGAGCCGTTCAAACAGTTTCTAGACGATCAGAAGCATCGTTGATTTACGTACTATTGTGTATTTTAAAAGGAGGTTTGTGTTATGAAAAGTGAATCTTCAATTATATCTCTTTACGGTTATGACATAGCTATTGTTAAAGATGAAGATTTAGAAATTTACGTTCCTATTAAAAGTTTATGTCAAACTTTTGGTATAGGCTATCCTACTCAGCTTAGTAAGATCAAGAACTCTCCAGCTATAGCAAGCACTGTTAAACTTATTAAAGTAAAAGCTGCTGACGGTAAGTACCGCAGTACAGCGTCTATTCAGCTAGCCTCTTTGTTTTATTGGTTAGTATCTTTTGACTTTATTAGAGTAAAGGATAACAACCTATTGAATTTTTACTTTTATTTCAGAAAGACGCCTGTAACGTTTTATATAACAACTACTTTGGGAGTGTTTTTGGTCGCAAATCTATAGTTAAACTTAGTAGGAAGGTCAGGTGTGACATCAATAGCGAATCAAAGTTAACGTATATTACCTTCGTTGACGGTGAGGTAATGGAAGCTAGTAGAAATCAGGAATTTGTAGATTTGAATAATGTTTTACCAATGTTGTCAGGAGTCTTGTACGTTATAGAGTTTACAGGTAAGTTAGTTAAAATTGGGTATTCTAAAACTCCTAAACAACGGTTGTCTGATCATATAGAGACTGCCGTGTCTTTAGAAAATGCTACGCCTATAAGGGCAGTAATTTCTTATCCTCATTATAACTTTATGAATACTGAAGCTTTGTTAATAGAACACCTAGGTAAGCCTGTTTACGGAAATGAATGGCACAGAGGTGGTTATACTAAAGCAGTTAAGTTTATTAAAAGTTTAGACCTGCAGACTGTAAAGGTTGAAAAAGACCTAGTTGATCTAGAAGCTTTCTATAAGAAGCAAAAAGCAGTTCTAAAGACTAAGACTATTAAACTCCGTAAACTAGAGAAAGAGAATGAAAGTCTCAAGTTAAAACTTAAAACCGCTGCATAACTATCTAACACCACCAACTCCACGGACTGTGCTAAGTGCCTGATTCCATTGAATAAATTTTCTTGTTGACAAAGGATTCGGAAGGGTGTAGGGTCATAGTCGGTAGGTCAGGAATTAGCTTGGCCTCCTTTAATAATAGGGTATTTGCTATGACTAGCAAGACTGTATCAACTATCACGTCAGTCAAGTTCCACTCCTGGAGTATTGAGGTTGTCCCTGGAGACACTGAGGAGACTACACTAATCCCTATGAAGAAGTTGTGTTATTTCATAGGAGTAGCATGGCAACCTCAATTAGTTAAGATTCAGGAACATCCTGTGTTGAAATCAGTTGTCACGCAGACAGTGGTCACTGCCGCTGATGGTAAAAACTACAACACAACTTGTATCCCGTTGTCAATGTTGCCGTTTTGGTTGGCTATTTTCGAACTCAAGCGGATCAAGGACTCTAAGGTTTATGATACGCTAGTTCTATTCCAAAAAGAGTGCGCTAAGGTTCTTCGTAACCACTTCTTCGGCAAGACTTCCCAAACTCCTAACCACCCTCCCCGTCAGGATATGTGGAGCCCTCCTTATTCTAACGCCAAAGAAGTTGAGACCTACCACAAGCATTTAACAGAGGCTGATCTACCCAGAGTCTTTAAGTTCTACTCTGAGAAGATTAAGAATTTAATCTCGGCAGGGTTCAACGAATTAACCCCAGAGTTTTCTGAAAAGCTGAAGGTGTCTCTAATTCCACTAATAGAAGACGGTAAGCTAGACTACAAGTCTAAACTCAACAAGGTGGTAGACCACGTTGAAGAAAAGCTGTTGGTTGTAGACTCGAACTTTGAACAGTTTGACTCTATCGTCTCTAACTTAAAGAAGCGGCTGTCGAACTCCTCTCTGTCCAACAACTCTCTAGCTATAAAGCTAAAAGCTCAAAAGGCTGAAACTCGAAAACTGAAAACTACCGTCACCATTCTTGAAACACAGCTAGATAGCACTACAAGACTAGCTAAAGCTCTTGAGTCTAACAATGAGCTTCTGAAGACTGTAGTTAGTGGTTTGACTAAAACTGTCAAAGGCATCAAGGCACAACTCCCTAAGCCTATCAAGTCTAATCCTAAAGCTAAAGGCGCCAACGTGATTGACATGGTAGGCCAGGTTTCTAGCAAGAACAAGAAGAAAGACCTTGATCCAAAACCTCTTTAAGACTAAAGACAGGAGGTAGATTCAGAATCTACCTCCTGTCTTGTCATTAAAAATTCTCTTGACTTCTCAGAAGATTTGTGTTATTATTTCTTTTGAAAGTTAAAATACAGGTGCAACCATGAGCAGTTTTGATCTGTATAAAACTAAAGTTCTTTGTAATGATGATCTATTACTAAGTGTTTCTTTTTGTGCTACTCCTGCCGATAGGGAAATCAATATTTACGTTGCAGGGATAATTGATTCTCTTCAGCAGCATGGAGAGTTAATTGTTCACGTAGATGACTTTAATGACAAATTAGCACATCAGATATGTAGAAACCTGTCAGTAAATGAAGACTTTAGAAGTAAGCTTTGGGCTGAAGGTTACATTTCATTAAATGAGTTTACTCTTCCTAAAATAAATGTACAAACTCCGTACGATAAATCTCAAATTACTAGATTAGTAGATAAATTCGACAAGCTTAAAGCTAAAGGGCATAAGAGACTAAACACTGACAATTACCATCGTTTAAAGTCCGGCTTGGATGAATTCTCTAATTTAAAGTTGGAAAAGCTAAAAAGTTTGGTTACTCCTAGTATTTTATCTGAAATCCTCTCGTACAGAGTACATGAAAAGGCGTTACCTTTAATTTTACGCTGGGTTTTACGAGGTCTGCCCATAGACATGGCGATAGCTAAGACTGAATGTGCTCTTGAAGCCTCTGAAAGATTTTGGAAGTCACGGTGGTGACAAAGGAGGTTTATACTAACGGGTAATGTAGAAGAATATCCTCAATCTTTTGTTAAAGTAGGTGCAACCATGGCTAAACCTAAAGAAGACAAGCCAGAAATGCTGTGCGAATCACAAGTAATGGAACGCGGTTGGTCAAAAACTATGGTCAAGACTTTCTTGAAAGAGTCTGACGAAACCAAGCAAAACCCAAACTATAGAAAAGCCGCACCCATGAAGCTTTACCTTCTGTCACGGGTAAAGAAGGTAGAGCGCACTAAATCGCTTAAAGAGATGTTGGTTAAGTACAAACTCAAAAAGGTTTCTGCGGCCAAAGCGGTTGATACCAAAATAGCTAAGTTAATGAAACAAGTTGACAACATGGGAGTTTATGTCAAAAAGCTTAGCGATAAGAAAGTTTTAAACTATGCTATTGACTCCTACAACAGTTTCTCTATGTACAGAGAACGAGAGTTTGCGTCTAAACATTCCGATCCTAATTTTCTAGAACGAATAACTGTTAACTTTATCCGTCATGAGTTGACGGATTACGACCAACAATTAGAAGCTGTTGCTAGAAAAACTGGAGTCGGTACCGCTTTCGTAGCGATATCTAAGAAGGTGTTTGCTAAGATTGCTGAAGTTTACCCTTCTTTAAAAACTGAATGTGACCGTCAACTTGACTACAGGTTTGGTGAGCCTGATTTTCCATTTGTTGAGTAGGAGTAATGCCTCATGGCTAAAAAGACTAAGATGAATCGTAGTACTTGGGTTGGTGGGCGTCCTGCACGGAGGACTAAAAAGGTTACTTACGAGATTTCCCAGGAAGAAGCATATTATCATATGGCTATGAGCGAACCTTTTTCTGAGGAGGAGTTGCTAGAAGCTACAGCTATTTGTCCAAAAGAACGTATTGACTTTTTAGCAAGCCGCCCTCTACCTCCTGAAGCTGAAGAGGTGCTGAGAGAATCTAAACAGCAGCTTTTTGATCATACGGCGAATTCTGATCCCTCCTTGAGTGAGCATGAGAAACTTCTAGATTTTTGGCTAGAGAACTATTTTCATGAAGGTAAGATAGCGTACAACATAACTACCACTGCGGCTTGCGGCTACGATTCTGACGTTATATACAAGTTAGTTCTGTACTACTTGGTGTTTCAAGCTCGTATAGAAAACATTAAGTTGGCAAAATCCAAAGGTCTATTGAAAGATGGGTTCACCGTCTACAATCGTGAAGACTAGTTCTAACGCAGTTTAGGAGCAATCTGTCATGGCTAAACCTAAAACACCTACTGTACGGAAAACGGTTGCTTCTAAACCTGTAGAACCCGTTTTCCGTACAGTGCAAGAGTACTTAAAAGCGTTAAGTTTGACTAACGCTAAACTATTTAAAACCAGAATCAACGTTAATGATGTCAACGGGAAAACAGCACGTTCCATAATTACGTTGTTGGTAAAAACTATACCATCGTCGATTCGTAGAGTAAACTCCGACTTCTTTACCACTTACCGTCGTTATTTTGACTTATCTAATAACGCTGTACACGCGATGAATAGCGCGCTTAAGTTGAAAGGTCAGGAGTCTCCTTCATCGTCTGAGCAAGAAGCTACAGAACAAGGCTTAACTTATAAACCTCGTAACCGCAGTCAACGAATTTACCTGAAGGCTTTGCAGAATCCCAAGCGCGACATAGTCTGTGCTGTTGGCAGTGCAGGTACAGGCAAGACTTTGTTCGCTACTATCTATGGGTTTCAGCAACTTCAAGAAGGTAATTTTGACAAGTTAGTAATTACTCGCCCCAACATTGCTGTTGATAATAAAGATATTGGTTTTCTACCGGGATCAATGCAGTCAAAAATGACTCCTTGGTTACTTCCTATTTTAGAAGTGCTGTACGAATTGTCTTCTAAATCTCATGTTGATTCTTTGATGAGAGAGGAACAACTTGAAATAGTCCCGCTGGCGTTCATTCGTGGTAGGACTTTTAAACGGTCATTTGTAATCATGGATGAGGCACAGAACACATCCACACACGCTATGTTAAGTGTGCTTACCCGGTTCGGTGAAGGCTCTAAGATGGTCATAACCGGCGATCCTATGCAAACAGACCGTCACAAAGTTAACGGTCTCAAGGACTTTGTTGACCGTTGCGAAACCTCCAAACTCTCACGAATTAAAGTTGTTAAATTCTCTGCTGATGATGTTGAACGTCATCCGGTAGTTAAAGAGATTCTCAAACTGTATGAACCGAAGCAACAGTTGGTAGAAACTAAAGTTAGCGAGGTTCTCCAAAATGGAACAACCGTTTAAAATAACCCCAGGACTAGACGGTGAAGACTTCATTTTCTTTCTGAAAGGTCCGTTCAGTCAGTGGGTTAAGTCACCCTTCACGGTTAACTTCATCAACTATTGTTGTTGCGAACAATTTATGATGGCTGGTAAAGCTTTGTTCTTTGACGACGTAGACACCTACTACCAAATAATGGACACTAAAAGTCCCAGTAAGCATCAGCAGTTGGGTAGACAAGTCAAGGACTTTGATAAAGACGAGTGGAGCTTGGTGGCTCGTAGAATTGTTTACAACGGAAACTACGCCAAGTTTACTCAAAACGAACACTTCAAATACTTGATTCTATCTACTGGCGACGCCACTCTAGTTGAGACAAACCCAAGAGATTCTATCTGGGGAATTGCCTTGGCGGAAGGTGACCCACGAGCTTTAAGCAGGTCTACTTGGTTAGGAACCAACTGGTTAGGCGAAGTTTTAACTCAGGTCCGTAATGATATAAGGAGGTTGTCATGTCTCTAGCCGGTGATATAGCGTCTGAAGGAATTCGTGAGTCTTTGCAGGTGTTGATAGCTCTTTTGAAGAAGGACAAGGTTCCTTCAGGAGATATAGTAGCCATCATTGAACGGCTTGCTAATAATGGAGTTATTGACTACAAGGGTAAACTTTTTTGGATGTAGGAACTAACTATGCCTGTCTACTTAATTCAAGGCCAAGCGGCAAACTCCATAACCAACACGCTTTTCCACTTCGTCAAGGTTAAGATAGCTGACAATAAGGACCTTGCTGAATACTCGGTCCTTAAAGAGATGAAGTTGGATAAACCGATAAAAGACGGATGGATTAACCACACTGTTGAAGGAGGTGAATTAGACAAGGAGCAATTGCTGTATTGGGCTGAGAACGCTAGGTCTTCTAAAGCTGCAACATAAGGTGAGGGTAATGCCTAAGAACCTCAAAAAGATAATTGAGTTTGACGTTGATAAACAACTAGAGGAGTCAAGAAAGCTAATTGAGAAGGAGCGTCAAGAACTATCAACATACCTTATTCCTGCTGACATATTAGCCACTCGTAAGAAAGGTAAGTTCAACTTTCTGTCACTAGAAGTTTGGTTAGCAGTTGCAGAGGTGGCGGAGGTTCCTTTCACTCCTATCAAGAAGCTCGGTTGTGTTAACCGTGACGACTTATGTGCTATGTTGGATAACGCTCCTCGTAATCCAAATCATGTAGAAGCTTTTGATTCTCTTATTCAAAACATCAACGCTATGCCGTATAACGATATCCTACGTTGGGATTTTGCTTGTGGAGAAGACATTAAATACATGATGCACAAAGGTAACGGTTGGGATCATAGTTCTACCCGAGCTAAAGGTTATCTTGAATCTGACAGTAGAAAACTGAACGCAGATGATTATAGAATCTTTGACATGATTCTTGACTACTGTTCAGCAACCGTACCGTTGTTCTCTCGTCCATGGATACAAGCTAATTCCGTTCCTGGTTTGAAAGATGCTACTAGGTATCCGGTTGAATGGAGGGTGTTCGTTAATTATGGAGAAGTTAAGGCTGTTTCGTTCTATTACCCACAAGCGTCTATATCAAACTACCGCTCTGTAGACTCTTGTTTACATTCGGCTAAACAAGCAGCGTATTTAACTACAATGGTAATAGACACCATTAAAGCCTTAGGATTCTTACCTGCTAACCCTCATTCATCTCCAGAGCCGGAGGGGATCGGCTTCACCTTGGACTTTTTAGAACGCGAAGACGACGGTAGCTTAATTCTGTTGGAAGGTGGACCTCCCTTTGGTAAAGGAGCACACCCTTGCTGTTTCTTAGATTCAACAGGCTACTCCGCCCGACCTGTAGAAGGAATAGCGTTAAGTCAAGGCGGAGAGATTTACCCACTTAATTAACCAGGACTTGTGGAGTTTGGGGAGATGTCTAAAAGTCGTCAAGAAGTTTTTAATTACGCGTTAGCTCAAGCCGTTGCTCTAATTTCAGATTCTGAACTGTCAAGCAAGCGTAAAGACTACCTAATCCGTAAAATAACGGAAATGAACAATGAAGTTGAAGAGTGTGAACCTGACGATTTGCCCGTCAATGTTGACTCTGTTCAGACGTTCATTTCTGCCCTAGCCGTATCTCATTGCGACACGCTACCTAGCTTAGGGATGGACTACTACGGTAACATTTTAGCTGCTTGGTATCAAAATGAGTTTAAAGATCACGTTGATTTCCGCTATATGCCTGATGATAAGGTGTCGTGGCTTTTTAGCTACCATAAACCTGATGGGACTAAATTAGTCAAAGTGGGAGAAGGTGCATCTCAGACTATTAAGGAGTCTTTGTCTCCCTATCCCTATGTTTCATGGTTTTAACTAGACTCTCCTAAGCGGGGATTAACTAAAAGACCGTATTTGCTCAGCATAGGTGCCTATATCTTACCTTTTAATTGAACTTTTCCAATGCTATACGAAAGGCGTAGATCGGACTATCCTTTCGGCGATATACTGAAGGATAGTCCGGTCTAATTGAATTGACTTCTAACAATTGCTTTGATACACTTGTGGAGTGTTGAAATTGAAGCTCTAGTTGGAGAAGTCCTCATGCCTACTACAAACTCTGGTTTTAGCATCGTCACGCTACCTAAGAAGCTACCCAGCCGTAAAATAAGGCATCTATCAGAATCCACTACTAGAGACATTGTTTCTAGCGTAGCCTCTTTTCTGAGAAAATGCCCTAATCCTACACCTGCGGAGTTGGAGAAGGTATTGGAGGTAGTGGTTTGTTATAAGTTAGACAAGGCGTTTGATTCACTGTACAAACGAACTTTAACTTCTATCAAAAAGAAGTGCTATAGGAAACCTACTGGTAAAAAGATGTTATATTCTTTCTCAGCAGAGAGTTGATTTTTCTTGACTTTCAAAATCGACTCTGTTATACTGTGTTGTAAGTTAATCCAGGGAGGTTAGACTGCTGTTGGTAGTTTAAGGGTCTAGCCTCCTTAGGACAATAACTACTCACCGTCTGCAAATAAGGGAGAAGTCTAAATGTCTACATCTAATCCAGGGTTAAGCATTGCTGATACCTCCTCTAATAGACTCTCTACTACTAAAATGAGAGCTTTATCTGACCTTACTGCTAAGCACTTAGCATCTAGTCTAGATGCTTTCATGCCTGCCCGTCCTTACTCAACTCAAGCTGACATCAAGAATGTCGCAGAAGTAATTATTTGCTCTAGCCTTGACAAAGTCTTTCGTACCCTGTACAAGAACACCTTGTCCTCATTAAAGAGAAAAGCTACTTGCCGTAGACACCCTAATAAGAAGTTAACTTATTCGTTTGACGGCGATCTCACGTGCTCCTAATAGTCAGTTCTATTCATACCCCTGTTAACTAATCTGGAGACTACTTTAATGTCTAAGCGAATCCTTGTTATTTCTAGTACAGATGACCTAGTAAACACGCTATCTAAGAAGAGTCGGATTATAGGATATCCTACGGACGACTATTCGCCTCCCATGTTTCCTATTCTTAGGGTTAAGGACTCCAAGGTTGTAGCCTATGTTACAGACTACATAATTAAGCAAGCCTTGTCTGGTTTGATTCTATCAAAAGTGTGGTTGAAGCTACCTTCTCGTCCTATTGCTAAATATCTAGTAGTTAGTGATTGTACTCCTAATAAGGAAACGAAGGAGGTTATAAATAGTTCTCGTAAAACAGGCCCTGCTCGTTTCTCTAACCTAGCCGATATGCTTGACAATGTGGAAGCTGAAGCAGCAACGATAGATAAGCCGGAGACTATAGCTGAGATGTGCGAAGGTATTGATGTACCAGCGGCTAAGGCTGCACTCAAGGAGACTGGACATCCAGTACTGACCAACTTGTAGTCAAAAAACTCCGAACTAGATTCTGAATCTAGTTCGGAGTTTTTCTAAACTAGGACAAAAAGATGCTCAGTAAACAAATACGGTCTTTTAAAAGACCTAATATCGAGCCTACTACAACTCTGACGACTCGAGAAATTATCGCCATTATAGTTAATAATTATACAATCGACCAACTAGTTGAAGACTTTGAATCAACTAGTGCCGAACAAGAATCTATATCAATCCTCTATAAAGATTTTCTGGCAGAGGAGCTTCTTAAGGAAAATCAAGAATCCCTTAAAGAGGATCAATTGCTTGAAGTGCTGATCCGTTGTACTCATTTTAATTTCTATCAAGCCTGGCACTTAACTAATCAAGCTCTTCATAGCGGTTTCGCACCTTTGTCTGTGTACAAAGCACGCATAGGTTATTTTGTCTATTTGAGGACCCATCAAAAACCTAAAGACTTGCAAAAGTTCTTTGATCACCTTCCTTTGCAGAATGCTTTAGCTAAGGTTAAGGATGAAGCCACAGAGCTTAGCATTCATAGTTTAATCAATATTCTTGAAGCCTTGTTCTGTTAAGGAGTTTGCTGCAATGCATCCTAAAAACAAAGTTAGAAAATGGGAAGTTAGGACAAAGAACAACACATGGATAGAAGCAACTACTGATCGTCTAGAGAAAGGTGACGTTGTCCGAGTAACTAATCCTGACGGTACTCCTGTAATTGACCCGGTCACAGGTTCTTCCATTTGGCAGGTTGATAGGCAACCCTCTGTTTCCCTTAACCCGTTAGTTAACCAAGCTGAATCGAAGGTTCAGTAATCATAGAAAGGTTTTAACATGTACACTTCTAGTAATTCGCGTAGGTTTGAAGTTCAGGTTGGTGATGAGTGGGTTGAAGCCTCCCTTAATCTCATTGAAAAAGGCGACGTAATTCGGATTTTTAGTCCTAATGGTACGCCTGTAGTTTGTGACATAACAGGTGCTACCCTTTGGGAAGTTGAAGAGAATCCTGTAATTAAGGTTAATCCTCTCAATCCTACCAAAGAGCCGCCAGTAGAATCCGAGTAAAATTCTCTTGACATTGCCGCTCCTTTCCTGTAGACTGTGTTTAACAGTTGCTCGGGAGAGGAGCCTCTGTCGTAACTAGGAGACCTAGACAATGCCTGCACCAAAGTTCAAAAGCTTGGAAGAGCACTGGGAAAACATGGTCAAGAGCCTATCGGCTTTTGAACCAGAGCCTCAGTCTTTCATCAGAGAGAAGATGCCCCTTTGGAAGGCGGTAGCTTCTAGCTATGGGCTTGATTCAGCGCCCTTCCGTACCTATCATAATTTGAATCATCTCGCGTTCATGTTCCATCACCTTGACTTGCTTAAGCACAAGCATGGTCTAGCCAAACTCTTTGATTATTCGGACAGTAAGCCTATTTATTCTTTGGACTTTGAGTATCAGTTTCTCAAGCTCGCTATCTTCTACCACGATGTAGTCTACAATGTTGGTTGCGATAGTAATGAACTGAATAGTGCTAATTTGCTGTCTCAATCGTTCCCAAGTCCGTACGCTGACTACCCAGCGTCAATGATTCTTGCTACACGATACCACGATCCTAGCAGCAATCCGACTCAACAACTCCTTCTAGACTTGGACCTGTTAGTTTTTTCGGGACCTTGGGACGAGTACGTTATTCGGCAACAGTCTGTAGTTAAAGAGTTTCTCTATGAGAACTTCTCAGAAGATTCCCTTGTTAAGGGTAGGACGGAGTTTCTAGAGCATCTCCTTATGCGGTCAGTTATTTATGGTAACCAGAAGGTTAATCGTCTATACGAAGTCGAAGCTCGTGTCAACATTAGTAAAGAGTTGGGTGTTTTGAAGTCGGGTAAACTTCTGTAAGGTGTTTAATTATGCCTGTATTTCTAGTTCAGTGTGACGCGTTCAACTCTACTACACATACTAAGTATCATGGAGCCATATTCACCAAAGCCTCTAGTGACACCAAAGCAGCAGAATCTACTCTTAAGTTGATTCTTAAAAAGTTACCTGTATCTAACGGTTGGCAGTTCCATGATACAGTAGCCAAAGAGTTCTATAAAGAGGAACTTTTAGAGTTGGCAGATAACGCTAGAAGTAACAAGATCGTAGAGGTAAAGTAAATGCTTCAAAAGATTCCTTTATCCAAGTTCGGTAAAAAGGTCCGCTACAACAACAAGCTGTTGTCTTTCTTGCCCCCGGACACTAAAAAGCTAGTTGAAAACTACACAGGTACGATAACAAACGGCCCAAAGCACGATAAGCATAACGTAACAGTTGTGTGGTCTCATTCTCCCGACATGGAGTCTTGGGAATCTGCTCAAAACTTGTGCGACGCTTAAAGTTTCCTCAAGGAGGTAGTTTAATGTTGACCTTCTTACGCAGGTTGTTTCCTCCCTACACCGGAGGTTCAGGAGACACCGTTTTCGGCATATCTGTTTATGGCTCTAGTCACTATGATGACTGGTGGTTTATCCCTAAGCACTACCATCATTATGTCTTATCTCCTCTAACGCAGATGTACGGGTTTGTTGCCCATAGAACCTGGGACAGGTACCATGTAGTTAAAACTGACCTAACTCCAGGTTTCCATGAAATAGAAGATCGCATGTTTTCCGCTTGCTTCTTTTTGTTGAAGGAGTTTGTTGAGCGCGACTTAGGAACAGAAAACTATTTTCCTGATAAACCTGAGTGCATGTACAAAGGGTACAGGAAGCACTTTGCAGACGATAGTCTAAATCCTGCTATAGACCTATATCTATGGTATCGGCATGACTACCCCACATTGAAAAAGGCTTGTTGGGAAGAAGTTAACTACAGAAAACGCCAAACTCTGCTAGATAGTCTAGAGGTGTTGGAAAACGCCAAGTTGTTAGAACTAGTTAGTCTTCGTCGCAATTTAACCCTCTAAAGGAGTAAAGCGTGAAAGTCTATGAACTGATCACTCGGCTTAGAGAGTTGTCCCCTGAAGCGTTGGTTTTAGTTCAAAAAGTGAATCCTGACGGTCACTTAGACGCACTAAAACCTATAGTTGACGTTCGACCTTTAATCAAAGTAGGAGACGCTAATCTTAACATGGTCAACGCAGTCGCCATCAACTTTGATTCCGTTTAGATAAAGGTTAAGAAAATGGACATGTTCTCAATAGCAAAGCCACTCTTACACGCGGTTCCCTTCAGAGACAGCTCACAACTTGGCAATTAAGTTGTTGAAGTTGAAAAATTCTATCTCTAGTAAGGAGATGCACTACCATTCAAGTCTTAAGCAGATTTTGTGGAAGCGTACTTTTAAGAATCCGGTTGGTATGGCTGCTGGGTTTGACAAGAACGCCGAAGTGTTTCCGCAGTTGTTCAATCTTGGTTTTGGTTCGGTAGAAGTTGGTACTGTTGTTCCGTTACCGCAACCAGGGAATCCTAAGCCTCGTTGTTTCCGTATTCCTGAAGTTGAGGGTATGATCAATCGGTTTGGCTTCAACTCTCTAGGTTCTCTGGTAGTTAAAGAGAATATTCGTCGTAGCTACGAGTTTATGTTGGATGTTAACTATCATAACCAAGGTGTTTTGGGAATCAATATCGGTAAAAACAAAACTTCAACCTCTTTGGAAGACTCTATTAAAGATTACGTCCATGGCTTGAAACGGTTCTATACTAGTGCTAGCTACTTAGTAGTTAACATTAGTAGTCCTAACACTCCAGGTCTCCGTGACCTTCAGCACAAAGCCGAGTTGGAAACGTTACTTAAAGCTTTGATGTCTGAGATTAAAGAACTTCGGTGTGCTGAGCATGATCGCTTTGTTCCACTTCTAGTTAAGCTGTCACCTGACATGAGTCTGGAAACAGAACGTGACGCTGTAGAGACTTGTTTGGTTAATGGTGTAGACGGGTTAATCATTTCCAACACCACACTTGATCGGCCACAAGAACTACCTGACAACCTCGCCAAAGAAGTTGGAGGTTTATCCGGTAAATTGCTATTCAACAAGTCCACAGCTATGCTAGGCCGTATTTACGGCTACACTAAAGGTAAAATTCCCCTAATTGGAGTTGGTGGAATTTCCTCACCTCAAGATGCTTATATCAAGATTCGCATGGGTGCTAGTTTAGTACAGCTATATACGGCCCTTGTGTATAAGGGTCCATCATTAGTCACTGACATTAACGACTTTTTAGTTGAACAACTGGCTAGTGACGGCTTTCATAACGTATCTGAAGCAGTTGGTAGTCTGATTGACGGTACCTTAGACTCCTAATAAGGAATATCCATGACTACTCTCACAATCCGGCGCCCTGATGACTTTCATTGTCACGTGCGTCAAGGTGAACTACTGCGTAACGTTATCCCGTTTACAGCTAATGTGTTCGGTCGCGCTGTAATAATGCCTAACACCAACCCACCTATTACTACAATAGCCTTGGCTCGTAACTATCAACAAGAGATATCTGAGGCTCTGAAGCACAAAGCTAATAGTAGCTCGTTAAACGCTAACGCTAGTAAATTCCAGCCGCTGATTACTTGTTACGCTACTGACGATCTGGATCATGATGAAGTGATTCGTGGGTTTAACGAGTTGGTGTTCTTTGGACTAAAAGTATATCCAAAACATGGTACCACTGGCTCTAGTCACAGCGTCTCTAACATCCGAAACTTGTATCCTCTTTTTGAGAAGATGCAAGATGTAGGGATGCCGGTTCTACTTCATGGAGAGGTTAACAATCCAGAAGTAGACATTTTTGATCGGGAAGCGGTATTCATTGAGAACGTGCTGTGCAAACTCCTAGCAGACTTCCCCGTACTAAAAATCTGCCTAGAGCACATTACTACTCAAACTGGAACTGACGTTGTACTTGCTCAGTACGGAGTGAGTAATTTCCGTCTTGCTGCTACGATAACTCCACAGCATTTGTTGTTTAACCGTAACCACTTGCTTAGTGGTGGAATCAAGCCTCATAACTACTGTATGCCGATTCTCAAACGGGAACATCATCGCGAAGCTTTGCTTGAAGTAGCAACGTCAGGACACCCAGCCTTTTTCTTGGGTACTGATTCGGCCCCGCATTTGAAGGATACCAAGGAAACAGCTTGTGGTTGTGCTGGATGCTTTTCAGCACCCGTTGCGGTTGAACTGTATGCTCAAGCTTTTGACTCAGTTGGTAAGCTTGACAAGCTTGAACAGTTTGCCAGTACTAATGGTGCTGAGTTCTACGGTCTGCCTCTTAATACAGACACTGTAACTTTGGGAAAGAATCCTAGCACTATATTAGACGAACTTCGCGGTATAGTTCCGTTTATGGCGAGTGAGACGTTGGGCTGGGAGCTTATTAGCTTCTAATCAAGAAAAGGAGTCAAGGGAGAGTTAAATTTCTCCTTGACTCCTTTTTTGTTTTGTGATACAGTTAGCAATCAATAAGAAATAAAGGACTTTCGCTATGAATGAGCAACTGGCGTGCAAAATGTCAAAGAATCTACCTGATCTGTACAGCTATTGGGTGCTTAACAATAAGAATCCTTGTCAACATTGTTCGTTATTCAAAAATAACGACTGCCTTAAGAGAATTAACCTTGAGAACGGAGAAAAAGATGTCTCAACTTTGGCTTGTGGGCTCGTCAATTAACTTGACCTCATTAGACAAGTTTTTGTTTTCCACTAGAGAGGAAGCCGAAGCTCAAATAGAGAAGCTATTAGAAAAACATCCTACCAGCGAGTTCTATTTGGCTAAGGTGGTTAGCCAATGTTTTAACAAACAAGTTAGGGTAGTTAGGAGTTGGGAGGAGTGTACGGAAACTCTAACTTTAGCTCCTACTACACTCCCAACACCGCCTAGTGGGTTTAAACAAGAACCGCCTATGGAAGACATCCTCTCTAGCATTAGGAAAATAATTAACGAATCTTAATTTTGTAGTAACTGGAACTGTTAGGAGCGTAGAGCAGTGTTAGACTTGTTTCTGTTTGGGGTAATCGTAGCAATCCTTGTGGGCTTGTCTATCGATTCGTGGAAAGACGCCTATAACTTTCTTTTCAAAGATCGTGACTAGGGATGGAAAAGTCAAGAGACTATTATATCAGTATAATAAACAAGCTATATAAGCTTGCGAATGACCCTGCCTGCTTTGAAGCAGAGCGGGAGCAAGCTCTTGCTAAAATAGCCGAGTTGTTAGTAGAAAATCATATTAACGAGCAAGAGCTGGGTGTTAAATCCAAAACTACACACACAGCTATTTTCTTCCAAACTCCGATTAGTTTACCTTGGGCTAATCATTTGTGTGAGATGATTGCTTTCTTTTATCAAACATTTTGTTTGTCTTTGCAAAACCCTCAGACTAAACAATTTCTAGGGGTTACATTAGTCGGAGAGCCTCTATCTATAGAGTCTACTCAAAAAGTTCTAGAGATTCTGTTCCCACAGTTTGATAAGCTCATAGCCAACTACTGTACAGACGTTGTTAAGTTTGTTCCAACTTCTCCTTTTACTGACCCTATTGTGGTTAAAGTAGAGGACAAGGTAGCTGTCATGTCTTTTGCTACAGGCTTAATCCAAGGTTTGCGTAATCGTCTAATAACCGCTATGTTTTCTGGTAGCTATACTAGCAGTAGAGAACTTGTGTCTATTGCTTTAGTAGACGTTAACAAGACTAATCAAGACTACATTAAAGATAATTTTGGTCAGTCTGCTATAAGCAACCTTGGACCTGACATCGTTCTAGACGAAGAGCTATATTTGAAAGGTTTAGCCCAATCAGAGTGTTTAACTTATACGTAACTTATAGTAATTAACTTATACGTAATTGAGGCCAACAATGGCTATCGTTAATCAATTAAGGCTTAAACCCGGTGATAGAGTTCGTCTGCACTTATTAGAGAACAAAGAGTTGACTACCGCAATAGTAAAGTCTGACCTAGGAACGTCTGTAATTGTGGTTTGTGAAGGTTCTAACGCTACTAGAATAGTAGGAAAATCCTCAATTGTTTTGAAATTTGTAGACTAATATACCAGAGCACCCTTATTATCTTTGACAAATGTTTGAAATTTCTCTTGACTTTCTTAGTTTGCTGTGCTACACTAGTAAACAGTTAAACTAGGGCAGGAGGTAGTTATGGTTAGTCCAATAACTAGAGTAATTAACAAGGTTCCTATGTTCTGTTTAATTTGTGGAAAGCCTGCTGGAACTTGTAATTGTTGGACTACGTGTCAAGACTGTGGTAGACTTTTCGAGACAGACAAAAGTTGTAATACGCCACAATGTATCATAGACAATACCGTCAATAAGCTGACAGAAGGTTCAACTGAAAAGTTGGTAAACTCATTAACCAAACTACTGCCTGCTCTTAAACTCTGTAGGGAAAAAGTTAAGTCAGTAGTCAACAAGGAAATTCGCGAACTGCTGACCACAGTTTATGATGCTGAATTGGATGTTTTAAAAGAACGTCTAGTTAATTTAAACCAGAAAAGTAGGGATAAGAAAATTGTCAAAATTCAGCGAAAGGTTAAAGGTCGCCAGAGAGTTTCGCAAGTTAAGCCAAAGCGATCTATCAAGTAAGGCTAAAATTCATCCGTCCACCCTTTCTAAGTTTGAAAACGACCAACGATCTCCTGACATTAAGAACTTGAACAAGCTAGCTTTAGCTCTACACGTTTCAACCGACTATTTACTTGGGGCGTCAGAGGTCCCTGAAACTAAGGTTGAAGACTCTCTAGCTTTGCTTGTCAGCAAGCTTTCTGATTCTGATAGAAGCTTAGCTGTAGACTTTATAAACTTGCTAATTAAACGGCAGCCTCTTAATTAAGGCGTAAATACAATGCTTCTATATACGATATACCGAACTTATTCAAGGCAGGATATTGACGGTGACTTGGTAACCAGTAAAGTTATAGAACTAGCAACTTTAGATAGAGAGTTGGCAAACTACTATAGAAAGTTAGAGTTTTTGGTAGAAGAGAAAGAACTTGCTGAGAAACTGCCAAACTTCCGTTACATCAAGATGGGCTATTGTAACAATATCTATGGTTATTGGGACCGTAAGCTAGATAAACGCATGTCTAAAGAGTTGATCTCTAACATCAACGAACTTTTTGAGGAGTAATACACTATGCCGTTGGATAGCTTGAGAAACCTAGCGTTTCTAAACCGTCTTCATTTTGACCCTGCTACTTCAACTGTCACTATTGATGGTTCTCTTAGTGTCAAAATTACAGGAGACATTTACTTCAAGAGCGATAAGCACATTTGTGTTAATAGTGGTGGACACCCTGATCCACGTAGGTCTGATGGTGTCCACCTAGGAATTTTTCTAAATTCTGATATTGATCAAGGTGGACAACCTGTAGTTCGTACTCCACTTAATGATCCACCTAACAAGTTTAAACCTTGGATCAATCGTAAGCCTAAGCTCAAGAAGAAGCCTAAGTTTAGTGGTGGGTGCGGAGGGTGCGGAGGAGACTGTGGCGGTTGCCACTAACTTAAAGGACTTACAGTAATGTCTAACGAATCAGAACTTATTCGGCTGCTAACTAGTATTGACAATAAACTTGGTGTGTTAATAAACAACAGTAATCAACTAGTTAAAGAGTTTGTGCTCACTGTGAATCCAGATTCTGACGCTTCGTGTCTTCTAACTAGAAACTCTTTTACTGCTGATGACCGAACACCTAGTACCATTAAAGACTTTGTTGCCTTAATTAAGCAGGAGGTGCGGAGTATTGATGACGGAGGGTTGGGTGAGGATAGACTCCATAGAAATATTTCTCACACTAGTCCTTGGTGTAATTTACTAGTGCAGGAAATGCATAGTAAGGAAGACCTAGACTTTAACAATCTAATATTTGGAGTTCACTTTATCATAGACCTACCGTATGAAGAGTACCCTACTGTTTTGGCGTCGTCTGTTCAAAAATATATGGATAAAACTTTGTACGGCTATACGCCTTGGCTTGGTGAAACATTAACTATGACACAATACGCATCTACCTTAACTGATAATAATATTCGTAGAGCGGTTACTGACTCTATTAGCCTTAACGGTTGGTAGACAGCCATTAAACAACCCTAAAGTGGTTCGTGGTTTATAGAGAATACCCATATAATATAAACCTTTAAGGCAGGTAATTTTAATCATGGCTACAGCGTTGCATAGGTTAGGGGATATTTCTACGTCACACGGGTGCTATCCTTCAAGACCTAATAATCAGGCCAGTTCTGACACTTTTACCAACAGTATTGGCAACCATAGGCAAGGAGATTCGTGGCAGGTTCACTGCTGTGGGCTCTGCCATGGAGCCGTTTTGTCTGCTGGCTCTCCTACAGTTTATACTAACAATAAACAGCAAGGTCGGGTGAATGACCCCGTCAGCTGTGGCTGTAATGCAATGACCGGCTCGCCTGATGTTTTTGTCGGACCATAATCCAGTTTTCATATTCACTTATTCCTATATTCTATACTTTAACTTAAAGGATTAACTTATGATAATTTTGTGCTACTGCTAGTGTGTTGTTCTTCAAGTTTGTAACATTGAAGACTTTGGTAAAATTTGTCATATCGCGCAGATATTGGAGTAGGTTGTGATTTTAAAATGTCAAGATAACTTAGCCTTTCTATCTAAAACTAACAATAAATTCGACCTGATAGTAACCTCGCCTCCCTATAACATTGGCAAAGGTTATGAATCAAATCAACCCTTTCAAGACTACTTGTCTCAAGTTAAAAAGGTAATAGTTGCCTGTGATAAAGTTCTTTCTGAGTCAGGGGCAATTGTCTGGCAGGTAGGGAACACAGTAACTAAAGGTGCTATTATTCCACTAGACGTGTATTTTCTACCTATGTTCTTTGAACTAGGCTACCAGTTAAGAAACCGGCTAGTGCTAACTTCGGAGTTTGGCCTACATTGCACTAACCGCCTTTCCGGTAGGTACGAGGTTGCTCTGTGGTTAACTAAGTCAGACAACTACACATTTAATCTTGATCCTATTCGGATTCCACAAAAATATCCGAATAAGAAGGCTTACCGGGGACCTAACGTAGGTGAACTATCAGGCAACCCACTAGGCAAGAATCCGGGTGACGTGTGGCCGATAATTCCGATTCGCAGTAACCACCCAGAGAAGACAGAACATCCTTGCGCTTTCCCTTTAGACTGGTGCTTCAAAGTAGTTAAGGCTTTCTCTAATTCTGGGAATAAGGTGTTTGATCCCTATTGTGGAGTTGGTTCTATTCCACTTGCTGCTGAAGCTCTTGGGAGAAAAGGTTATGGTCGTGATAGGGAACAACGGTACATAGACATAGCTAAAGATCGTGCTAATCAACTACTTAATGGTACATTAAAAGCCAGAATAGACGGAGAAACTATCTTGTTAGGAGTGTAGGGACGTGGCACGTAAAATCTCTTTAATCCCAACCAAGGAGCAACCCCTAAATAAATCAGCTAGGTCAGAAAATGTTCGTTTAGCGATTAAAGGTGAAGCTGCTCCCGCTAGAGACTTTAATTTTGACGAACCTCCTATACCTGAAAGTTTAGCCCCCGTAGTCAATGACCTAGTTGATGCTTTAATAAGAAAAGACTTAGAGTTGGATTCTTTAAAAGAGAATAACTCAACGAGTAATTTTTGCTTGACTTCCTTGTTAGAGAAACGCTATAATAGTAAAAATAGTAAAGAAATCAAAGGCGTTAAACCTGTTAAACAGGTAAAGCACAAGAGCCCTCACGTTGAGGAAATACGTAGCCTACACGGAATTATCTCGGTTAAAGAGATAAGTAGTCGATTTGGGGTAAGCGAGCGTACTGTTAGGCGTATGTTTAAACGTAGTTAAAAGGTAGTTAAAAATGTACTTTTCACGATTATCAAGCTACTGAACCGTCCGTAAAGCTCCAGCCCTTCAAGGCGGAGATATAAGGACTAAAAACAGACTCCTCTGGGACTTTACTCCTTCTGACGCTTCCTGCTACAGAATCCAATTTTAAGTTATAAGTTGACTCTAAGGCTTTAGTCCAATGGCAATGTACGTTAAGACCTTCCACGATGCACTCTACATTGAGTCTGATGAACAGCTAACACTTCTAAAGAAGTGTGCTGGGTGCCGGAGGTTTGTCTGGAATTGGGCTAAAGACCTTAATGATAAGGCCAGGGCTAATGGTGGTAAGATATACACCAAGGCCCAACTATCAGCTATGTTACCTAAACTCAAGGAAGAAAAGCCTTGGTTAAAGGAAGTGTCAGCCCAGAGTCTACAGAAGGCTTTGGATGACCTCTACCTAGCCTACGACGCAGCCTTCAAACGCTGGGAGGACAATAAGACTGTCAAGAAGAAGGTTAAACTAGGCTTCCCTAAGTTCAAGAAAAAGAAGGATAGTAGGTCTTTCAGACTCCCTCAAGACGTAGAAATTGTTTCCAACGGAATCAAGTGTCCCAAGCTCGGTGTCCTTAGAATCTGTGGTGGTACCAAGAGGTTCAACCGTCTCAAGGGATTAAAGGTAAAACAGGCTATTATTAAGGAAGACAAGACGGGTAAGTGGTTTATTTCCTTGGTCTGTGAGGTAGAGATTCCAGAGCTACCAGAATCAGACAAGATTCTTGGAATAGATGTTGGTGTTAGTAGTTCTGTTACCGATTCTAACGGTAAAGTGTTGAATCTCCCTGCTAAGCTCTCTAAGTACGAGAAGAAAATTATCCGGGAGCAAAGAAGGTACTCTAGGAAACTAACAGCCTACAAACAACGTCAAAAGGCTGCTAACAAGCTTGCTAAAAAGAACGGTACTCCAGAAGTAAGAGTCTCTACCAAGAATCTAGAAAAGAACCGAGTCAAGTTAGCTAAAGCTCACAAGAAGGTTGTTAACGTTCGTAAAGATACTCACCACAAGTGGTCTAGAACCCTGATTAACGAAAACCAAGTAATCGGGCTAGAACTCTTATACATTCTAGGTATGGTTAAGAATCGTAGGTTAGCTAGAGCTATCAGCCGTCAGTCCTGGGGACAACTAGTGAGGTTCCTTAAGTACAAAGCTCTTTGGGGCGGTAGGACGATAGTCCAGATGAGTCAGTGGTTCGCCTCAACCAAGCTTTGTAACAAGTGCGGCTACAAGAATGACTCCTTGACTCTAGCTGACAGGAAGTGGACGTGCCCTGACTGTGGTACTACCCATAACAGGGACACCAACGCTGCCAAGAATCTACGACACAACGCTAGGTACTCTCTGAGAAGGAACAAAAGGGATAAGGACGGTGTCCTAGTCACCCTAACCACCAAAGAGTACAGTAAACGTAGGCAGAAGTTCCACTTGAAACGGAACTCTAGCCTACTCTGAGAAATACCGGAGGTATACTGGTAATTCACGACTCTGGAGAGGGTGTAAGACTACCCGATAGGGTCAGCAGTCCTCGTCGAAAGAGTAACTTCCCATCCGTGAGGAGGGAAGCCCCAGGGCTTTAGCCCGGAGTTGTTCACTTAGCCAATGTTAAATTCATCCTGTCCAAAAATAAAAGCGAACTCGTAATCAAATGTGTAAACATGAGAGACATATGCAGTCTGCTGTTGCAGCAGCCCTGACTAGTCAAGGGGTTGGAGGTAACAATCGTAAAAAGGATAATTTTAGAGTGGGTGCAGCTATTTTCAAGGGTCCTAGACTTTTAATGGCCGCTTGCAATAAGTACAAGCAGTCTACTAAACTGCTTAAATACACCCCTTGGCCGTTCATTCACGCTGAGTCAGCGGCTATTCTACGTTTAGGTTTTGACGAGTGTGTCGGTGCCACTCTCTACGTATGCCGAGTGTTGCGTGACAGGTCAATCACTATTGCCAAACCTTGCCCTGTCTGCAAAGAAATCATTAAACAGTCTGGTCTAAAAGAGTGTTATTATACCAACCGAGAAGGTATCATAGAGCAATTGGAGTTCTAACTCGCCTTAAACCCTAACCCTAAGGTTCCTTACCCATGAAAAAACCATTAGTTAAACTAGTAAAGAATCGTAATGTTAAAGCTTCTACTGACAAGTTGTGCTACGTTCCAACTGGAATTTGTTCTTGCTGTGGCGGTCCTGAGTTTAACAACCACAACTGTAACCACGCTTATTGCGATTTAGGTAACCGGCTTGAAGAACTGGCGGTTAATACCGGACGTAATGTAGAGCGTACGGTTAACCAATCTGCTCGGTCTCCAAAGCCTGATGAAGTTATCACGATCATAAGAGACCATGTAACTACTACACTAACTACTGTAGTAGATTCTCTACGGCAGATTTGCAAGATTACTACTGGTGATGAATATACTTACTACGCTGCGTTATCCGAACGACTAATTGAACAAGTTATGGCTGAAATAACGTCTACCAAAGTTAACCTGATGGACATCCGTACTCAAGTAAGAAAAGCTACTAGTAAAGTTCTTAACTACGTCTACTACGAACTGCCTACCGAATCTGCGTCTACAGACGCTTCAAAGCAACCACAGAAGCTTAAACTTTCTGACAAGTCTTCTTTCGCTATACACTGAAACTTAATTTTAATCAGTCTCTCTTTTTCAAGGTACTTTTAAAATGGCTCGCTCTTTCCAAAAACCAAAAAATAAGCCTAACAAACCTGCAGTATTAGCACCGGTTCAGCCGATGCAAGTTAACGAAGTTAGCCGTAACGCCTTCTCCTTAGCTTACAACCTTCATAATGCTGGAAGGCTGCAAGAGTCTAAAGTGGTGTATGAGCTGCTTTTAAGCCTATATCCACTAGATTTCGACGTAATCCATTTACTTGGCACGAATCTTTACCAACTGGGTGATTTAGACTCCTCTCTACCTTTACTAGAAAAGGCTGTAGAGATAGCACCTGATGTTGCCGAAGCTTGGAGTAACTACGGTAACGTATTAAAGTTGAAAGGCCAGTACGAAAAGGCTCTAGTGGCTTACAAGAAGTCGGTCAAGCTGAAACCTGATGGTTACACCGACAATCTCTGTAACATTGGAGGCGTTCTTTATGATATGGGTAGGTTTGACGAAGCAGAAGAATACCTGCTAAAGGCTGTGAATCTAGGGGCTCATAAAGCCGAGTGTTTAAATAATTTGGGACTCTTAACTAAGCACCGGGAGCCCACTTTAGCCCTAGAACACTTCCAAAAGGCTATAGATGATAAGCCTGATATGGAAGATGCTTATTGGAATAAAGCTCTAGTTCATCTAATGCTGGGCGAGTACATTGAAGGTTGGAACCTATTTGAACATAGGTACGCCAGTGGGGCTATATACCATCACGGTATTGACACCCCTCATTGGAACGGTGAAGACTTAACCGGTAAGACAATTTTGATTCATAGTGAGCAAGGCTATGGAGACTCGGTTCAGTTTTGTAGGTATTTACCTTTGCTTAAGACGCAGTTTAACGCTGCTGAGGTAATATTCCTGTGTCAGCCTCCTTTAGTTAAACTTATACAGCAGTCTTTACCTACAGTTGACGTTCGTCCTTTAGTGTCAAATACTATAGGATTCCAGTTCCAGTTTCACGCCCCTCTTATGTCTCTACCTCGTGGGTTTAAAACTCTAGTTGAGACTATTCCAAATCAGCTTCCTTACCTAACTGTTAATCCTGAGACTTCAACCAAGTTTGCCGAAAAGTTATCTAGTGTAACCAAGTTAAAGTGTGGTTTAGTTTGGGCGGGCGGTAACCGTCCTGGTTTTGCTAAGGCTTCTTTAGTAGACAAACGTAGGTCAATGAAGTTAGAGTACTTAAAGCCTATCCTGAAAAACAACCCCGATGTTTACTTTGTTTCGTTGCAAAAAGACGAATCCGCCAACCAGTTAACTCCTGACTATCCGGTAGAGAGTACTCTGATTACTGAGTGTAGCGACTTTGCTGACACCGCAGCCTTGATTAACAATCTTGACTTAGTTATTACTATCGATTCTTCTGTTTCTCATGTTACAGCAGCCCTAGGAAAGCCTACGTTAATTCTATCTAGGTATGACCAATGCTGGCGTTGGTTGTGGAAACGTACGGATAGTCCGTGGTACCCTAACGCTGTTACTTTGTTTCAGCAAACGAACTCTGGTGACTGGACTCAGCCGGTTAATCAAGTCTCTGACTTTTTGAGCAAGTTTCAACGCTAATTTCAGTCAGAGTAGGTTGAGCTAACATCAGTTAACACTCAACCTACCCTGATTTTGTAGATAGATGAGGTGTATCGTGACTATTTCTGACGCACTGCCTACTCGTAAACCTACACTTAAAGAAGTTCGTCTTAGAGAGCAATTCAATCTAGCACAGCGTTTATATTCACAAGAGAACTACTCTGATTCAGCCAAAGTATGTGCCAAGATATTGATGTCTACTCCTGCTGAGTTTAACGTTCTTTTGTTGCAGGGCGTATCCTTATACAAGTCTAACCAATTCGACGATAGCTTACTCATATTGAGTAAATGTATAGGATTAAACCCAAAGTCCGCCGAAGCGTATTTTCATTTAGGTGCAGTTAATACCTTACTAACTAAAAATAATGAGGCTCTTGATAACTATACAGCAGCTATAGCTATTAACCCAAGCTACTTAGAAGCCGTTGTCGAATTGGCTAAACTTTACTTTGATACCGGTAAATTGCAACTAGCTGAAACTACTTGCAATAAAGCGTTAACTATTGATCCTCATTGCCTAGAGTGTTTAAACATTCTAGGTTTAATCAACAGCAGTAAGAACACGGAAGTAGCTAAGTCGTTTTTCACTAAAGCTGTTAATCATAACCTACACTACGCTCCAGCACGCTATCATCTATCTAAACTACAAATACAAACTGGAGAGTACGCTGCTGGTTGGGAAAACTTTGAACATAGGTTCGCGTCAGGTTTTGCTGACTATCACAACATTGCACTTCGTCATTGGAACGGCCTAACTCCTTTAGACGGTAAAACCGTGTACGTATGCGCTGATTCTACTTTAGCAGACACCATACTATTAAGCAGGTTCTTACCTCTCTTGCAAACTACGTTTGGAGTAGACAAGGTTATATTTTCTTGTCCAGCACCGCTAGTAAAGTTGCTTGGAAAGTCTATGCCTACGGTTAAGGTAGTAGAAGACGTATACCCTCCCAAAAATATCCCACCCTTTGATTCCTTTGACGCCTTTTTACCTTTGGGTAGTCTACCTAGAGCGTTTAAGACTAGTATTTATACAGTACCTCCTACTCCGTATTTATATACTAACTTATCTTTACCTAACCTTCCTACGGAGACAGCTGGTATTATACACACGTATCAGAAGCTTAACATTGGGGTTTGTTTGTCAGGTTTAGAATCTCAACAACGAATCGACGCTTTATCTCTTCTTAAGTTATCAAAGATTAAGAGCTTTGAAATTACTGACTTGTCCGTATACTCTACTAACTTCGTCGAGGTTTGTGACGATTACTATAAACTCGCGGCTGTACTGCAACAATTTGCTTGTGTTGCAACAAGTGATAACGTTGTAGCACACCTAGCTGGTTCTTTAGGAGTACCTACGTTATTGTTAAATTCTAAGCCTTGCAATTTTATTTGGTTGGAGGGTCAAGACTACTCACCCTGGTATTCCAGCATGCGTGTAATCAATCAAACTAACAAGTGGTCTAGCGTAGTTAAACAGGCTAAATATTTGTTAGCAGACTTCGTTAAAGGTAAAAGGTTCCTGAACCCTCCTAAGAACATGTGGAAGGACCCTGCTATTTTAGATTGACAGTGAGAAGGTAACGGTCCCATGTGTGAGGAAGAGTTTCAAGACTCCTTAGAGGGTACGCCTGTAGACAGTATGAGTATTAAGCTTGTTTATTGTGCTTTACTGTTGTTTTGGCTAGTTGTTGCCAACGTAAGTTTATAAAAAATTCTCTTGACTTTCGTTTACCCCTATGGTATCCTGTATCCTGTTGTTGGTTAACAGGTGCTACTATGATTTCTGTAACTAGCGAACCTAAAGTCCTTAACAAGAAAAATAACCCTAATTCGGAAGGTTCTGTCTATATAGGTAGGCCGTCTAAGTTCGGTAACCCTTTCGTAATAGGTAAGGACGGCACCCGAGCCGAAGTCATTAAAAAATACGAGGCGTGGCTTCTGTCTCAACCTAAGCTAGTTAAAGCGGCTAAGACAGAACTTAAAGGTAAGAACTTGTTGTGCTGGTGCTCACCGCAAGCTTGTCACGGCGACGTTTTGCTCCGAGTCGCAAACTCCACAACTAAATCGTTGTTCTAACATCTCAACCTAAGAAGGTAACTTATCGTGGAAACAATCTATATTTTGCTAGCCTCTGTTCCGTACAATGACGGTAATGGTCGTAATAATTTTATCAGCCACTTCGCCTTCCGTGAGTTGGAAAACTTGGAAGATGAAAAGGTCCGGTTCATTGCGGAGATTACTGAGGACGCAGCTATTGATAAGTCTACTATCGATATAGCCGCAGCAGAGATTACAGTGATCCCTGTTACTTTGCGTTAATCAGATTAAGAAAAGGTGGAGACTCAAACAATATCCACCTTTTATATCGTTAATTTTCCTATAAGGTTAGGAATTAAGAAAATGGCTGAATTTACGTGTCTTGGTACAGAAATGGTTACAGCCCTTGATCGTATCTCAAGAGTAACTGCAAAAGAGCCTGCAAAACTTGTACTGGTTTCAGGCAAGGAAAAAGTGTACTTACTGGTAGAGCATGAGTCTCGTTTGATTCGTTATCCGCTAGCAGCCACTGTAAATAGTCCAGTTGAAGGTATTTCAATTCCTATTGAACGGTTGAAAGCTGCTTGTAACAAAAAGGGAGCTATGACGTTCGCTGTTTCTGATAACTCCTTGTCATTCAAGACTAAGGATGGAGTTTCTTCAGGAGAAGTATTCCTAAAAGATTTGGACATGGTAGACTTCCCAGCGTTCAAGTTTCCCAAGAACGCTATCACCATTACTACGGAGCTTATAGAACTTTTTGGTCACATTGAGCTAAAGACTGATGTTAGTCAGTCAGACATGATCTGTTATGTTGACACTACAGCTAACCTTAAGTTGGCTTCGGCTAACAACAACGTTGCCGCGCTTCTAAAGCACAAGGAAAAGTTGGCTGTTAGCCCAATTACTACCAACATCCTAGTCAAGTACTTGAATATTTTCAACAATCTCTTTGGAAAGGACGAGTATCAGCTTGATATTAAGGAAAACACACTAACGGCTAACTGCCGAGGTGTTATTATCCAGTTGCCAATGTTTGAGTCTGGTGAAATTAACCTTCCTAAGATTGAGAGTGTTCTAGCAGAAAAGAAGCCTACTGTATCGTTCAGTCTGTCAATTGACAGTTTGAAGAACGCTTTGAACAACATGAAGCATGCCTATGATAAAGGTAAGCCTATTGAGCTTAACGTGTTGTCTACCAAGTCTCTAATGTCAGGGGATTCAGAGTCTGCCGGTACATTATCAATCAAGATGTTTTCTAATTACGGTAAAGCCTTCGAAACCTTGTCTATTTCTGAGTTGAAGGTAAGTGATTCGTCCTCCAAAAAGAAGAAGGGTGCGTCAGCTGACGTTATTGCTACAATCCAGTTAAGCTTTGAAATGCTCGTTGATATGCTTAGCGCGTTTAAGCATACAGGAAACATTACTTTAGGTTTAGTTAAAGAAGACGCCTTAAAGATCAACATTAAGACTGATAGCTTCAATCTGGTCTATATGATGGCTTCAGTCGGTGGTTAACAAGGGAGGGTTTAACTTGCTAGTTTTAAACCCGCAAAAGCCTCCTAAATGGCTGAGTAACAAATATTTGTTGGAGTCTATTCACCTAGCTCCACTCAATAGTTTTGTTAATCTAAGCCGAGTGATAGAACATCACAACACTAAACTGGTACTGCTGAAGCTACACACTACTTTTCTGGAAGGGTTAGCTGTAAACGCTAGCACGGGTGGGATAGACTTATCTATCTGTCGCATGTTTTATTGCTCTTCTTTAAACTCTACGGCAGCCTACCTCTTTGAAATACCAAAAGGGTTCTATGTTAAATGGTCTTACTTATACTTGAAAATTCTACATAAGGATTCTCTTAAAGTCGAGCAGTTTGAGAACATTCAAAAGTTGTTTACCAACTCTGACATATCTGTGTTTTCGTCAGGTTCTTCTGCTTTGCTAATCCTATGCCAGAAACCGTTCATCAAGACTCAAGAAAAGTAGGAGTTTTAAAACCATGTCGCTCTTCTTTGACGTAACCTCTCTAACTCATCCTTGTTTGACCGATGCTGAACAAGGCGATATTGCTAAAGTAACTCTGGGTACAGGGGTAGAACCTACCTTGTACATACTTAATGATCGAGGTTGGGTCAAGTTAGTGCCTGATGATTCAGACATCATAACTTACGACAGGATTCAGTCTCAAAAACTGATCAAACTCTTAAAGGGCTTTAACAAGCTCACTTACAATCCTGGGGATGTCGTAGTAATATCTAAAGGGTCTCACGAAGATCATACATTAGTCAAGGTGCTTCTAGTGCTAAAGGCTATGTCCCTAGGGGAAAGTCTTAAGGATTATTCCTCGGATTTTGTAGTAAATCCCTTCTATCTAAGAGATTTTATTGACTATTTAATCTTTAATTGCTATGTAAAGAAAGTAAACGCTGCTGAGTGGAACATGCCGATTGAGCGTGATCCAGGTGGTACTGATATCTATGAGTTTGATGTGTCAACAGTTGTCTAACTAAGGACTTCGTTATGACTGATATCGTAGATACCGTTACCGACTTGTTAGTGGACGCTGAGACAAACTCTTTAACCTTCGTTAGGAATCACGGTTTCTCAGAAACCAAAGGACCTCAACTATACCAGCGTAAACCAAACGGGTGGGTGCCTTTGTTTGAGAAAACAGATGCTACCGGACTCGTAGGTTTAGTAGAAGATTCAGTCATTGTTGGTTCGTGGTTAGAATCAACGGTCAAGAATCAACCTGACATCCCCTTCAACGTTGGTAGCATCATAACATTTGACTACTACGAAGATGATGCTTCTGACCCAGTACAAGTGTGTAAGTGGTTTTCTGTTCGGCAGGTAGTTAAAGAGTTCTTGGTAGCAACTAAGACTTTCTTGATTGAGTCTAAAGATTACCCTGCCTTTTTAGCCTTTCTAGAAGAGCAAGGTTATGCTAAGAAGTTGCAAACACTAGTTTGGGCTTTCCCTGAAGAGTCAGTTTCCAACGAATACGCTATTGTTGTGTCAGATAACCAGTAGAGAGGCTCTATTTAATGGCAACAAGCAGTAAATCAGAGTTTCTAGAAGCAGTCAAAACTGATACTAAACTTAAAAGACTACAAGAGGTGTTAGCCTCCGGTGTGTTTACCACTATTGATCCTGTATCCTTAAGCAAAGAGTTGATTGGTCTTCACACAACGAAGTCTGTAAGTCAATTGTCTTTTGATAGGATATCCGCGCGGCCTGCTAAAGTACTCGCCGCAGCTTTGTTGTCTAATCAAGGTTACAGGTCTAGAGCGGTTGCTATCAAGATTGACTGTTTTGAGATTTCCAAGAAGTTGGAAGAACGTATTGAGACAGCCAGTAAGTATTTACTAGTAAGGTACAACAACCAACTTTCTGAGTTTAAAACAGCGAAAGACAAGCAAGCTGCTGTAGATTTGGTGCTTGAAGACTTTCTGAAGCTTAATAAGAAACTAGAGTCTACAATGTATGTGGCTGATCGTGTAATAGATGACCTTGACAAAGCTGGGTGGGCTATAAAAAATGTCATTGACCTATTTAATCTCCAGGCTAAACGAGAATAAAGAAATGTTAATAGACATAGTTTTGTCTATTCTTTGGATAGCCTCGCTACTAGTAGCCGGTTATTTTGTAGCCTGTTTTTTGGCAGATAACTATCTGTTCATCCTATCGGCTTGCGTGTTTGTGATTCTAGCGTTTAAGTTTCCTATACTTAAAGACACCTCTCCCAAGTGAACCTTGCCTCTAAAGAAAGTTTTTCTAATGTCTAAGAAGAATAAGACTACTTATACCGAAGCAGAAGTCCTTACATCTACCGCATTAGACGGTGATATCTTAGGTCCTGATGATGTAGCAGAAGACGAGGACTGTGAAGACGGAGAGAAAGACTGCTCTACTTGTCTTAATAAGAGCGAATGTTTGGCAGACAGTGATTCTAACGCTGACGAAGACGATGAAGATGAAGACGATAATGAGGAAGTAGAAGACTTCATCGACGATCTTTGCCAGAAGCACATCGACTTGATTCAACATGTTGTACCTGACGAAAATCGTTCTAGCATCCTTTTCAATCTCATGATTCGTACAGCCTTAACGCTACTTAACGATTCAGATGATCCTGATGACTTTGAGGCTCGTAAAGAAGAGCTTCTTGAGTTCCTGCAAAATACTCTAGACATGGTTGAAGATATCAACGCTTCAGAGGTCTTCCCTGGTCTTGACGAAGATACTATTGCTGAAGAATCTGTAGAGGAAGACACTGTAGAGGAGGAAGAGGATGAGGATGAATCTCCTTCAGTAGTATTCCCTAAAAGCAAGCTTAACTAGTTGTTGAACCTCAAGAAGCCGGGAGACACTTAACCTCCCGGCTTACCTTTTAAAGGATATTTATACATGGTTAATCAGCGTTTTGAGATTCACGGAGATTTCGTGGAATCTTCTGTAGCAGTAACCTCCGAGGACTTGAATAAACTACAGCGTAAAGATAAGAGTCAAGATTCTAGTCAACGCTCTGATGATACCTCTTGGATGAACTCTCCCAAGACTGCTAATAAGTCCACAGGATAAACGTCATGTCCAAGATAATCCTATCTAATAACTACTACGTTCCTGAGCGCGCCATCGACATGGACCTCGTTCGCAAGCATCTAGAACGATACATGTTTAATGAGCCGGGTTGTCGTAAGTGCCCTTGGCGGTTTAATAAGTTAGCCTACGGGACAGTTGCGTCCGTTTGTGTTGATTGTCAGAATTTTCTTGGACAAGCTAAAATTTGGGACCAAAAGTTCCTGACTAGTAAGAAGACTGGTAAGAAGACTTCTTACATAGGCTTACCTAACGGTGATCCTGACTGGCTTGAAAGTACCTTTGATATAGAACTTGATAACGTAGTAGATAGAAGGTCTAGTGCTCCTTTTAGAAACAAGAAGCTCAAATTTTTGTTGACTTTATACGAAGGTCAAGAGGTCAACGGAGTCAAGACAGTAAATCAAGCTAGAATTGTTAAAGAAGTTCTGGAGAAAGATTGTAACGGTATAGTACTGTCGCCTACTAGAAGTGGTAAGACAGTAATGGGTCTGTATTTGTCAATTAAGCTTGGTCTTCGTACTCTTATTCTAGCTTCAAAGATTGATTGGCTTGTTCAGTTTGAGAAGACTTTATACAGATGCTCTAATGTCGCTAAATTGCAAGCTGATTATGATGAACAAGGTGTAAAGCGTAAGATTATTGGTATTGTACGTAAGACTGAAGACTTTGACACAATTGACAACATTGTTCTTTGTACTCCACAAATGCTTTACTCTTCCCTAGGTAAAGAACGTTTATTGAAGTATATCAAAGGACAATTTGGCTTTCTCTTAGTTGATGAAGTACACAAAGCGGCGGCGCGGGCGTTTAACGACACTATTTTCCGTGGTGCTGATATGAGGCATAAGGCTGGACTGTCGGCAACACCAGAACGTAAAGACGGTCTAGACTGGATAACTAAAAAGGTCATTGGTGGAGTTATTGCTAAAGGTGAGTCTGTTGGTCTCAAGCCAGAAGTATTCATTGTTAGAACTAACCTGAAGCCGAAAAAAGAACCTAGTCAGTATATGTCCATCATGAAGTGGTTGAGTGACAACCACGAACGCAATAAGATACTAGTTAAGTTAGTGTTCAAGTTACTCCGCGAGAAAGCTACCAGTTGTATCTTGCTTCCGGTTGTTAAACCAGATCATGCCAAACTTTTAACTGAGATGATTAACAACCAGGCTAAATACAATAATGACAATAAAGGTGAATCCTGGAGTGAAAATCTAGCTCTAGCTTTCCATGGAGGGTCTAAAAAACGAGAGACTATTCTAGACACTTACCGAGCCGGTGCTAAAGGTGGCACACGCGTAGCAATAGTAATGCGTCAAATGTGTACTGAAGCTTTAGACGTAGGTGCTTGGGATATCTTGATCTCGTCTTTTCTTTTCGCCAACCCTCCTCAGACCTTTCAGTTATCTAGTCGCGTCCTAACTCCTGTACCAGGAGGCAACAAAAACCCTAAAATCTACTTAGTAGTTGATGACTTGGGTTTAACTTTAGGTTGTTTCCGGTCTACCTGGGCAGAAATGCGTAGTAGGAAGTACATCATCAGTCAAGAGACTAATCAGGTCGCTAAAGGCTTGCTAGAGTTTAACAAAGCTTCTTGGTGAGAGGTTTCTCTATGTCTACTGAACCTAAGTGTGTTAGGCAAAAGCGTCTGCAAAGTGCCCGTGCAAAGAAAGAGTCTTTAAAGCGGATAGGGGCACTATTGCCTACAAATCCTATCAAGGACCGTAAAAAATGGCAAGCAGGTTTAGCTAGTTTAATGTTTGGAGCAGCTAAACCCTAAGTTTGTTGTAACCTTTCTAAGAAAGAAAGCACCATGCGTTTAATAATAAACAATAAGGACACTTCTGTAGAAGCGGATGCTCAAGAGCACTTTGAAAAGTTGTTCATGAGCTATTATTGTCAAGACGTGTCAAAAATATATGACGGTCAAGTAGAAGTTGCCTTGATTGCTTTAACTTCTATGGTTGGAGTCCTATTAGAAGTTTTGGTAAATAAAGGGTGGGTAACTGAGCCTGCGGAACTACGTAGTTTTAACGGTTCCGTCGCTGCTTATAATATAGACACGACCTCGTTGCATAGTAAGTTTGAGTTGCTAGTTTGGGAGAATTCAAAGATTCTAACCTTCTTTGAATCAGTTTCTTATAAGATATTTTACCTGCTAACTACGTTCTCTACTATACGTAATGCGTTGGTTATTAAAAATGTAAGTGGTCTCTATGACCTATCCATAGATTTTAAGAGTTTCGATTTGTCAGGAAAGGAAGACTATGCTACGCTAATAGCTAATTTCAATGCTCTAGCTAAGCAGTTTGGTACGGTTGTTAATGTGCTGCTAACTAATGGTCTATTGACACTAGGAGAACTGAACTCTATCCATAGGCATTACACTTATACGGTTAAAACTTAAGGTTTAAGCCAATGTCGAATGTAAATAAATCTGTGATTCCTCCTAGCCCGTTAGCTACTCTTAAAAAAGTTAGGGAGCATCCAGAACTGTGCTCTAAGGCTGAACTAGAAGACGCTTTTAAGTTCTATTTCGTACTGTCTAACGGACTAAAGTTAGTTAGACAGCTAGCAGGCAAAGACGGAGACGGCGTTTCAGCAGAAGTTCTGGTAGAGTCTTCCTTGCAAAAAGTAAAGTCTGTCATAGTCTCGAAAATTTCAGTTGATTGACTAAAATTTTCCTTGACTTTTGGTGCAAGGTTGTGTATTATATTGAAATAATGTCAGGATAGAGAGGTTAAAAACAAATGACAACTGATTCTTTAGTTAATGAGGTGATTTCGGTAATCACATCTGTACTTGTTATTCCCGCAGATACGATACGTTTAACTCACAATGTGGTTGACGATTTGCAACTCGACAGCCTAGACGTAGTGGACTTGGTTCTTCATTTGGAAGATAGGTTCGACATTGTCATCTCTGACGAATCTTTTGAATCTTGGGAAACTGTACAAGATATAGTCAATACAGTCTCAAGTAAGCTTCCATAGTTTAGCGTAAATTAAGTTTCTGACCGATAAATGTTGACTCGAGTTAGTTTGCAGTTAACTAACTCGTTGTGGATTGAGAAGTCCACCGCTCGGCAAACAATTGTGCTAATTAGTGTTAGGCAATCGCTTGTGGCACCGGAAAATGGTCAACAGGACGCTTAAAGAACAGACGGGTTGCAATTAAGCAACGAGCCTGCTAATCCTGTAGAACCCCTTGGAAATTTAAGTCAACTACCAAGGATTCTGTTTTAAGAAAGGTACTCGCCAAATGGACATATCTTCTGCTAGTCTAGTTATTAAAGACGATAAAGTTACAGCTAAGATGCTACTGCCTAACAAGGAATCCTTAGCCGCAATAATTAAACTCATGGAGATGGTAGCCGGGCATAATCCGATAACTATATCGGATTTGCATATTATCTCCAGACAAGAGACTGAGAGTCTAGATTCTGTTCCGTCAACTGAGTTGATATTAGACTTTAAGGTTTTCAACACTAGTAATGTTGTCCCGATTTCCTCTTGTTAGAAAGAATAGGTAATGTCAAAGAAGTTGAGCTTCAAACTATCAGCTGTTGATCCTGAGACTAGTCTAACAATTGCTAAACTTTTGGAACTTGTCTTGCGTCCCTACCCCGTAATAATAACTCGTGTAGCTATTAACAACACCACTGTAGAGAACGGCGTTAAGAAAGCAGCCGAACTCACTATTGAAGTAACCTCGGTAACCGAGAACAACGGCCCGCTTGATGTTGACGTGGATAAGCTTTAACTTTGTGTACACACTTCAACTATTGATTAACGTCTACTACCTTAAAAGGTGTTTTAATGATACCTAAAGATACGGCGTTAAAGGCTTTAAAGTTGTCACTTATTAGTATTGTGTCCAAAGAGTTGGGCGAGCGTACTCTTGAGTGGTTAGCTAAAAAAGCTGAGGTTCCGTTATCTAAAGTTGAGGCTATTTTTGATCTCAGCTCTGATTTGGACTTAAGGACGATTGCTCATATATCTCACGCCTTAAACGTAGATCTTAATGTTGTACTACGTCCGTCTAGGAGGTAACTGTCGTGACTATTCTAGTAACAGATACTAAAACTGTAGTGTTTACCCGTGCTCAAGTTCTAGAAGCTTTGACCAAGTACTTGGCTGAAAGTGCGATATACCTATCGGGAACAGTGACAGTAACACAAAGCATGTATTACCAGCAGCTTCAAGCTGATACCGACCCTCTCTTGACTCTCTCCTGGACACCCACTGAGTAGCCGGAGGATGTTATAAATGACGACCCAAAAGCTAGTTACTCCTAAAGATGTACCTGTATATCAAGCTCATGGAGTTCCGTTTACTGTACTAAACTCCAAAGTTAACAATCCAGAAGACTTCTGTATTACGCTCACTAAAGAATCTGAGGATAGTGTTAAGCACATTCGTCCTTCTGAGCAAAAGCGAATGTTTGAACAAACTCTTAAAAATCCAACTAAGGTACCTTACATCTATTTACTGTCGGCTAAATCTAGCGACCTGCTACCTAAACTGGCGGCGTTTAAAATATTTCAAGCAGCTTTTAAGCATATAGAATCTCCTTACTGGCATATAATAGACGGCAGTATGAGAGATAAGTTGAGAGACGATGAAAGCTACAGGTCTTACTCGGTACCTAATCCTAATCTTTTAGTAATTACAGGACTAGCATCAAATTCTCTAGCTTCCAAGTTTGACAAGTGTCGTGATTTGTTGGAAATGTACTCAAGCATTCCCAGAGTCATAGTATCTACAGGTGATGATCCTCTTTCTTTTAACGAAAAGTGCTTATTCGTGTCTGTCAACAAAGTCATGTTCTTCGCGTAAACTCCTTAACTAAAGGAAGCTTGTCATGTTAACCGTAGAACAAGCTTACGACTTACTTAAAACTAGGTTTGATAGAGAAGGGTACCCAAGTTCAAAAGGACAGGCTCCTAGACTATTTTACGTTCTAGGAAAGTCTGGTAAGTTAACTATATCAAAGATAGTTAAAGATTGCGTAACCAATTTCTCATTGGGTACCGTGTCTGCTAAGAGTATAGAGAAGCTTAAAACTTTCCCGGATTTAGAATCTGGCGCTTGCGGTCATAGACCTGACATGTTTACTGCGAAGGTTTATTTCTATCTTAAATTTAAGGGTGGCGACTAATGAAGAATGGTACTTGTGGGGAGTGTGCGTGGTGGGTTCCTTACTCTATTTGGCATAACCGGGCAAGCTTACCTCCAGATTCCGTGTTCAAAGGGCATTGTCATGGTGCTCCGCCTACTGCAGAGTCTGGAACTAAGCGAGGTCATTTCCCTGTTATAGAACATACAGCTTGGTGTGCTTGGTTCTCACCAAAGAAAGGATAAAACTGTGCGTACTAGTAGACTAATAGAGTTCTTAGAAGAATCTGCCGTAAAAGCCCAGCACTTTCTAATCAAGGTTATTTAGTAGAATTGAAAATTTGTCTTGACGGCGTAGTTGTAGCCACTACGCTATTGCAAGCAGATCGCCTTGAAAAGTGTTTAATAATACCTTGGACTGAGCTGGAACAAGCTAATATTAACATTGTTAACATTGCGATTGAAGACACTTTCCATAGCGTAAAAACAGCGCACCTAGCTAGACCGTAGGAGTTCTATAATGAGCAATACATCTTTCTTCAAACAAAGTCTTATTGACAACAGTGGGTTCTGGCAAGCTAAACCTGATGCCAAATACCTAGCTCTCTTAACTAGTGGACTCATTAGTGACGTGTTCTGCAACACTGGTGTAGTCACTAACAATCCAGCCATTCTGGAAAGAGTTGTGCTGAACTTGATTTATGAGTTTGGTTCTTTTAGAACATTCCCAAAGAAAGTTTGCTTTGTTGGTCCTGCCATAGGAGCTATCACCTGGGCTTGGTCTATAGCGTCCAATTATTGTGATTCTTTTAACGGGACTAGTGCTGTAGTTGCTTGTCCTGAGAAGGACTCTACAGCAGAGCACGGTTGGAAGTTCCGTAGCTTCCCTACAGACTGCGACGCTGTAGTTTTGTGCGAGGACGTAGTAACTACTGGTTCATCTCTTAAAGGTGTACTTAACACAGTAATTGATGTGCTAGAAGGTCAAGGTAGTACATCTAAAATTTTGGACACTATTTTGTGTTTAGTTAATCGTAGTGGACAGTCTGACTTGACTTTAAGTCTTGCCTACCCTAAGTTCAAACTAGTTAGTTGTTTAGTGGTTCAAGCTAGAACCTTTTCTTCCCTAGAAGAAGCCCAAGTAGTCTATCCTAATGCCGTTGAAGCTATTCGTCCTAAGCAAAACTGGGAGGTTTTGGTCAATGGTTAAACTGCTATCCAACAAACATGTAATGGCTGCTTCAGTAATTCTTTACCTGTGCGCGTGTTTGTACGCGGGATTGAACGATGAAGCAGTTGAAGGTGCTGTAGGATTCCTAATTGGCTATCTTGTGTCTAAGTTGGAACAACTATAAATTGAGGAAGATTTTTATTTACAACCGGCCTTTTAAATTTGGGAAAAACCTAATTTTATATGACCTTCCAAAAAACATCAAGGTCGGACTTCTCAACTTTTCTGCTGGAGTAATTTACTATGGCTACGCGTCAATCAGGTACTGTCAAGTGGTTTAACCAAGACAAGGGTTATGGCTTCATTCTCCCCGAGCAGGGCGAAAAGGACATCTTTGTTCACGTTTCTGCAGTAAACAAGTCAGGTCTTCAGCCTGCTGATCTGCAAGAAGGTGCAGCAATCACCTTTGAACTGGAAACCCGGAATACCAAGACTTCAGCAGTTAATCTGAGTCTGGCCTAATTCCAATCTAGCTAGTAGATTAGATAGCTTAGATAACTTAGCTTTAAGCATAATCATAATCTACTAGGAAATAGAGAAGGGGTGGTAGGCAAATACGGCCTTCCACCCCTTCTCAGTTTTTTGAGAATTTTTAAGATAACTTAATTTTAAGTAATGACAAATAACTTAAAATTTTAGCTATCTAAACTAGCATACTCTATCCTACATTAAAAGGGACTTTCGTAAAATGTTCTATAGAAAGCTATACTTAGGCGAACGCCGTTTGCTGCTACAACACTTACTTAGACTAGACGTACAATCTAGGTACATCAGGTTTTCTACAAACATGTCAGACGAACAGATAGGCTTATACGTACAAAATCTGGAATGGTTTAACACTATTATTATAGGAGCCTTTAAAAAGGGTGTTTTACGAGGCTGTGTGGAAATTCATTTAGATAGAGAACACCCAGTACGCTCTGCAGAATTAGCTTTTTCTGTGGAGACAGACTTTAGAAGTAAAAAAGTAGGAAAAAGTCTTCTTAAAGAAGCAATAATAGTTGCACAAAATAGAGGGTTAGCTAACGTAAAGATTAACTGTGCCTCTAGCAACAAGCGAATGATACAGCTAGCTAAAACTTTGTCTCCTCAAAAAGTACAGTCTGAGGATTTTGAAATAGAGCTAGAAGCTAGCCTAGACAAAGCAACACTACTTACTATCTGGCAGGAGATTTTAGCTGATACTTTTAGTGTTATGCTGACGCCTTTAATGCTAAGAATTCCTAGTAGGAATCTAGAAACTTTATCTTGACAAAAAGCTAAAACTATGCTATTTTTAGAAAAATAGGAACACCGCAACGGGTGTAGTAGATATGAAATTATACTCAGCCGCTTTAGAAAAGCTAATAATAAAACTTGTAACAACTTTAGATGAGGACAAAGCCTTTTACACATTGTCAAAGCTTACAGTAGCCGATTTCAACTATGAACCTGCCTTAGAGTGCTACAAGCGAATTAAGGTTCTTCTAAAAAACCAAAACGCTATACCACAGTACGTTGAAGTAATAAACGACCCTGCTATATCCGAGACTACACGTACGTTATTTACCAACTTTACTAAAACAAAAGCTGTTAAGGATATAGCGGCTCTTGATAGAATCATAAATCAGTTAGGCACTTTCCGCAAAGCTCGTGAGCTTTTCAAAGTCTCTAATAACACTATATCTAAGCTAAAAGAAGAAAAGGTAGATTTAGACAAGCTCATTCTAGATATGAATGATGGGTTAACTCGCGCTCGTATGAACAGAGAAGATGCTATTGAGCTTGTTCATATTGGTGATGGTAATAATTCAGGCGCTCTAGTAGAGTCGTTGTTGTCTAATGATACTTCACTTCGTGGTATACCTACCGGATTTAAGACTTGGGATGATGTTAACAACGTTGTTCCCTTTGGTTCCTGCTTCATCATAGCCGCTACAACCAGCGGTCTTAAAACTACTTTAGCTCTACAACTTAGTAGAAACTTCACTGAGTACGGCGCTAGGTGCGCGTTCGTTTCTTTGGAAATGACCAAAGAAGAAATTATGCAACGACGTATGTGTAATCTTAGTAGAATTTCAATGACTAAGATTACTAACCCCCGTACTATGACTCCTGCCGAGAAGAAGAAAGTAGGGGAGACGTACAAGTCATACGTTAATAGAGCTAAGAAGAAAGGTGCAGTAGAGACCTTTATCCACCCAAAAGGTGAAGTTACTGATGACGAGATTATCTTCAAAGTAAGCTCGTTAAACTACAAAGTATTGTTTATTGACTACGTAGGCTTGCTAAAGGGTACAGGCGGAGATGATCAGTGGAGAGTACTAGGTGATATTGTTCGTAAATTAAAGCTTTGGGCAGTTGCTAACAACAAGATTGTTGTTATTCTAGCCCAGTTGGACAATACCACTAATGCTATTCGATACTCTCGAGCCATGCAAGAGCATGCTAATCTCATGTGGAGTTGGAACCGAGACCAGAAGGCTAAGGAAACTCATATTCTTAGCATTAAGCAAGACAAAGCTCGTAACCAAAGAGACTTCCCTTTCCATTTAAAGGAAGAAGCAGATTTTATGACTATCTGTGACTTACCTACAGGTCATGAGGTTCCATCTGCTACCCAACCGCCTTCTGATTCTTCTGGACGGGGTGGAAGAGGTCGTCCTCCAGCTAAGGAAAAACCACCTACTAAACGTGATGATAGCTACCTTGACGACATCCAGATTAGTTAATCTTAACAACTAAGAAAAGGGTTTAAGCCATGTGCATCCTACCAGATTCTGTAATTAGGGAAATGTCTTTAAACAATGGTCTAATCTCTCCTTTTATTGATGGACAAGAACGGTTTGGTGGTGTAACCCGAGGGCTTAGTTCTTGTAGTTACGATATCGCTCTCGGGTTTGAGTTTAAACGCCTTAAAAATTTCAATATTGGTTCAACTCTGTCACCAGAGTTTGTGGCAGAAGCTGATTTTGAAACTATTGTAATACCAGAAGGTAGCTACTACACTTTAGGAAAAGGCGCGTTCGTCCTAGCACACTCTATTGAGACAATAAAACTGCCTAACGACATTTCAGCCCGAGTAACTGACAAGAGTACATGGGCTAGGTTAGGACTTTCCGTTAAAAATACTAGTATTACACCGGGTTTTTCAGGTCAAGTAACCTTGGAATTATCTAACGGTGGCTCTCGCCCACTTGTGCTAAAGCCTACCGTAGGTATTTGTCAGCTTGAGTTTAACACCCTAACGGAACCTTGCACTAACGCCTATTCTGGTCGGTACCAAGGACAGACAGGGACTACCTTAGCTAGATCAGCTTGACTACTTATACAAACGGTGATAAGAATGGTTGCCTGGGAATCTTTAGCTAAAGAACAACAAGCTTTGCCATTAAAGAGGTGGAAGAAACCAACCTTATTCGTTGATTTGGTTCCTTCTTCTGCTTGGTTTAGCAACCTGCGTTCTATCCTAACAGATTCTGAGTGGGGTGTTTGCAAGAAGCTGTGCTATACACGAGCAAATTATAAGTGTGAGGTTTGTGGCGGTGTTGGTGCTAAGTGGCCTGTGGAAGCTCACGAACGTTGGATTTATACTCTTAAAGACGGCGTAAGAACTCAAAAACTAGTAGACGTAGTAGCTTTGTGTCCCGCTTGCCATGAAGTCTCCCATATTGGGCTAGCCTGTAAAAACGGCAGAGAAGCGGTTGCTATTAAGCATCTAATGAAGGTTAACAAGTGGACTAAGCAAGAAGCTTATTCTCACGTTAATGAAGCATTTGCTAAGTTTGAACGTAGGTCAAAGCGTCCTTGGACATTAGACGCTACGTGGATCTTGTCCGGTACGGTTAAATTTTCAACGGCTACTATCAATAAGATCAAGTCGCTAGTTAAAAATGCTTGACAATCTGATTGGAGTGTGCTATAGTGGTTGATACAATAAGAAAGCAGGAGTTAGAAGAAGACGTATCTTTAATTTAAACTTAGCTACTGCTAAGTTTAAATTAGTAAATACTTTTATGTTGTGCCTTTTGGCCCAAGCTTCTAATTTAGAATCTGGGAACTTAGTTACTAAAACGGAGCATTTTCCAGATTCCCAAGCAAATAGAATATGGAAGTGCTTACTAAGTAACCACCTAAGCCGTTTAATAGTAGATTTGTATCTGGAAGCGTGCTGCTCTTCATACCCTGGATGCAGAGTATTAGGGTTACCATGAAAATAATCTCCTAAATACTCAAATACTATATTGTAAAATACGTTGTAGCCGTCAAAAGAATAGTAGCTGTTACCTGATGCTTCTGACTTTACTTTGTACTCCCCTCCATTGCAAGCATGCTTTATTTTTAAATTGAAAAATCCACTTAGGTAATTTAGCCATTTTATAGCCTTAGCTGAATAACCTCTCGTCTTTTTTGGACAAAGTGGACAACCTCGTTTTGTTAACGTCATACGCTCAGGAGTTACCATCAAATTATTTTTACCGTAACGTCCGTAAAGCTCCAGCCCTTCAGGGCGGAGATGTAAGGACTTAAACTAGACTCCTCTGGGACTTTACTCATTCCGACGCTTCTTGCTATAGAATCCAATTTTAAGTTGACTCTA